>Ga0302215_10000493_pt1 | contig 29093 bp, 10 predicted proteins | sample II_Fen_N3_1_FD_194580 | JGI IMG/M metagenome (GOLD analysis project Ga0302215, IMG submission 194580) | Peat permafrost microbial communities from Stordalen Mire near Abisko, Sweden - II_Fen_N3_1 | ecosystem: Environmental > Terrestrial > Soil > Wetlands > Permafrost | place: Sweden: Abisko... | reverse complement strand
GCAGCGGTGAATCAATTGTCTGGATAACGAAAGATTCCCATTTTCCGGCAATATTCTTTACATCCAGCTTTTTATTCTTAATCAGTTGATCGATAATCGGGCTTTTACCAATTGTTCCAACAATAACAACTTCCTTACTGTCTGGTTTATCGGAGTATTTAATCTCTGGCTCACGTCCAGTAACCTTTCCTATATCTGTTTTCAGGTTTTTTAGAGCTGAAATTACTCCTTGATGGTCTTCTGAACTGACAACCAAGGGAGATGAACCTTTGTCCGAATTAGATAATACAAACTGGTTTTCTGCAGCTATTGTAGTTATATAAGTTGACTCTCCAATGGCATACGCATTGAAAGATAAGAATAAAAATAACACACAACATATCCTATATAATAGTTTGTTTCTCATTAATTTGTACAGATATTTGATTGATTATTTATCCCGATTTATTTATTTCTATTTCTTATGAATTAAAGTATATACTTTGCCTATTTCGGTAGGCAAATCGTATAAAAAAGTTTGTTTAAGGGTTACCGGGTTGAGGTTTGCCGAAGCCGAAATTAAAGGATCTTTTACTTTAACCTGTGCAAAAAATGCATTTGAATTATCACCCGAAGCTGGTATCAATTTCTTGTTGCCTGACAAATCGATTTCATTCGGTACACGGATACGGCAGTTGCCGCCCAAATGCGATATAATGATGATTTTCTGTACTTGATTGTTTTCCCAAGTGATACTTATATCAAAACCACCATAAGTTCTCAGTCCGCTAATGCTTCCATTTTTCCAATCATCGGGCAATGCAGGTAAGATATTAATGGCTCCATCTTGACTCTGAAGAAGCATCTCCGTAATACCCGATGTACACCCAAAGTTTCCGTCAATTTGGAAGGGTGGATGTGCATCGAAGAAGTTTGGATAAGTGCCGCCACCACTGCCATAACCAAATCTACTATTAACCGGATTAACTAACGTAAGTTGGTCTTTGATCAATTTTTGAGCATGATTACCATCGAGCAATCGGGCCCAGAAGTTTACTTTCCACCCCATAGACCAGCCGGTTGAAACATCCCCCCTATGAATTAGGGATGTACGGGCAGCATCGAACAATTTCGGTGATGTATATGGCGAAATCTGGTTGCTGGGGTATAAGCCGTAGAGGTGCGACACGTGCCTGTTTTGGTCGTTCGGATTATCCCAGTCACCCAGCCACTCCTGCAATTGGCCAAAACGGCCAACTTGCATTGGAGGCAATCGGTCGAGTATTTTCTGGAAATCTGCCGTCAATGCTTCGTCCTGTTTTAGTAATCTGGCAGCCTTGATGGTTTTGGTAAACAAATCGAAAAGAAGCTGATTATCCATCGTTGTTCCGGCTGACAAAGCGCTACTGTGACCAAACGGCGTATTTTCGGGTGAAATTGAAGGACTTACAACCAACCATTTATGTTCAGGTTCTTCAATGAGGAAATCCTTGTAAAACTGACAAGCCGATTTCAATACAGGATAAACCGATTCAAGATATTTTAAATCGCCGTTGTATAAATACTTTTCCCATAAATGTTGTGATAACCAGGCTCCGCCCATTGGCCACATTCCAGCATCGGCAAAGTCTACAACACCGCAAATACGCCAAATATCCGTATTGTGGTGGGCCACCCAGCCATTACTACCATACATTACTTTGGCAGTTTCCTTACCAGACTCAGAAAGTTCCTTGATCATCTGAATCAATGGCTCGTGCATTTCGGTCAGATTACACTTTTCAGCCGGCCAATAATTCATTTCGGTATTGATATTGATGGTGTATTTACTATCCCAAGCAGGATTGTTACTGCCATTCCATATCCCTTGCAGATTAGCTGGCTGACCACCTGGTTGCGAAGACGATATCAGCAGATAACGGCCAAATTGATAATACATTGAAACCAGTTCGGGATCGGAAGTTGTAGAAAAATTCTTGATTCGGGCATCCGTTGTAAATTTAGCGGCAGGCGAAGTACCTAAATCAAAATTCACACGTTTGAAATATTTTTGATAAGCAGCGATATGGCTCTTCAATAACGTTGGATATGGCTTTGTTTGGGCAGAGGCAAGATAATTGCTACACTTTTCAACCTCGTTGGCAGTCAAAGTTTTATAATCTACAAAATTAGTTGCAATGGAAATCAGGATAATTACTTCATTCGCATTGCTTACCCGAATCTTATTCGATTCAACGGCAGTAGTTCCTCCGGAATTAATGATTTTTGCACGCGTGTCGAATTTTACTTGTCCGCTAACTCCTTCATGTGTGCCCGAAAGTCCGGTCATTTCAAGTGTATGTGCATCCAAAGCTTGTATACTTTTCTGCAATTCACCATCAAAGTTTGCAGTAAAAGAAAGGCTTCCCGGCTTACTTGATGTTAGTTTTACTACGATAACCTGATCGGGTTGTGAAGTAAAAACTTCTCTTTTGTAGCTAATATTCCCGACTTTATAAGTGGTAGTGAAAATAGCTTTTTCCAAATCAAGTTCCCGATAATAGTCGGTATAATTTTCAGTTCCATCAAATGCTAGATTAAGATTTCCAATAACCTGAAACATGGAACCATGCAACTGTTTTGCTGTCAAGAATTTATTTGACAACATATTAGCTCGAGTATAATTGCCGTTGAAAATATAGTAGCGAATCGAATCCAATCCTTTCAACCCATCAGAATTATCGTTTCGAGAAGGACCGCCCGACCAAAAAGAACTTTCGTTGAGTTGTAGTTTTTCTTTTGCAGGATCACCAAAAACCATTGCAGCGATACGACCATTCCCGATAGGGAGTGCCTCGTTCCAAACCGTAGCCGGTTTATCGTACCACATTTTGAGTTTTCCACCTTGCTGCGCCTGTACGAAAGGCAGTGATAGTAAAAAGTTTAATGAAATCAAAAATGTGAATTTAATCTTGTTCATTTTCTAAGTTCTTGTGCTGATTGTGAATTTTGTCAGTTTGAGGAAACAAAAACAAGTGTTATAGTTCAGTCTGCCATTATAATCCAATTATTTGAAAGTACTTCCGCAAAACTCACCAAAAGTAATTATAATACTAATATCATGTTTATTAAATTTAGATTCATTATTTATACTATTAGGTATTTATTGTACCATTGTAATCCGTTTTAGTTTTAGTTTCGATTTGGTTTTGATTTTAGATGAAACATTCCTATCTTTGCCTATATTCTATTATTCAATTAACCTTGAATTCCAATTTATATACTGGTTCATTTATTTGAGCAAGTTAAATTTGTTTTGAAAAACATCACTTTAAATGAGAAATAAATTACTAGTTTCGATACTCTTGCTAACAATTTTTTCATTACATTCTTCTAATGTGAAATTTTATAGCATAAACTCTTTGTACGGAATTTCAATGCGTGAGCCGGCTTCCGTTTGTAAAGATAGTAAAGGATTTATTTGGACTTCTTCTAAAACCGGTGTGTTAAGACTTGCCGGCGATGACTACCGTATTTATCAACTCCCATATGAGAATGCAGACATAATCTCTGTAAAACTTGTTTACACCAATTCATGCCTGTTGGCTTATACAAACAATGGCCAACTATTTCGCTATAATGCAATTGATGATCAGTTTGACCTGTTGGTGAGCATGACCAAGGTATTGAAAAATAAGTATTTATCTGTAAGCCGTGTACTTATAGATGATTCGGGGAATTATTGGATTGCTACTTCATTTGGTTTGTTTCGATATCAAACAGGGCATCTTACCCTTATTCAGAATTCGGAGGAGGTTAATTATATAGCATGGTCTAGCCCCAATCGTTTGTTTGAGGCTCGCCCCAATGGCATTTGGTTATTTGACAAACAAAAGTTACGGAGTAAATGCCTTTACAGATATAGTCATAGATTAGATTTGCATATTTCTAAGTTTTATTATGACGATAAAGCAAAAAGACTTTGGATTGGAACACTGGCGAACGGATTGTTTTATTATGATTTGACGAGTCGTACTATGTCCAGTGTACAAACGAATGTAATGCCCAAACAACCCATTCTGGCAATAGAGGCAAATTCCAAATCTACAATTTTAATTGGAATTGATGGGCAAGGCCTCTGGGAGTTAAACAAACAGGGGACAAAAATTCTGAATGTATATAAGGAAGATGCAAATAATCCTTCCTCGCTCAGGGGAAACGGAGTTTATGATATATTTAATGACCAAAATAAACGAATATGGATATGTACTTATAGTGGGGGCGTTTCTTTTATTGATCATACTTCACCGCTGGTTGAGCAATTAACTCATGCGATCAATAATCCAAACTCTTTAGTAAATAATAACGTTAATAGAATCCTGGAAGACAAAAGTGGAAATGTTTGGTTTGCTACGGATAACGGCATTAGTTGCAAGGAATCAGGAACAGGAAAATGGAAAACGTTTTATCAAAATCAACTGAATCAAGCCGCGGTTTTTGTTTCGTTGTGCGAAGATGACAAAGGGCGGATATGGGCAGGTACTTATTCTTCGGGAATTTATGTGCTTGATGAGCGTACAGGTAGTGAATTAGCGCATTATTCAAAAGAAACAGCAGGGCTTCCTTTGGAAACCAATTTTGTATTGTCTATTTTTAAAGATAGTCATGGAGACCTTTGGATAGGTGGTGTTCAGGGCAATTTGATTTGTTATCTCTCAAAAGAAAACAAATTCAGGAAATACTCTCAACAGCCCATCTATAATATCGTTGAATTATCCTCAAATCAACTCCTGTTGGCTTGCACCTATGGATTATGTCTTTTGGATAAAAAAACCGGAATAATCAAGACAATACTTGATGGATACCTGATTCAAGATGTAATTTCCATAAATGATGAAATTTGGATATGTACAAGCGGGGAGGGGCTAATCCGATATAATCATAAAAACGGCAAGGTACAAAAGATCACCACGGCAACCGGGCTGCCATCCAATTATGTGAATAGCATAATGTCGGTAGATGGATATTTGTGGTTGGGTACTGAAAGCGGTTTGTGCCGATTGGATCCCAAGGATATGGGTGTACTTACTTACAATACGATATATTCGTTATCCGGCGTTTCTTTTAACCGGGGTGCACATTGCAGGCTTAGTGATGGGCAATTGGTCTGGGGAACAAATAACGGTGCTGTACTGTTTTCGCCAGAATCGTTGACAGAATCCCAATCCAAAGGAGTTATATTTTTTCAGGATCTTACGCTGGCAGGACGTTCGATACGCGGCAGTTTGAGCACTCCATTGGATAGTTTGCAGTACTTATCGTTGAAATACAGCCAAAATACATTGCATTTGGAACTGTTATCTATCGGAAATATTCCTGGAGCTAAATTCTCATGGATGTTTGAAGGGCTGGATAATGGTTGGAGTCAGCCTTCCGGTAACCGTGTTGTACATTATTCCAACATGCCGAGCGGAAATTATGTGTTGAAAATAAGGTTATACGATAGCTCTCTTTCCCATATCATTTCAGAACGATCGTTGAACGTATCCATTATTCCGCCATTTTGGAGATCGTGGTGGTTCGAAATTTTATTGCTGGCATTTATTGTTGCCGTCGTTTACTTTTCGTTAAGATATTATGTTGAGCGACTTAAACAACAACATACGGAAGAAAAAATACGGTTTTTTACGAATACAACACATGACATAAGAACATCTTTGACGCTGATTAAAGCGCCAATTGAGGAGTTGACAAAAGAAACAAACCTGTCCGATTTAGGACGGTATTATCTTTCATTGGTAACCGAGCAGGCCAGACGTCTTTCCACAGTTGTAACCCAATTGATGGATTTTCAGAAAGTGGATATAAAGAAAGAGCAATTAGCCCTTAGCCCGGTAGATATTGTGGGTTTGATTGAGCACCGCCGGTTGATGTTCGATTCTTTCTCAAAAAGTCAGGAAGTGGATTTGCTTTTTGCTTCCGATCTGGACTATTATCAAACGGCCATTGATGAACCGATGATGGAAAAGGTAATTGATAATCTGATTTCCAATGCAATAAAATATTCTCATCCAAAGAGTCAGGTTCAGATAAACCTGAAATGTGAACCTGAAAACTGGACCTTGCAAATACAAGATTATGGTATTGGAATTAGCAAGAAATCGCAACATCAACTATTCAGAGAATTTTTCAGAGGAGAAAATGCTATAAATTCTAAGATTGTGGGTTCAGGTATTGGTCTACTGTTGGTGAAAAATTATGTGGAGATGCATGACGGTAAAATTAGTTTTGTTAGTCAGGAAAATGTTGGCTCTACATTTAAAATTGTTATTCCTTTTAAAGAAGTTTCCGATGAAAATGAAAAGTCAAGTGAGGAAATAAATGAGACAGAATTGTATGTTGTTAAAGATGTAGATGTACAACCATTACTACAAAAGGACGAATTGCCGAAGCAAGAAATACGTATTCTGATTGTTGAAGATAATGATGATCTCCGAAACTTCATGCAATATCCGCTTCAGGCTAATTTTGATGTTGTGTTAGCCAAAGATGGTGTTGAGGCCTGGAATATTATTCAAAAACAAATGCCGGATTTGGTCGTTTCAGATGTGATGATGCCCAATATGGATGGGTTTGAGCTTTGCCGCTTGATGAAGTCGACCTACGAAACTTCTCATATTCCCGTTATACTGCTGACTGCACTTTCTGGTAAAGCTGAACAACTGCACGGACTAGGATTGGGCGCCGACGATTATCTGACCAAGCCTTTTGATATGACTCTACTTGTGCAACGAATAAAGTCGATTATCCGAAACCGGGAAGCCGTTAAGGATAAGGCTTTGAGATTAATCAAAGGATCGGATAATAACAATGAACAGATTTTCACCAATGAACTGAATGACAAGTTTGTAAAGAAAATGCTGGAAATAGTTAGGGAAAATATAGCAAACATAGAGTTTGGGAAAGAAGATTTTGCCTCAGCTATGAATGTCAGCACATCATTGCTTTATAAAAAGGTGAAATCGCTTACTGACCAGTCACCGACCGATTTTATCAAGGTAGTTCGGTTGGATTACGCCCTGGAACTGCTGCATACCCATAAATATACTGTTACAGAAGTGAGCGAGTTATGTGGCTTTTCGTCCATTGGATACTTTAGCACCGTATTTAAAAAGCATTTTGGAAAATCGCCTACCGAGTTGGATTAACTTTTTAATAGGCAACAACTTTTAATTGGAACAAAAAAGAGTATATTAGAAATGATATGCTCTTTTTCGTTTTAGTCAGGGTTTCTGAACATAAATAAAAGAGTTCTTACGTGAAATTGTCTAAATTTCAAAATCAAATACTCAAAATCAAAAGTCCCCAGCACTTCCACCAACCTATCTTTGCCCTCGAATTTAGCATACAAGAACAATTGCACGAATTTTAAATTTCGGTTGTATTAATTCGGTTCATTTGTTTAGTGATGTTATTTAGCCTTTGAAACTAATATATTGTCAGAACAACATTGATTTTTTTGTCGGTTCTGTTTTTTTGATTTTATGAGAAAGTTCACAATCTCTTTCCTTTATCCATCTTGAATATTATAGTGCATGTTCTATGTACAGATAAAAGATGAAGTCTGTGTCTTTCCCAAATTATACAATATTTTTTTAGGCAAACTCATGTGAGCTTGTATTGTTAACGTTTAATTTGTAAATCTTGAGTTTGCAATTAAACAGCCTTCGTTTAATTAAAATTTATATATAATGAAAAATCTTTTTAAAGGAATGCCTTTCCGCTTTATCCGGCTGTTTTTGGCTTTGGCTTTTCTCGGTTGGTTGCTTCCTTCTTGTGACATTTATTCGCTCGATGATAAGGAGCCGGATTGGTTAGGAGCCAGTGTTTATGACTATTTAAAAACAGATGGGCATTTTAACAATTTTACCCATTTAGTAGATGATTTAAATTACACGGACGTATTAAGTAAAACGGGGAGTAAAACATTATTTGTTGCTAATGATTCAGCTTTTGCTGAATTTTACAAGAATAATAGTTGGGGTGTGAATAGCTATGATCAGTTAACAGTTTCACAGAAAAAACTTATCATGAATTTTAGTATGCTCAACAACTCTTACCTGACTGGAATGTTGGCAAACTCTTATAATGGGGGCGTAAGTGGTAGTGCCGGAAGTTTAAGTGAGGGTACAGCATTTCGTCGTGTAACTGCTGTTAATGCTTTAGATTCATTACCGTTTGACATTGGAGACAAAATTCCAAACTCTACAAACTGGGCGTATTATAAATCGAGAGGAATATATTTATTAAAAGACAATACTCCTTTGACATCTGTAATTTTTACAAGAAAATTCCTTAAACAAGCTTTTATTAGTGACGAAGATTTTAGAATTATTACTGGTAGAATCCGCACCGATAATGATGTATTTATATTCGACAGTAAAGTTCTTAAGGCTGATATAACCTGTAAAAATGGGTATCTGAATCTAATAGATAGAGTCATGGTTCCACCGGTAAATATGGCTCAGTATATTTTTGATAACAAGAATCTGAGTGTTTTTTCATCTATCCTTGAGCGTTTTAGCGCACCATATTATGATCCGGCGAGTACAATTTACTATCGTCAGTTCCATCCTGAATTTTCGGACTCAATATTTGTAAAAAGATATTTCTCCTCTTATGGTGGGCAGATTCAGTATCCTAACAGAGACATTATTAATTCAGGCTTTTTGTTAGCTTTTGATCCGGGTTGGAATAGCTATGCAAACGGTGCTGTTGAATCTGACATGGGTGGAATGTTTGTGCCAACGGATGAAACAATGAATAACTATTTTAATAACGGAGCAGGATTGCTTCTTAAAAACCTGTTCGGGACTTGGGATAATATCCCATTAGAAATATTAGCTCCGTTTATGAATCGTCATATGCGTACATCGTTTCTTGAATCGGTGCCAAGCAAGTTCCCAACCATGGTGGATAAAGAAAACTCCTTGCTTAATGTCAGTAAGGATGATGTGGCAAAACCTTTTGTGGCAAGTAATGGCTTAGTATACGAAACCAAGAAAGTTTATCCGCCCGATGATTATATTTCGGTTTACGGTCCTGTGTTATTGAGTGCAAATGATAAAGTCCCAGGCGAGAAAACGAAGATATGGAATTGGGCTATCACTTCAAATGACTTCCGTCTGTATTTGAATGCGATGGAGAAAGATACGAAATATAGCTTTTTTGTTCCTACCGATGATTTCTTTCAAAACTATATAGATCCTATTGCTATCGCCAAAGATGTATCCTGTGCGTTGAAGTACCATTATAATACTAAAAATAATACTGTATTTGCTACGGTTTACAGTTATAATAAATCAACCGGTGAAATTGGAACAGATTCCATTGGTGTAATAAAAAGCAATACAGGATTAATACGGAATAGATTATTAGATATGCTTAATTCACATATTGTGGTTGGAAACGTAGAGTCAGGCAATCAGTATTATATTACAAAAGGCAATGTTGCTTTGAAAATTGATGGTGGAGGCATTGGAATGAAAGTGCAAGCCGGAGGAAATATTATGCTGAATGAGCAAGTATCAGTAACAAAGGCTTATCCACAGGCTAACGGAAATACATACTTTATTGATCGTCCCATTCAGTCGCCGCTTAAATCCGTATATAGAGTGTTAAGCGAAACACCTGAGTTTAGTGCCTTTTTCTCTTTAGTCTCCGGTTTCCCTGCCGATAGTAAATCTGCAATTTTTGCGAATAAGAAGAACTACTATGGAATCGACTTTGTAGTTAAATTCTTTAACACATTTAACTATACAGTGTATGTTCCAACAAATGAGGCTATTAACAAGGCTATTAATGACAGTGTGATTTCACCTTGGGAGACTCAGGGCGGTATAATTGGCATAAATCAAATGACAGATGCAACCAAGCAGGCAGCTGCCATTTCTAAGCTCGAAGACTTTCTTCGATACCATTTTCAAGATAATTCAGTTTTTGTGGATAATAAGGATGCTTATAACCTCTATCAATCATCTACAATGAAACAAAATGATTATGTGACACATTTTGACACATTTAAAAATAAGTACTATAAAATTGGGGTGAAATCCAGTCCCGGGAAAATCTTGTTGACTACTGAGACAAATAGAAATGTTAATGTAGTAACAACAAATAAATTATATAATATTATGACAAGAGACTTTATTTTTAGCGATAAGCCATCTGCATTTAAAGAGGCTGATGGAACTGGTGGAGGAGCTCTTTTTGAATCTTCCCAGATTTATACATCGTCAACGGCAGTTATTCACCAGATTGACGGAATCCTTGATTTTCACTAATTTAAGTCGATTCTTGTATTTCATGTAAATAAATTACAAACTGTAATTATGGCAAAATCTCACAACTATTTAACTATAAATATTTTCGTATGAAACGAAATCAATTAATACTATTACTTTTTCTATTGGTATCGCTAACTGCAATTGCGCAGAAATCAAGTGATGTTATTGTACAAGGTACTGTATCATCAAAAGCCGATGGAGCCCTGATTGGTGTAAGTGTGCAAGAGTTAGACCCAACAAACCGGTCGGTAACTGCAGCAATCACCGATATTAATGGACATTATACAATAAAAATTAAAAATACATCGAATCGTTTATCATTCACTTATACCGGATTTGCAAAGCAAATCAAGAAAATTGAGGGTTTGCGTAAGATTGATGTTTTGATGTTAGAAAATACCCAAGAATTGCACGACATTGTTGTAACAGCATCAAAGAAACATGGCGAAGGTGGCTTTATTATACCGCAGCGGGAAATTGCATCTGCTATGCAAACTATTGACATGAAAGATATGGAGGGCTTGCAGGTTTCATCTGTTGACGAGGCTTTACAGGGACGTATTGCCGGTCTTGACATTGTGGCTAACTCAGGTGACCCCGGTAGCGGAACTGCCATGCGTATTCGTGGTGCAAGTTCAATCAATGGTAATAATCAACCCCTCATTGTTGTAAACGGCATTCCGTATGAAATGCAGGTTGAACAGAATTTTGATTATGCCAACTCTAATCAAGAACAATATGCCAATTTATTAAGTATTAACCCAGATGATATTCAGGAAATTACTGTATTAAAGGATGCGGCTGCTTCAGCTGTTTGGGGATCAAAAGGTGCTAGTGGTGTTATTATGATTACTACTAAAAAGGGTACTTCAGGCCCTACCAGAGTTGAATATTCATACAGGTATACCGGAACTATTCAACCTAAAGGTATAAAGATGCTGAATGGTGATGATTATACCATGTTGATGAAACAAGCATACTTTAATCCGATGCAAAATCAGAATGCCGGAAATTTTGATGAGTATAACTATAATAAATCTTTTACTGAATACGAGAATTACAATAACAATACCGACTGGGTGAAAGAAGTGACTCAAGTGGGTAATATTAATGACCATTACCTGACTTTCTCAGGAGGTGGTGAGCGTGCAACTTTTCGTATTGCTGGAGGTTTTTTAAATCAGAATGGAACTATTATCGGTCAAAAATACAGCCGTCTATCCACCCGTGCAAATCTGGAATACAGAGTATCCGATCGGTTGAAATTTTTCACGGAGTTATCCTATACATATGCAAATAATGATCAGAGTTATTCTCAAGAAATTTCACCGAATAACTATTTAGGTATTTTAGCTATTGCATATAGGAAAATGCCAAACCTAAGTGTCTACAAACAAGATGCAAATGGGAATAATACTTCTGATTATTATACTGTACTCCAAAATTCATCGGTAAATAGTGATCAACGGAATTTATTTAACCCGGTAGCATTGGCCTTGTTGGCTAAAAACAACAATAAAAACTTCAGGATATTGCCTACTTTCCGTATCCAGTATGATCTGCTGGATCCTAATGTGCAAACACTGCGTTACAATATGTATGTGTCATTCGATATTAATAATGACAAAACGTCAAAATTTTTACCCGCAGCATTGTCTAATGCTTCGTGGTCGGATAGTAAATTTAATAGCAAGGAAAGTAATGATAATGAGGCTGTTACTATTAACACAAATAATGAGCTGACTTGGACACCTAAATTTGAGAACAAAGATCATAACCTATTATTATATGCTTCATTTCAAACAACAGAAGGTAGATCAACCCAACAGGCAATTTCCGGTTACGGTTCACCTTCGGAATATGCAGACGATGCAACTGCTCCGGCATATTTAAGTGGTGCTACAACCTATCGCGCCCATTGGGCATCACTCGGAATTGTCGGCAGGGTACATTACTCGTACAAATCGCGCTACATTGTATCTGGAACGCTTCGTAGGGATGGGAGTACAAAATTTGGAAATGGAAATAAATGGGGTAATTTCCCGGGTATTTCGTTGAAATGGATAGCGTCGGACGAGCCGTTTATGAAGGATACAAAAAAATGGTTGAGTATGTTAGCATTGCGTCCGGGTTGGGGGCTTGCCGGGAATCAACCCGGAGCAGAATACCTTCAATTCAGTCGTTATGGTGATTTTGGAAGATACATTGATCTGGCAGCCAAACGTCCACTGTCATTGCAGTTGATGGGATTGAAATGGGAAACTTCATCTTCTTTTAATTATGGATTAGATTTAGGATTGTTTGACGATAAAATTCAAATAGATGCGAATGTTTATACCAAAAGGACTTCAGATATGCTTTTCAAAGATCAACGTATCCCCAATTCATCAGGCTCAATAGATCTTAATAATGGTTTTAGTACAATCTCCTATAAAAATGGCGGAACAATGGATAACAATGGTTGGGAGATAAATTTCTATGCCAATAAGCTTTTTAAGACCAAAAAATTTAGTATGGATTTTCGGTTTAATATAGCTAATTCTGTTAACAAAATTGTGCAACTCGATGATAATATCTTGAGTATGTATAATACTGATTATGACTATAAAAACGGCTCATACCTCACCCGATTGCAGAATGGGAATTCTTTTGGAGCTATTTATGGTTTCCGCTATAAAGGTGTTTACCGCTACGACGAATACATACCCGGAAAACAAGAAGATGCACCTGTGGTTCGGAATTTACAAAATAAGGTTGTGCTAAATGATCAGGGTGACCCTGTAAAAATGGTTTTTGCTTATGGTAAAACTAACCAATACACATTCCGTGGAGGTGATGCAAAATACGAAGATATAAACCATGATGGGAATATTAATGAATTGGATATAGTGTATCTTGGAAATTCAAATCCACTGTTCAATGGCGGTTTTGGTCCGACTTTCCGTTATGAAAACCTATCTGTGACCATGTTTTTTAATTTCCGTGTGGGAAATAAAATTGTGAATATGGCCAGAATGAATGCCGAAAATATGTATTCCACCAACAATCAATGTATTTCGGTGAATTATCGTTGGAGAAAAGATGGTGATATAACTGTAATGCCTAGAGCACTTTATGACTATGGATATAATTGGTTGGGTAGCGACAGGTATGTAGAGGATGGATCATTCCTCAGGTTTAAATACTTGACCTTTAATTACAGTGTTCCAAAAAAACAGTTGAAGATGGTTAAGATGGAACGGTTGAATTTCTATCTGACAATTAATAACTTGTTTGTGCTTACAAAATACACTGGAGTTGATCCCGAAGTTGGATATGGTTCTTTGGGTGTAAGTACAGATAATGGGCAAACTCCCAGATCTAAAGAGATGACATTTGGTATAACAGTTGGATTATAAGATAATAATATGAAAAAAATAGCAATAATAATATTTTCAGCTTTAATGCTGTTGGGGATTCAATCCTGTTCTGATTTTTTGGATATTCGTCCTGAAAATGAGACTGTTCTTGATGATTATTGGCAATCTGAATCGCAAGCTACCGCAGTACTTGCTTCTGCCTATCGTTCATTGACGTTAAATGACAATGTAAGACGCATGTTTGTGTGGGGTGAAGTGAGATCCGACAATGTGGTTGCCGGTGCTAGCTCTGAAAGTGATTTGACACTAATATTAGATGGAAAAATTACACCTACCAATAGTTATGCTAATTGGGGATTTTTATATGCTTCGATTAACTATTGCAATACTTTTTTGCATTATGCACCGGGAGTGACGAATCGTGATCAGAATTTCTCACCCATAAAACTACATGCATTGGAAGCAGAGGCGCGTGCATTGCGCGGCTTGTGTTACTTTTATCTTGTCCGCACATTTAAGAATGTTCCTTTGGTAACCGTTCCAAGTATTAATGATAATCAAGACTATTTTGTTGGACAATCTCCTGAACGTCAGGTGCTAGATACAATCATTCAGGATTTGAAATTTGCACAAATATATGCACAAGCTGATTATACAAGAGGGGTATATAATAAAGGGCGAATTACCAAAAGTGCCGTAAATGCCATTTTGGCTGATGTTTATTTGTGGGATCAACAATATGATAAGTGTGCTGAAACATGCGATATGGTTTTGGCTGATACTTCTTTAGTTCTTGTTAATGGTGAAAAGGTGATTTCGGATGTTTTTTATAAAGGAAATTCCAGGGAAAGCATTTTTGAATTGCAATTTGATAAAGATATTCAAAATAGTGATGCCATTAACTCTTTGATTGGAAGACATTTGGGGGGTAACATATTGTTGGGAATGGTGAGTTACCCGCCTTACCTTATCAGAACAGGGGTTTACTGTCCATTTAACTATAAGGGGACATCTGTTGTTGAAAGTGAAAAAGATATACGGGAATTTACATCCTATGCAGCAGACTCTAAATCCGGTTCCGGTTTTATAATTTATAAGTATTCGGTTTCAGATGTCAAGAAGAGCTTAACGGCAACCGACACCTATATAGCTCAACCCCGTTTGACTTCTGATCCTGTAAACTGGATTGTGTACCGTTTGTCTGATGTAATATTGATGAAGGCTGAAGCTCTGGTACAGCTTAACAGAGATAAGACCGATTTAGATGTGGCCTTAAGATTAGTAAATAGAACCTATTTAAGATCAAATCTAAATGTAGATTCCTTGCAATCAAACAATTATTCTGATCAAATGAATATGGAGAAGCTGGTTTTACGTGAGCGCCAGCGTGAATTGTTATTTGAGGGTAAACGTTGGTATGATCTTTTGCGTATGGCAAGACGCAAGAACGATCCAACAACATTAGCTTATTACCTTTCATCCAAAATTAGTGGTAATTCGTTGAGTAAGAATAAACTAAGCGTAATGGATGCTCTTTATATGCCTGTGTTGAAATCTGAGGTTGATATTAATTCAAAATTAATCCAGAATCCGTTTTACACTGACGAATCTCTTTCTAATCAATAGTAACTTATGAAAATATATAATTTGAAATTAAAGCTTCAAAACTTTTTTAAATGTAATCTCATAGTAATGACGTTTTTAGCAGGTTTGTTATATTCCTGTAAAGATGAGCCAACTACTATTTTTACGTTCAAAAAAGAAATGATGGGAGCGTATTTGGAAAATCGCCCTGATGAGTTTTCTGAATTTAAGAAATTGCTTGATACAACAGAGGTACTTGGACTTGTAGATACGTATGGAAAATATACTTTGTTTGCACCTACAAACGAAGCAATGTTTACCTATTATCAGTTAAAAGGAAAGCATTCTTTGAAGGACTTTCAGGCCGATACGCTTAAGAAAATTGCTTATGACCATTTAATTAAAGATTATGCAATTAAATCTGAAAATTTTATCGACGGACTGTTACCATATAGTACAATGAGCGAACGCTTTGTATCTGTTTCATCCAGATCAAATAACAATGCCTTTCTCTTTTATATAAATAATAATTCGGCCATAATAAAGAAAGATATAGAAGTAAGTAATGGAATAATTCAAGAGATAGATCATGTGATTGACCCATCACTGTTGAATATTGTACAAGCCATAGAATCCAACCCGCGCTTTTCTATTTTTGCTAAAGCATTACAAGCGACTCATCTCGTCGATAGTTTGACATTAATGCGTGACTATACTTATAATCCAAAGCTTTACGACTACCTTCCTAAAGGTCATCAGTGGGGTGGTTCAATAGATGAAGTGCCAATTTCACGAAAATATGGATTCACTGCTTTGTTGGAAAGTGATGAGACCCTCAAAAAATATGGTATAAACAGTTATGAGGATTTGAAAGCATTTGCCGAGCAACATGTTTACACCGGAAATAATGATGTTACTTCATCGGATGTAACAGACAGAACTAATCCACTGAACATGTTTATCTCTTATCACTTGATTAATAAGAAAATTACAGCAACTAAGTTTATTGATGCTTATGATGAAGATCACATGTTAAAGCAATTTGATATGTATGAGTATATCGAGACCATGTGCCCTAATACGCTTATCGAGATTAAAAAAGAACGCTCTTCAGGCGAAACAAATCTGATAAATAAATCAAGAGAAACGGGTGATGCAATACGCATTATTGCAAAAGACTCGGATGCAGTAAATGGTGTATATCATGAAATAGATAAGATGCTAATTTATGACAATAAAGAAGTAGCCGAGATGTCAACAAAACGCATAAGGATGGATGGTGCATCTTTCTTCCCTGAATTGACAAATAATAATATGAGGTATTTTGATAAGAAAAATCCACGTTCGTGGGTATTTCCACAAAACTATATTAAACGCCTCACTTGCACGAAAGCAACAAACTTCTGTTATCTGAATGCCTGCGATTCCTACCTTGATTATCAAGGAGACGAAATTTTTCTGTCAGGTATGTACGAATTTTCCATGATTACACCTCCTGTTCCATCAGGAACTTATGAAGTTCGTTTTTGTTACCAACCCACTGCTTTCCGTGGAGCTGCACAGTTATATTGGGATGGCGAACCTTGTGGAATTCCGCTAGACTTACGTCTTTCGGCTAACGACCCACTTATTGGGTTCGTAGATCCGGGAACTGACTCAGATGATCCTAATGGATTAGAAAATGATAAAATGATGAGAAACCGTGGCTATATGAAAGGAGCTTGTACATATCAATTCCCTGCAAGTTCACAAACTGCCAGACACAGTCAGAATGTTTTACGCCGTGTCTTAGGAACCTATAAGTTTGATAAAGCACAAAATCACGTGTTTAAAGTAAAAGCTGTTCGATCAGGTCAATTTATGATGGATTATTTAGAATTCGTTCCGGTCGAAATGCTTGAAACAGAAGGAATAGATTGATTCTTTCATCTGCTGATTGTTCAAATAAATGATATAAAAAATTTAACCCATGAAGAAACATATTAATAATACTGCAATATTTGTTCTTTTGGTTTTTCTAACAATGACCTCTTGTGCCGTTGATGTTTGGGAAAATCATTATAACACGAAAGCTTTAAATAAGAGTAGCCTGAGTCTGACTCAGTACATAGAATCGCAGGATAGCTTGAAACTATTTTCAAAAATGTTGAAAATCGCAGGATATGACACGATTTTAAACTCACCTCAGACCTATACAGTCTGGGCACCAACCGATAATGCGTTGAAAAACATAGATCTAAGTGATACGCTTACTGTGAAAAGTACTGTAATGAACCATATTACACGTTTTTTACGTTCAACTTCTGGACTAAATTCAATGACAATGCATCTATTGAGTAATAAATATATCAATTTTAAAAAGGATGCTGGTGGATATAGCTTTGGAAAGCAGATGTTAGTGGGTAGCAAATCTGATATTGCGACTAAAAATGGGATTTTACATGTCATTGATGGATATGTTCCCTATAAGCTTAATCTCTGGGAACTTATAAATTCTAAGTCAAATAATGAGGCTTTAAAAGTTGATTCAATAAGTGCATTTCTCAATATTAAGTCTAAATATGATTTTGATGAAAAAAACAGTATTGAAATTGGAACAAATAGGTTCGGACAATCTGTTTATGACTCTGTAAAAATATTCTCAAACCCGGTATTGAATAGTATCGGCGCTCTATACAATGAGGATAGTCTCTATACTGCTATAATTCCTAATAATAAGGCTTGGAAAGAGGCTTACGACTTGATATATTCAAAATATAAAAGTTTTGGTTTGGATGGAAGTGCTACCCAACGTGAGAGAACACAGACGGCATTGGTGAACAACCTGATATTTAGGTTGCCGATAACTGATCCAAGCACATATGATAGCCTTACTACAACTACGGGAAGTAAATTTAAAAATCCGGGATATTTGTTTGAAGGGACTACAAGGTTCGATTTAAGTAATGGATATGCTTATATAACTGATTCAATCAGATTTAAAGCTGCTGACACCTATCAGAAAAAAATACTTATTGAAGCGGAAGATATAACTTATAACCGTACGTCTGTTTATGCTAGTTTGACGCTGAAATCAGCTTTTGGTACTGATTTCTCCGATCAGGTTTCTGAAAAATACTATGTGCAGGTTGATCCTACTACAACAAGTGTTACCTCTACATCTGTATTATTCCCCATCCCTAATACGCTTTCAGGTACATATAATGTTTACTGCGTTTTTGTACCAACAAGTATTACTGATGCAAGTAGTAAAAGTGTCAATAAAGTCAAATTTTATTGGTCGTATTTGAACGTTAACGGAACACAAACAACCGATGCAGCAGTCACAGCGAAGAATGAATTGAGTTCGTCAAAATCTAATGCCTTTGCTTTTTCGACTATGCCGGGAGTTATTACAAAAGTATTTGTTACAAAATTTACGTTCCCTTACTGTAATTTATATACAGATAAAACTTCTCCTTCATTAATAACTACTAAATTAAGGGTTGAAAATGCGGTTAAAATTACCGATTCTAAAGAGACTCTAGATAAGTCAATGAGAATCGATTGTATAATCTTAGAGCCAGTTCAGTGATTAACGATAAATATTTAATAATTATGTGTATTAAAATTGACAATTATAATAAGATATTAGGCATGGGTAGGAAATTCTTCTCATTGTACTTTTTAGGTTCGTTGACACTGTCAGTGCTTTTAATGTTGACTGCGCCAGTATTTGCGCAATCAAATTCTAAACAGGTAGTAGTGAGGGGGATTGTGAGAGATTCGCACACAAAGAAACCTATTATGGCTGCTCATATATCAGTAGTTAACAGTGAACTAGCAACTACTACGGATGAAAACGGTTGTTTTAAACTTGCGATTCCAACAAATAAAGCTTTGTTACGTGTTTCAGCTTATGATTATAGTGTGAATGAATCTGCAGTAAGAGGAAATGATTCATTGACAATTAATTTGTATCCGGATAGATTCACAAGTTATTACAAAACTATTGATGGAGTTAATGGTTTAGTGAATAATTCAACAACTACTAATTCTACAGTTTCTTCTAATAATGTTGATCAAACGGTAGCGTTTACTGCCGATCAGTTATTGCAAACAATGGCTGCAGGCGATTTGCGTACTATTAACCGATCTGCGCAAATCGGTCAAGGATCATCCCTGTTTATCCGTGGGTTGAATTCCATCAATGCTAATTCTCAACCATTATTTGTTGTTGATGGGATTATTTGGAGTGATACTTATAGTTTAGAGTCAATGAATCAGGGACTTGATTTGAATCCACTTACCAATATAGATATGGAAGATATTGAAAGTGTTTCTGTATTGAAAGATGGAACATCTCTTTATGGGAGTAAGGGTGCAAATGGGGTAATTCTCATAAAGACAAAAAGAGCAACGGAAATGATGACGAAGATAAGTCTTAATATAGTGTCTGGTGTGACTACAATACCTACCATTATGCCACTTATGGGTGCCACAGATTATAAGATTTATACCACGGAACTCTTAGGTAGTTCTGACTATACTCTCGATCAGATTTCAAAATTACCCTATATTAGCGATGATCCTAAAAGAGCCACCTATAAAATATATCATAATAATACAAATTGGGCTAATGAAATCTATAACTCTGCCCTCTCGCAATCATATAATATTAATGTAAAAGGGGGAGATGACAAGGCATTATATTATTTTTCACTTGGATACACAAATAATGATGGTATTGTAAAGAAAACTAATTTTCAACGATATAATATTCGATACAATGGCGATATCAATATGACTAAAGGAGTTAAAGTAGGTGTTAATGTCGGTTTTGCCAGAGTTGATAGGAATATATATGACGATGGTGTGAATATATATACTTCTCCAACTTGGCTCAGCTTGATAAAGTCTCCATTGATTAGCCCTAACACTTTCTCTTTTTCTGGAGAACGAACCACAGATTATTCAAATACCGATATTTTCAATATCGGTAATCCGAGTGCAATTTTAGATTATTCTACGAATACGATAAAGCAAAATAACTTCAATGTGGGATTGAAGCCTGTTGTACAGATTAATAAGAATTTATTTTTGTCTGAGAATTTCGATTACAGTTTGAATAAGATTAACGAAGATAGCTACCGTCCGATGTATTTTACAACCCCAATGTATGTTGAAGGTTATGGGGATACACAAAATAGTCGTTCAAGTCAGGTGATTCGGAATAATTCCATTTTCAACGATTTGCGTCTTTCATATAATAAAAAACTATTGAATTCGACTTTAAATATCTTTGCCGGAAACCGGTATATTATCAATAGTTTAGAAGCTGGATTTGTTGAAGGTTTTAATTCAGGATCCAATTCATCGGTTAACTTAATGGGCGCTTTTAGTCACTTGCATACAACAGGAACCAATAATCTTACAAAGTCTATTTCGAATTATTTGAATATCGACTATAATTATGATAACCGTTATATGCTGGCATTGACAGCATCGCTCGATGCTTCTTCCCGTTTTGGTAATGAAACAAAAAGTGGAATATCTATTTTTAACCATAAATGGGGCTTCTTTCCTGCAATTAATGGTGCTTGGTTAGTAAGCTCAGAAAGCTTTATGAAAAACATTTCTGCTATTAACCTATTGAAAATTAGAGCAGGTTACGGTATTACCGGTAATGATGATATAAAAGATTATCAAACACAAACTTACTTCAGTGGCATACGCTACTCCGGTGTTGTTAATGGTATGGTTATTTCTAACTTATCAAATAACTCAATTCAATGGGAGACTACAAAACGTATTAATGTTGGAATTGATTTGAGCGTTTTTAATAACAGATTATTCGTTTCGGCCGATTTATATGAAGGACGGACAGAAAACCTCCTTGTACAAAAAGATTATCAGGACGCGATAGGACTCGATAAGTATTGGACAAATGATGGAACATTAACCAATAAAGGTATAGAGTTGTCGTTTAATACTAAGTTGTTGAATCTGAATAATTTTGCTTGGGAACTTGGAGCTAGTGCCGGACATTATATCAACCATATCGATCAGTTGGGCAACGGAACTTTTTACACAAAGGTTTATGATGGAGAGGTTCAAACAGCGGTTAATGGCCCGGTAGGTATATTCTACGGATATAAGTCATTGGGTGTTTTTGCAAACGACAAGGAGGCCTCAACTGCTTTTAAAGGTACAAACTATCTTACCATGAAAGCTTCAGATGGCAGTATTTCAAAGTTTAGTGCAGGAGATATTCATTTCGAAGATAAGAATGGTGACGGAGTAATTGACGAGAATGATAAGCAAGATATTGGAAATCCAAATCCAGACGTATATGGATCAATTACAAATAAATTCACGTACAAAAATTTGACTTTTACTACTTTGTTTACCTATTCATACGGAAATAAGATATACAATTATATGCGTAGTCAACTTGAAGCAGGCAAGGATTTTAGCAATCAGAGTACTGCTATGCTAACCAGATGGACAGCAGAAAATCAGATCACATCTCAGCCTAAAACAAGCTATGGTGATCCGTTAGGAAATTCTCGTTTTTCTGATCGTTGGATAGAAGATGGTTCTTATATCCGGTTGAAATCACTTAGTTTATCTTATTACTTGCCACTGAAAGTTAGTTTTATTGAGAGTGTAAATATATGGGTATCGGCGAATAATTTGTACACTTTCACTCATTATTTAGGACTTGATCCGGAGTCATCTTCAATGAACGGTTCTTTATATCAAGGTGTTGATGCAGGTCTTTTGCCAGCTAGCAAGAGTTTCAATATCGGTCTTAAGTTTAATTTATAATTCTATAAAATATAATTATTATGACACATATATATAATAAAATTATTATGTCAGGAAAATTGATAATGGCATTGCTGTTTGTAGCAATGGTATTCGTTAGTTGCGACGATATGCTTTTTTCCGATTCAAAACGTCTGACAACCGCAGATGAGTATAATTTAAAGGCTTCTGCAGACTCGGTATATTCAATGGCAGGTGTTTATTCGCGCCTTCAAAAGCTGGGAGATAGCTATGTTTTACTTGGTGAATTGAGAGCTGATTTGATGGATTTGGGAGAAAAATCGGATCCATCCTTAGTGCAAATTAATAATTTTGAAATTACAAAAGACAATCAATATGTCAATATCAAAAATTATTATGACGTTATTAATAATTGCAATTATATCATTCAAAAACTGGATACATCCTATCTAGACCGTGGTAAAAAACTTCAGTTGCGAGAGTATGGAGAGTTAAAAACTATACGTGCATGGACATATATGCAAATAGCCCTTAACTTCAAAACGGTAAAATACTACGAATATCCAATTCTAACTGTACAAGATGCCCAAAAAGAGATACCAAGTTTAGAATTTAAGGACTTGGCAGATAAGCTTATTACTGATCTTGAACCCTTAAAAAATGTGACACTTATGAATCTCACATTCAGTAATTATTTTCTCGTGAATGCTGTTTTAGGAGATTTATATCTTTGGCGTGGTTCTCTTACAGATAATAAGACTGATTATGAAAATGCAGCGACAGCATATCATAAATTGATGTTCGATTACGGTTTAGATATTTATAAAAGTTGGTCTTCCACATGGACAGTTGTAAATAAGGCAATTTCACCTGATGCAACATTAAATTGGATAACATCATTGACTGGAGAGGCTATAACAACAATTTCCTGCCCTACCCAATATGGTCAGAAATTTGCGATAGATACTTTGAATAATCGTAGGTCAATTGTACCCTCTGAACTTGCTCTTAAAGCTTGGGATAATCAAACCTATTATTTGAATGATGGAGCTACAACTAAAGGCGACTTGAGAAAATATGGATCTATTTCGTATAGCGAGGCTACGAATAAGGAATATCAGACTGATTTGAATTTTAAGAGTTCGACGACAGATAATTGGTTGATTTATAAATATAAATGGTATAATCAAAATATTATTCTTTATAGAAGCTCACTTTTATATCTTAGGTATGCCGAAGCTGTAAATAGGTTGAATAAACCTAATTTGGCATTTGCGGTTTTAAAATATGGATTAAATAGTCTCAATATGGCTAAAAAGATTCCAGTCAGTGAAAAGGGTGCTTTAGTTCCTAATTATATGGATTTTACTGATAAGCGGTTTGATTATAGTGTTGGAATTCGTATGCGTGGATTAGGAAATCTGGATCAAGACAGCACTTACTTTATTATTCCTAATAAACCAAAAATGGCTGATTCGGTGCTTTATGTAGAGGATAAAATACTAGAAGAACTCCAACTTGAAACTGCTTTCGATGGGAATCGTTTTCAGGATTTAATGAGGTTTACGCTTCGACGGATGAATACAGGTGAGGGTACTACTTCATATTTAGCTGATAAAATTGCTGAAAAGCATAAAGATAATAAAGAAGCAATTCGTGCAAAACTTAAGCAAAGTGTTGATAACTGGTATATTAAAATAGAAAAGTAACCCTGCAAATGTCTGCCTGGGTAAAATGCAATGCGGGAGTTCTTCATAAACTACTTGCATTGCATTTTCTAAATATGTGTGGTTATTTTCGTTCATTCTAACTCTAGATAATTCTAAAACAATTAATCCTATGAAATCACGATTTACACTTTTTTTTATGTTCTTAAGTTGCATTCTTCATGCTCAAACAAGTTCATGGTATAATACTGCTCAAAGCCGGATTGATACACTTAGAAAAGGCAATTTTTCGATAGTTGTTTTAGATGTCAATGCAAAACCTATTCAGGATAGTATTCGTGTTATTCACAAGAAACATGAATTCCCATGGGGAACATCCATTGATTTATCTTACCCAACACCTTCTACTTTGGGAACATCGAACGATGATTGGTTGAAAGCAAATATGCTCAAGTATTTCAATTATGGTGTTTGCGGAAATCAATTTAAGTGGAGTGGAATAGAGGCAGCAGGGAAGGGAAACCTCACTTATCTTCCTTTCGAAAATACCTTGGCATGGTTTAATAAAGTGGGCTGGAAGATGAGAGCCCATACCTTGCTGTGGGGTGGGTATAATAACACAGACTATCATTGTATCCCCAAATGGGTTATGGATCTATCAACAAATCCTAAACAGATGTATGCAGAATGTCAGAACCGTGTTACCCGTGAAGTGACAAGATATAAGGGGAAAGTAAAAGAATATGATGTTTTGAATGAACCGACTCATGCAACTACTTTACAAGGTTTTGTTGGAGATTCTATAGATTGGAATTGTTTTAAATGGGCACATGCGGCTGACCCTGATGCTAGGTTTTTTGTTAATGATTATAATATTATTGAATGGCAGGATCAAACAAATAATTTTATCACGCTAATAAAAAAGATGTTGAAAAATGGTGCGCCTATTAGTGGTATTGGCACACAATGCCATATTGGAGAGTCTGTTGATGTAGTCAATTATAAAGCCAGGATAGATCAGTTAGCACAATTTGGGTTGCCTGTAAAAGTGACTGAGTTCGATATGAATGCCACTAACGTTTCCCAACAAAAATATGCTATTGAAATGGCAAAAATGATGAGATTGGCTTTTTCGCATCCGGCAATAGACGGATTTATATTTTGGGGATTAACCGAACCTACATGGGCAAAGGGCATTGTGAATATAATACGGGAAGATAGAACTACCAGATTGGCTGCGGATACTGTATATAATTTAATACATAATGTGTGGACAACCAAGCTGGCCGGAAAGACAGATGTCTCTGGTATTTACAGTTTTAACGGATATTTTGGCGATTACGAAGTGCAAGCTAAAGTAGATGGGATTTGGAAAAAATTCTCAGCATCGTGTTTAAAGGAAAATAAAAACGGATCGATTACATTAAATGGAAGTAATGGGGAAGCCCTGAGTCCAGTACTTAAAAAAATAAGAATTGTAGCCTCCAAAGGAGTTGAACTTACATTTGATAAGCCCATGGCCAACCCAGCATCCAATGCGCTCAATTTTAAAGTATTTGATGTTGCATCTAACTATGTAAAGTCGGCAACCTTGAAAACTGGTGATTCAACAACGATTCTTCTGACAATGGTTAATACAACAAATATCAAGGAGAAAAATTACCTTCCTGTTTCTTATTATCCAGGTACAGTAGCATCGGCTGACGGAGGTAAACTGGAAGTGTTTGGGCCAATATTGGATAGCCGGATTACACCAGCTTTTCAATCGGCAAAAACAAGTACTGATGGGAATCTGGTTGCTGTTGCTTTTGATAAAAAAATATTGTCTAGCTCGGTTAATATGAATGAATTTGTTGTTAAGAAGAATGGACGCATCATCACCATTTCACAAGCACAATTAAATAATACAAACGATACATTGAAATTAGGTATAGCTTCACAAGTAACTGATACAACCGATGTTTTGACAGTTTCATATACTCCAGGGGCATTAATGACGATGGATAGTTTGTATGTGACAAATTTTACCTCACGACAGGTGGTAAATAGTATACTGGTTACAAAATTTGTTTCGGCCACAACCACTTACGATGGAAAGACTGTACAAGCTAATTTTAATACAACACTTTTAGACCCAACGGGATCTGAGGCTAATTTTACACTTATAATTAATAGACAACCTGTTGCTTTAAATTCAGTAAAACTCTTGACGACAAATAAAAAATGCATTATTATAACTCCAAATAGAACAATATTTAGTGGAGATACTGTAAATTTGTCGTTAAATCGATCGGCATTGTTCACATCTACTTTGGGAATGCCTGTGCTATCTTTTACTGCCAAAGTTACAAATAGGAGTAATATCTTATCATCTGTAGAAAGTGTTAATGAAAAGTCTGTGTTGTGTTATCCGATTCCATTCGACAATCAATTAAAGCTTGAAGGTATTGGTGGGTTTAGTCATGTGACAATTTACAATCAAATTGGGATTAGGCTGATAGATAAGAATATTACTTCGGATAATATGAATATTGAAACCTTTGATTTATCTTCAGGACTGTATTTAATTGAGTTTTCAAATTCAGAGAGAAGGTTTTTAAAGAAAATAATGAAGAAATAAGTAAAATGAACAATGGCAGAAATATATGCTATTGTTTTAAACATACACCTCAATCTAATCAAACCATAAATAATAAAATACATGAAAATCACAACTTGGCAGTTTTTTTTATTATTGCTTCAAATCACCTTTTTGCCGGCTTATTCGCAATTACAGCCTAACAACGAATGGAATGGTAAACCGGCGGTCTTTCAAGTAAACCGATTGAAGGCGCACTCTACACTCATTCCTTATAACGACTTGAACAAAGCGTTGAAGGTGGATATTAAAATGTCCGAGAATTATTTTTCCTTGAATGGACAATGGAAATTTAAGATGGTGACTAAGCCGGCTTCGAGGCCGCTTGATTTTTATACGGTTAATTTTGATGATCAGTTATGGTCTAACATTACAGTGCCAGGTAACTGGCAGACACAGGGTTTTGATTATCCTATTTACACTAATGTTACTTACCCTTGGAACAACTTTGAACAAATAAATCCTCCGGCAGCCCCAACTGTTTATAATCCGGTAGGATCTTACCGTAAGACTTTTACATTGCCGTCCGATTGGAATAATAAAAACTGTATCCTGCATTTCGATGGTGTGGAATCAGCTTATTATGTTTGGGTAAACGGAAACTATGTAGGCTATAGTGAAAATAGTTATTCTCCGGGGGAGTATGATATATCTAAATATCTGACTAATGGTGCAAATACCATTGCTGTGCAGGTTTTTAGATGGAGCGATGGTAGCTGGCTCGAAGATCAGGATAAGATTCGATTAAGCGGCATATTCAGGGATGTATATGTATATAAAATTCCCGAAGTGCATGTGAACGACTTTTTCTGTACCACTGATTTGGATGCCAGTTATCAAAATGCACAATTTAATTTTTCTGCCAAATTAATTGCAGATAGTACTGCTAATCAAAGTGGATACAAGGTGCAAGTACAACTATACGATAGTGTTAATGGCTCTATTCTTTCTTCTCCATTGGAAATGCCTGTTACTTTTAGTGCTGACAGTGCAAAAATTTCATCGTCAGTGACAGTAACTAACCCCTTGAAATGGTCGGCTGAACATCCGAACCTATACAAAATGGTACTTTCGCTGGTTGATAATAATGGAACGACAGTAGAGATGGAAAGTTGTAATATTGGATTTCGTAAATTCGAATTAAAAGGTGGACGTATGCTTATTAATGGTCAACCCATTATGTTCAAAGGTGTTAATCGTGTTGAAACAAATCCACTAACAGGAAGGACTGTAGATAATGCAGATATGATTAAGGATATTTTGATAATGAAAAACTTCAATATCAATGCAGTACGTACCAGCCACTTTCCAAATAGCCCTTTCTGGTATGATTTGTGCGACAAATACGGACTTTATGTAATTGATGAAACGAATCTTGAATCGCACGGCGTTAGCTCTACAGTTCCTACAGGTTTACCCGAATGGACAGCTAACTGTGTAGACCGTGCAACCAGCTTGGTGGAACGAGACAAAAATCATCCAAGTGTAATTATATGGTCACTTGGAAATGAAGCAGGTACAGGTTCAAATTTCCAATCTATGCGTGACTGGATTAAGGCAAAGGATCAAACGCGATTGGTGCATTACGAAGGTGACAACAAGTATAGTGATATGACCAGTTACATGTATGCCACCCCAGAAGGAATTCAATACTATGGTCAAACAGGTAATGTAAAACCGTTACTCCTCTGCGAATATGCCCACTCAATGGGAAATAGTACAGGAAACCTATATATGTACTGGAATCAATTTGAAAAATACAGTAATCTACAAGGTGGTTTTATTTGGGATTTTGTTGATCAAAGTATCAAAGATAGCGTTGGATATAAGTATGGTGGTGACTGGGGAGATAAGGTGAACGATGGAAACTTTTGCGCAAACGGCCTTTTGAATGCTGACCGTACACCTAAAGCAGCTATTTATGAAGTAAAGAAAGTATATCAGAATATTAAAATGACAGCTACTAGCCTTTTGACAGGTAAATTTACTATCAAAAACTGGTTTCTTTTTACCAATCTAAATGAATATGCCGGAAGCTGGGAATTGGTTGCTGACAGCACAGTATTGCAAAAAGGAGATTTCTCGGCAGCTGATATGGCACTTGCTCCGTTGGCCAGCAAAGCCATTACTGTTCCGTTTACTGTACCTCAAACAAAAGTAGGTGTGAAGTATTGGTTGAATATCAGTTTCAAAACTAAAACAGATTGTAATTGGACGGCCGCAGGCTATGAAATTGCCAAGGAGCAGTTTAATATCACTTTCACAACTCCTGCAATTACGAAATCTGTGGATTTTGGAAGTGAAAATCTACAGGTCGTAACTTCAGGAAACCAGTTGACAATTCAAAATAGTAAGTTTAACGTAGTATTCAATAAAACGACCGGATTGATAAATACCTATTCTGTTGATTCAGTTTTATTGATTAACAATGGACCTGTTCCAAACTTTTGGCGTGCGCCGACAGATAATGATCGTGGGAATGATGAACCAACGAGATGTAAAACATGGGAAGATGCCAGTCAGTCGAGGACGTTAGATACGATTTATGTAGACGATGCGAACAAAAATCGAATAAAAATTTATGTGTATTATACTGTTCCTTCACAGGTTGCCTCAAAAGTTCTGATGAAATACGATGTGCTGTCAAATGGCGAAATTCAGATTTCAGAGAATTTTTATCCGGGTGCCAGCAAGTTGTCTGAAATTCCGCTTATCGGCAATTTGATGACTATGCCAAGCCAGTTTGATCGCTTTACCTGGTATGGTAGAG
>Ga0302215_10000491_pt1 | contig 29171 bp, 27 predicted proteins | sample II_Fen_N3_1_FD_194580 | JGI IMG/M metagenome (GOLD analysis project Ga0302215, IMG submission 194580) | Peat permafrost microbial communities from Stordalen Mire near Abisko, Sweden - II_Fen_N3_1 | ecosystem: Environmental > Terrestrial > Soil > Wetlands > Permafrost | place: Sweden: Abisko... | reverse complement strand
CATAACCCATATCATTAAAGGCTTGGGCTAAATACGACTTTGATAAGGCTTTGATGTGTGATTCAGCCAAAGAGATGACGGAGAGGTAACGGAGAGGTGACGGACAAGAGTAAGAGAAATCAGTTTGTTGGTTTTATCCTGGAAGTTGCAAAGCAAATCAAGTCAACAAGCTGGAATGGCTTTTCAATGTTTGGGAATCAATTTCTGCCTGGAAAAAACAGTTCACTTTATTAGAATCCATTCCGCGAGGTAAAAACAGGCATTGGATAGCTAAATAAATATTGAAAAAACACAGTTTTCAACGTTCGATGAATGGACAAACAGCTGGAATAAAATCCTGAAAATTATTTCATAGAAATAAGTTATTATCTGTTTTAAATATTGTAAATTTGTTCCGAAAATTATAAACTATATTTGATTATGAAAAACCAGACTAGTGCGCTGATAGTGTGCACCTTAATGGCATTATTTTTTATCTCATGTACGCAGAAAACCATAAAAACATCCGAAAATGATTTTGTGAAAAAGTACTTTTTATCAAAAGATACGACAAAAGGTGCGTTAAGTGTGGATCTTGAAGTTGAAATTCCAGTAGCATTTTTCAATAAAGATGTTTTAACTGCAATTCGTGCTACTATTATTACAAATTTATTTGGCGGAGAGTATGTCAATCATGCAAATGATTCACTCGTACAAATATTTACGAAAGACCTGGTTGCCGATTATAAGGAAAATAATGAACCTTTAATGAACAAAATCGACACCGCTAACAGATATAGCTTTAATAATGAGCATGTAATATCCGGATTCAGTTTGTTAAGTGATAAGAAAATATATGTCTATGGAATTGAACGATACGTATATATGGGAGGAGCACACGGACTAGAAACCAGGAACTATTATAATTTCGATTTAAAAACCGGCAAAACTATTACTGAAAAGGATTTGTTTAAAGCAAATTTTGTTCCTGAACTTTCTGAATTAATAAAAAAGAGAATTGTCGAAGAAAGCAAAGAAGTAAAGGAATCAAAGGATACAGAACCAATTTTAAGTTTAGAGGATACTGATTTCTGGGCTGATTCAATCAAACCTAATGGAAATTTTTATATTACTGACGAGGGTATAAATTATGTTTTTAATCCTTATGAAATTGCACCTTATTATATTGGTCAGACAGAAGTTACCATACCGTTTAACCGACTTAAAAACATTTTGAAACCCAATAGCATTATTGGATACCTGGTTGAGAAACAAGCAAAAATGTAATATTAACTGATAAAACATACTTATGACTTCTTTTTTTGAACTTTTAAAAACACGGCGTAGTATCCGTAAATATTTACCAAAAACAGTTGAACAGGATAAAATACAACAAATCACGTATGCCGGTTTAATGTCACCGGCTTCAAAAAGAAGCAACCCATGGGAATTTATTGTAGTTGAAGACAAACAGGAGCTTGTTAAGTTGTCTGAATGTCGGTCTCACAGTTCTCAAATGTTAGCAGAATCTCCATTAGGAATTGTTGTGATTGCCGACAAAACAAAAAGTGATGTCTGGATGGAAGATGCTTCTATTGCAGCAATAATCATGCAATTAGAGGCTCAGGATTTAGGATTGGGAAGTTGCTGGATACAGGTTTATGGCCGTGAGAAGAACGAAAGTATTACTGCTGAGGAATATATCAGAGAATTGTTTGGTATTCCCGAACAGTTTGGTGTTTTGTGTATATTGTCGATCGGGTATCCGGATGAAGTCCGCAAACATTTTGATACAGAAAAACTTGCTACTGATAAAATACATGCTGAAAAGTTTTAGTTTTAACTTTTAAAAAAGATATTATGTCAGGAAAAAAAGATAATCGAATGGCCTGGGGAGTAACATTGCTCGTCTTTGGTTGCTTATTTTTAATCAGGCAGCTTCAACTAGTCCCTTCTGATATTGCGCCTTATCTATTTGATTTTAAAAATTATCCGATAATTATAGGTGTCATTTTTTTACTCTTTCATTCCAATAAAAATATCGGAATAGTTCTTATTGTTGTTGGACTGTTATTTCGATTATCGGATATTATTCAGTTGACAAGGCATATTTCCGACTTTATCTGGCCGGTGCTGCTCATACTTGCAGGTGCAATCATGATTTTTGGCAAAAAAATGAAATAAATCGGAGTTTCCTGCTGATTCTTACAGGTATTCTATTTTTAATCAAACTATATGGAAGTTGTATTAATCGGATCCGGCAACATTGCTACACATTTAGGGTTAGTTCTAAAGTCCAAAGGGATTACTATCAGTCAGGTATATAGCCGAAATGCACTAAATGCAAAAGTATTAGCTGAAAAGCTGGATACTTCTTTTATTACAGATATTTCGGATATTTACAGGGATGCCGATATCTATATTTATGCCCTGACTGATCGTGCTTTTAAAAGCATTCTACGAAAAATTGAAATGCCTGAAGGCATTCAGGTACATACGGCGGGATGTATTGCTATGAACGAATTTGAAGGTTTTACTTCAAAGTTCGGTGTTTTCTATCCACTTCAGACTTTTTCAATAAATAAACCCGTTGATTTTAGTCAAATTCCGATTTGCATTGAGGCCTGCAATATGGAGGTTCAACAACAATTACTTGAGCTGGCAAAACTTATATCTGATAAAACGTATCTTGTAAACTCGGAGAATCGAAGGAAACTCCATTTGGCAGCAGTTTTTGCGTGCAACTTTACTAATTACATGTATAATATCGCTTCTGATATTCTGGATGATTCCGGATTTTCTTTTGAAATTATTCAACCATTGATTGCTGAAACAGCGGAAAAAATAAAGACATTAAATCCGTATGATGCTCAAACAGGTCCTGCGGTAAGAATGGACGAAAAAACGATATCAAAGCATTTATCTCTGTTAAATAAAAAACCTGATTTAAAAAAGATATATAAACTCCTGACTAAAAATATTTATAGCCGGCATAAAAAGAAATGAAATATTCAATTCTATTCATTTACGAAACGAATTTAATATCCATTTTATCACGTACTTATAAAAAATGACAGCATATTTAAAGCTTATCCGTTATCAGAATCTGATTTTTATCGCATTTATACAATTTGTGATGCGGCAAGTTGTGTTGGTTCCTATTTTGCAGACTTACGGATTTGATGCTTCAATGGAAACCAATATGTTGCTTTTACTCATTCTGGCTACTGTTTTGATAGCTGCCGGCGGATATGTGCTCAATGACTATTTTGATATTAAAATTGACTCAATTAACCGACCGGACAAACTGATTGTAGGCCAAAAACTATCCCGTCATACGGCTATGGCAATCCATCAGGTACTTACAGGGTTTGGTGTAGTGTGTGGATTGATGTTGGCTTATTTTGCCCGAAGTTTCACTCTTGTTTTTATCTTTGTTGTTATTCCCGGATTGTTATGGTTTTATTCAGCAAGTTACAAACGTCAGTTTCTGATTGGCAATCTGGTAGTCGCATTTATTTCATCGATCACAATACTGGTTGTTGGAATTGCTCAATTAGCTTTTCTACAGATTGAATATGGCGGTTTGATTTTCGAAACACCGATTCCTGCACATTTCTATGGTTGGATAGGAGGTTTTGCCCTATTCTCATTTTTATGTACGTTGATTCGTGAAATTATTAAAGATATGGAAGATGAGAAAGGCGACCGTGAAATGGAATGCCATACCTTGCCCATAAAATGGGGTATAATCAAGACGAAAATATTCCTGTACTGCCTGATTGCATTCACGGTAATTTTATTAATACTGGCTAATAATTATTTTATTCATTTTGCCGGATCATTTACTCTCAGATATATTATCTTTGGATTGATAATCCCTTTTGCAGCACTTTGTTTTTTGATATATAAAGCCAAATCACAAAATGATTTTCATCAGGCTTCCGTTTTATCTAAAGTTATTATGCTCATTGGAGTTTTGTATAGCTTTGTTTTTTATTATTTACAAGCTAAGACATATGGAATAAGCCTGTTTGATATTTTTATTCTGAAATAATTTAACGCATACAACTTATACAAATGCTTTCAAATCTAAACAATTATAATATTATACTTGCCTCACAGTCTCCCCGGAGACATGAACTTTTACGGGGTCTTAATATACCGTTTGATGTTGAGGTAATTGATGTGGAAGAAAGTTATCCATCGCAACTGGTTGGTGTTGATATTCCAATGTATCTGGCTGAAAAAAAAGCTGATGCATACGCAGATAAAATGCAGGAGAACACATTACTGATTACGGCTGATACGATTGTCTGGCACGAAGGAACTGTTTTTGGAAAGCCAACAGACAAAGAGGATGCAACAAGAATGCTTAAATCATTATCCGGTAAGACGCATCAGGTTATAACAGGGGTGTGTATAAGTACTTTAATGAAACGTAAAATATTTCATGTAATTTCAGAAGTTCGATTTGCAAGGCTTAACCCGGATGAAATAGAGTATTACCTGCTCAACTTTCAACCCTATGATAAAGCAGGTGCATACGGAGTACAGGAATGGATAGGTTATATCGGGGTTGAGTATATTGAAGGTTCGTACTTTAATGTCATGGGATTGCCTGTACAACGACTTTATACAGAACTAAAACGCTGGAAAAAATAAAAATCCATATTCCGTTCAGGGAATGTTCAGCAACTTATGAAGTTGCAGGGATAATCTCCATTGGGGATTATTTTTAATAATTTGAATAGAATACTCAATATTTTCATTGACTTTTTGGAATCTCTCCTTCTCTTTTCCTAAGAATATCGGACTTATAAAATAATTATCAGCCTGTGGTAATTGCGCTATGTCCGGCACCATATCCCCTACTCCAATTGGATAACGGAACTCGTTTACATGGGTAAAATTCTTCTTTAATTCCTGTGGACTCACTTTAGGACTACACGAAATATATTCTATCTTTCCGGGTACAGGATTTGTTCCGTTTGTTTCGATGCAATTATAATAATCCTTAAACGACTCAAGTATTTCATCTGTCAGTTGCAAGGTGGGTTCTCCACCTGTCCATATAAGCAGGTTATTGGGGTAATCATCCGGACTTGATAGTTTATTTACCTCTTCCAGTATTCCTGAAACCGACATTTCATGGCTTTCACTCCAATTGGTATCACAATACCAGCATGACATATTGCAACAAGCCAGTCGTACAAATACAGCTGATCTCCCGGCATTCGCTCCTTCACCCTGAATAGATTTAAATATTTCAACTACATTAAGGATCATCTCTGAAGAACTATTCTTCATACCGGCAGTTGGTTTTTGGAGTTTCGCTCATTTCTATTGCAAACAACAACGGGAATTGAGGTTTAAAGAGGTCGTAAATGTATTTGCTCATATTCTCAACGGACGTTTGAAAATTGAACACTTCGTTTAAATGTTTATGATCGAGCACCTGATCCACCCAATCAGAAATTGGCTTTAGATCACTGTAATCCTGTACAAATCCTTCCCGATTAAGTTCACCTCTCAGAAATACTTTTAATGTGTAATTATGTCCGTGAATCCGTCCACAGGGATGATCCTTGATTAAGCCCTTTAGTTGATGACTTGCCGAAAAATAAAACTCTTTACTTATAGTGTACATATCTTTTCCTTAAACTATTTTGGAATTTATATATTTCAACAAATATAATAAATTATTATGGTGGTCAATTCTTTATTTCAGTTTTTTTATTGTTCTTTTAAAACAAACTTATGAATAATGCAATATTGAGCAAAGTCACAATAACGCCCAACATATTAAGTAAAATCTTTGATGTGGTGGAATTCTTATACTTACCCATTACTTTTTCAGATGAAGTTAAATATACCTGAAAGAAAATGGTGAAAGGCAATTGAATACTTAATATCATCTGCGAAATTATTAATCCCTGAAACGGATTACTAATCAGTAAAATAATTAAAAATGCTAAAACCAATGAAATGGCAATGCCTAAGCGGGTATGATTGTCCTTAATATCATATGGTTCTTTGTACATGCCTGCAAAAATAGATCCAGCTGCCATACCCGAGGTAATGGTGGAGGCAACACCTGCAAATAATAAAGCGACAGCAAATACAATTGATGCATGCACTCCAAGCAATGGTGACAGCAACTCTTTGGCTTGCTGAAGTTCGGAAACTGGTGTTTTAGTTTTAAAAAAAGTAGCAGCTGCCAATAAAATCATTGCACTGTTGATGCCCCATCCAATGATCATAGATACAAGTGTATCAGCAAACTCAAAACGTAATTGCCTTTTTATGATTTTCTCATCTTTTCTGTTCCATTGACGGCTTTGAATAATTTCAGAATGCAGAAATAAGTTATGGGGCATTACCACTGCTCCCAACACACTCATTATGACTAACATTGACCCTTGAGGAAAGGATGGTGTAACCCAGCCTGATACAGCGCTATGCCAATTTATATTTACTAACGACAATTCATATAAAAACGACAACCCGATAACTGATACAAATGCAATAATCCATTTTTCAATAATTTTGTACGAATTTGTATAGAGCATTATCATAACAAAAATGGTAACCAATAATGCCCCGGCCTGAATGGGTATTCTAAATAGCATATTCAGTGCAATGGCACCACCCAGAATTTCAGCCAGTGATGTGGATATGGAAGCAAACATGGCCGATATCAGCAACATTTTGGAATAGCGTGGTTTGAGGTAAATGGTTGCTGCTTCTGAAAGACATAGCCCTGTAGCAATTCCAAGGTGAGCTACGTTATGTTGAAGAAAGATAAGCATGATGGTCGATAATGTTACCATCCACAATAAAGAATAACCAAATTGGGCACCTGCTGCCAGATTTGAAGCCCAATTACCCGGATCAATAAATCCTACGGTAACCAACAGCCCCGGACCAATAAATTTTAAAATATCCAATCCGCCATATCTTGGCTTATACCCTTTGCGGTCAATGTTTTTGAAAAGTTTAAACATGCTACTTTTATAAAATGAATAAATCGTTATTCGGCATTCTCATTTTTGGTATTTATTATTCGATGTCTTTTGATTTTTTCATCTGAAACTATATTCTGATATCCAATTAAATAGAGTATTGCGGCACTTAAAAAAATTACAAATCCGGGAACGCAATAAACAATAATTTTATCAGCATGTTCAAAATTCAAAAGTAGATAAAAAATTGAAATTAACAAACTAACAACGCCGATTACAAGATAAATATTTAAAGCCACATATAGAAACTTATATTTCTTATTTTTCAAAAAAGGATGAAACCTATTCTGATTACGAGTAACTGTTTTCATGTTTTATCTATTTATAGTTTTGATTGTTTATAAAACTCTATCGTTTCATGAATGCCAGCTTCGTACGATGTAGGTTTAAAATTAAAGTATTCATTAAATTTTGTAGAATCAAACTGGTAATCATATTCACTTTGATAGAGCATTTCCAACGACTCATATATTGTTCGGTCAAATAACCCTGCCATGTTTAGCATCCATTTCTTAAGAACAGTATGAGTTGGTTCTACTCCAAGTTCCCTGGCAATTAAACTTATAAATTGATTTCCGGTTATTGCCGGAGCTGATGTTGGTAAATGCCAGACTTGTTGGTAGCATTCCTCCTTATTCCAAAGTAGGTTTAAAGCTTTTGCGCAATCCAGGGTGTATGTGAAAGAATGTAATTTACTATCATCTGCAAGCCATTGTGCTTTCTTATTTTTAATCATTTTATCAATTGCCAGAAAATACAAGACACTTGAATTCGAGGCATATGGTCCGTAAAAATCAGCTGATCTGGCAATTATTGCCTTCAAATTATTATGGCTCATTTCATCGTTCAGCATATTTGCAATATGAGCCCTGATCTCACCTTTCATACTGCAGGGTGAATATGGTGTATCCTCGGTCATCTTGCCTTCAACTTTTCCATACATGTACACATTATCAAAGAAAATCAATTTTGCACCATAATTTTTACAGGCATCAATGACATTTTTCATTATTTTTGGCCACAATACACTCCATACTTTCCTGTCATACGTTAACCCGGCAACCAGGTAAACAATATCAGAGCCTTTCACACTATTCAAAGTTTCCTCATAGGAAGTAATATCCGCTTTAAACGATTCTGCCCCTATTAGTGGATAATTATTTCGTGATACAAGTCGAACGCTCTCGTTTGATTTCAGCAATTCGTTTGCAAGAGTATTTCCGATTGGTCCTCCTGCTCCTAAAATAGTATGCTTCATAACTTCTTTTAATTAAAGGTTTAACATTGTATTAAAAAAACACTTTAAAAAGCATCTGGTTCATTTAAAACCAGGTTTTTAAGGTTTAATTGATAAAAAATCCATCTCTTTTCATACTAAATATAAAATAAAAAATAAAATTCTATCAACTGTAACCTCCTTTAAATAGGCTTTTCACAATTTTTTGAAAATTTCATTAAAAAAATTGGCCTAAAAGGGTTAACAATGTAAATAATTATTTTTATATTTGCATCATGTTTTATTTCTGATACGTAAAAACATCTCTTTTCTAATACAAAAACATGGATTTGGAATCTAAATTATTAAAATTCAGTTACGTATCTGGATTAAAAGCCTAAATCGGATGAGAACTTATGTTTTTGTTATTTGATAAATCAAGATAAGTTGAAATTTTATAGTGGCTTTTAAGTACGAATCAGCAATAAATACAATGTTTGTAAATAAAAAAAGAATAGTAATCAAAAATATTCAATAAAACAATAGATTGTTAATAAATTTTGTATCAAAATAGTGGTATAAAATAAATTATTATATATCTTTGGCATAAATTTTAAACAAACAAATCACAAAACAATAACATTAGAAAAATTCAGGAAGAAAGCTTCATGAATTAAGAGCATCAACTAGAAGTTATTTTTTCGGCAATATCATCTGTAATTATAAGATAAACCGGAAGCTAAATTTATTCAAGACTATATTCACTATCACTATACAAACTCAAAAATTACGAAAAATGGAAAATGAAAATGACAAAGTTACATCAGTCGAGGACGATGATGTACTTTACAAGCTTCTCCAGGTGCCTTTTTACACAATCGGCGGTTATGAAGTAGACGTTCAAAAACGGATGCTTACATTTAAAGGAGAACCAAAGAAACTTACTAAAAAAGAAATGCACTTACTTATTTTATTTGCATCCAACACCAACAGCTTTTTAGATCGTAAGTACACACTGAAAACAATCTGGAAAGATGACAGCTATTACAATGCAAGAAGTATGGATGTGTATATCTGTAAGTTGCGCAAGCTGCTCAATGGAGATCCTGATGTTATGATTATAAACATTCATGGCAAAGGATATCGAATGGTTGCTTCGGTTAGCCAACGACTTAGCTAAAGTAAGTAAAATCGGAAGAACAGGTGTTTATCTGTTTAAGAATTACGGAATAAAAAAAAGCCCTGCATTTGCAGGGCTTTTTTTATTCCGGTTATATGCTTATGTTTTTTATGTTTTGTTGTTCTTTCTGTTCTGCCTGGCATGACTGTGTTTGACGCCATATGTAAAGTAGATAACGAAACCGATTGCCATCCATACAAAGAGACGAATCCATGTATCCAACGGAAGTGACGACATGATAAACAAACAAACGAGTGCACCTAAAACCGGCACAAAAGGCACCCAGGGTGTTTTAAATCCCCTGATAGCATCAGGTTCAGCTTTTCGAAGTATAATGATACCAACACAAACAATGACAAATGCCAGCAAGGTACCAATGGATACTAATTCGCCCAGTAAACCGATGGGAAATAAGCCGGCAAAAAATGCAGCAAAACTACCCGTAACTATAGTCGTTATGTGTGGTGTTTTAAATTTAGAATGTGTTTTTGCAAAACTCTTCCATAATAATCCATCACTTGCCATAGAAAAAAACACACGTGACTGACCTAATAGCAACACAAGCACTACAGAACTCAAACCTGCAATTGCACCTATCTTTATAATTGGTCGCAACCACATTAAACTTGGTCCGGCCGTATCAATTGCCAGTGCAATCGGGGCAGATACATTCAATTCTTTGTAGCTTACTATTCCTGTAAGTACTAAACTCACGCCAATATATAATATCGTACAAATAAGCAGGGAAGCAAGAATTCCAATCGGAACATCCCGTTTAGGGTTAATGGCTTCCTGTGATGTTGTCGACACTGCGTCAAATCCGATATAAGCAAAGAAAACAACTGCTGCCCCTGTTAGTACACCGGATGCTCCAAAATGCCCCCATTCGCCTGTATTTACCGGAATAAAAGGTGTCCAGTTGGCAACATGAATATGGGCTATTCCAAATCCGATAAACAGAAGTATAACCGTAACTTTTACCAATACGATAATATTGTTGAACTTAGCCGATTCTTTTATACCTATTACCAGCAGGGTGGTCATAAGTGCAACAACAAAAATTGCAGGGAAGTTGATTATAGCTCCTGATAAATGCCAACCGGCTGAATCAAAGATAAACGGACTTTGACACATTGAAGTTGGCAATGCAATTCCAAAATCTGCCAGGAAGCTGGTAACATAGCCCGACCAGCCAACAGCAACTGTTGCCGATCCAAAAAGGTATTCAAGGATTAGATCCCACCCGATAATCCAGGCTACAAATTCTCCCATGGTTGCATATCCGTATGTATAGGCACTTCCCGATACCGGTATCATGGATGCAAACTCAGCATAACAAAGACCTGCCAGCAAACAACCAAAAGCAGAGATGATAAACGATAAAGCAATAGCTGGTCCGGCGTGCAAGGCTGCTGCAGTTCCGGTAAGTACGAAAATACCGGCACCGATAACACAGCCTACTCCCAATAACGTCAGGTTCAATGCCCCCAGGTGGCGCTTTAATGTATTGTGTTTACTATCGGCCTGCTCCTCAAGCTGTGCCAGTGTCTTTTTAATAAATAAGTCTTTTATCATAAATAATTAATTTCAAGAAGAGTGAAAATTCAGTTTGATAGAATAAATCCTTTAATTCTTTATAAATGCTATTTTTTCGTCACAAAAATAGCAATTTTAATCGACTTTACTAGAATATGAATCAATCTTTTTCCGAAATCCTATTTTATGGTATAAAAAAATAGAGATGTTGCTTGCAACATCTCTATTATGATTTTTAATTCAAAGACTATTTTATTGAATTGGAATTATTTTTTTTCAATATATGCCAACACTTCGCCTTTACGAACTATCTCACCTTGTTTCTTTTCAACTCCAACAATCCGTCCATCACAAAAACTGCCAATGTGTTCCAGACCATAATTAGTCTGAATGGTACATAACGTATCAAATTCCTTAATTTCTTTTCCGTGAACAGGTTCAACCGATACTTCGTTGAAGTCAAGTTCCCAGATCACACGTCCTGTTGCATTCGAAACCACTGGTTCTGCATTTGGATATTTCAAGGCACGCAAATCAGGAATTTCAATGGTACTGGTAGCATATTTTTCTTTAATGGCTGCTTCAAGCTCACCTTCAAAACGTTTTTTAGCATCACCCGATTTGAAATCACGATATTGTTTTTCGTGCATGGCAAACTCAAATAATTCTTCATCATCTTTACCTCTGTCCCAGCCGTTTGTTTTCATTTCTTCAATGAAACGCGGCAGTTCGTTCGGATAATTCTCCTGAGGATTACCTTCGAAGAAAACAAATTTATTCTTTTCGGCAAGGGCAATAATTTCCGGATCAAGTGTGCCGGGAAGCTTACCTGCTTTACCCAAAATCATGTCCCAACTGTTTTTATCAATCATACTCCAGCGAGGCTGACCTTTTACCAGGAACATAACATTCATCAAGGCAATATTTTTTACATACTGACTGAAAGGAGTTACCAATGGAGGATTCCCCAATTTAGGCCAGATATATTTTACTTCATCAAAAAGCATGACCAGTAAATCGTCAGTGCTTAATTCTTTTTTATTTACGTTTTTCAAGTATGAATTGATGCCTGCATGAACTCCTTTCAGGTCTGACATAAGCGATCCCATCATACCTCCGGGTAATCCACAACCCACGAGCAATGAAGTCATGAATTTATTTCGGTCATCAATAAAATAACCCAGGAAGTCATCTACAAAGCTTTGTGTTAACCGGCGGGCTTCCATATAGGCACTCATATTGATTTCAGGTACTTTGAATCCTGCATCTTTCAACATAGCCTGGATTGTGATAACATCCGGGTGAACCATTCCCCATGAAAGTGGCTCCATGGCAACATCAAGATAATCGGCACCGGCTTTTGCAACTTCGAGCATGGAGGCTACGGAGAAACCCGGACCTGAGTGACCATGATACTGAATAATAATATGAGGATGAGCAGTCTTAATCGCCTTTACTATTTTCCCAAGCATTTCAGGACGTCCGATTCCGGCCATATCTTTCAGGCAAATTTCGTCAGCACCTGCTTCAATAAGCTTTTCGGACATGTTCACGTAATATTCCACGGTATGAATATCCGAGTAGGTAATACACATGGTAGCCTGTGCAATCATACCGGCTGCTTTGGCATAATGAATGGAAGGGATAATGTTTGTTACATCATTCAGTCCGCAAAATATACGGGTAATATCCACTCCCTGTGCTTTTTTTACCTTATACATCAATTCGCGTACATCGGCGGGTACCGGATTCATACGCAACCCGTTTAAACCACGATCAAGCATGTGAGTTTGAATACCGGCATCGTTGAAAGGCTTGGTAAAGGTACGGACAGCATCGTTTGGATTTTCACCGTAGAGCAGGTTTACTTGTTCGGAAGCACCACCGTTTGTTTCTACACGTGCAAAACAACCCATTTCAATAATGATGGGGGCTATTTTAGCCAATTGATCTTTTCGAGGCACATATTTACCGGACGATTGCCACATGTCACGGTAAACAAGACTGAATTTAATTTCTTTCATAATTTATTTGATAGTTTTCTTTAAAATTCTTGTCGGGTTACAAGTTTTGTAATTCTAAAATAAATTCATTTTCAGGCAGATAAAACCTGCTAAATACCTCCTGAAATCGATTGTAAATATCGGACTTTTTTTTCAATTGACAATAAGATTAAAGAATTATTTCTTTAATTATTTTTGCTGTGTTACAAATCAATATATCGATTTGAAAGTTATTTGACTTAAAAAGGAAAGTATTAAAACCGGAAGGTAGAAATTTTAAAAACTTACAATAAAAAAAAGGGTTTTTAAATCAATCTATAAGTTTTGAACAAACCTCAAAGTGTACGAAGTACCTTTGAGTGTTTAACTGATTAACGAACAAACCTCAACCTGTACGAAGTACCTTTGAGTGTTTAACTGATTAACGAACAAACCTCAACCTGTACGAAGTACCTTTGAGTGTTTAACTGATGATTAACAAGTAAAGGAAACACTTTTGTGTCCTTCGGACAACAGAATGTTTATTTGTCCTCTTTCTCCACCTCACCGGTAAATGTTATCGGATCCCTGTTAAAGGAATTTACTGTGATCATGGAGCTTCCGGTATTGAAGATATTCATGGATATTTCAAATCCGTCATCCAGGCCTTTTACCTTAAAACGAATATCCCAACCGTCAGACTTCTTATTCGACTTAATGGCATAACCAATCAGGGGTTCAGCAAACTTAATTCCACCTTCTCCCCCACCGTAAGGTGCCGAATAGGCAACTCCAAAGTATGGTAGGTACGCAAAAGCCGAATCATTCTTTATTCGTAAATCATACTCCGAATTCAGGTAGATTTGTTTCCATCTCATTGGATTGGCATAATTTACGACAACAGTATAATCTTTAGATTCCACTTTCCGGGTAATTTCCTGAATGGATTCAGGTGTAGTTTTCAGTGAAGAACATGATGTTACAAAAACCAACATCACAATAGCAGCATGATATAATCTTGATTTCATAACGATTTGATTTAAAAACAGGTTGAACTCAACTTGTTGACACTTATATAACAAAAATGTTGCCAAACTCATATGAATTGGCAACATTTTTAGTGGTACATATATTATTCGACAGCATTTATTTCTCAATCAGTAAAAACCTGCTTAAGGAAAATGTTGTCACATCTTTATGCCTGCTCCAGTTTTAATATCAAACCCTTCCAGGGTTTCATATAAGTAATAAATGCCTGCCTGGAACTTAATGTCAGTAACGGATATTTCTCAGTTTCATCCAACAGGTTTGTAACTTTGTAATTTTGTCCCTCTTTTAGTTCCAGGTATTGAAAGGCTTCAAATGGAAAATGTACTTCAGTATCAAGATGTTTATCATCAAAATTCAATACAAATAGCAAAAGTTCATTTTTGTATTTCCTGAAATAAGCATATTGTTCATGTGAGTTGAACTTAGGAGTGTCAAAATTAGCGAATTCCAGGTCGTACATCAATCCATCTGTGATCGCTTTTTCAGTTATGGCTATATTCAACAGTTTTTTATAAAAAGTACGTAACTCTGTCTGTTCCGGTGACAAATCCTTACCATCAAACCTACCCCCGTTTACCCATGACTGAATGGACTTAACGCCCCAGTAATCGAATATGGAGGTACGGCCATCCAGCCCGCTAAAGCCTTCGCTATCCATTCCCTGTTCACCCAATTCCTGTCCCGAATAAATCATTACCGGAGCCTGGGTGAGTGTGGCTGCTACGATCATTGCTGGTTGTGCATACATACCATTCCCCGAAAAGAAACCTGAACCTATCCGCTGCTCATCATGGTTCTCCAGAAAGTTGAGCATCTGATTTTCAATTCCGCCCAACGATTGCCAGGAATTGGTAATCTCACGTACCGGAAAATTACGGCTGGTCACATTCCGTAGCATTTCGTACATACCCACTTTGTCGTACAAATAATCAAATTTACCATTGCAAATATAATTCCGGTATTCGGCAGGGTTATATATTTCGGCAATAAACAATATATCCGGATACTGGATCTTTACCTGCGAAACTGCCCATCCCCAGAATTCAACCGGCACCATTTCTGCCATATCGCACCGGAAACCGTCTACTTTTTTTGAAGCCCAAAACAGAAGAATATCCCGCATTTTAAACCATGTGTCGGGTATGGGATCAAATTGTTTTTGATGGCCCTCCATATAATTCACACCATAATTCAATTTCACCGTTTCATACCAGTCATTTTGCGTTGGAGAAGCTGTAAAATGGTCATTACCTGTTACCTTTGCAGGAAACTCAACATATCCCTGTACATCCAGCCTGGGAGTAAACGGTTGATTGGGTAAATAATAAAAATTGTTTAACGGTGAAAACGCCCAGTTTGAATGGTCATTTTCGCCTAAATCGACTACCCCTGCCGGCTTTGTATCCGAATGATACTCACGGGCTACATGGTTAGGTACAAAGTCAATGATTACCTTCATTCCTGTTTTATGCGTACGTTTCACCAACTCTTCAAATTCTTTCATACGGTTTTCCACCTGTTCTGCCAGATCAGGATCCACATCGTAGTAATCTTTGACAGCATACGCCGAACCTGCTTTTCCCTTAACAACAGCAACGTGGTCCTTTGCAATTCCAAATGAAGTATAATCGGTTTGAGTAGCATGTTCAATGATCCCGGTATACCATACATGGGTCACTCCGAGCAATTTTATTTCGGTAAGTGCTTTGGAAGTAAAACTGCTAAACTTGCCACACCCGTTTTCCTCAATGCTTCCGTTGTGTTTGTTAGTTGAAATGTAGTTCCCGAACAGACGTGGAAGAACCTGATAAATTACGAATTTAGACATGCGTTTTTAATTAAGGTGGAAACTTGTTTTATGTATGCGACTGGTTTATTGATTGTTTATAGTATGCAATATAAACTTATCGGTTTTTTGAACGCTGAATTCAACCGGCATATTTTGTTTAGCCTGGGCAGTAACATTCGTTGTTCCTTTCTTGGAAATTTGCAAATTATCAATCCAGACGGTACCATTGGGCGGAACCAGGAAACCAAATTCATTTAATGTGTTTGTTGCAACTATTTCAGAAGTATAACAATACACATTGTTTATAAAATAATACAGCACCTGTCCGATCTTGAACACTTTTAATTTGTTATTCCCTGCCGGAACAACGGAAGTCTCGGTTAATTCAGTAAAGTAACTGTACCACGAACGGTTGCCCATGTACATATTATGGTTGTTGTTGATGGTGAAATATTCAACGGGATCAACATTCCCTGTTGAACCGGCAGTAACAGGACCAAAAACTAACCCATATTGATTGGATGCATCCCCTGCAGGATAATTCAATGTGATCTCATACGAAAAATCAGTCTGAATAGTTATCGGATTAGGGAGTTTTAGAAATACCAGATAAGCATCACTTACTCTGGATATAAAGCGAAGCCTGCCATTATCAAGGCTGATGCTGTAATTTGTGCTGTCAACAAGCTTCCATCCCGCCTGTGCAGCAGTGTCGAAATTGTATCTGATAAATAAACCAAAACCTGTTGTATCAACGGCCAACTGGTTGCTCGAAAAAACAGGAGCCGGAGTACTTTCGTTGAATAATTCATCAATATAATACTTTCGGCGCATCCCTCGGTAATTGATATTCCACGAACGATTGTTCACTTTGTCACCTCCACACATGATTGATTTCCAATCCCCGTTTTCAAGAGTGGTATTCAAATGATTTCTATTGAGTAATCCATGTCCTAGTTCATGAAAAATCAAGTCTTCTTTCATTAAATCGGCACCGGCACTATTAGAAATATCATTCCAGTATGTTTTATCAATTTCAATCCGTATAGGAGTTTCATAATGGGTTAAACCTGCGGTGTTATCTTTTAAATTAGCAAATTCAATGATCAGACCATTGTTTTGAGGATCAAATGTGCGTCCCCGGGAGGCTGCTTCTGTTTCGAAACGTTGCAAATATTCTGAAAATGAACTATCAACACGATACTCTTTCGAATTCTTACAGGAGGTAAAAACTAAAAAGCAACTACATACAAGCACAAAGTAATATTTTGTTCCGAACATGAAATCATTTTTTTTAATGAAATAATCGCAAATATAAAACAAAAATCGGTAGGTTGACGTTATTATATTATTAACATATATATTTTTAAACAAAATAATTAAATAAGTTTATGGCAACAGTAAAATTTAAAGGAAATGATGTTCATTCCAGTGGGAAATTACCGGAAGTAGGTTCAATGGCACCTGACTTTACATTGGTAAATGCAAGTCTTCAGGAATTTCATTTAACCGATTACAAAGGAAAACGGGTATTGCTGAATATTTTTCCAAGCCTTGACACAGGGACATGTGCCATGTCGGTTCGCAAGTTTAACCAGTGGGTCTCTGAAAAAGAAAATGTGGTGGTTATCTGCGTTTCAAAAGATTTACCGTTTGCCCAAAGCCGTTTTTGTGGTGCTGAAGGATTGGATAACGTGATTACAGCTTCCGATTTCAGGTATAATACCTTTGCCACCGATTATGGTGTGCTCTTAACCGATGGTCCTCTGCAGGGATTGATGGCACGGTCGGTAGTAGCCCTTGATGAGACAGGAAAAGTGCTATACACGGAACAGGTTCCTGAAATTACGATTGAACCGAATTACGATATTCCGGTTTTTTAATCACAACTTTTAAACATACAGAAAGCCCTGCTAAAAAGAATTGAATCTTTTTAGCAGGGCTTTCCATTAAATTCTGTCACTAGTACACTTTCCAGTAGATTTTGTCAGGTTCGCAATGAATCAAATTCTCAATGATTTCTGACTGTTTAGGACGTTATAATGATGAGTTTTTCAGATTAAACCAATAACAGTTTTAATAATCAGGTTCAAGATACTATTTTTAAACTCATCAACCTGTATCATTGCTAATCCGGCTTGCTTCAACGCATTCATTTCAATCAGTTCCTTTTGTCCCAAAACTAAAAATTCAAAGTCTTTGGTCGACATCTTACCATCTGCCAATTCCATTGTCCATGTGCTCAGGTTTTCCTTCATCATATTCAACATGTTTAATGCATCAGCCGTTGCCTCATTTTTATAATTGTTCACGGTTGATAGTGCCAGGTTAGTCACTTCGGTTTTAAGTGTTTCCACCAGATTTTGAAAATCTAAATTTGCCATAATTCAGTTGCTTTAAGGTTATTATTGAGATATTTCTGACGGTTTTATTTTTTTACTTTCCAATCCTGAGATTTGATCAAAAGCTTTATCCACAAGTTTCTTCTCTTCTGCTATAAATGTTTCATTCAATTTAGTTTCTGTTTGCCAACGGTTTAAAAATCCACCCAACAAATGTCCATCTTTGTCAAGCAGTTTGTCCCACAACTTTAAGGTAATCTCATTTTTCGGCCTGTTTTTCTCGTATTCATAGATCTTTTGTTGTTTTGTCAGGTACTCCTTCACGTTATTCTCCTGGGTTGCATAATCGTATTTTGCCAGATCCATTAAATTAAGGGCATCAACCTTAACCGAAGTTGTCTGGGTATATGCCTGCTGGTCGAATGATGAAATTGATGCACAGCTTACTGCCGAGAATATTACAAACAACATGGTAATATTCCTGAATTGATTTAAAAATCTGTTTGTTTTCATAGCATTTTTTTAGAGGTTATTATTTGAGTTTAAAAAAGTACTGCCTGAATGAATTTATCTATGAAAATAAGAGTGTTACGAACGGTAATCTTTATTGATCACCATTTTTTTAAAACCGGAATAAGACAGGTCATACGAGATTTTTAGGTAGAATCAGCTTTTCCTGTAACATATACGACTGGTTGTCAGGATATATTTTTAACGTGTGCATCCAATATGAATTATTTTTTAGCAAAAATACATATCTTTTTTATAAAAGCCAATTTTTTACGTAATAATTTATGTGAATATCTAATATTTGGGTGATAATGTTCGCTTTAACCTGTCAGGTGTGTTCTTTTTGTTGTATAAATCGTACATAGCTTATTTTCTTTGTTTTATTTTTTTAATCCCAAATAAACTGACTTTACCAAACTTCCGTTTTAGGTTCAAAGTGGAAATCGGGTTAGTGCTTAGTAGTCTGAACGATACATGGTCTTATTTAACGTTTAATTATTCTCCATGTGCAATTTTTAATGCTTGCTACTGCTTCGATTCAACTTAATCATTTTAACGTCATTCGTCCGTTGTTCAGAGGGGGCTGGTTGAGGGTTGGTTGAGGGTTGGTTGAGGGTTAGGAGGGGTAAACCTCAACAAAGCCCCTCTGAGATCTCTCGAATTTCTCTTTATACATTGGAGAGGTGCAGATCAAATGAAAACCTGAAATGGGTGAGATTATGAGGCAATCCGACAGCCATTAAAATCCGACAACCAGAATGTGATAAGAACTGTAAATTTCGACAAGTCGTCAACTTCAATCTTCGTTCATCTTTTTTGTTTATAAAATAGGACATTTAAATTTCCAGCTATTTATAGCATATCTATATAAATGCTTATTAATGTTTAATATGATAAAATATTATTTTTCTTCTTAACTTTTTTATTAATAGTCTGTTTAATATAGTATAAAATTGCAAAACCTAGTTGCCCTTTATCGGGCTTAAAGGAGAGTATTGAAGGATAAACGTAAATTATTTTAGTACAAATCATTAGAAAAAAGAAATTATGAAGAAAACAAACTCATTTATTGCCATCGCACTTTGCATTTCTATGTTGCTTGGAGGTTGCAGTACATTGAATAACACAGCTAAAGGTGGTTTAATTGGCGGAGGTGCCGGTGCAGCACTTGGCGCAGGAATAGGTGCCCTGATCGGCAAAAATGCTACCAGCGCCGCTATTGGAGCCGGTATAGGAACAGCTGTGGGTGCAACAACCGGTATCATTATCGGCAAAAAAATGGATAAAGCCGCCGCTCAGGCCGCTGCCATTGAAGGAGCCAGGGTGGATAGTATCAGGGATGCGAACAATTTGAAAGCGTTGAAAGTAACGTTTGACTCGGGTATTTTATTCCAGACGGGTAAAAGCGTTTTGAATACGGCGTCAAAGAATGCACTGATAAAATTCGCAAAGATTTTAGTGGCAAATCCAACTATGGATATCACGATTTTGGGGCATACCGATAACCAGGGAACGTTGGATATAAACCAGAAACTTTCGCAGGATCGTGCACAGGCAGTGGCTAATTTTCTGACATCACAAAATGTAACAGAAACTCAGTTTAAAGAAATTACAGGTAAAAACTACTCCCAGCCTGTGGCTGATAATAAAACTGCAACCGGCAGAGCTGCCAATAGAAGGGTAGAAGTGTACATGTATGCAAGTGCAAAAATGATTACCGACGCACAGGCACAAGGAAAATAATTTTTCAAAGTAACATCAGTCAAAAGCACACGTAAACTTATTACGGGTGCTTTTGTTTCTTACAGTGGGATATAAATATTCGTTAAACGTTTATTTCCTGTTTATCGTGTAAAGAGGCAGTTTATAAATGCATTACATGATTAACGTGTATTCATTTTTTTAATAATAACCATTCATTACAATTACGATCAATATCATTTTGAAATTAAACATTGTCAATTACATATTATATAGAACTAAAACATACGGAATATAATCAATTTATAATTAAATGATAATAATTAAAAACGATTGAATCCTTTTCAATATTATTTATGATATAGATATTAATTTTGCAACTATATTGACAATCCAACAACACAAATACGCTATCTGAAATGAAATTTACAAAAATGCACGGAATCGGCAACGATTATATCTACGTGAATGGTTTTGAAGAATATATTGAAAACCCCACAGAATTTGCCATTGCCTACAGTGACAGGCATAAAGGCATTGGTTCTGATGGGCTGGTGTTGATATTACCCTCCGAAACATGCGATTTCCGCATGCAAATGCTGAATGCAGATGGTTCGGAAGCCGAAATGTGTGGCAATGCTTCCCGTTGTATCGGCAAATATGTTTATGACAAGGGATTGACTACAAAAACCAACCTGACACTTGAAACATTGGCAGGCATAAAAAGACTGACACTCTTTTTAGGGGCAGATAAACTGGTAGACAGTGTTACCGTGGATATGGGTGAACCCATCCTCGATGCAGCACTTATACCGACAACCCTGGATAATTCACCTATAGTAAACGTACCGACTATTTTCGGTCCGGGTATTGAATATGGCATCACATGTGTTTCAATGGGAAACCCGCATGCTGTTATTTTTACACAAAACATTAGCGGGCTCGATTTACCTAAAACGGGTTCCATTATAGAAAATGCGCCTATTTTTCCACGTCGTACGAATGTGGAATTTGTAGAAGTTATTTCAAAAGACCGGCTAAAAATGCGCGTTTGGGAAAGAGGTTCCGGCGAAACAATGGCATGCGGCACAGGCGCTTGCGCCACAGTAGTTGCAGGCATCCTGAACGGTCATTCGGCACGAAAAACCACTGTTGAACTACTGGGCGGCGAGCTTGTCATTGAATGGAACGAAGCTGACAATCATGTCTATCTGACCGGCGGAGCAACTACTGTTTTCGAAGGAAGTCTTTAATAGTAGGTAGTTAGTAGTCGGTAGTAAGTAGTCGGTAGCAAAGTGTTGCAACAAATTACAAACTATTATAAAAACAAAATTTAAACTTAATGTATAACTACTTACTTTAAATTTCTTCCTACTACCAACTACTTACTACCAACTACTTACTACCAACTACTTACTACCAACTACTTACTACCAACTACTTACTACCAACTACTTACTACTAATTACCTACTACTAACTACCTACTAAGACATGGCACAGATAAACGAAAATTTCATTAAGATCCCGGCAACGTATTTATTTTCAGAGATTGCAAAACGTGTAGCCCAACACAAGGACGAAAACCCGACAGCACCTGTTATCCGAATGGGAATAGGCGATGTGAGCCTTCCCCTACCCGATGCATCGGTGGATGCCATGATCAAGGCAGCCGATGAACAACGGAGCGAAAGCACGTTCAGGGGATATGGTCCCGAACAGGGATATGCTTTTCTAAGGGAAGCCATTGTTCAGAACGATTTTATTTCAAAGGGAATACAAATTGATATGGATGAAGTTTTTGTAAGTGATGGCGCCAAGAGTGATACCGGAAATATCGGCGATATATTTGATATCAATAACCGGGTGGCGATTACCGATCCAAGTTATCCGGTGTATGTGGATACGAACGCCATGGCAGGCAGAGCGGGTGATCCCACAAAAAGCGGTGAATGGACGAACCTGGTATATTTACCCTGTAATGCGGAAAACGGCTTTGTTCCTGAATTACCTGATGAAGTGGTGGATCTGGTGTATCTTTGTTATCCAAACAACCCGACGGGAACAACTCTTACCCGGGAACAACTGACCGAATGGGTGGAATATGCACGTGAAAACAAAGTAATAATTTTGTTTGATGCTGCATACGAAGCATTTATTACGGAAGAAAATGTGCCGCATAGTATATATGAAATTGAAGGAGCAAAAGAAGTAGCTATTGAATTCCGGAGTTTTTCAAAAACAGCCGGTTTTACAGGAACCCGTTGTGGGTATACTGTTGTACCTAAAGAATTGATGGGGTATTCGGAAAACGGTGGTGAGGTATCTATCAATAAACTATGGAACCGCCGTCAGTGTACGAAGTTTAACGGGACATCCTATGTTGTTCAGCGGGCGGCTGAAGCAACATATACTGCGGATGGCAAAAAGCAGGTAAAAGCCCTGATTGATTTTTATACTGAAAATGCACGGATCATTCGTGAAGGTCTGATAAAGGCAGGTTATACTATTTTTGGAGGTGTCAATGCACCGTATGTATGGGCAAAAGCACCGAAAGGAATGACCAGTTGGCAGTATTTCGATTATTTACTGAAAGAAAAGAATATTGTTACCACCCCGGGTGCAGGATTTGGTGCGAGCGGCGAAGGGTATGTACGGTTTTCAGCCTTTGGTAGCCGTGATAACACCATTGAAGCTATGAAGAGATTGTATATCTGACATACATAACATACACATTTTCATTAGGAGACACGCTCAGGGGAAACCCGGGCGTGTCTTTTTGATTATACACTTTCGGCACTACAGGATATTCGGTAAAAATATTCCGCTCTTTTCAAATAGTTTCACCCTGAAAAATAAGTGTAATGAAAGATGAGTCATAATTTTGTTTTGCACATAAAAAACGTATGATTTTTATCTGTCAGTTCATTATTTATATCGAATTTAAGAGAAATAATTCATCTGAAAACTGAAAATCGATATAATATCGATAGAATAACCCGTTGCATTTCTTTAAAACTGTAATTAATTCCTCTCGCTGAATACCATATTATAACTTAAATAGGCATAATAACATACATATGTAAGCAATATACATTATATGCTGTCATATTGTAATGCAATAAAACTTATTTATATCTTTTTGATATATATTGTTGTTTAATGGTATCATTGTGATTATTTTTGCAACGTAATATAAACATAATGATATCTAATTTTAATTATTACAGATAAAAGGATTTCAATTATGCATATAAAGTAACAAACTGAAAAGCATTATAGGTAATATAAAGAAAAATGCTTTCAGAATCATTCAACGAATTCAATTATTTATTATCTATAAATTAAAATTTGCAAGTATGAAAAAAATGAGATTTTTAGCAATCTTCGTGATTGCAGTTTTAGCAACAATGAACGTAAAAGCACAATTTGCAACAGGGGCAGACATTGTAAGTTCTTATGTTTGGCGTGGCGTTCCACAGGATCGTTATGTTGCAGGCAATCCTACATTAGGAAGCCCCAACATTCAGCCTTTCGTTTCATTTACAACCGGTGGCCTGACGTTAGGTTCATGGGCATCCAGCAGTTTTTTAGGTAATGTAAAGGAAGTGGATTTGTATGCCACCTATGCCTTCTCGAGTGCATTTGCATTGACAGTTACCGATTACAACTGGACTTTTGGACAACCGAAAGGTTATTTCTATTATGGCAAAGGAACTGATCACATGTTTGAAGCATCACTTGCTTATACCGGACCAGCTACATTTCCACTGGGAGTGTCAGTAAATACTATGTTTGCAGGTGCCGACACACTGGCAACGGGAAAAGCCGCTTTTTCGACTTATGCCGAACTGAATTATCCTATCACAGCGAATGTAAAGGTGTTTTGCGGAGCATCGGTCACTAAAAGTTTAATGGTGTACAATACTTCAGGATTTGCAATTACAAATATTGGAGTAAAAGTAAACAAAGCAATAGCGATTACAGACAAGTTCAGTTTGCCGGTATACGGGATTTTAGGAGCGAATTTGAGTAATAAAAATTATGATGCATCGAAAAAACCTACTTCAATCTATTTCGTTGCAGGGATAACATTATAAGTGAAACAATAAAACGATAAAATAATTAAAAAAATAGATTATGAACAATAAATCAAACAATTCAAGAATGGTGGATTATTTTTCTAAATTCATAGAAAACATATCCAAGCCAAAAGACTGGAAACTATTCGCTACGCTTTTCGCTGGGAAAATGTTAGGATTAGCAGCAGTTGTAGCTGCCATGATTATCCTTCCTGGATTAATAACAGGATCAGAAGCTCATGCAGCCGATGTTTATACTGCACATGAAACAGCAGTGATCAATTCGCTTAACACGGTTTGGACACTTGTTGCTGCAGCGTTGGTATTCGGTATGCAGGCAGGTTTCGTGATGTTGGAAGCAGGATTTGCCCGTAAGCGTGAAACTGTAAATATTCTGGTAGAATGCACTCTGGATACAGCCATTTGCGGTGTATCGTTCTGGGCCATTGGATATGCCTTTATGTTTGGTGCAGGAAACGGATTTATCGGACAACAATATTTCTTTTTGCAAGATGTACCTGCAACTTATGGTTCAACAGGTGTAGCTATATTAGCACACTGGATCTTCCAGTTTGCATTTGCTGATACCGCTTCAACCATTACCTCAGGAGCAATGATTGGACGTACAAGTTTCCGTGGTGATATAATTTATAGTATATTCGTTACAGCCATCATTTATCCTATTATTGGTCACTGGGCCTGGGGTCCTGACGGATTCTTAGCATTAATGGGAACTCCGGGACATTTCTTACCGACTTTGGGACAACCTTTCCGTGACTTTGCCGGATCAACAGTAGTTCATACCATTGGTGGTATGGTTTCATTGGCCGGGGCAATAGTTCTGGGGCCACGTATCGGACGTATCTTCTTACGGGATGATAAAGAACGTGGTGGTTTACCTGCAGCTCACAGCTTACCCTTAGCAACCATTGGTGCGTTTTTATTGTGGTTTGGATGGTATGGTTTTAACCCGGGTAGCACATTGTCAGCAATGGACTATGAAGGCATCGGACGTGTGGCCGCAAATACAACTCTTGCAGCTTGTACAGGATCATTGGCAGCTATGTTGTGCGCCCTGTGGATTGGACCATTTAAAGGAAAATTTGATACAGGTTTTGCATTAAACGGTATGTTAGCCGGACTGGTAGCCATCACATGTCCTTGTTATTGGGTATCTCCCTTCGGATCAGTGTTGATTGGGTTAGTTGCCGGTTTAGTTGTATTTGGTGGAATTTACCTGTTGGAATTTCTTCGTATTGATGATCCTGTAGGAGCAGTATCTGTACATGGGTTTGCCGGAATTTGGGGAACCTTGTCACTCGGATTATTTGCAAGTGGTCAATATGGGGCTACAGGTCCTTTAGGTCCAGATAACTCTGCAGCAGCTGTAGTAAAAGGTTTGTTTTACGGTGGAGGTTTTGATGTACTAAAAGCTCAGGCAGTAGGCAGTTTTACTGTAACAGCAGCAACTTTACTGGTTTCATTTATCGTCATGTATGGAGTGAGTAAATTGCCTTATCCGTTTAAATTACGCGTTGAACCGGAAGGTGAAACAGGTCCTGGTGGATTGGATGTATTTGAACATGGAGCAGAAGCGTATACTGATTAATATATTGAGAATGGAATAAAACAGGAGTAATAAAAAAACTCCTGTTTTAAACCAATTAATTTTATAAAAAAGTGATTGTACTCTCATTCAAAAGAACTAATTTTGATATACATAGAGTCACACTAACTAACGTTATTAAATTATTAAACTATTATTTATTATGAAAAGAATAGAAGCCATAATCAGACGCTCAAAATTTGATGAAGTTAAAGCAGCGTTGCATGCCATTGACATTGATTTTTTTACATATTCTGAAACGTTTGGAGTAGGAAACGAACGGAAAAAGAAAGAGATATTCCGTGGATCCTCTGATACTGATTTCATTTCACGACTTTCCTTATCTATTGTAGTACGTGATATAAACCTGAAGAAAACTGTTGATTGCCTTTTAGAGAATGCCTATACGGGTGAAGTAGGAGATGGAAAGATTTTTGTTTCTACCATCGAAGAGTCATACCGTATCCGTACTAAGGAAAGAGGTGATGAGTCGTTGTATATGAAAGAATAAGATTTTTATACGTATAAGAGAAGCTCGTACTTCTTTCAAGGATAAGTTTCTCATTGAATAATTTTATTTATAACAGGAATATGTGGAGCATTTTGTGATGGTAAATCATCTCGCAGGTATTTTATTTACAGTAGTAGGGTTCCACATTTATTATTAAATGACAAGTTTCGAATTTAATATTTCACGCAAACACGGTGAAACTGCTTACAACTAATCGTGTGTTTTTTAGTTTTATTGTTTCAGACAGGCTATTTCGTGAGAAATGGCCTGTTTATTTGTATGTCAATGTACTACCTTATTGACTGAAAACAAATATAAACTCTCTGCCAATTTGACTGCCTGTTTCATTTTTATCTATCAGTGAAAGGTATTTTGTCTATGCCGGTATTATTGTATCTTTGCGCATAAACAGTCAGGTGGTTTTATTCAAACTGACTTAAAAAATATATTTATTGCAATCCAGTCAAATAGAATAACCAAACAGTTATGAAATTTAGCAAAGTAGAAGTTCGGAATTATTATATGTATTTTAAGGAAATATAAAAAAGACTCTGATTCCCCAGTTTAATAAAATTAACTTATAAGAATGAAAGATATTTTCGATATACCCTTATGGTGTTCATTTCCCTTTATCGTAATGCTTCTTGCAATTGCCATCGGTCCGCTTATTGCTGAAAAGTGGTGGGGTCAGAATAAAAACAAACTTCTGGTTTCTCTTATCCTGGGTATTCCGGTAACTATTTATATGCTGGTAAACGGGCTGTCGGAAAGTCTGACAGACACCATCATGTATGATTATATTCCGTTTATGATTTTACTGGGTTCATTATTTGTAATTACAGGAGGCATTCATCTGTCTGGCGATATTAAGGCTACACCATTGAACAATACTTTATTTCTGGGTATCGGATATGTATTGGCATCTATCATGGGTACCACCGGTGCTGCTATGCTTCTTATCCGCCCGGTAATTACGACCAATCAGGAACGAAGTTATACGACTCATACAATATTATTTTTCATTGCAGCAGTAGCTAACTGTGGAGGACTTTTAACACCACTTGGTGATCCTCCGTTATTTATGCTTTACCTGCGAGGGGCTGAGTTTACATGGTTTTTAAATCTATTCCCTGAATGGATATTTACAGGTACATTGTTGTTATTCATCTATTACTTTGTTGACCGTTTTTATTACAAAAAAGAAACCTGGGTAAATATAGCGGAAGATTATATTCGTATAAAACCTATACGGATAACCGGCAACATTAACTTTTTATTTCTAATCGGCGTTGTTCTGGCGGTTGCTTTTATTAATAAAGGGAATATACCTCAGATGGGTGAAGAAAATGCCTCTATCTGGTTAAAGTACCTGAGAGAAATGGTTCTGGTTATACTTGCAGTCATGTCTTTATATTATACCAAAAAGGAAGTTCGAAAAAACAATAAGTTTTCGTGGGATCCGATACTTGAAGTTGCTTATCTTTTCCTGGGTATATTTGTAACCATGGCACCCACCTTAATATGGCTGGCAAAAAACGCAGCAAGCTTTGGAGTAACCGAACCCTGGCAGTTTTTATATGCTTCCGGAGCGCTGAGTTCTTTCCTTGATAATACACCTACTGCAGTTGCTTTTTATGATTTAGCTCACGGTCTGGTTCTGAGCGGACTTCCGGTATCATTATCTGCAGGGACAATGATGGCAGGAGTTCCGGAAATTATATTAAGGGCTATTTGTATTGGATCAGTATTTTTTGGTGCAATGACTTACATTGGCAATGGTCCGAACTTTATGGTAAAATCGATTGCCGAAGAAAGCGGTATAAAAATGCCAGGCTTCTTCGGATATATGTGGAAATTCTCACTGATAGTTTTGTTACCCATATACATTTTGGTACAATTAATTTTCGTATAAGTGTAATTGAAATCACTAAAGGAATCTAAATAAACGAGAGTAAAACAATCTTGTTACAACACCAGCAGGCTATTTCGCAAGGAATAGCCTGCATTCTTTTTAAAACAAGCCTGTTTGCACGGCATTTCTCTTTTCATAACAATCCAACAGCAATGAAATTAGTTGAATCAGGCATATATTCCCGTTCTACGTACGCTAAAAATATGTCAACCCGAAACAGTCATTTACTACATAAATGTATTAATTCACAACAAATCATACCTAAATGTAGCTTTTTTAGGTATTTTATTGTCAAAATGCTTTTGTATTCAACAAATTTAATCTACTTTTGTACCCTGAAGCAGGAAGAAAAAACCATAAATAAAAATATTGCAGATGGTCAATTCTTTCATTACCAACAAAAATACAGACCAAATTTCGTTGTATCGGAATACAAACTATATAACTAAACAATAAAAACAAAAAAACATGAAAAAAATTGAGGCAGTAATCCGGAAGTCTAAATTTGAAGATGTCAAAGAGGCATTATACGATGCAGGCATTGAATGGTTTTCATACTGGGATATTACCGGATTGGGCAGATCAACTGAAGAACAGATTGTCAGGGGGCAGGTCTTTCAATCGAATTATATACACAGAAGAATGATTTCAATTGTAGTTCGGGATATCAACCTGGATAAAACACTTGACGCCATATTAAATTCAGCCTGGACAGGTGAAACAGGTGATGGTAAAATTTTTATTTACGACA
>Ga0302215_10000488_pt1 | contig 29238 bp, 26 predicted proteins | sample II_Fen_N3_1_FD_194580 | JGI IMG/M metagenome (GOLD analysis project Ga0302215, IMG submission 194580) | Peat permafrost microbial communities from Stordalen Mire near Abisko, Sweden - II_Fen_N3_1 | ecosystem: Environmental > Terrestrial > Soil > Wetlands > Permafrost | place: Sweden: Abisko... | reverse complement strand
TAACTTATCTTGCCGCCAATATTTTTTAATTAAATACCCAAAAGCACCAACCGCTAAAAGAAAGAGTGCTACTGACCAAGAAAAAAATGAAGTCACGGGTGATACCTCATAAGCCATATGTAAATTAAATGGTACTAGTAGTAAAGCTAAGTATTTTACAAAGACATAAGTAAAAGTAAAGAGTCTAATTTTTAAACTATTATCATAGGCACTAGCATAACCAACGCCAGATAGTAAATCGTTAAAATTTAAGAAAAAAATTCTACTCAAAAAATAACTAATTGAAATTAAGGCAAAGGGTAAAAATAAAATTAAACTTTGGCGCCACTGCCGTTTATCAAAGAAAAAGAAAAATTCAATAATCAAAATTAAAGCAGGTAGCATAATTGATTGCTCCTTGCAAAGTAAAGAAATTAAAAAAGAAGCAATGCTAAAATAAATAAATTTTTTATTTTTCTGCTGACGATAAATAACATAAGTAAGCAGCGACAACAAAACAAAGACCGCCGCCATAGAATCAGCTCGACCCGAAACATAAGTGACCGCCTCTGTCTGCAAGGGGTGAATTAAAAAAATAAAAGCGGGCCAAAAAGAAAGCCAATGTCTTTTACTTAATTTATATAATAATAAGAATATCAGCCACGCCGCTAAAATATGCCAAATTAAATTTACAATATGATAACCATTAGGAGTTAATCCAAAGATATGATAATCAACGGCGAAAGATAAAACTTCTAAAGGGCGCCAGTAATTACTAAGTTGCCCCGCTCCAGCAATAATATTTTCTGAAAAATATTTTGGTAAATAAGAAAAGTCTTTAATGTAAACATTATTAGTAATCAAATCATCATCATCCCAAAATAACTTATTAGAAAATGAATTTAGATAAACAAAAAAGCCAGTTACTACTAGTACTAGTAAGACAAACCATTTAATATTTTTGGTTTCTAACTTCATAATAGTTTTTAAACTGGCTTTTTTAAGCTTGTAAGTATTATACCTTAATTACTACCGGTAATACCATTGGACGACGTTTAGTTTGAGTGAATAAGAATTGACTGATATCAGTTCTAATTTTATTTTTAATATAATCATCATCAGCAAGTGCGGTTGGATTCTTATCTTTAATAATTTTCTTAACTCTCATGCGAGTTTTTTCGATTAACTCACGATTTTCTTTCATATGAACAAAACCACGGGAGATTAAATCAGGGTTACCAATCAAATCGCCGGTGTGGGAATCGATAGTAGCAATTACTACAATCATACCATCTTCAGACATCATACGACGATCACGTAATACGATCTCAGAAACATCACCAACACCTAAACCGTCAACCATAACGTAATCAGTTGGTACTTTTTCATTAGTTAAGGTACCTTCAACTTTTCCGCCTACCATTCTGAAATCAACTACTTGGCCATTATCCGCTACAAAAATTTTATTAACCGGAATACCAACTTGTTCTGCTAATTCAGCATGGGCACGTAACATATAGTGATTGGCTTCAATTGGCATGAAATATTCTGGCTTGAATAAACGCATTGTTAATTTCAAATCTTCAGCCTTAGCATGTCCACCAGCATGAATATCTAACATACGATAGTGAATAATCTTAGCCCCTTGGCGTACTACACGATCCATTAAGTTTTGAATAGAACGTTCGTTACCAGGAATAACAGATGATGAGAATAAAACTGTATCACCATGTTTAATGCTAACTACGCGATGTTCACCGTTAACCACACGACTTAAAAAAGCATTGGTTTCACCTTGGGCACCAGTACCAACAATAATAACTTTATTGTCTGGCATCTTATTTAATTCCTTATCATCAATAATTAATTTTGGATTGAATTTCAAATAACCAATTTCTGAGGCAACTTCAACGTTAGTAGCCATACTGCGTCCCTGTAAAGAAACACGACGACCATATTTTTCAGCTAAATCAAAAATTTTCTGGACACGAGATAACTGAGAAGCAAAAGTACCAATAATAATACGGCCTTCAATCTTTTCAAATAATTTTCCCATTTCTTCACCAATATATGATTCCGAAACCTGATAACCAGGGTGAGTAGCGTCAGTAGAGTCAGACATTAAAAGTCTAACACCGGCCGCACCTAACTGAGCCATACGATTTAAATCAGCTGGTTTATCATTAACAGGAGTAAAGTCGATTTTAAAATCACCAGTATGAACTAAAGTTCCAAAGGGAGTTTTAATAATCGTGGCAAAACAATCAGGAATGGAATGATTTACTCTTAAAAATTCTACTGTAAAAGAATTACCTAATTTAATACTAGAAGTATCATCAATTTCTTTAATTTTTAAAGTTGGGGCACTCTTATATTCAAGGTTACGTTTACGAACTAAACCAGCCGTAAGCTTACCCATGAACATTGGCGGATTACCAATTTCGCCCATGATGTGAGGAATACCACCAATATGATCATAATGTCCGTGACTGATAATTACACCTTTAATCCAATCTTTTTTATCTTGTAAATAAGTTACATTAGGAATGATATAATCGATACCAGGCATATCTTCTTCAGGAAACTGTAAGCCCATGTCAATAATGATAATTTCTTTGTTGCATTCGAAGATGGTCATATTACGACCCACTTCTTCAAGTCCACCCATTACCATGACGCGTAGATTATCTTTACCCACTTGTTGTTTAAAAACTTCACGAGGAGCCGCTGTTTTAGTATTAGCAACGCCAGTTTGATATGGCACTGAAGCACCAGTACGACCACGGTAGTTATTATTAGATTGATTGTTGTAAGAAGTTTTAGCTGGAGTCGCCGCTGTTTTAGTAGTGACTGGTTTTTGAAAAGGCACTCGAGTATTAACTGGTTTGCCTTCGCGTTGTAAAAATTCTTTGTCATCTTTTAAAATGGCATCAATATTTAAAGGATCACTTAAAACACCAGGGGTCACTGGTTTGCGTCCTCTAAAAAAATTGTTTGGTTTGTTTGGTCTAAAAACGACCGAGTCATCACTAGACTTTTTGCCAGACGAAAAAGAGCTGGACGAAGCCGCCGGTGATTTGTATTTAGTTATCATGTGAGAATTAGAATTCGTGCTTTAAACTATTAGCTTACAGCTAAATATAAAGAAAGAAATCTTTTAATTAATTTATCGTTAGAGAGATAATTTTATTTTAAAATAATTGGTTACCAAGAAAATTTGTTATGAGATTTTAAGAACCAATTAGAAATACCAGCAAAGCGATCACTTGGGTTAATTACCGCCGTGGAGTTAAAACCTTTAACTTTTTTACTTTGCACGTATATATAGTTTTTTTCGTAAAGAAAAATGGCTGGAAGTTCATCAGCGATAATTCGTTGAACTTCTTTATAGTTATCGATTCGGGAATTTTTATCAGTGCTCACTCGAGCTTCTTCTAAAAATTTATCTACCTTATCATTCTTATAGCCAGAAATATTTAAACCATTAGTACCAGTCTGACTGGAATGCCAGAAAGCAAAAATATCAGGATCACCGCCAAGCATTTGTCCAAATAACAGAGCTTCAAAACTACGAGATGAAATTAGATTACTAACATCGCTAGCAGCGACCACATCTAAAGTAGTGTGAACACCAATAGCATCCCAATAAGTTTTAACACGTCCAGCAGAAATGAATGAATCACTGCCATCAACCGCACTAAGTTTTACTGTTAGCAAACTAACATTACCTTTTTTATCTTTTTTAAAACGCCAAGCTCCTTCTGGTTTTTCTTGCGTCGAACTAGCATAAGCGATAATCGCTTTAACCTCCGAAGAGTCAGAAGCTAAATTTTCAGCGCTTACAATCACTCTCTGCCAACCAGCCTCATCTAACTTAGTGTTAGCGGCTTGAGCATCGTAATTATATTTAGTAATTTGATCATTGTAAGCAAAAGAACTTACTGGCAATGGACCGTCAATTACTTTATAAAAATTTTCAAATAATTCTTTTACTAAGGAATTCTTATCAATAGCCTGTGCTAAAGCTCGACGAACATTTAAATCAGCTAAATTTTTATTATTATCCGTATTAAAAAATACTAAATCTTCTTGTGCTGAATTCAGTGAATAAAAATTTAAAGAATTTTGAGCTAATAATGTATGTTTTTGATCTAGTGGCAAAGAACCAATACCCTGAACATCACCATCATTTAAAGCCGAGATTAATTCATTACTATCTGGATAAAATTTAAAAACAATATCTTTAATATATGGTTTAGTGCCATAGTAATCATCATTAACCGTTAAACGATATTCTTTCAACTCGCCTTGTTTACTCTTAAGTAAAGAAACAAATTTATAAGGACCAGAGCCAATTGGTTCTAAGTTTAAATCAGTTAAACTAGCGGAGTCAGGAGAAACATTTTCCCAAGCACTCTGCGGTATAATACCAAAAGTAAGTAAGCCAGAAAAAGCGGCATAAGCATTTGGTAAAGTAAACTTAACTTGAGTATCAGAAATTTTTTCAATTTCAACTGATGAAAAATTTTTACGTAATGGGGAATTATAATCAGGGTTAGTAATTAAATTAAACGTAAACACCACATCATCAGCTGTTAAAACTTCACCACTGTGCCACTTAACATTACTTTTTAAAGTAACTACAAAAGTTTTATTGTCAGAAGTATCAATTGAATCGGCTAAATCGTTAACCAATTGACCATTTTCATTATAACGAAATAAACTAGAATAAATTAACTGAGATAAATCACGATCAACATCGCGATTAACATTATATAATGGGTTGATAGTTTTTGGATAACCAGCAACACCTTCGTAATAAGTTCCACCGCTTACAGGTAAAACCGTAATATGTTGATTATAATAACGAACTCCTAAATAAACTACATTAATTAAAACCACTACTAGGGCAATTCTAATAATTAAAGTTTCTTTTTTAGAAAGAGTCTTATTTAAATGCTTCATCTGTTCACTGGTCGGAATCTTGCTAGAAGCTAAGGTATATACTAAATTTTTATCAGCACTTTCGTGAGTATTTTTTCGCAACAAAAAACTAGTCATTTTTCCAAAAATTTTAGAGAAACGACTACGGGTTTTTCCCATAACAGCCAGTAATTCTTTTTTGGTTTTAAGAGGTTTCACGTTGGCAAAAACTTAGAGAATAATGCCGAGAAATGATAGAGAAAAAAATAAAACAGCTAAAACTATAGTCGCGATAAAAAGTTTTTTTTCAAGACCGCGTTTAGTTAAATAAACACCGCCAGATCCACCAAAAGCCGAACCTAAACCAGCCCCACGATTCTGTAATAGAATGGCGACTATAAGTAATATGGAAACAACAACTTGGGCAATCTTAATCCAGTTCATAAATTATTTCTTTATTTTCTCGATTATTTTAGCTAATACCGGTTTATTGTTAATAGCCATTTCAGCTAAAACCTTACGGTCGATTTCGATATTGTTAGCTTTAAGTAATCCCATAAAACGGGAGTATGATAAATCGTATTCACGAACAAAAGCATTGATTCTGATCTGCCATAAAGCACGCATATCGCGTTTTTTCTTACGACGGTCAGTATAGGAATGAGCGCCAGCTAAAGTGCGGGCAGTCTTTGCTAATTTAATTAATTTTTTGCGTCCCCACATGTAGCCTTTAACATCGGCCAATAGATTCTTTCTTTTTTTAACATGGGAAGTACCTCTCTTTACTCTAGGCATATTTTTCTAAATTGATAATTTGGTTAGTTAAATTGGGCCAAAGTCTTTACAGTCTTGGTCAGAGTTTTTGTAGTCGACAAGTCCAATCTCTTGGAACGAGTTGTGCTGCCGGATTCATGAGCATTATTATGAGCTTGTCCGGATTTTCTTTGAGTAACTTTATTATCACCAGTTACTTTAAAACGTTTAGCTGTAGCTTTGTGTGTTTTTATTTTTGGCATACTTTTCAAGAAAAAAACAGGTAGAAACCTGATTTCACGATATCCTTACTTTTTATTGATTACTATCATAGTAAATCTTCCCCCTTGTTTTGTCAAGGGTTGTTCAAGCTCAATATTAAAGTCAGGTACGGCTTTTAATTTATTAAGAAATTCGTTCATATTTTCCGCGGCTTTCTGCGGATATTGCTTTTCACGGCCCTTTAAGAGCAATTCAACCTTAAGTTTATCGCCTTTGCTTAAAAACTTAATGGATTGATTAAGACGTAATTCGGTATCATGATCACTAATTCTAAAAGATAGACGAACTGCCTTAATTTCCACCTTTTTTTGTTGCATTTTCTGTTTATGAGCCTTTTTTTCTCTTTCATATTTAAGTTGTCCCAAATCAACAATCTTAGCAACTGGAGGATTACCTTTAGGATTAACTTCAACTAAATCTAAATCTAACTCTTTGGCACGAGCAATTGCTTCGGCTGTATCCATTACACCAATGCTTTCGCCAGTTTCATCAATCAAAAAGACCTCTGGGGCTTTGATTTGCGCATTAGACTTAAAGAAAATTTGTTCCTTAGCCTCTGTTCTGTGAAATTTTATTCTCATTGTTTATTGGGGGCCGGAACCGGGGAGTCCTAGCCAAAAAACAACCTAATAAGGTTATTTGCGATTAAATATGTTTATTACTCTCTATTTATAGCGGAAAATATTGCTTTAGTCAATGGCTAAATAAAAGAAAAACCACCTTATCATTATGACTTGGTGGTTTTTTAATTTTTTTGTTTTTGGCTTTTTAAGCGGCTAATCTCTTGCTTAAATCGTTAATAACATCATCAAAAGCTTTTTTAATCGAGGCTCTTTCACGTTTGCTACCGCAACCATCTTCATCGCGCTGATACTCACTCTCAAATTCCCGATAAAAAGTCGATAACTCAGATATTAACTCCGGTAAACACGATTTATCTATTTCGGTACTAGCGATAGTAACGGACATCGTTTTAACTTCAGTTACAAACTGACTAACAAATAAACCAATTGATTTATTTTTTGACATTTTTACCTCAGCATCTTTTAGCTGTTTTACAATACTAATGTGAAAAGGCTCTACTTTCTTACCCATGATACGAAAATTTTTTTATAATTATTATATTTTTAAAGACAAAATTAAATATATAACAATTAAGAGATATTGTCAATAGTATGCTATGTTTTTTTGCTCTTTGAGTAAGCAATATGTATACTTATTAAATATGATTAAGGCGCAAATAAAAAAACTGCAAAAAATAATCAAAACTAGTTTTGCTCTAGCCAAAGTAAACTTTGTTCTCAGAATAGAAGGTAGCTATTTGGGGATTATTTGGTATATTTTGAACCCCTTGGCTATGTTTTTGATTATTATTTTAATTAAAAAACACGCCATTTCTAATGTTTATATAAAAAATTACGAAATATACTTATTAATCGGTGTAATAAGTTTAAATTTTTTTAAACAGGCCTTATCTACTGCTATTAATGTTATAAATTCCAACACTAATTATCTTAAATCAATCAACAATATTACTCCAGAAATATTAGTCATGGCTGGTTTATTTGAATCAATTTTTTCTCATTTCTTTGATCTGATACTGATTGTTGGTTTTATGTTATTTTACCATCTTCCTTTATTAGGCTTAATTCTTTACCCCGTTCTCTTTTTCTTTTTTATTATTTTAATTTTGGGAATCTCTTTTATTTTCGCCACCATCGGGGTTTACAACAAAGATTTTAATAATGTCTGGTTAATTATTACTCAAATACTTTTCTTTTTAACACCAGTTTTTTATGTTATTAAAAAAGTGGATTATATTTATATTATTAATCTTTTTAATCCCTTATTTTATTTTTTATTGATTGCCAGAAGTCTTCTAATGGATTTTACTATGCCGCCTATCTGGGCCATGGCCGGTTTAATCATCTTTGGCGCTGTCGCTTTAGTTGTCGGCTTGTCAGTCTTTAATAAATATAAACACGAATTTTCCGAACGCTAAATTAAATTTTATAAACTCATGGAAAGCGAAAAAATAAAAAGAATTAATATTGATAATGTATCTAAAAGTTTTAAAATTGGCTGTAAAAACGCCGATGGCTTTCTAGCAAATTTATTAAATATAATTTCTGGCAAAGAACCACAAAGAACTCTACAGGTAATAGACGGGGTTTCCTTAGAAGCCTTCTCTGGAGAAAATATTGGCATAATCGGTAGAAATGGTTCAGGAAAAAGTTCTTTACTTAGACTTATTGCTAAAATTTATAATTGCGACAGCGGTCAAATAATGACTCAAGGTAATCTAGCTTATATTGATGGTTATGGTCTTGGTCTCAAGCAAAAACTAACCATGAGAGACAACATTTATTTAGTTGGTCTGCTTATGGGTTTAGATAAAAATGAAATAAATAAAAGATTTGATGAAATTGTTTCCTTCTCAGAACTAGATAACTTTATTGATACTAAAATTTATCAATTCTCTTCAGGAATGGTAAACCGTTTAAGTTTTTCAATTACTATTCACTGTTTGGAACATAATAAACCAGAAATATTATTATTAGATGAAGTTTTTGGAGCTAGTGGTGATTTATCTTTTCAAGACAAGGCGACTGCTAAAATTGAAGAATTTTTAAATAGCGGTGCTACCGTAATTTTAGTTAGCCATAATTTAAATATTATTAAAAAATATTGTAAGCGTGTTATTCTGTTAGATAAGGGTAAAACAATTTGCGACGGAGATTCTGAAGATGTTATAAACACTTACTTTGAACTTATCAAAAAATCCAAAACCATATGAAATATCTTATAACTGGTGGCTGCGGCTTCATTGGCTTTCACTTAGCTCTTGAATTAATAAACAGAGGCGAAGAGGTAACTATTATTGATAATTTTAATAATTACTACGATCCGAAATTAAAACTCCAAAGAGCAGATCTTTTGGGTGAGGCTACTATCTACAAAGAAGATATTTTAAACGAAGAAAAATTAGATGAAATATTTACTAAACACTCTTTTGATAAAGTTATTCATTTAGCCGCTCAGCCTGGCGTTCTGCAATCTTTTAAAACGCCAGAGCTTTATAAAGAAAATAATATTCAAGGAACTAGAAATGTATTTGAGTGTTGCTATAAACATAATATAAAAAATATCGTCTTTGCCTCTTCTAGTTCTGTTTACCGAAACAGCACTCCACCATTTACTGAGGACGCTGAGATTAATGGTGATTTATCTTTTTACGCTCATACCAAAAGACAGAACGAATTACTAGCTAAAGAATATAATGAAAAATATGGGCTCAATATAGTTGGCTTAAGAATGTTCAACGTTTATGGAACACATGGGCGGCCAGATTTAGTATTTTATATATTTACCGAGGCCTTATTAAATAATGAGGCTATTAATATCAATGGCACCGGAGAAACTTTAAGAGACTTTACTAACATCAAAGATATTGTCGAAGGAATTATTAGGGCCGCTGATCTTAACTCTGGTTATGAAATTATAAATTTGGGTAACAATAATCCAGCAAATTTGAAAACTTTAATAACTCTTATTGAAAAAAATTTAAACACCACTGCTCAAAAAACATACAGCCCTAAAAATAGTATGGATATGGATGTAACCTTTGCTGACATTACTAAAGCTAAAAACCTTTTAAACTGGGAACCAAAAATAAAGTTAGAAGATGGTATTAGCGAACTAACTGATTGGCATAAAAACAAAAAAAATAATTAGTATGAAAATTTTATATTTACTACAGCAATTTCCTAAAATAAGTTCCGAAGCTTTCATTTTAAATGAAATGATTGAGCTACAAAAAATGGGTCACGACGTTTGGGTTTTAGCTGATAAGGTTAATTACCTAAATGAATATGAACTTCATGCTGTTATTATCGAAAATGACTTCATGAAAAAAATTGTGACCGGCGAAGTTTACAGTCGAGGTATCTATAAGTTAAGTGATTTCTTAAAAAAAGTAAGTAGTGATTTAATTAGTAATCCCAGAGCAACTTTTAAAAATTTGTATTTGGTTTTACTAAATAATCCTTATTACAAAGATAAAAATATTTGGTCAAAGCTCGATAATTATTTAATCCTAAGAAAATTACCAAAATTAAAATTTGATCTTATTTATTCTCCCTTTGGACATTTAGAAAAAATTGATAAAGGTTTGGCTATCGCTAATATTGTCGACGCTCCTTTTGCCACCGCCTTTAGAGCTCTAGAATTATACGGCGACAAATGTCGTAAACAAATAACTACTTATAAAAAAATATTTTCTAAAATATCTAGCATTGTTACCATTTCTAAATTCAACAAAAAACAACTAGAAGAAGTCTTTGGAACAAATCAAGAAATATCTATCATTCATAGCTCAATTGACCCTGAAAGATTTTTACCTCTAAATAAAAAAATAACTGAAAATAAAATTCAGTTAATTACCATTGCTCGCTTTGTTGAAAAGAAAGGAATTGATTATCTTTTAGAAGCACTATCGACTCTAAAAGACGAAGGAATTAATTTTGAACATCTATTGATTGGCGACGGCCCATTACTGGAAATATATAAATTGAGAATTAAAGAATTGGGACTTAGCAATGTTGTTAAAATATTGGCCCCAATGAAGCAAGAAAGAATCAAATCAGCTCTCGGCGCTTCTGATATTATGATTTTACCTTGCATAGTTGCCAGTAATGGCGATAGAGATATTATGGCCAATGTTCTTAAAGAAGCCATGGCGATGGAAGTGCCAGTTATCACCAGCGATATCTCTGGAATTGAAGAGTTAATTAATAATCGTCAAAATGGCTTACTCGTTCCCGAAAAAGATGTCCCCGCTTTGGTAGGTGCCATTAAAGAATTAATTAATAATCAGGTCTTGCGAAAAGAGATAGCTAAAGAAGGACGCAAAAAAATTATTAGTGATTTTAATGTTAAAATCGAAGCTCAAAAATTGAGTTCACTTTTTTTAGAAACTGCTAAAAAATTTAACGATAAAGAACCAGAACCTTTAAATATAAACACCGAGTTTAAAGAGCCTACCTTAGATAATTCTATAAAGGCTATTTTAGATGATATAATTGTACGCTGTAACGGGCTTCTACCGCCTGATGTGTATATGAATATTTACGAATGCGCTCTTAAAGCCAAATCAGGAAATATGTTGGAAATTGGTTCAGCTCATGGGGCGGCCAGTATTTGTATAGCTAGAGGAATTACTGACTCTGGAAAAAATAATCACTTAATTGCGGTTGAAAAAGGTGAAGGTAATAATAGTTCCATGGAAAAATTTGGCTCTAAAGATTTTAACATCGGTAAACTAGAAGCCAATATAAAATACTTTAACTGTGAACAAAATATTTTAGTGATTCCAAATAGAGTAAGTGAAGTGGCTGATGAAATAAAAAATCACGCACCATTCTCTTTAATATTCATCGACGCTGACGGGGCAATTGATCGAGACTTTATGCTTTTTTATAATTCACTAAAGCCAGGGGCCGATATTATAATTGATGACTACGAAGATTTTAAAGATACAAACAGTTTAAGCAAAACAAACCCTTTAGGAAAAAGTTATGTTACTTATAAGTTTGTAAATTATTTTTTAGAGGCTGGTTTAATTGAGAAGAAGAAAATTGTTGGTAATACTATTTTCTGCCATAAACCAGAAAAGATAAATTATTCAGTAGAATTTAATAAAGAAAAACTACAAACAATCAGAGAAAATATTATCATTGAAGCTAAAAGGATTAAATAATTTTTTTCATTTCTGTTTTTATTTTGGAAATAAATACTGCTGTATCAAATTCCTTAGCTCTAGCTAAACAGGATTCTTTATACATTAAAGGGTCCTTTTTTAAATTATCCGAAACCGTACAAATAGCATTTAATAATTTATCAGAATTAATATCATCTATTAGTATCCCTGTTGAACTAGTAACGCTTTCTTTGTAGCCACCTTCTCTAGGGGCAATAACTGGTTTACCGGCTGCCATCGCTTCAATAACAGTCATACCAAAATCTTCGTCTTTAGCTGTCGTGACAAAACCCTTACACCCAGTATAAAGTTTTTTTAAAGCTTCATCATCCACCCAGTGAATAATTTCTACATTGGCCGGTTTTATTTTTTCAATATAACTTTTGTAGGATTCGAACTGAGCAACACCCTCTTCATAACTACCAACAATTATAAGTTTTTCATTTGGTAATAATTTAAAAGCTTCAGTTTGAATATCAATTCGTTTATGAGTAACCAAGCGATTAACTGATAACCAATAATTTTCGGATTCGCGCCACAAATAATCATTAGTAGCTACTGGCGGATTAATAACGACGGCCTCCTGATTATAAAACTTTTTTATTCTATTCTTAGTATTCTCAGAATTAGATACCCACAGATTAACTGACTTGGCATACTTTAAAGTTAGCTTACGATTAAACCACACCCAAGCATCGTAAGGCGAAACCTTCCAAGCACTTAAAAGATTTTTTCTGATAAAATCACGAAATTCCCAAAGCTCATTAAGAGGACTGTGGGCATACCATAAGTTGGGTTGATTATTAACAGCCGCTGACATGGCCCAATCACCAGAAATAATAAAAAAATCGTATTTACCAGATAAATTCAATCTTCGAAATCGCCAAAAAGCTAATTGCTGACGAAACGGTGCCATCTTAGAAAGTTTACCAATAGAATAAATTCTTGGCAGAACATCAGAAAACCCCATCTTAGCTATTTTCTCAGAATTAATATTAGTCGTATATAGATCCGCTCCTAATTCTCTAGCTAAAACTAGGGTAACAATTTCTGCTCCACCAATATTGTCCATGTAGTTTTGAAAAATTGCTATACTCATTTTTCTTTGATTCCTAAAATACTAAACATAAAAGCGGAAAAAAACGTTTGAGCACCAAACATAATTAAAGTTAAACCAATAACTGATTCTTTAATTTGATTAAGTTCACTAAAATCAGAACTAACCCATTTAATAAAAATAGAAATATATAAAAAAGCACCAATGGCCGTTAAGACGAGTCCAATCAAGCCTGTTTTTTCAATAGTAATATATTTAAAAAGTTTTTCTACTAAACGACTCTTATCACCAAAATGATTAATCGCGTAAACCTTTGAAAATCCTCCAAAAATTATTAACTGATAACCTAATAAAATTAATAAAGAAAAGAGAAAGAATGGATGAACATAAAATCTAATTCCAAAGATACTTAAATCATAAAAATAAAAAATAACCATGCAAATTAAACCACTCAAAAATAGAATTAAGCCTGGCAAGAAAAATAAAGCCAAAGGTGAATAGAGTAAAATAAAGCGTAGGTGACGCCAACCATCAACAATTGTATTAAGTTTTGACTCGCCTAAACGTTTTTGATACTCAACAGAGATTTCTTCAATTTTTAAATCATTTTTAGCGGCTTTGATTATCATTTCCGAAGCAAACTCCATACCACCAGTGTATAGCGTTATCTTTTGTAAAGCATTTCTACTAATAGCTCTCACGCCGCAATGAATATCTTTAATCTTAACCTTAAAAAATAATCTGACCAAAAAAGACAAAAATGGATTACCAATATATTTATGAGACCAAGTCATTGACTGAGATATCATTTTTCCAGAAAAACGATTACCAACCACCAAATCAGCTCCTTGAACTAATTTAGTAATAAAATCAGGAATTTGATTAAAGCTATAAGTGCCATCAGCATCCGCCATAAAAATATAATCACCCTTAGATTCTTTTAGACCTCTAAGATAAGCAAAACCATAGCCGCGCTTCTCCTCCTCAACTAATCTTAAATCTTTAAAACGATTTTGATACGAAGCAACAATCTCACGACTATTATCAATTGAACCATTATCGACCACAATCAACTCTGCGTCTAAATTTTGCTCATCAATAATCTTCTTAATTTCATCTAAACAAAAGCCAATAGCCTTCTCTTCGTTTAGACAGGGTAAAATAATGCTTATCTTTTTATCGCTTAAATTCATAATTAACGATTAAATTTATATAAATGCAAGTCCTCACTGCTTTTACCAATCTCTGCAAACTTATCACAATTAAACTCCTGCGAATAAACGTATTGCAATTTAGCCTTTTGAGCGCTTATCACTTTATCTTCACAAGAACTGTTCATAAAATAATTATAATTCATAAATCTAACAGCAACAATGGAATCTTTTGATTCCAATGGATAATTATCAGTTGCCGCTCCAAGAACTAGCCCCTTCCAAGGTGGAGACAAAAATCTTTTTTTAGAAATCGTCTTAAATAATTCTAAATCATCATCAGTTAAATAATGGTTTACTGGAGCTACTGGGTCAATAGAGTAATTAAAATTACTAACTTTTAAACTTAATTGTCGCCAACTGTCATGACTAGTATAAGATAAAGAAAGAATAAAAAATAAATAAACCACTAAAGACATGCCAATTAAAATATCTGACTTAGCAAATAAAGATGGATATTTATTTAGAAATATTTTTAAGAGCTCATCTAAACCAAAACCAGCCAAAGCTATTAATAAAAAAGAAGTTAAAACAACTACCCGGGCATAATCAATAAAAAAATAATGATCTTTAAAACTGTAAATAGCCCACAGACTAAGACCAATTGTAACTGGGGTTAAAATAAATATTTTTTTATTTTTAATCACTGAAAATAAACCAACAATTGAAAACGGAAGGATAAATATTGGAACAATATTCCAAATAATAAAGGCGGGGATTCCTCCGTCTAAATTTAGACGCCAAGCACTACTCACTAAAACACCAAATAAATAATTAGCATTAATTGCTTGAAGATAAATTATTACAATAGCAGCAATAATTAATACCAAAAAACCAAATAAACTTAATTTTATTTTATGATATATTTTCAACTCTGGCGTTGTTATTAAATAAGCGACAATAGTTGGCACAATAAAAACAAATAAAGGCGGATAAAGTAAACAAGCAACAGCGCTTAATAATAAAGAAAATAAATGTTTACGAAGGCTAAAACCGAGTAAACTTAATAAGAAAAAAATAACTCCCCCGGTAAAAGGAATCAAATACCAAAGTCCTGGTAAATTTGAACCATTAACAGCAAATGGTATTAAAAGCGTACTAATCAGTGATATCCAAGAATTTACACCGTTTGCTTTAAGCAAAAGAAAAATAAGCAAACAAATAATTAAACTAGCGACAACTGCTAAAAAGACATAAGCCGATAGGGGTGATACAGCAATCATTAAAAATATCTCTGCCACCAAAGAAAAGAAACAGATAAAAATATTTGGAAAATTATTAGTTTTACGATCAAGCGACAAAGGATTAACTGTTGGCAAAGAATTGGAGTTAATCGAATATTTAGCAAAGGCGACCCCAGACCATTCATCGGAAAATAAAGGGTAAGAATAATTCGACCGCGAAACAGATTGCTGATCATTAATTGTTCTAATAGTTCCTGTGTAAAGGAAATGAACTGATAAGAGTTCAAAAAATATTATTAAAAAGCCAACAATAACTAGCCAATTTATCTTAAACTTGAAAGAGGTTTTATTAGTCTTGCGCCAAATAAAAAGTAAACTGGCAATTGCAACCAAAGAATGAAAGCTAATAATTACTGGATAAAGAAAAATATGAAAAAATTGCGTGGTAAGCGCAATTAATAAATGACCAATTAAAACTGAAGCAAAAATATAAAGAAAGCCGTTTACACGATTTTTAAAACAAAAAATTAACAAAAATGGAATTGCAAAAATAATCAAACCAAAGATAGTAGCAAACATAAATTATTCATTAACTCTTATATCTAATAATAGTCTAGCTAAAGTACACCCACAAAGCAACTTAAAAATTAATATAATTGACATTAATGTCAAAATATTTTAGGGTGTGAGTATCAATAACTTTAAAAATTCAATATTATGGGAATGGCCGTATTCTTTATTTTTTACGGATTGGCAGAATTCATTAATGCCATATATGTTTATGGAATTAAAAAGGAATGGTTTAATTTAATTGCCACTGCTTTTTGGGGTTTTACTTTTATTTTGGTTGGTTTAGTAGAATTACTAAACTTTAATCAATTAAAAGATGTTGTTTATATAATATATGGACTAGGGTGGTTGCCAATGTTGTTTACCCCCTGTGCAATTAAAATTTTAAGAAAAAATAAATGGACACTGCTATTTAGAAAATTTATTTTTATAGTCATTGCCTCCATAGAAATTCTAATTATTCTTTGGAAGTAAAAAAATAAGGGCTAGATTGTAACAATCTAGCCCTTTTTTATTTAGCATCTTTACGATACTAATTTCTATAAAAGTTAAATACTAATCGATAATGCCAACTTCATCATTTAATTTTTGGAGTTCGGCAATACACATTTCAATACACTCTTCGGTCGAAGGAATTGGATCTCCTGGTTTTTTATACCAAGGATGAGTTAAACCGGAAGACGAATTAATTCGTAACAGCGATAATTCAAAACCAACTTCGCGAGCAATATTAGCCACGTCTTTAGCACTACCACCTTGAGCACCAACACCAGGAACCAGTACCGGAATATTTTTACCAGCGTAGAATGCTAAAATTGTTCGCAGTTCTTCAAGTGAAGTACCACCGGCAACCGCACCAACACCAGGCTTACCTTTAGCCCATTCCGCTATTTTGTCACTAACATGTTGATACAAAAATCGTCCATCGGCCATTTTCAACATTTGAAAATCTTTGGAACCGGGGTTAGATGTTTTATTTAAAATATAAACACCCTTTTCGTAGATTGAATTACAACAAGTTGTAAATGGACCAATTGAATCCGAGCCCATAAATGGCGAAACTGTAATAGCATCCCACTTATCACCAGCCATGAAATACTGTTCGGCATAATTTTGCGAACTCTTACCAATGTCACCACGTTTAGCATCGGATAAAGTTGAAATACCTTCAAACTCTTCTGAAAGATAATCAACCAACCTGTTTAGTGCTTTATATCCTTCACCATGATTTTTATGTTTAGCATAAAAACCGTCATTCGGTTTGAACATGGCCGGCAAAACACCGCGCTCTTTCATGGCAGACAGCAGTTTGATGTAAAAAGTCACCGCCCCGTTAATTCCATCTTTTGCGTGTTCTGCTGGTAAAGCTTCGATAACAGGATCAACACCCATGCAGACAACGCTACCAGTGGCTTTAGTTGATTTACGCAGGGTGGTTAAAAAACCAAAATTGAATTCAGTCTTATGACGACTAAACCAACCTTCGGGATCACGAACCCAATCTTCCAAATTACCAAAATCGGCCGGCGATAAAACATCGGCGATATAGGGCATCACATCATGGACCGTCAAAATTGATTCCAGAGAAAAATTAGCCTCTTTGAGTTCATCTTTAGACCGTTGCATGTCGTAAGAGAAAATGGAAAACAAAGAAATATTTTTTGCTCCATGTTGCTGGGTAATCTTAGCGTTATTAATAACGCTGCCAGCTGTCGAAACCAAATCTTCAATTACCACAATGTTTTTACCAGACACATTAATGCCTTCAATCAAGTTTCTCAAGCCATAATCTTTAGCTTTAGCATCCGGACGAATATATCCTGATGGTAAATTTTGTTTTAAGGCTAAGAATGAAGCGTGCGAAATTGCTCCAGTGGCCACACCAACAATACCCTCAACATCTTTAGGCAACATTTGGCTAAAAGCGTAGCAGATTATGTTCATTAAATCAGGATGCGATGAACACTCACGGAAGTTACAGTAAATAGGCGAAATAATGCCTGATTTAAAGGTAATCGGTTCTTGGAAATTAGTTTTAATAATTCCATACTTCAAAAGCAATTTAATCAAATTTTCTTTTTCCATTACTAATAATTTTTTGTGAACCAAATGGCTCGGGGTTAGTATTAATTTAATTGTAAAATAACGTTGTAAGTTTACTAAAATCTAATATAAAAACGTAAATAAGTCAAGTCTATAATCTTTTTCGAGAAATGATTAGAATCAAAGCTAAATTGATTACTAATAGATAGACAGGAAAAGCGAGCTCACAAAAAGTCCACATTTTCAAAATACCAATACTAGAAAAAATACCAAATAGCCCCGCTAGATATGGAGCGACAGTTTCTGTTTCTGGTTCTTGCCAGGATTTAATTAAAGTTGGAATAGCGGCAAATAAATCACTGATGATAGCAAAGATAATAGCTAGTTCAGCTTGTTTAGTAATTAACCATAAAGCTAAAGCTAACACCGAAGAAGCACCACAAAAATAATCAAACTTAGTTAAATGCCAATAAGATTTTTTATTTACAAAAGAAATAATAAAAATAATCAGCGGTCCAAAGCCGGCCATAAAAACAGGTAATACTGACCATTTAACACCAGTGCTTATAGCTGCTAGGGTGCCAATTATCGGTGCGATAGACCACAGCAACCAAGTAACTCGATTTGGTTTAACGGTTCCCTTGATAACATCCCGACCATAAGAAACAATACCAATCATTTGAATAGCGGCACCAACAAAAACAAGATAATCTAACATAAATTATTTATAAAATCTAAAAATGGTTTTAGATTATTTTTATCAACTAATAAAAACTCTTCTGAGGTGAGTTCACTATAGGTCTTAGTTAAATTTTGTGGGATTAAAAAACTGGACATCGGATAACCATGGTCAATTATTTTTGAAAATTCTATAGCGACCGAATCAAGCTGTGCTGTCTTAATAGTTTTAAGTTCTTCAGTTTCTGGATGGTAATATGACAAACTAAAATCCCAAATAAATTTTAAATCTTGATTTGGATAATTTTTAAAAATACCCCGCCATAAATCTAAAATTTCTAAATCACTGAGTCCACGATTTTCTTTAAAACGACGAACTAACACGCCTGGTTGTTCATTCTCTGGTAAAAAATTAGTCGTGACCGCTTCATCAATCGCGATCGTTGGCAGATTACTTAAGCGTCCATATTCTCTAGCCTTATGAATGGAATTTTCTTCTGGAGTATTAAATGGTTCATCTACTTTAGCGGTAATACCTAAATCAGCTAGAGTAATTAGTTCTAGATTTTTTATTTCCGAAAAAAGATTACGGTAACGTTTTATTTTCCCTTGATTGTGGGTGGCTAGTAGTAGTTTCATAGAATTTTATTATAGCATTAAAGATAAAAAAAGAAGCTCCAAATGGAACTTCTTTTTTCTTATGTGAGCGGGTAAGGGGAATCGAACCCCTCTCTCGACCATGGCAAGGTCGCATAATAACCACTATACGATACCCGCATAAGCTATATAAATATATAGCAAATATTTATTTCTTAATCAACCCCTAAATTAATAGGGATATAATGTGCCGCGGGCGGGAATCGAACCCGCACTGTGTCGCCACAACTGGATTTTAAGTCCAGCGCGTCTACCAATTCCGCCACCGCGGCTAAACTATATTTATTAAGAAAATAAATGTGGAGATGATGGGAGTTGAACCCATGTCTAACAAGTAACTTTAAACGCTTCTACAAAATTATTCCAGTTTATGTTTTGCATCAGTGATATAAAACCGGGAGAAAAACTCTGACGCTATCTTTCTTTGATTTTGGCTTCTTGGATGAAAGAGACCCAATAACCTAGCTTTACGAATAACACCAGTATTAGCTATTAAGCTTTCACTAGACTGATGGTTGTGGCTATTAGGCGACAACAGGTGCGAAACTTGGAACTAACCAAGTGAACGCTGCAGATTTCTTTGCATTTGTTTTTTGAGCTTTAGTACGCAGATGCTCACTGCGTTTTGCACGTTTAAAGAGAAATCTTGCTATCGAAAGCCCGACATCCCCTATCTTAATCCTCGTTTCATTAAAGTACTGATTTGGCGATCCAAATCTTTCTTTTTTAGGTCATCGCGTTTGTCGAATTTTTTCTTACCTTCGGCCAACGCAAGCTCCATTTTGATTAAGCTACGCTTAGTATATATTTTGACAGGCACAAGTGTCAAGCCATTTTCCTGTTTCTTACCCAATAAGTGCTTTATTTCGCTATTTCTTAATAATATTTTACGTTCACGAAGCGGATTATAATCTGGTAAATTTCCGGCATGACGATATTTAGAAATATGCGCCCCAATTAAATACAATTCTGGAGAACCGGTGGCCGTATATCTAAAAGAAACATAAGACCCTTTAAGGCTAATGTGACCATCTTTTACCGCTTTTACTTCATAACCATAAAGAACTAGACCGGCCTCAAAAGTTTCGATCAACTTATAATCAAAGTGCGCTTTTTTATTTGTTGCCAGAGTTGGCATAATTCCATTCTTTTAATTTTGTAATCACTTTGCCATTTTGTAAGATATTTCCAACATAACGACGATAACCTTTATCATTTACCATTTTTTCTAAATCTTTATTATCTTTGTGAGCCTCTTTAAGTTCTTCAATCTTATGATCAATCTCGGCGTCACTAGCTTCAATTTTTTCCACAATCCCCACTTCTTTCATCACCAAAGCTGTCTTAACTCGTTTAACTGCATTAGGTAATAAATCTAAAACTAATTCATTATGAGTCTTACCTAAATGTTGTAAATAATCAGCCATATTACCACCTTGTCGAGTTAAATCATCTTCAATTTCATGAACCATAAAGTGAGTTTCGCTTTCAACCATCGCTTCTGGTAAATCCCCAAATTTAGTATCACTAACAATTTGATCAAGCATTTCTAATTCTGATTTAGTTTCAGCTTGATTGGCTCTGTCCGCTAAAATATTTTCAGTTAAAGTTTTCTTTAAATCAGCTAAATCTTTAAAACGAAAACCAACGGCAAATTCATCGGTAATTTCTGGCAATTCTCGTTTGTAAATTGAACCCACTTTAACTTTAAATTCCACCATTTTACCAGCTAAGTTTTTCTGATGATGATCACCAGGAAATGGTAAAGAAAAAGTTCTTTCTTCCCCGGTTTTAGCACCTAATAATTCACTATCAAAACCGCCCACAAAATAATTTTTACCAATAATTACTGCTAAGTCTTTAGTTTGCCCACCTTCAACTGGGACTTTGTCCATAAACATTTCAATATCAACTAAAACTTTATCGGTGTTAGCGGCGCCCTCTTCAGACAAAACTTCTTTAACTCGCATTTCTTGTAATTCATTTAAAGTTTTAACAACATCAACTTCTTCAACTTTAGCTTCTGTTGGTTTAATTTTTAAATCTTTATATTTGCCTAAAGTAACGGTTGGCATAATCGAAGTTATGATTTTGTATTCAAAAGGATTACCAGGAGCGAGCTTGGTAATTTCAACTTTAGGTTGGCCAACAGCCATCCGTTCCATGGTATTTTTTTCTAAAATATCATCAATCGTTTTATGAATAGCAACATGAGCCGCTTCTTCTAAAATTGTCATTTCACCAACTTTTTGCTTTAAGATTTCAAGTGGTGCTTTACCTGGGCGAAACCCTTCAATCTTAACTTTTTCCGATAATTTTTGAGCACCTTTTTCAATATAAGGGGCAAATTCCTCTACGGATAATTCCACTGTTAATTCAATTTGGGACTTTTCTAATTCTTTTTTAATAACTTGCATAATTTTTATTTTATAATATAAGCATTGTTTATGAGTTAATACTATAACATTTATCTATTAAAAATCAAGATTACTTTAAAACCCGACTATTGACTTTTTTTATCTTTTATACCAAAATGAAGCCATAATAACATAGTGTTATTATTATAGAACCTTTTAAATTTAAAAAGATGGAAACTACTTTAATCCCGGAAAGATTGCGTCAAATTGCTGCCGCAAATTTTGACCGTTATGTTTTTAAACGTCTCGTTGAACAAGAATATGTCGTACATGACGACGGCATAATAGATGAGCGAGAATTAAATTCACTGGCCGCCCTTGCTGGCTGTAATAGTGATAAACTACATTCAACTATTGTAATTTCCCGTGGACGAATTACTAAAACCGATGTTCGACCAAAAATTTCCCACGAAGAAGAATATTACATAATGATTGCCATCGCCAAGTTACACATCAAACAAACAACGGCATCAATGATTAATTACAAACGTGAATTTGGAAAAATCGTTTCCGAATTAAATCATCATAATTCTGAACTTCGTGTTACTTTAAAAGAATTAACTGAGTTTATTAAACCGATTTATTTTGAAGCAGTTAGTGAAGTTTTTGCTGTATAATTTTTATGGTCAAGGTTAGGCATTAGCTTTCTAAACGGATAATTGCACATCGCTTATATAAATTATAAGACCATGGCAGAACAAGAACCGGTTTCCTCACCAAAAGAAAAAGCCCGTAAATATTTACGGGCTTTATTTTTTTTATTTATTAATAAAAATAACATCAAATTTATTTTTTAAAATTAATTTTATAGCTGGCAAAATTTTTCGCCATCTTATATTAGTTAATTTTTTTACCAAGATCGTGTTAGCTGATTCGGTCACACAATTAATTCCTTGAATTGAGTTTAAATGATTAATGACACTTGGAATTTTTGAAAATTCCGAACTTAAAGCTAAGCTAAAAATAAAAGTTATTCCATCATTATTTTCTTTTACAAAAATAGTTTTTTTAGAAACTTTATTTTTAAGATACTTTTCTCTGGCTGAAAAAAAAGCCCAAGCTAGCAATACTGCTGATAACAAATACCCGGTTAACATGATGATGATTTTTTCTTGTTTGCTTTAATTTTTAACGATCTCTGAACTAAAAAGCATACTATGATTTTATTAATATGTCAATAGTATTTAGTCAGACTGTTTATTGGTGTCACTCTTATGTTCCCCGCTTTTATTAGAATTTTCACTATTTACTTTATTATTACCGCTACTATCACTGTTGGTAGTTCGGTCAGGGTTTGAATTTGTAATAACTGGTTGGGGTATTTCCTGATTTAGTTGATGATTAATCAAATTAGTACCAGAATCTGGGGCCGGTTTCTGATCTCGAGTATTATTGTTATTTTCTTGATTTATTTTAACTGGCGAAACTGTCACCGGTATTTGATGATCATTATTGTTGTTATCTCTATTTTTATTTTCTTGATTTATTTTAACTGGCGAAACTGTTACTGGATTTTGATTATTTTCAGATGTCCCTTGGTTAATTTTATATTCCTGTCTACTAATTCTGTTTTTAGCCTCGTTTACAGTCCGAAGAACCTCTTGATTATTTGTCGTCTTAGCATAATCCGCAATTTTATTTAAAGAATTAAGCTCAGCTTGATCATTCTTTTTAGCTTGAGAGATTGCCTCAGTGGCCTTAGCCGAATCATTAATATTATTAATAGAATTTACAACCGCCTGATGATTACTTATTTCAGAATTAATATTTTTTTGAATATTTTGATTAATGGCTGTTTGATCGGTACTGGTCGCTAAATTTTTCTGACTTAAAGTAACTGCCTCTTGTAGACGACGGGCTGAAAATTTTTCATAAGTCGAAATTTTGGTTGGCAGATTAACCGAAATTTTTTGTTCAATAGTTTCGATTGCTAATTTTATTGGGTAAAGTTGAGTGCCTGGTAAAACATTGCCACTAGCATAAGCATAAATTGCTGTCGTACCAAACATCATAATTAAAAGCATCGCAAAAGCAAGTCCTTTGTGAGCAAAGACTGGAGTTTTTTCTAACTTACCTAAAAATATTAAGCGGTAAAGTTGAATTTTTATTTTAAAATCCGCTTGTCTACTAAGTTTATGCTTTGGTAAAGCGGCTAAAATTCTGTCTAGTTTTTCCATATGTTTAAAGATTAAATATTGTTGTTTAAAATGTTTCGCAATTTATTTAAACTGCGACTAATCTGAGTTCGGATCGCCCCTTCTTCCTTAGCGAGAATATCGGCAATTTCTTGATTACTGAGTTCATCAACTAATTTCAAGCGGAGAACTTCTCGATCACTTAAATCCATTGAACTAATAATTTTTAAAACTCTTTCTAGTTCATACCGATCTTCGGCACCGTTATCTGAATAATGTAAAAAATCTTCAACCAGTTCTAGCGGTACATTATGCTTATCAGATTTATAATGATTAACCAAATGATTATGGGCAATCATATAAATCCAAGATTGAAATTTTTTACTTTCATCAAAATCATCAAAACTTTTTAAAGCCTTAACAAAAACTTCAGAGGTTAAATCCTCGGCCAATGATTTGTCGAATCCGACGCGATATAAGAAATAATTATAAATCTTATTCTTAAATTGATTGTAGTACGGGATAAAATTATCCTGATTTTTTCTCATATCTCTTAAACTTAATACAAAAATTCAGTCTAAACGTTACAGACCACCTTAGAACAATTATATATTGTATAACGTAATGTAACAAAGTTCAATTAAGTTTGTATTAAGTTGTATACACTAATTTATAATTAATTGGCTCATTTACTATTAATTAACCCTTTTTTAGTTTATTTGCCTCTACTTATTTATATGAAAAAAATCTCCTTAATTTTATTAAGCTTCCTTATTGGTTTGCCCTTATCGGTCATGCCCGTACTGGCGGCTAACACGTACACAGCGCAACAAGTTGGGGCTCATAACACAGCCGCTGATTGTTGGATGATTATTAACAATAATGTTTATAATTTAACCACTTTTATTCCAACTCACTCGGGCGGTTCATTTATTTCTTCTCGCTGCGGTTTAGATGGCACCGCTTTATTTAATAGTGGCCCTCACGCTGCTGGAGATTTAAATGTTTTAAACCCTTTATTAATCGGAACTCTTATTACCTTAAATTTAACTAGTGTCGTTGTTACCCCAGCAACTCCTGCTCTTGTGACTGGTGGAACAGTTCAATTAACGGCTACCCCAGAAGATCAAACTGGAGCAACTTTTGCCGGCGCAACCACTACTTTTGTTTCAAGTAATTCCGCTATTGCCACGGTTAGTAATACCGGATTAGTAACTGGTGTCTCTCAAGGTTCAGCCACTATTACAGCTACCTCCGTTAGTGGTAGCACAAGCGTAACTGGAACTTCCGTTGTTACCGTTACCGCTCCGGTTCAAATTCCGGTTCTAACCAATGTTACTGTTTCTCCTTTAACCGCCTCTATTATAGTTGGGGCAACTCAACAATTAACTGTTGCAACCGTTGATCAAAATGGAACAGCTATTACTTCCACTTTAACTTATTCATCAAGTGATCCTGCAAAAGCGACTATTGATAACAATGGTTTAGTTAGTGCTATTTCACCTGGAACAAGTACTATCACCGTTACAGCTGTTAATGGCACCACGACTTTAAGTGGTACTGCAACTATTACGGTTACGGCCATCCCGGTTTTAACTAATATTTCAATTACACCGACATCCACTTCAATTATTGCCAGCTCAACCCAACAATTAGCGGTTGCAACAACTGATCAAACAGCTGCACCAATTGCGGCTACTTTATCTTTTGCTTCTGATAATACCGCCGTGGCTACTGTAGACAATACTGGATTAGTAACTGGTGTGTCCGCTGGTCTTGCCACCATTACCGTTAGCGCCGTAAATGGCACAACTACTATTAGTGGGACTAGCGCCATCACAGTAACCCTTTCTCCCATTGTGGCTTTTACCGCTAATCCAACCTCAGTTGTCATTACTAAAGCGAGTGCTTTAATTAGTTCAACTAATGGTAAAGCTGATAATAATGCGGCCGTTGATTCAGTTGTTAGCACAGGAATTATTCCTATTCAAATAACCATCAATAATACTGGTGGCGATTATCCAAATAATTTAAGAATTAACGCTCTTAGTGCTAACTCTCACATTCAATTATGGGCTAAAGATTCTTTAGGTGATTGGTACGACTTAAATGTTACCGGATGGGGCCCAAGCACTGGTTTTGCCGCTCCTAGTAACTTTAATTTAATTACTTCTGTTTATCCGGTTTCTGATACCACTGGTTCTTACCCTCTAAACTTTAATTTAATTTCTGTTAATAACTTAGCCGTCGTGGCTACTACTACGGCTACTGTAAATGTTGAAACTTTAGCACCGGTTGATTTAGGCTCGGCTGGAAATTTTGCCATCCTAGCTAAGACTGGTATTACAGAAATACCAACCTCAAGTATTATTGGTAACATTGGGGCTAGTCCAATTACGGGCGCTTCAATTATTGGTTTAAATGCTTCTGATGTGACCGGTACAATTTATACTGTTGATACCGCTGGCCCAGCTGGCAGTGTCGCTAGTTCTTCATTACTTACAACTGCGGTTAATGACATGGAAGCTGCTTACACTAATGCTGCGGGTCGAACCGCTGGTACTGGCGCTTTCTTAAATGTTGGTGGCGGAACTTTAACTGGTTTAACATTAGCTCCTGGTGTTTATACTTGGGGAACTGATGTGACCGTACCAACTGATTTAACTCTAGCCGGTGGCCCTAATGATGTTTGGATTTTTCAAATATCTGGTAACTTTAATTTAGCGGCTGCTAAACATATAATTTTAACTGGTGGGGCGACTCCTGGAAATATCTTCTGGCAAGTGGCCGGTCAAGCTGTGATGGGTGTTGACTCTGTCTTTAATGGAAATATTCTTGGTCAAACTGGAATCGACTTACAAACTGGAGCCACCTTAAACGGTAGAGCTTTAGCTCAAACTGCCGTTTCTTTAGACCATGCAACTGTTTCTATTCCAAACCCAGCCCCTTCAACAATTACTGCTTTTAACTTTTCTGTCGGTTCTGGTACGATTGATCAAACCAGCCACACCATTTTAGTAAATGTTCCAGCTGGTACTGATGTTGCGACTCTAACACCAACCATTAGCATAACTGGAATCTCAGTTACCCCTAACAGTGGTGTCGCACAAAACTTTACCAACCCTGTAAAATATACCGTTACTGCCGTTGATGGCACTATCTTAAACTATCTTGTGACTGTCGCTGTTTTACCAGCTCCAGTAACTAGTGGCGGAGGTGGTGGAGGAGGAGGTTATACTCCAGTCTCTTTCTGTAATGATGTTACTTATGGTCCTTGGAAACTGGGAACCGATGGTATTGAATATCGAGATGTTATTAGTCAAACTCCTAATTTCTGTTCCTTAACTAACAACCAACAAGAAGCCAGATCAAGAATTACGGGCACAACTGTTACACCAACTACACCTAGCACTCCAACAAATCCTCAAGTACTTGGTGAAACAAAATATGCCAATGGTGCTTTACTAAAAGGTAGCAATGATAAAATTTATGTCATCATCGATAATAAATTAGTTTATATTTCCAGCTTAAAAGAATTAGCTAAATATAAAGGTGCTATCTTAAAAGTTAGTGATTCCGTTATAGCCAATTTTACAGCTAATAATGTTTCCGGAGTGACAAATTATATAAACGGAACTTTACTACGCAATAACAATAAAATTTACGTCGTCGTTAATAACAAATTAATCTACATTCCTAGCTTAAAAGAATTAGCCAAACATAAAGGTCAAATTCTAAATGTCGACAGTGCTACTATTAATAATTACTTAAAAAATAATTACCCTAATGGCACTTTGATTCGAGCAACTAATGACAAGAAAATTTACGTCATCTTAGAAGGTAAAAAAATGTATATTAAATCTTTAACAGAATTACAAAAATATAAAGGAAAAATATTAAATATTTCCGCTAGTGAACTAAGTAATTATTAATTACTAATTACTTTTACTAAAAAATCCGGCCATTGGCCGGATTTTTGTTTTGTAACAAATAGCTGACTACTTTGTACTATATAGTATACGCGATTCTTTATAATTAACCGGCCTGTTTATTAATTTAATTAATAAATATGTCCTTAAAAAATATATGAAAAAATTTGCCTTTATTATGCTGAGTTTACTGATTGCTTTGCCGCTGTCAGTCGCCCCAGCATTTGCCGCCAGTTTTACGCCCCAACAAGTAAGTACTCATAACACTGCTTCTGATTGTTGGGCTATCGTAAATAATAATGTTTATAATTTAACTAGTTTTATTGCCACTCATCCGGGTGGAGAGGCTGCTATTATCGCTTTATGTGGTACTAATGGTAGCACAACTTTTAATGCCATTCACGGCAGCAGCAGTTCAGCTAACGCCGCCCTAGCTTCTCTGTTAATTGGCACTTTAGCAACTACTGACACGACCGCTCCAAGTGTTCCTACTAATTTAGCTGCTTCTTTGAATTCAAGTCACCAAGTAGTTTTATCTTGGACAGCTGCAACCGATAACGTTGGTGTTACTGGTTATAAAGTAATGCGAAACGGAATCGCTTTAGCTACTTCAACCGCTCTTACTTTTACTGACATCACTGTCGCAGCTAACACCACATATGCTTATTCTGTATTAGCTTTTGATGCCGCTGGAAACAATTCAGCTGCCTCAACTCCAGTATCAATTACTACTCCAGTTTCTACTGATACTAGCGCTCCAAGCGTACCAACAAATTTAACGGCTTCAGCTATTTCTTCAAGTCAAATTAATTTAAGTTGGACCGCTGCCACTGATAACGTTGCCGTAACTGGTTACAATATTTATCGTGGCACTAGCTTAATTGGAACTTCAGCTTCAACTACTTTCAGTGACACCGGACTAACACCTTCAACTTCATATAGTTATATGGTCAGTGCCTTTGATGCCGCTGGAAATACTTCAGCTCAGTCCGTTTCAGTCTCTAGTGCAACCCTAGCGGTTAGCTCTGATACTACTGCGCCTACTATGCCAACTGGTTTAGCAGCTTCATTAAATTCTCATAATCAAGTGGTATTATCTTGGAACACTTCAACTGATAATGTTGGAGTTACCGGCTACACCATTATGAGAAATGGAACTAACTTAGCCACTTCTACTAGTAACAATTATACTGATACCTCCGTTGCTTCAAGTACCACTTATTCTTATTCTGTTTTAGCTTTTGATGCGGCTGGAAATAATTCCACCGTTTCAGCAGCCGTTTCTATTACGACATCTGCATCTGGCGTTAACAATAACCCAGGTGACAATCATCATAATGGAAATGATAATGATAACGAACAAGATCATAATCAAGATCATGGACAACAAAATGTTGGTCATCATGATAATGGTCACGATGGTCAAAACGGAAACAATGGAAACAATGGAAACAATGGAAATCACTTTGGAGAAAATCACAATCAACAATCCAATCAACAGTCTAAACAAGTAACGCACACTAACAACAATGATTAAACAATAAATCGAATCCTTATTGTTTATGAATTAAAATAATTTATTAAAACGATTGGAAATGTACACTAAAAGGTAGGCTCAAAAGAGTCTACCTTTTAGTTTTAAAAAAATGACTCCTAAACTTA
>Ga0302215_10000487_pt1 | contig 29255 bp, 17 predicted proteins | sample II_Fen_N3_1_FD_194580 | JGI IMG/M metagenome (GOLD analysis project Ga0302215, IMG submission 194580) | Peat permafrost microbial communities from Stordalen Mire near Abisko, Sweden - II_Fen_N3_1 | ecosystem: Environmental > Terrestrial > Soil > Wetlands > Permafrost | place: Sweden: Abisko... | reverse complement strand
AACAAGCTGGTGGTGGGAACTATTTCGACGAATTACTTGCTCGAATTCGTGATATTCGTTCATCGGAAAAAGTGTTTTGGCGAAAGGTTTTAGATATTTATGCTACAAGTATCGATTATAATCCTTCGACAGTTGTTTCGCAAGATTTCTTTAAAACAATACAGAATAAAATGCATTGGGCAGCACATGGAAATACTGCTGCCGAAATTATCTATCAAAGAATAGATGCTCAAAAACCTAATTTGGGATTAACTCATTTTAAGGGAGAAAACCCATCGCAACAAGAAACTGAAGTTGCTAAAAACTATTTGAATGAATCAGAATTAAATGTATTAAACCGAATGGTTTCTGCATATTTGGAACTTGCCGAATTACAAGCATTAAATCAAAAGCCAATGTATATGAACGATTGGTTAGAACGGTTGAATGACTTTTTGAAAATGACTGGTCGCGATATTTTACAACATTCTGGCTATATAAGTCATCAACAAGCAATTGATAAGGCTCGGGATGAATTTGAAAAATATAAGGAAATGACAAAGAATCATTTGTCGAATGTAGAAAAAGACTTTATCTTGCAAATTGAAAAAACAGAGAAGAAATTGAAAAAGAAATAAATCTTGTAACTTTACCATAAAAAGGAAATAGTAATGACCCAATTAGTTCAAAACATATTATACAATGTATCATCAATATTAGTAAATGATATTGGAGCAGAACAAGTGTATTTGTTTGGTTCATATGCTAATGGGACTGAAAATTCAGAAAGTGATATTGATTTGTTTATTGTAACTGATTTGACTGAAAAAAAGAAAATTGATGTTACACAACAAGCACGTCGGGCACTTTTAAAAAAGACTACATTACCCATAGATATAATTGTTTGCGACAAAATGATTTTCGAGTCTCGTAGAACAAATCAAACAACATTTGAGTATGTAATTGCAACAGAAGGAAAGAAAATATATGGATAATCAATACGATTGGAACCATTGGTTTGAATATGCAGAAAACGATTTTGAAGCTGCAACAATTCTAGCGAATCAGGCCAAACCAAAAATTGAAATAGTTTGTTATCATTGTCAACAAAGTGTCGAAAAGATTTTAAAAGGTTATATCGCTTCAAAAGGTGGAAAATTACAAAAAACACATGACTTGGTTGTATTGTGCGAAACGTGTATTCAATTTGATTTTGCATTTGAATCAATAATCAATAATTGTAGTGATTTAACTATTTATGCTTCAGAAATTCGCTATCCAAATATTTTAGATGTTGAAATTAATCATATGCATAAAGCTATTAATGATGCAATAACAATACGTGAATTTATTCAAAATAAACTTAAATAATCAAACCCATGAGTATCAAAGGAACACAAACAGAAAAGAACCTGCTTAAAGCATTTGCAGGCGAGAGTCAAGCACGTAACAGATATGTGTATTTTGCAAAAGTTGCGAAACAAGAAGGTTATGTACAAATTGCATCGCTATTCGAGGAAACAGCTACACAGGAACAAGCACATGCTAAGAAGTTTTTCCGCTTCCTCGAAGGTGGTGATGTTGAAATCACTGCAACCTATCCAGCAGGAAAAATAGGAACAACTGCCGAAAACCTAAAAGCTGCTGCTAATGGCGAACACGAAGAATGGGAAACTATTTACCCAATGTTTGCTGAAATAGCTGAAAAAGAAGGTTTTCATAAAGTTGCTATTGCTTTCAAAATGATTGCAAAAGTAGAAGCTGAACACGAAAAACGTTATCGCAAGCTATTAGCAAATGTTGAAGGTGGTAAAGTATTCGAAAAAGACGAAAAAGTAAAATGGCAATGTACCAAATGTGGTTATGTTAGTGAAGGAACAAAAGCTCCCGACAAATGTCCAGCTTGCGATCATCCACAAGCATATTTTCAAGAATACGCTGAGAATTATTAATGTGCTAATGGGATAATATGCAAATGTGTTAATTAGGGAAGTTCTAAAAATAAAGGCTTTAAAGCTTGAGTTTTTTAGAACTTCCTATTATTAAATTCAGATAAATATCAAAACTCATACAGACATATCAAATTTCAAAGCACGCAATCCGATTGTTACAATTGGAATGTTCGATGGTGTGCATAGCGGTCATCGTTCTATTTTGCAGCAAATAAAAGATGAAGCGAAAGAACATGATGGCGAAAGCGTAGTATTAAGCTTTTGGCCACATCCTCGAATGTTGTTTGAAGGAGCCGATTGTCCATTACGTTTTCTGACTTCAATTGAAGAAAAGGCTTCGTTATTAGATGAACTTGGGATCGATCATTTTATTGTTTATCCCTTTACTCGCCAATTTTCTTCAATGTCTCCGAAAGAATATGTTGAAGAAATATTGGTTAACAAAATTGGAGCAAAAAAAGTAATTGTTGGCTACGATCATCGATTTGGACATAAAGGTGCAGGTGGATTTGAAGAAATGCAACTCTTTGGAAAGCAATTTGGATTTGATGTAGCACAGATACCTGCCTTCGATATTGATGAGATAAACATAAGTTCGTCGAAAATACGTGAAGCATTAATTGATGGAAATGTATTGTTAGCCAATTCGTATTTGTCGTACGATTATTTTATTTCCGGAACGGTTGTCAAAGGAAATCAAATAGGTCGTACAATAGGTTTTCCAACCGTTAATATTGAGCCATCATTCCCACAAAAACTGATTCCGGGAAATGGTATTTATGTTGTTGAGGTTGAAATTGATGGAGAATCATTTCAAGCAGTAGCAAATGTTGGCAATCGCCCCACGGTTGTCGAAAATCAACTTATTCCCAATGTTGAAGCTTATATATTCGACTTCAATAGTGATGTATATGGGAAAGAGATAAAAATAAGCTTTAAAGATTTTTTAAGAGAAGAAAAAAAATTCAACTCGATTGACGTATTAAAACATCAAATTAATTTGGATGTTGAAAATGCAATTGAGTGGTTTTTAGATAAATAAACCGATTTTTAAAAATAAAACAAGGCAAATCGTCGTATCTTTGGTTTAAGTACAATAATTCGACGATAAATTTATTGCTTTTAACAACATCATAACTTTTCCCCTTCAAAACTCGTATTTCATTTTTTAACCTGAATCTTATGAAAAAATCATTTATATCAGTTGCATTAATTATTCTTGTATTTACAAAAATTGGGTATTCTCAGAATATGGGAATATCAGATGATGGAGCCAGTTTTACTCCAGCTAGTACCTCAGTTTTAGAGTTAAAATCTACATCGCGAGGAGTTTTAGTGCCTCGAATGACAACTGCCCAACGAACAGTAATTGGTAGTCCAGCAACGGGCTTGATGGTATATGATACCGACACAAAATCATTTTGGTATTATGATGTTGTTTGGAAAAACATTGGCAGTTCAATTCAAGATACGAATGGTGATACAAAAATACAAGTAGAAAAAACGGTTAACGAAGATAAAATTCATTTTGATACTTTTGGAGCCGAGAGAATCGTTATTGACAATGCAGGAATAACGCAAATGGGTACACCAGGTACAAATTATACAAAAATTGAAGCAGATGGCTCATTATCGTATGAAGGAACTGCAACGGTTTTTGACGATTTAACTGTTCCCGTTACAGCATCAAAAACTGGAGGAACTCAAGATCCCGATTTTTATAAATTAAAAGATAATGGTGCTGGTTCACAAGGAGTATTCTTATATTGGTTTGATAAAACTATAGAAGAAGAATTATATTTTATTGTTCAAATGCCCCATAAATGGAAAGTTGGAAGTAATTTATCTCCTCATGTTCATTGGGTTGCGCCATTAGATTTAGGTGGTACTAAAGTTGTTTGGGCTTTAGAATATACATGGGTTAATTTAGGTGATGTTTTTGGGAATACATCTATTCTATCTGCATCGGATCCTATTGCTTCTGTTGGTGCTGTAACTGCAAATAAACAAGTTGTAACGAGTCTGGGTACAATACCAGCTACAGGACATACTTTAAGTAGTGTATTGGTTTGTAGGGTTTTTAGGAAAGCTGCAGATGTTGCTGATACTTTTGGTAGCGATGCAGGACTATTACAAATAGATTTTCATTATGAAATAGATTCCGACGGAAGTAGATCAGATTATTCAAAATGAAACGATTATTCCACATAGCATTGTTCTCTATTATTGTTTGTAAATCCGCATTTACGCAAATTTTCACAAACAATGCTGCTGGTTTAGTATTCAATGGGAATGTGGCATTGGTCTTGAATAATACGTCGTTTGAAAATAAAGGAGCTATTCATAATGGAACAGAATCGATTTATGTTCTAGGCACAACAGCTCCTCACTTTTCAGGTTCAAACACAATTTCGTTTTACAATTTGTTGTTAAATAATGCGGGAGGTTTAACAATTAATAAATGTACAAGTGTAAATCATTTATTATCTTTAACAAACGGAAAAATTCAAACAGTAACAGGTAAGCATATTATAGTAAATTCGGGAGCCACTATTTCGGGAGGTTCATCATCAAGTTTTATTTCGGGGCCTGTTGAACGTACAGGTAGTGTCGATTTTACGTTCCCTATTGGTAAGGGCACCGTTTATAGTCCTGTTACAATTTCTGATTTGTCTGGTTCAGAGACTTTTACTGCCGAATATTTTAATCATTCTCCTTCTGATGATGGTTATTCTTCTGAAGTTAAAGTAAGTGAATTGAAGCATGTTAGTACTTTAGAGTATTTTACACTATCAAGAATTGGTTCTGTGTCAGCAAACATAACAATCCCATGGAGTCAGCCTGCGAGTGGTACAATTACTGATTATGCCAATTTAACCCTATCACATTGGACTGGATCGTTGTGGGAAGTTATAAGTTCGGTACCGTCTGGAACAAATGCAACTGGTACTATAATTTCAACTTCACGCGTATCGTCGTTTAGTCCATTTGCACTTGGTTCATTAACATACAACAATACATTGCCTATTTCTTTGAAACAAATTACAGCAACTTGTGCGAATAAAAACGTTTCGCTTAATTGGGAAACAGCATCGGAAACCAATAACGATAGATTTGACGTTGAGTATAGTAAAGACGGGGAGCATTTTTTGCAAATTTTAACAATGAAAGGAGCGGGTAATTCAACACAATCGATGCATTATAACCAGAATATTAAACAATCGGAAGAATTAGGTTATTATCGATTGAAGCAAGTAGATTTTGATGACAAATCTTCATATTCAGATATTGTTTCAGCAAAATGTTCGGATGTTAATTATAAAGACGTTTGGTGTACTTCGAATAATGATTTTTTTTCATTGTATTATGTCTGTCCCTCAGCTTCTCGAGTAGGGATTGAAGTAGTTGATTTTGAGGGTAAAGTAGTATTTCAAGTATTTCAAGACACCTCAAAAGGAATTAATGAAATAGATTTCCCTCTTGATGATTTAAGTGCAGGTATTTATTTTGTAAATATTCAAAAAAATGGACAAACCCTTTCCCGCCAATGTTTGCATAAACAATAAACCTTGAAAAAGGATTGGGTCGTAAAATTTCCAACAAAAGCTTTTTCTAAATCTAAAAATAGCTGTACTTTTGCACTCAATTTTTTTGTAAATAAAAATTGCAATTGGTTCATAGCGAATAATATTAATCTCAAATATAAAAATGGAAAAGCAAGATCTTTTAAAAGACGTTATTCAACACATCGACATCACTACGTTCGATTCAACTACCTTAATTGACGCAATGCGTAAAATGTCGTTCTCATCAAGAGACACAGCTGTGGCAACCGATATTTTAATGCGTACATTAAGCGAAAAAGACACATTGAGCGTTCTTGTTCTTGCTGGTAGTACAAGTGCCGGTGGATGTATGAAAATATATGCCGACATGATTAAATATAAAATGATCGATTGTATTGTTTCAACCGGAGCATCGATTGTTGATATGGACTTCTTCGAAGGTATGGGCTTTAAACATTATATTGGTCGTCAAGATATTGATGATAACGATTTACGTGATATGTACATCGACCGTATTTACGATACATTTATCAGCGAAGAAGATCTTCAGGTTTGTGATCATGCAATTAAAGAAATTGCTGATTCAATGAAACATGGCGTTTATTCATCTCGTGAATTTATACGCGAAATGGGAAAATATCTTCAAGCAAAAGGAAAGAAAAAAGAATCACTTACTCAGTTGGCTTACGAATTCGATGTGCCAATTTTCTGTCCAGCATTTAGCGATAGTTCTGCAGGTTTTGGACTTGTAAAACACCAATGGGAAAACCCAACATCGCACGTTTCAATTGACTCGGTAAAAGACTTCCGCGAACTTACATTATTAAAAATGTTCTGTGGCGAAAGTGGATTATTTATGATTGGTGGTGGTGTTCCTAAAAACTTCGTTCAAGATACAGTTGTATGTGCCGAAGTTCTAGGTGTTGAATTACCAATGCACAAATATGCAGTTCAAATTACGGTAGCTGATGTTCGCGATGGAGCTTGTTCTTCATCAACATTGAAAGAAGCATCGTCGTGGGGAAAAGTAAATACAGCTTTCGAACAAATGGTTTATGCTGAAGCTACAACCGTAGTTCCAATGATGATTAGCTATGCTTACCATAGCAAAATTTGGGAAAAACGTGAACACAAACGTTTAGCTAAAATATTTACTGATTATACTCAAGATCAAATCTTAGAAAAATCGAAAACGTTTGTAAAATAAACGATTGAATAAAAACAAAAAGGGCTGTCTTAGAATTATTAAGACAGCCCTTTTTGTTTTTACTAAAATTTTTTAAATACGGAAAGATGTTATCTCCTCTTTATCGAATGTAATTTCTTGTCAGTCATTTCGAGAGTAAAACCATCGTAACCAATTTCTTTTATTCGGGCTATGCATGCTGGACGATTTGAGTTTAGAATTAGTCCAAACATCTTTGAAATGACATTATTATATTTTGCACAATCCAATAAAACAACCGATTTGCAATCGGCACAGCTTTTAATGTTTTTATCTATGCAGCATGTTCTAATTTTACACCATGTTGCTTTACTATTATTGTTGCAACCGGGGCATTTACCCTTTAAATACGAACGGCAGGCACCGCAATATAATCCGCAAAATGCCACAAGATTTTTATCGGCAATGATATCTTTTTGAGTTGATGAGTTCATTTTATTGTCCTTTATATTTCTATACAATAGTAGTAAAATTTTCTGATTGCGAAGTTTGTTTAAAATTATTCGTTTTCGAATACGTATTTTTTTATCTCTCATTGTCATAAATACTATAAGGGCTGTAAAACTGTAAAATTAGAACATATGAAGTACATTTATTTTAGTTTCGTGCTATGCATTATTCTTTCAATTCAGGTACAAGCTCAACAATGGGAAAATAATACTTTAATTGCGCCACAGGATACTAATGCTTATTCGGTTTGTACCATGAATATTTATCCAGTATCTCCTTATAATGATTATGCTATGATCGATTTTAGCACATTTAATAAAGATGCCGAAGTAATACTTTACAATACATTAGGCGAACCAGTTAAAAAATATTCAATTGGCAATAGCACGAAACTTAAGCTTGAAAAGGCTAATCTTACAAGTGGAATATGTTACTTAATAGCGACTTCGGGTGGTTCGGTATATGTGAAAAGTTCGTTGATTTTCAATAAATGTGCTTCGACTTGCTCAGTATGATGAATAACTCAACACGTGTTACCATTATTTAAAAATCGGTTGAGCTTGTTTCAAATTAAAACTTCCATCCATACGAAAGGATGCCCGAAAAACTATGCTCCTTTTTTTGAACCGGATAGCTTTCTTTCATAAGTTTTGTTAAAGAGAATAAAGCCGCAGCTTTTATGGAAATTATTTGATGTTTCGATAAAGTAAAGCTAAACCCAACATTACTTAACGATGAAAGATAATAATCTCTCAAACTTTCTGATGTTGAAATAAGCGTGTATTTATTGTCTTTAATGGTGTAACCACTTGTGTTTTGGAGTAAATGGAGCATTACTCCAGTTCCAATCGTTGCCGATAGCATATCTAATATTTTGAAATTGTAGCTCAAAATTACTGGAATTGAAATGTAAGATGCAGAGTTTGTTCCTTTGTAATTAACCTTTGTCGAATCCTTTTTGTATATAGGAGTTCTTGTGATAATTTTAGTGCTATCAAATTGTTGTTGACCTCCAAAAGGAGGAATTCCTGTTGGTTTATGGACTTTAACATCCCATGTTATAACTTCGTTATAGCCAATAATTACGGTGGTGTTTGTATACGTATTTGAATAATAATAATGAGTAGACCATTTTTTTGTTGAAAGCCCAACACCTGAATTTATTGAAATATGGTTCCAATAATATTCAATTCCAATTCCAAATTCACTTTTAATTTTCTTTGCACTTTCTCCAGTAGCTACAATCGTACTTATGGAATTGCTTGAACCAGAAAAGGATTCTTTTACAAAATGAACACCACCAAAACAAGATACAATAAATCCCGAAGTAACGATTTTAGGGATACTTGTTATATTAGATGGTTCGATTTTTTGTGCAATTTTTACCGTATCAAATTTGGTAACTTTTATGGTGTCGTAAATAGTTATTTTAACTGTATCGTTTATAATTCTTTTTACTGGTTCAGCTTGCTTTGCAGTTGGTTCTGGCTCTGTTTTTTTATTGGTTTCTACAGTACTTAATGTATATGTCGTTCCTCCTTTTCCTGGAGGAGCTTCATCTTTTTTATAAAATATTATTTTATTGTCTACAACATACAATAGTACTTCGTTTGAAGGTATTAATTTTTGTAAAATAACTTTGATACTTGTGTTTGTAAACGATATTGTAACCAATTTCTTCTTATCGAAAAGACCCGACATATACATAAAGTTCACCCCAGCCAGTTGTTCTATGCGGGTAAGAACAGTAGCAATAGGCTCATTATGCGCCTGTAAACTGATTTTTTTGTCGAGTACCGTTTGTCGAGAAAAACTAATCAAAGGAATAAGCAAACAAATAATGACAATACTTTTTTTTAGTAAAGTGGAGTTAATCATTCTTTGTTAAACTTCTACTATATAATAATTGTTTTCCGTTTTGTCGTTTAATATCAACTTTTAAAACAACCGAAAGTAATTCTTCAACTTTCTTTATGTCGGTATAGCTAAACGATGCGTTTAATTTACACAATTCCAATTCGGGCGAAGCAATTTCAAATTGCGTTGAATATTGTTTATTCAATGCTTCAATGACGTCTTTCAATGGAGTGTCGTTAAAGACTAAATGTCCAGTTCGCCACGAATCATAATTTTCGATATTTGCTTTTGTTAAGCCAATTTTATTCTGATTTCGGCAAAATGTAACTTGTTCGCCAGCAGTAATAATTAACGATTGGTCTTTGTACATAACCGCAACTCTACCACGTTGAACAGTGACTACTACATTGTGAGTAATGGTATCGGGTAAAATATTAAATGCCGTTCCTAAAACTTTTACTGTTACACTATCAACAGTGATGCTGAATGGATGTTTAGCATCATGATTTACGTCGAAAAATGCTTCACCTTTAAGAATTACAGATCTATTTTCTCTGTCAAAAATATTTTTAGCTGAAAGTGAACTATGTGCGTTTAGTGTTATAGTACTTCCATCAATGAGTGCTAATGTCCTTTTAGCTTCCGATGAACTACCAAGAAGAATAATATTATCGTTTTGTTTCGACGTAAATGTTTTAATTCCAAAGAATAGAACTAATAATGCTGCTATTGAGCTTGACCAAAGGATTAAGCTTCGTACTTTATTTGTTTTTTTAGGAGCAATTTTCGATTCAAAAGCTGTGAATGCAATGTCGGGATTAAACGAATCTTTTTCATTTGCAAGCTTGCAAATGTCAGCTGCATTCCGAAGTCTATTCAATTCTTTTACGTTTTCGGGATTTTGTTTCAACCAGTCAAGCAATTGAGTTTGCTCGTCTGGAGTAGCATCTCCCGAAAGGTATCGAACCATTAGTGTTTCGTAATCAATATGTGCCGTTTCGCTAGTCATATAGTTAAGACAAGTATAATGATTAAATTACGTAGTGTTTTAGAAAAAAAGATATCAACACAAACAATAAAATTGGAAATGTGTTTTTGAACTTTTGTGAGAGTGTTTTTAAACCCTTATAAAGATGGGTTTCTATGGTTCGTGGCGAAAGGTTTGTCATTGTAGCAATATCTTTCGATTTCATGCCATCGATATATTTCAATTTTACAATTTTACTACATTGTTCTGGTAGTTCGTCTATTGCTTCAAAAACCTTACGTTCTAGTTCTTTTTTATCGTCGTCGACATAAGCATCGTCGTGTTCCAATTCTAACATTTTGATTTCAATTGCAGTCGTTTCCTTGTGCTTTTGAACAACAATTAAATGGTTTAATCGATTTAAACAACTGTTTTTAACTGCTGAAAAAAGGTATGTTTTTAGCGTTTGGATTTCAAGTTTGCTCCGTTGCTCCCACATTTTTACCATTGTTTCTTGAACAATGTCTTCGGCCTCATCTTTATCGTCGAAATACTTATTGGCAAATCGACACAAAGGCGAATAGTATTTTCGGTATACGTCTTTAAATACCAGCGAATTACCTTTCTTTATTTCAGAAATAATATGTTTTTCGTCTAATTCCAAATGCTTTGCTTAGATTCATTTCAAGGCAAATATAAATATTTTGCATGGTGAATTACTAAAAGCGAATTAGAAACTTTGGTTTTTTGAGTAAATGATTATTTACCTTTTACAAAATATCCTTTGCCTGGTTCCATCATTATCAGCTGATTTGCTGTACTGCCATTCCAAAAACCATCAAAGTCTTTAATTGTTTCAATTGCATTTAAATTGATACTCGATGAGAATGTTTTATTAGCTTGAAATGGACAACCAACCATGTTCCAACCTTGTTTTATCGATTTTATCTGCTGATTAAAAACTATTGTTCCACTTGTATTAAGTGTGCACGACGATTGTGCAAACACCATATATGCTTCGCCATCGGAAATTGTTTTTAGCGAGTTTAATAATGCATTTTGACTCGTTTCCCAAAAGCCATTTACTGTTTTAATTTCTTTAATATTTCCCAAAACATTTTTGAAGACTGATTCTATTGTTTTGTTGATTGGAGATACATTGAAAGAGATTAAATTCCAGCCTGCTTTCAATTGTATTTGTTGTGAGTATATTGAATCTTTAGCGGCAAATGTTGTTTTTGTCGATGGATCGGGGCATCCATTATTGCAATTTGCGGGTAGACTCATTGTATATTCACGTCCACCATTTATTAAATTTCCATAAATGTCGTAGGCTCTAATTGTATAGGGTTGTGTAAAATCTTTTAAAAGGAAAGCCTGTCCCATGTCGCTGTTACGATCTATTGTAACCCATTTGCCATTTATTTTTTGTTCAACACGACTAATTCCATTTCGTAGATGATTAATCATTATGGCAGGCCAATAATACTGAGCTTTTTGCAAGAAATAGATATCAATATCTCCACTATAATTGGGTACTTCAACAAACTCCCAATTTATTTTTCGATTGTTGAAGTGGAGTGGGAGCATGTCGTTAACGGGAACTCCATTTTGTTCAAATTTATTGAGCGATGGAGTATGCAAATCGAGATGAAATTTACTGTCTCTACACCATCCATTGTTGTCGCCACAAGCATCGGTTACAATCATGTAAAGTGTTGCTCCCGAGTATTTGTCGTTAAGCCATTTGGCATTTGCTCCACGACAAAATTGTTGTCCTAAAGCTCCATCGTTTGTTCCATCAATACAATCTTCGCCTATGGTAACTTTAAGCCATCGGCCACAGTTTGTGCCGTTGGCAAACATTCCCATGTGCACGGTGTCTGCACCTTTTAATGGTCGTGTCCACATTGTTCCAACTCCTGGCGATGCATAAACATTAAGTGCAACATAATTGTCTGTTTCAACCAGTTCGGGAGGTACTCCGCAACCACCATAGGGTGTTCCTAAAGCTTCGAAATGCGTTGCTACTCCTTGATATGGCTGCGAATATGCCGATATGCCAATTAATCCTAATGCTAGAATTTGTAAACCTTTACGAACCATATTCAAATGTATTAATTTAATATGGAGACGTTGCATGCAACGTCTCTACAACAAATATAATTATTTACCCTTTAAAAAATATCCTTTTCCTGGATCAAATACCTGTAATGTTCCAGTATTGCTTCCATTCCAAAATCCATCGAAGTTTTTGATGGCTTGAACTTTCGTTGCATCGATAATTGTTGCTATTGCTATTGATGTTTGAAAAGGAAAGCCTATCATTTGCCAACCTTGTTTGATTATTCCCAAACCCTCAATATTTTCAATACCGGCCACGTTTAAAATGCCTATATCATTCAATTTTACTAAATAAGCCGATCCATCAATTATCGCTTTTAATGAATTTAATGCTTTGTTTTGTCCTAAAATCCAGAATGCTTCGGCAGTTTTAATTTCTGCTACATTTGCTAAAACATCTTTGAAAACAGTTTCTATTGTTTTATCGCTTGGTGAAACATTAAATGAAATCAAATTCCATCCTTTTTGTAATTGAATAGTTTGTGTTAATGGAACTTTGGTTCCGTAAATTTCAATTTCAAATAATGAATATCCATAAAGTGTATTGCGTGTAGTTCCCGACATACGAACATAACGAGCTATTTGCGTCAGATTAGCTATTGTATCTATTCTTGCTCCTGCTGGCATTGCTGTTTTATTAATAATGTTTGTCCATGTTTTTGCATCTAACGAATATTCTAAACTATAGAGTTTGGCATTCGCAGCTTCCCAATGAAGTATTACCGACGACAGTTTGTAGTTTTCGAGTAAATCGATATAAATCCATTGAGGATCGGTATAAACACTCGACCAGCGTGTTGCTGCATTTTCGTCGTTGATGTTTGTTGCAACATTTCCAAATCCAGCTTCGGTTGACGATACTGAAACTGGTTTGCCAATTGCAATATTTGCATTTATCCCAGCCAAATAACTTACCGAAATAGTGTGTGAGCCATTGACATTTGTAAATGTATATGAACTTGGTGTTCCTACCGAAATTCCATCGACAAGAACACTGGCAATGCTATAGTTTTTTGCTGGATTAAAGGTGAATGTTTGATTTTGTGCTTGTGTAACCGAAACCGTTCCCGATGGTGTAATAGTACCTCCAGCACCCGAGTTTGCTGTAATTGGAAATTGTTCTAACGGATAAACTACTACAGATTTTGTAAGGACTGAAGTACCTCCATTTCCATCGGAAACGATTAAAGTTGCAGTATAAATTCCACCTTTGCTGTATTTATGTGTGGTTATTTTGCCTGTTCCTGTGCTTCCATCACCAAAATCCCAGGTATAGCTCAGTGTATCGAAATCGATGTCGGATGATGTTGATCCGTCGAATGTTACCGTCGATGGCGACATGTCGGAACTTAAGCCAGTTGCTCCCCAAAAGGTAAAACATCCACCACTTATTACGGCAATAGTTACCGATTTTAGCGTTTTATTTACATTGGGAGATAAATCAAATCCATATAAATAGTGATTGTATTGTTCCGAACGATTATTGTTTTGATCCCATTTATCGAGATTTAAATCGAGGTTGAAACGGTCTGCAGTTTCGGCAGGTGCACCAGGATAATTGTACCAATCTATAACTTGTAGGTTTCGTATTTCGGTACTTGCATCGGAATAATTGAGTGTTACGGTTATTGGACTCATGCCACTACTCATTGCAAATATTTGCATTTTCGAATAATGTACTTCGGGTACTGCAAAACTAAATGTTTCGTTTACTGTTGTTCTACGTACTTGCGGGCTTGTTCCATCTGCATTCGAGAAGTTTAAAACCACTTCGGGATGACGTGCGTTTGCAACATATTTGCCATCGTTTGGCATAGCTATTGGGTTAGCATTTTTAAGTTGTGTAGCAGCTTCCAATGTTGCTTCGGCACTATAACTTCCAGCATCTATTCCTCCCGACATTGGTACAATCTTTCCATTACTGTAGGTTATTACTGGTCGAGCATTTAAAATGCTTTTTACATTAACTTGAACTGCTGTTGAGGTTGAACTTGATGAGGTTGTAGTAAAAGCAGCAATCGGATTGTTGTTAAATATCGATTTGAATTTTACATCGATTGTATGGTTGCTTATAATATTTTTAATAGTGAATGACGATGTTAAAGCAACAGAAACACCATCAATTTTTATGTCAGCTAATTCATAATTGCTATTAGGTGTTATTGTAAATGTTTGATCGGCATTGGGAGTTACTTCTACAACTCCTATTGGAGATATCGAACCATTTTCTCCTGCCGTTGTGTTTATTGAGTAATTGCTCGAAACTGTAACAGCACATGTTGCTTGTAAGCTGCCTAGTACTGTTGTTGCAGTAATTGTTGTGGTGCCAATTGATTTTGGCGTAATCAAGCCAGTAGCATCAACACCTGCAACAGCTGTATTGCTCGATGTCCATTGAACATTTTTGTTTGATGCATTCGTTGGTAAAATTGTGGCAGTTAGTTGTTCTGTTGATTTACTGTTAATTGATGTTGATGTTTTATTCAACGATATACTTGTTGGATTTAGACTATTTGGGTCGTTCCCAAATTGTATTTTTCGAATTCGTACTTCGGTGTTGGTTAGTCCTACATTTTGTGGATCGGAACTATTGATAGTGATATTTGCACCTACAATTTTTGTAAAATCTACTTTCTGAATTCCACAAGGTAAGGTTGTTGCTCCAAGGTTGCATTTGGTTTTATCCTTCCATTCAGCATAAAATCCACCTTGATACACAAACTTTTGCGACTTAACCGAATTCTTAGGTATCGTAATATCAATAATTCCCGATGGAATATTTGTTAACGGTGTTGCTGCTTTTGTGTCAATCAAATTATTATTTGCATCTTTTAGTCCAACACGAATATTTACATCGACATTCGAAACATTTTCAATTTCGATATAAATAGTGTCATTTCCAGGAGCCGACATATCTATTGAAAAAGGATTTCCATTAGCATCGGAACCAAAGCCTATTCCCACTGGATGATAACATGCAGCAATATGAGTTGATACAAAACTCACATATCCTATGCCGTTAGCTGCCTGAGCATCCGATACTCTTGTCATGGTAGTTGTGAAATACCATTCATTTTGAGGACGCCAAAAATAAACTCCTTTTAAATTGGTACCGTAACTTGGTGGTCCATTGGGATTACTCATGTCTTCCATGGCCCAATTATTTCCCATATAAAGTCCAGGTTCGTATTGAGCCTGAACTAAATATGAGAAAAATATGCAGATAAATAATACTACTGATTTCATTCTATTTTTGGTTATTTCAATATAAAATAGCCTTTTCCTGGTTCCAAATTCAAGATGCTGTTTGTTGCACCATTAGGATACCAAAATCCATCAAAGTTTTTAATCGTATTGCAATTGGTAGTATTGAAAATGCTTGAAAGTTGTGTTGCTGTTTGATACGGACAACCAATCATTTGCCAACCAAGTGTTGTGTTTGTTATTGTTGATGTACTTTCTGTTCCGGTTAAGGTTAAATCACCTGTAGCATTCATTTTTACAAGATATGCTGAGCCATCTTTTATCGATTTTAATGAGTTAAATGCTGTGTTTTGTCCTTTAAACCAGAATGCATCGGCAGTTTTAATTTCTGCTACATTTGCTAAAACATTTTTGAAAACGGTTTCAATGGTTTTATCAGTAGGTGAAACATTAAACGATATTAGATTCCATCCTTGTTGAAGTTGTATGGTTTGGGTAATTTCTTGCTTTGTTCCATAAACTTCTATTTCGAAAAGAGAATAGCCATAATTTGTATTTCTAGCTGTTCCCGAAATGCGAACATAACGTGCATTTTGCGAAATTCCTCCAATTGTATCGATTCGAAGCCCTGTTGCCATTGCATTTTTATCTATTGCATTTGACCATGTTTGTCCGTCTATAGAAAAATCGATGATGTAGTTCTTTGCATTTGCAACTTCCCAATTTAAAATAATCGAAGTAAGGTTATATGTATCTTGTAAATCGACATAAATCCATTGTGGATCTGTATATAAACTTGACCAACGAGTTGTTGTGTATCCATCGTTTGCGTTTGTAGCAATATTACCAAACCCAGCTTCGGTAGAAGAAACAGTAACAGGTTTTAAATATGCTAAACTTGGATTTTTTATTGTGATGATGATTTCGTCGCCAGCCGGATTATTCTTGCCATCAGATACTACTAATGCTATTTTGTGCATGCCTGCTTTTAATGATAAGGTTGGCTTTACACCTGTTGCGATAGTTATGCCATCAATTCGCCACTCGTATAACAGTATATTGCTGGTATTGGATGAGCTTGTCGAAGCGTCAAGTGTTACCGACTCTGTACCGTTCATATCGACATCAAAAATGAGCTGATCCGATCCTGCGCTTGCATTCAATGGGGCACGATTGTATACATTGAATTTCTTTAGTCCATTTAATGTAATTGTTTTCGGATCGCTGTAAACAGTTTTTGTCCATGCCGTAGGGTTTTGTCCCTTAGGTTGCGATGGGTCTTGAATCATATAATCCCAAGTAATAAAGAACGACCAAGGACGTGCTGCAAAATTGTTTGGGTCGGGATGTTTTCCTTCTTCGGCCAATCCAAAAAGTTTTCCTTTATTGCCAAATAGGGTTTGATATTGTTGCCAAGATGTTGGGGATTCGTAATCCCACGCAATAATATCACACACATCATCACCTGGATACCAATTACCTTTGTCGCTTCCGTAGCTGTTCCACAACCACACAATATTATTAAGTTTAAAGTAATTAGTATATCGATCGTACATCAAATGATATAGCTCATTCAATGCCGCTTTACCCGATTTACCCCACCAAAACCAAGCACCTTCCGACTCGTGCAAAGGGCGGAATATAATTGGCACACCAGCGTCTTGCATTTTCTTTATTTCTCCGGCTACAAGGTCAATATCGCGCAACATGTTTTTGTACGACTGACCGTTTTTGTTTGCCAATGCAGCTCCAAGATTCCAATTACCATAATAATCACCATCTGCATCAGGCGAAATCCAATGCCATTGAAATTGCACTATTCCTCCTTTGTTTTTAACCCAATCGATTGCTTTGGCAGCACCGTTGTTTCCACCTTGCGAAGGGCAAATGCCGTCGAAATCTAAGGCTAAGATAGCAGGCTGATCTCCTGTTGTTTGCTGAATAAGGGGCAACCATTTTTCGTTACATTGTCCCGAAATGATGTATTTACCATAAACATCGCGCATGAAAGACATTAATGAGCTGGCTTCTGCAATCGCATTTTTATTACACAATCCTGCCGAAATGCCGTTGTAGGCAAAACTGACTTCAATGGTGTGATCGGCCGAAACGTTGCTGAATGTATAAGAAGAAGCCGTGGCAACCGAAGCACCATCAATCTTTATGCTTTCGACCATATAATGCTCTGCTGGTGTGATGTTGAAACTTTTCGACGCATTTGGTGCAAGCGTAAATGCTCCTTCTGGAGTTATTGTTCCGTTTGCACCTGTTTTAGCGGTGATAACGTAATTGCCATTCCATATTGCAGTTATAGAGCATGTTGCAAAAATGCCACCTAAATTTGTAGTAGCTGTAATAGTTGCATTTCCAGCTGATTTTGCAGTTACAACTCCATTTGCATCAACTGTTGCAATTGATGTATTTGACGATTTCCACGTTATTGTTTTATCTGTTGCATTCGCTGGTAAAATGGTAGCAATAAGTTGAGAATTTAAACCTTTTTCGATACTTTCTGTAGTTTTGTTTAGTGTTATAGACGTTGGACTTATTGCTTTTTCACCCCACACTTCAAACTCGAATATTGAATAGCCAAAAGTACTTGTTCTTGCTGTTCCAGTAATTCTAACATATTGGGCAATATCTGTTAATCCTTTTATTGAATCAATTCTAGCACCAGCTGTCATTCCTGTTTTGGTGCTAATGTTTTTCCATGTAGTTCCATCGGTCGACACTTCTATTATGTAATTTTTAGCAGAAGCAAATTCCCACGAAATATCAATTGATGATAAACTGTAAACAGCTTGTAAATTTACTGTAATCGATTGAGGGTCGGCTACTAAACTAGCCCAACGTGTTGTTGAATCACCATCTACTGCATTATTCCCAACATTAACACCCACTTCGGTTGATGAAACGGTAATAGGTTTTTTGTATGATAAGCTTGGTGCTTTAATTGTTATGATAACATTGTCGGTTACTGTTGGGTTTACATTATCGGAAACTGTTAATGTGATATTGTGTACACCAACGCCAAGGCTTATGCTTGGTTTTACTGTTGTTCCAATTGTTTGTCCGTTTTCTTTCCATACATACGATATTGTTCCTGAACTACTTGTACTTCCCGAACCATCAAGGGTAATTTGTTCTTTACCATCTAGGTTAACATCGTAAACTAATTGATTAGCTCCTGCTTCAACATTTAAACCAGCAAAATTGATTGTAACATCAGCTTTATGGTTATCATATAAATATTTTATTCCAGGTGTCGATTCTGGTAATCCACCCAAACCATCATGTGCTGTATATGTCCAACTTAATGCTCCAGCATAATTACCATCATAAACTTTTTGAAAACAATCTTGTGGTGTTAAATAAGGATTATCAACTCCTTTTGCTGCAAATTCGGCAACTAAAATTGGTTTATCTAATCCCCAATACGATGATGGGTGATGAAAAGGAGAGTGTTGCATATTATTGCCACCATCGTTATTATAATAGTGAACCATATAAAAATCGAGATATCCATCGGCATCATTACCTGCCGCTTTTAGTTCAGCATCGGAATAATAATTTATATAACCAAGTTTATTGCAAAGCACTTTCATGTTCCACGAACCGTTCGAAACTTTAACCCCTGGAACCGCTTTGTGAATTGCTCCTGCTGCACGGTTTACAAAACGTTGAATATCGTACATTCCAACTTTCGATGGTGTCCATCCAAATGAGGTCATACCTTCGGGTTCATTAAATATTTCCCAACATAATATTGAAGGATGCTTGCCAATTGCTTTTACTAATGGCACAACAGCATTATCAATAGCAGCTTTTATTCCTGCATCGGTTTGTAACATCTTTTTATTGTTCGCCTCATTCACTCCCCATTGTGCAGTTTGAAGCATATCGAACGAAAATAAACATAGAATAATTACCATGTTTCGTTCTTTTGCTAAATCGAGTACTGCTTTAATGTTATTAATTGACTGACTTCCTAAACCAGAAACGTAGCCATTACCATCGAATTTTGGTGCTTGAGAACAGTTTACAAACAACCACCAGCGAATGGTGTTTCCACCAGCAGCTTTAACTTTGTCGAGAACTGTTTTCCAGTCGTTTAAATCGGCTGGGGTATCGGCAGCATCGCCACCAAAAGCACGCCAAGCAACATTCATTCCTGAAAAGAAAGGAGTTTGACCGTTTGGAAGGGTTATTCTTTGTGCATTTGCATTAAAGAACAGTAGTCCAAACATCATTGTTAAAACAAATCCGAAGCTCTTTTTCATACGCTTTTCTTTTTAAAAGTTTATGAAACAAAGCTACATCATGCTACATGTGTGAATGTGTAATTATAATTTTGATATGTGTGATAATGTGTTATGTGATAATAGTATGATTGTTGTGTGGTATTTAAAGATAATTAAATCAATGTGTTAGTTGTAATGTGTGTGCTGCAATGTATATAAAAATAGATTTTTAAGAAAAGAATATGAACCAATAATGTTTCTTCATGTGATTTATAATTCTCGATAAAAAAGGGGAACTTGAACCTTGTTTTTCAATTATTTAGTGATTGTCCATATAAGCATTAAATATCATAGATATATTATTCTAAAATACAAAATCAAGTTTTGCAAAGAATACAAGAAGCAGCATGATGGTTATACAAAAAAACCTCTCGAAGGGAGAGGTTTTTTTGTAAAGTAATGAAAATATAAAAGCCTTATTTCTTAATAAAATAACCCTTCCCAGGTTGTATTTCGGTGATACTATTCGTCGTTCCATTTGTTGTCCAAAATCCTTCGAAATTCTTGATTATTTGAATATTGTTTGTGTTGAAAAGAGTCGACAACAAAACTGCATTTTGGTATGGACAACCTATTAATTGCCATCCAGTTTGTAGAGACGCAATATTTTGCGTCTCTAAAGGTATCCCCGAAATAGTTAATGTTTCCGATGCATTCATATTAACCAAATATCCTTTACCCGATTCAATAGCTTTCAAACTGTTTAATGTTATGTTTTGACCTTTATTCCAAAATGCATCTGTCGTTTTAATTTCTTGAACATCGAGGCCAGTAAATAATTTTGCGATACTGCTATCGGTGGTCTTTACATTTGTTGAAATTAAATTCCAACCTTTTTGAAGTTGGATACTTTGGGTTATAGTTGGTTGGGTACCATATATTTCGAACTCAAATAATGAGTATCCATAATTTGATGTGCGTGCTGTTCCATTAACTCTAACAAAACGTGCAAGTGTATCTAGTCCAGTCCAATTGTCAATGCGTTCTCCAGCAGCCATCCCAGTTTTTGTTATGATAGGTTTATATGTTATTCCATCAGTAGATATGGAAACGACATAGTCTTTTGCCGAAGCAAATTCCCACGAAAGAAGAACTGATGAGATTTTGTAAATAGACTGTAAATCAACAGTTATAGTTTGTGGATCGGCGGTAACACTTGCCCAGCGGGTGTCTGGTTTTCCATCAACAGCATCAGTTTCATAGTGAAGCGAATTTGCTTCTACCGACGATACAACAACTGGTTTCAAATATGACAAACTTGGTGTTTTTATCGTTATAACAACATTGTCGCTTACAGGAGTATTTACTCCATCAGAAACAGTTAGAGTTATTGTATGAACTCCAGCACTTAATTGTAAGGTTGGTTTAACTGCAGTTGATAATGTTTGGCCATTTTCTTTCCAAGCATATGTAAGTGTTCCTTTATTTGTCGTACTGTTCGATCCATCGAGCGTCACCGTTTCAGTTCCGTTTTTATCTGCATCAATTATAAATTGATCGTCTCCAGCCCTAGCTGTTAGTCCCAAGTATACACTACATGTTATCGATGTTTTCGTGCCATACGTTCCATTTACAACGGTATTTCCCCAGCCCGATAAATTTGCACACGACCAATCGCTGCAAAGATCAAGGTAATCAACACCATTTCCATTTCCCTTTTGCGACCATGCCAACCAGCCTATTTTATTGGTTTCGCAGGTATTTATAATTAATGTTTCGTCGATATCGCATGTACCGCCTGTTTCCGAATGTTGAAACCCAAATTCACCAATCATTATTGGAACACCTGTCTTTTTTATGTCGCCAATGATTCCCACATTGTCGCCACCCTTTTTCCATTCGCAGTACATGTGAATCGAAAATACCAAATTAGCATTAGCCTTCAAAAAACCTGCATCTGACGCTTGCATTGTTTTGGCGTAAGCACGAATATTTTTGGCATCATCAATATCTTGACCGTAACCTACTGCATCTACTATAACGGTTGTTTTGATACCAGCAGCACGCATTAATTTTATAGCATCGGTACTTGCATCACGCCAAACGGTACCTTTTGAATTTGCCTCATTCCACGTTCCCCATTCGTTACATAGGTTTATCAGCACATATTTTGCAATGTTTGGCTGTGTCAGATACGCAGCCTTCGATGCCCAATATTTTCCCATTCGTACAAGTTCATTTGGATCTGTACTTCCTGTAACTTCTTGAAGTTCAACAATAGGAATGATATTATTGTTGATGCAATTTTGAACACATTGTTGCCAAACAGCGTCTGGAGTATACGTATACATTACTATTCTTAAGCAATTGGCATTTGTGTTTTTTCGTATGTTAGCTATATTAGTATTAACATCGTTTTGGAAAAATTGTAACGGAACACTCATCCCTTTCATAATGAAATTATTGCCATTGGCATCTATCAAGTCGCCTGTAGTCGTATTTGTAGTAAAACCTTGTGCCAGTGTTAATAATGGCGAAAATAGGAATAAAATAAAGATGTAAAATAAGGTTTTCATGGTTTAGTTATTTTTAAAGTTACATTATGTTTATTTATCGTGAGGATTTTATAATTAAATGGATATTTCATTATAATTCTACTAGTATTTTTTTACCAACACTATAGTTTTCATTGGAAATTATTACATAATATGTTCCAGGATTGAGTAGGGGACATATATCGGTCAATTTGATACTTATTTGACTCGATGCTACTTCTATTTTACCGCTTGAAATCTCACGACCAAGTGCATCAAAAAGGTCTATAGTTACTGTTTCGCCTTTGAAACTATTAATTGTAATGTTTATTTCTTCTGCTTTAGCCGGTAATGGGAATATTTGTATCGAAATTGAATCATTCGAAAAGTCTACACTTTTTATTCCGGAGTATGTGAATTCACCATCAAAATCTATTTGTTTTAACCGATAATAGCTCATTCCTATTAAAGGATTATAATCGGTATATGTGTATTGATGTTCTTTAGAACTAGTTCCAGCCCCATTACAATTAGAAATCGATATCCAGTTATTTCCATCAAAGCTTCGTTCGAGTGAAAAAATATCGTTATTGGTTTCCGATGCTGTTGTCCATGAAAGATTTACTTTTTCGGAATATTTTTTAGCAGTAAACGTTTTTAAAACTATTGGTAGGCTATTATTAATTGCATCCGATGCTGTCCAATCGGAAAAACTTGTAATTCCTGTCAATGTCATTTTATTGTTTGCAACATCATTTGTGCTATTTTGCAAACTCCAATGGATTCGATTATCTATCGATTTAAATATTTTTAGACTTGCTTCTGTATGTCCAGTAATTTCAGAATCGAAATAACGAAAAACCATTGTTCCATTTAGTCCAGCATCTACGTTGGGTGTAATGGTAAAATATCGTTTAATACTTGTTTTACCATTTCCAGTACATCCATTTCCAGTAGTTCTAATAACAACGGTTGAATTATTATCAAGATTTGCATCGGTTAGCTCGACTCCAATACCACCAAAAATGTTATTTATATTTCGCATAAGCGTTCGTGTTGCTTTTACCGCTCCTGTTACATATGATGTTGGTGATGTTGTGTTTGGCGTTGCTTCTACAATTGTTCCTGTATTGCCCAAATCGATTGTATAAACACCCGTATTTAAAATTCCCGATGTTAGAGTTATGGTATTCCCAACCGAAATATTCCCAGTTAAATTAACTCCAGCATTGTTTGATATCGTTACATTATTGAACGATACTGCTGGTAGTGATTGCACCAAACTTCCCATTAAAACAACTGCATTTGTGCTTGGAATAAATGTTCCAACGCTCGTAAAATCACCCGAAATATTTATTGTTGAGCTTGCACCATTTAATGTTCCTGCCGTAATAGCGAGATTATTTACCGATACCGTATTATTTGAAAAGAGAAGAACATTGCTTCCTGCTTTTGTAAAATCTTGGATATTTGAAATTGTTCCTGAAAGTGTAATTTGATGATCGGTTTTTATAGTTGAAGCACCCAAAAGTGTTACAGATCCTGCAAATATTGCAGCTGTCGCATTACTATTAAAAATGACTCCGCTCGATAAATATCCCGTACCTTCTATGCTGAGTGCTTCGGCATTTGAATAGTTTATTCCGTTTAGGTTGAGAGCAGCACCAGACGAAATGCTTGTTCCCGCTAGTGTTGAACCAAGTGCTGACGTACTGCTTAATTTTAACGTACCTTCTGTAATTGTTGTGAGTCCAGTATATGTGTTCGTTCCCGAAAGTGTTAGTGTTCCAATTCCTGACGATTTTGTTACCTGAAGAGAACTTGTTCCATCTATAATATTGCCCGAAATAGTAATATTACCATCTCCCTTAAATTGTAAAATCCGCGAACCAGAGTAGGAATTCTGTATAGTTCCTGCAAGTGTTAAAGTTCCTGAAACCGATTCTACAAATGTAGATCCGCCACTGTTCGTAATTGATATATCTCCATTCCATGTGTTATTTCCCGAAAGATTTGTTAAAAATTTGCAGGGAGATGTTCTGCTTGCTGTTTTTATAGTAACATTCGAAACTGTTATGCCATTACTTAATTCTAACTCTTGTGTTGAAGCATTATTCCCCGGCATATTCAAATCTTTAATACCACTTCCTAATCCATTATTGTGTGTTACACTAATTTTACCATCGTTGGTGCCTCCACTTGGAAAGTTAATATTGCCTGCAAATGTATTATTACCTGAAAGGGTTAATGTCCCTGACCCCGTTTTTGTTAAAGCCAAAGTTCCGGTTACATTGCTAATAATTCCCCCAAAAGTAGTAGATGTATTATTGCCACCTGTTGTAAGTGTATATGTGCTTGTTCCCGAAGTATTGGTTATAGATCCAGTACCTGCAATTGAACCTACCGTTTCCGACTTTCCATTTAAATCTAAAATTCCTGAAACACTTACTGCACTTCCATCGGGAATAACACCTGCTGCTCCAAGTATAAGTGTTCCACTAGCTATGTTTGTAGCTCCCGAATAAGTGTTTGTTGCGTTTAATGTGAGTTTTTTAGATGTTCCATTTTGTGATTCATAAATAGTTAATGCTCCGCTGCCACTTATTACCCCATTTATTACCATATCATTGCTCGATCCTAAACGCAAACCAATTTCACTATTGTTATTTAAGGTTATCGTTCCATTGAGGGTAACTAAGCCACTTCCACCATCATGATTTATTGTTGGATAATCACTATTTCCAGTACTTCCGTTTAATACAAAATTATTGTTTACCGTAATTGCCGATGGAGCCCACAAATGTGCTACAGATCCCGATGCAATTGAAATAGTTCCTGTTCCTAACGACGTGTTTATAACGGGACTTATCGATATCCAATTAAGATTAAATCCACCAGTAGAAGCATTTATCCCGATACTAAGAGATCCTGCGGTTAATGATATAGTGTGACTAATGGTTGTCCATGTTTGCCAACCTCCGGTATTAGGAACTGCAATAGTTCCAAGGACTGAACTGCCAGCTCGTTCAAAGCTTATCACCCCCGTTGAGCTTGGGCTTGCTACTCGATATTGAATAACATAATCGCCCGTTGCTGGTATTGTTATTGCATTGTACGACATCCAATCGCCCGAATTAATGCTTCCAACATCTTGTCCACCTCCTGCGTCCGAACATGTTTCATTACTTATTCCACTTTGATTCGACCAACTTTCGGCTTGTAATGTTTGTGTTAATGTTCCATCATTCGCAATATCAATAAATCCTGAATTTATTGTTGAACCTCCATTAAAACTATTTGCTCCCGATAGTGTTAATGAATAGGTCCCATTTTTAATGAGAGAAATATTTCCTGTAATACTACCGGAAAAGGTTGTCCATGTTGATTGATTTAAAGTGAGATTTTTTGATGTGCCCGAATTATTAATAATTGAACCTACCGAACCTGTTAATCCTCCAATTGTAAGATTATATCCAGCCATTTGAATTGTACCTGTCCCTGTTAATGTTATTGTTCCAGTTGTTGTATAATCTGCAGTCATCGTTACCGACACTCCTGTACCAATGGTGACATTATCGGTCGATCCTGGAAGTACATCTGAATTCCAATTTGCAGCATTTCCCCAATTGGAATTTCCTCCTCCTCCATCCCATGTTTTTTCTGTTGCCGAAACAACGGAATGAGCCAGAATTAATATCAGAATTAGTATCTTGTTTTTCATACACATCGTATCCCCATTACATAAGTATACTTACATAACAAAGGTAACTTACGATGATAATCTTAATGTGTAATTATGTTTATGAGATGTGTAATAATGGGTTGTTTTAAGCTTTTAAAGAAAGGGTTAAAATTGCACATCCCTCTTTAAATGATTAAAATACATGTATATAGATAAGCGAATAAAAATTTTTATCCCTGTCTCTCTCGTAATTCGCTTGGTGTAGCACCAATCATTTTCTTAAATCGATTGCTGAAATAACGTGGATCGCTATATCCAACACTATATGCAATTTCCGATATGGTTAACGATGTGCTTTTTAAAAGATTTAATGCATTTTGCATTCGAATTTCTTGAACAATATCAACGGGCGATTTGCCAGTTAATGCCAAACATTTTTTGTATAATTGACTTCTGCTTAAACCAATTGTTTCTCCAATTTTTTCAACCGATAAATCACAATCGGTATAATCTTTTTCAACCATTGTCATAAATTTGGTCATAAACTGAGCATCGGCCGATGTATTTGCTATTTCGGTAATATCTTTATTCTCTGTCGAAAATCTGGTTCGTAATTGCTCGCGAGTTGTAAGTATATTGTTGATTTTTAAAAGCAAAACTTCATCAACAAATGGTTTGGTTATATAGTCGTCGGCACCTGCTTTTAATCCTTCTCGTTGAGCTTCATCAATGTTTCGGGCAGTTAAAAGTATAACTGGAATATGCGATGTTTCGAGCGAATTTTTTAGTTTAATACATAAATCAATCCCGTTCATTTCGGGCATCATTACATCACTCAAAATTAAATCGGGACTAAACGATAATGCCATTTCAAATGCTTCATTGCCATTTTTAGCCTTTATAGTAGAATAATGTTTAGATAATAATAGTTCCAAATATGCTCGTAAATCATCGTTATCTTCCACTATTAAAACCGTTTGCGATTTTAAATTATTAGTGTAATTATTTGTTATTTCACTTCCTTGGTCATCTATTTTTGAACCTACCTCATTTATTCCTACAACTTGGCTACTGTTTTCTTCAAACGGAACATATAGCGTAAATACTGCTCCTTGTTGATTTTCGACTTTTACAAAACCACCATGTTGTTCAATTATCGATTTTACTATCGACAAGCCTATTCCTGAACTTTCCGTTCCACTTGGGTTTTTGCCTTCGTAGAATCGTTCAAATATCTTATCCCTAAGTTCCTCTGGAATTCCTTGACCCGAATCGCGAACCTCAATTGCGACATAGCTTTTCGATTGTTTAATTTTAAATATTTTACCTTCCGATATTTGTTCAATATGTTTATATACATGAATTTTTATTTGTCCCGAATCGGGTGTAAACTTAAAGGCATTTGAAAGTAGATTGTAAATAGCTTTTTCAAAATATTGAGCTTCGATATTTGCCACCAATACTGCCGATTCCGAACTACATTGTAACGAAATGTTTCGTTGAAAAGCTTGGTTTTGGAAATCATCAAGCACATAATTTGCTATAGATACAATGTTGTAGGGACGAAGCGATAATTTTACCATACCAGCTTCTATTTTTCGAAACTCTAAAAGTTCATTTACCAATTGTAATAGTTGATTGGTATTGCGTTTCATTATGGTAAGCAATGTGCGACTTTCAGCATCAAGATCTTTTTTTGCCAATAAGTTATTTACCGGATTTGCTATTAATGTTAATGGATTCCGAATATCGTGCGAAATGTTTGTAAAGAAGCGGAGTTTAGCTTCATATAAATCCTCCATTTGTTTGGTTTTGTTTTGCTCAATCATCAACATGTTATTTGCTGTGGTTGTTATCTTTACATAACGATAAAATGCCCAAAGCAACAAGCTCAAAATAAAACTGTACAAGACAAATGCCCACCAACGTAACCACCATTGACGTTCTATAATACATTGTAAGTTTTGCTGAGCTTTGAATATTCCATTTTCTAAATATCCAAGCTTAAAAATGTAGCTACCTGGAGGAATATTATTATATGAAACTTCGCGTTCGCCATTACATGCTTTTGCTTCCTCATCTATTCCTAGTAACTGATAATATAATTCTCCTCTATTTGAATTTAGCCAATCGATATCGGCAAACGAAAAGCTTAAAGTGTTCTGATAATATGGTAATGCAAGTATCGAATCTTTGTTTAACGTAAAGTGTAAATGTTCAAAATTGTTATCAAAAATCGATGTATTATTGATGCTGATATTTGTGAATTTTAAGGTATTAAGCTTGTTGGTCGATTGTATTTTATCAGGATTAAATGTCACTAATCCATTGCTTGTTCCAAAATAAAAAGTTCCTTTTGAATCATTCGATTTTGATCGTTGTACAAAACAATCGGAATTCAATTGTGTGTTATGATTAAAATGTTCTGCAATTTGACCATTCGATTGTAATTTATACAAACCTAAATTTGTTCCAACCCAAATATAACCATGCTTATCTTGACTAATTGTTTGTATCGCTATCTCTTTATTTGTTAAAAATTGCGAAAATGTTCCCAATTTTGCTTCAAAACAACTTAATCCTTCTTGTGTTCCACACCATACATTTTTGTTTTTATCTTCAAAAAGACAATACACATTATTATTGGTTAACGATTTGCTTTTTTGATCAGACAAATATATTGTAGCTGTTTTTCTATCAGCCGATAAACAGCTAAGTCCGTAATTTGTAGCAATCCAAATTTTATCATCGTGCGAGCAAATAATATCATACGTCCAATCGCCAGAAATAGCTGGCTTTGTCAATGTTGAATAATTCTTAAACTGTTTCGTTTGAGTATTAAAACTTGTGATTCCTGCACCATGCGAGTTGAACCAAAGTATCCCATTTTTATCTTCAGCTATGGCACGTATATCGTTCGATCCTAAACCATTGTTTTCGGTTTTGATATAATGATTTTCAATTTTCCCATTTTTCTCTAATTGATATATTCCATCACGATAGGTTCCACACCAAATTCGTCCTTTCGAGTCCTCAAATAACGATAAAATGCAATCGCTTGATAATGCTTTTTGAGGTATGAAATAGTCGCCTGTAGCTGCTGATTTTTTGTATAGTCCACCACCATCTGTTCCTAACCAAATGCTATGATTTGAATCGTATAAAACAGCAGAAATGGTATTACTCGTCAAAAATGTACCTGCTTCAAAATTGGTGTTCATTACATCAAAAACGTGTTGAGATGTTGAATAGCAAATTCCATTTTTCTTATGGCCAAACCATAGGTTTTTGTTTGAGTCGATATAAGTGCAAACAATACTACAATTATCAATTAATCGAAAATAATTATTCTCAATAATTTGTATTGAATTTGTCGATTTATTGTAGAATCCCATGCCAACCTTATCAAGCAATACATTAATTCTACCATTCTTATCTTTATAAAAACCATTTATTCCTATTTGTTTCGTTTCC
>Ga0302215_10000486_pt1 | contig 29264 bp, 22 predicted proteins | sample II_Fen_N3_1_FD_194580 | JGI IMG/M metagenome (GOLD analysis project Ga0302215, IMG submission 194580) | Peat permafrost microbial communities from Stordalen Mire near Abisko, Sweden - II_Fen_N3_1 | ecosystem: Environmental > Terrestrial > Soil > Wetlands > Permafrost | place: Sweden: Abisko... | reverse complement strand
GAATTGATTCTGAAAAACTGGCGTACATATTCGAATTAAAGAACGTTCAACGGGGTCGTATCAGTGAATATGCCGGAAAATATAACTGCAAATACGTGGAAGGACAACGTCCGTGGTCGGAGAAGTGCACCATTGCTTTGCCTTCTGCCACACAGAATGAGATTGATAAAGAAGAAGCAGAGTTGCTGGTCAGGAATGGTTGTATTGCTGTGTCGGAGGGAGCAAATATGCCTTCAACCATGGAAGCAGTGGAAGTGTTTCTGAAGAACAAGATACTGTATGCACCCGGTAAAGCTGCAAATGCAGGTGGGGTATCGGTTTCAGGCCTTGAAATGTCACAGAATGCCATGAAGCTAAGCTGGCCTAAAGAAGAGGTAGATAAACGTTTGCAGGATATTATGGCAAGCATTCACGAAGCATGCGTAAAATATGGTACGGAGCAGGATGGTTTTGTAAACTACGTAAAGGGGGCAAATATTGCCGGATTTATGAAAGTGGCTAAAGCTATGATGGCACAGGGAGTACTCTAATTAATTCATAATTTATAATTCATAAAGAAAACGCTCAATGAAATTTGAGCGTTTTCTTTATGAATATCATATAATCCTTAGATAAAGAACAAACTTGCTCCGATTATACTGACTATTGCACCAACAACCTGTTGTGGTCTGATTTTTTCTTTAAACATGATGGCTGAAGGGATAATGATAAAGATGGGTACCATTGCCATTAAAGTAGCTGCAATTCCGGTGTTGGTTTTTTGAATGGCAAAAAGACCCAGTGCAACCCCTAAAAAAGGTCCAAAAATGGCACCAACTGTAACCGAACTTAATGCACTGGTATGTTTCATGTCAATGCCCAATTTACCCCACCTGCGTAAAACGGTAATAAGTATTCCAAAACTCACCAAGCCAAACAAAGCACGGATCTGTGTTGCGGCAACCGGGTCATACTGGCCAATGCCTTTCTTGCTGAGAATCAGTCCGACTGCTTGACCCACAGCTCCACCAAATGCAAGTAAAATTCCTTTCACCGGATAATTCAGTTTCATACTGCGGCTCGAAATGGCAATCATTATTCCTGCAACACTAATCACAATAGCAGCTATGTCCTTAAAATTAAGAGTTTCCTTTAAAAATACCCACCCAATAATAGCTGTGAGCATTGGTGCAAGACTCATCATCAATGTTGCCGTTCGTGAACCGATAATGCTGAAAGATTTAAATAAAAACAAATCACCCAGAAAGAAACCTATAAACCCGGATAATCCTAGCCAAAACCATTGATAACCGGTGGCATCTGTAGGAAAGAAGATTCCACGGGTGAAGAAGGTGGTGATTCCTAAAAAGCCGATTGCAAAAAATAAACGAATGAAATTGACAGATAAAGAACTGATTTTATGTCCTGCTTTTTCAAAAAACAACGCACTCAGGGTCCAACAAACAGAAACGCCTAATCCGGCAATTTCTCCAATATGTGAATTCAACATGGATATTGATAATTTTGCGCAAAGATACTCCAAGAAATCTACAATCTGAAATTCACAATGCAGAATTATACATGTAGCTGAAATATAACATGTTATGCGAATTATATTGTTGCATTGTGATGAAATACAATAATTTAGCTACCTTTGCAAACTGAAAAAGAGGAAAGAGACGGTTTTGAATATCGTTACTTAATTGCTCATTATTACTTAATTGCAATGCCTAAAGAGGATTATTTATTGAAATATCTCGAGAAGCTCAGTCGCGTTATTGCAGCCATGTTGGGCTTTCGTGATAAGGGCTTTCCTGAAGATGGATTGCATCTTGCTGATGAAACCTACCGTGAAATGCTGGATATTGATTTGGTTGAATTGCAGGTTATGCCGGTAGATACTTTTATGGCAAGAGTAAGAAAGGAAAACTACAATCCATCTTATTTACAAACGATAGCTCAACTGACTCATGAAACTGCAAACACTTTTCAGTCTAATAAGAATGAACTGGCTGCTAAAAGTTTTTATCGTAAAACCCTTCAATTGTATTATTTACTGAACGAAAAAGATAAGACATTTTCGTTTGAAAGGGAGATGATCATTTCAGAACTCGAACAAATTATTAATTAAATATCAATCAATAGAACATAAGTTTAATTTTCATGGAGAAACGTACAATAGGAATTCACGAAAAATTACCTTTACTTCAAAGTCTGCCATTAAGTTTGCAACACTTGACAGCTATGTTCGGAGCTACTATCCTGGTTCCGATTTTACTGGGTGTCGATCCTTCCATTGCATTACTAATGAACGGCATCGGAACCATCATTTATTCTCTTGTTACCAAGGGTGGGATACCTGCTTACCTGGGTTCAAGTTTTGCATTTATTGCTCCTGTCATGCTTATTACAACAAAGTATGGTGGTTTTGCAAGTGCACAATCGGGTTTTATCTTTTTTGGTTTATTTTTCATTCTCATTTCTTTCGTAGTAATGAAGTGGGGAATACGCTGGATTGACGTTGTAATGCCTCCTGCTGTTATGGGAGCTGTAGTAGCAATCATTGGGCTTGAACTAGCTCCAATTGCTGTACAGCAAGCCGGTTTGGCACCATGGCCTACAGCTGTTGGCAAGATTGTAATGCCTTTCACCATCGATACCAATACTGTGATTGTATCCTTATTTACATTTACAGTGGGAATCATCGGTTCGGTAATGTTTCGTGGTTTCTTGCAGATCATTCCAATCCTTTTTGCGGTAGTTGCAGGGTATGTGTTATCTTTATTCATGGGCATGGTCGACACTACTGCAATCGGTAATGCTTCCTGGTTGGCCTTGCCACACTTTCAGGCACCTGTCTATAATACAAATGCTATTCTGATCATTGCTCCGGCATGTATTGTCGTTTTGGCCGAACATATAAGTCATCTCATTGTTACCGGAAAAATAACAGGTGAAGACTTAATGAAAAAGCCTGGCTTACACCGTTCCTTACTGGGAGATGGAATTAGTAACATCATTTCAGGATTTGTGGGTTCTCCTCCCAATACTACCTATGGTGAAAATATAGGAGTTATGGCTATTACTCATGTCTATTCCGTTTGGGTAATCCGGGGTGCAGCTATTCTGGCCATTGCATTTTCATTCATTGGCAAAATATCTACCTCTATTTCAACGATTCCAACCCCTGTGCTGGGTGGCATTACTATGCTGCTTTACGGGGTGATTGCCGTACAGGGTTTTCGAATGTATGTAGAACAGAAAGTCGATTTCAGCAAGAACCGCAATATGGTACTCGGTGCCGTGACCTTTGTAATAGGTGTAAGTGGTGCGGCTATCAGCATAGGTTCTGTCCAACTGAAAGGTATGGCTTTTGCTGCGGTGACTGGCGTTGCGCTTTCATTGATTTTCTGGATGTTTGACAAACTGAAATTGATGAATGATAATTAATCAGTATCAAATCTGACATTTCCAAAGTCCAACCGGTTGGTTAAGCTTTTAATAATTACAAATAATACGTTAGAATAACAATGATAAACTACAAAAATAAACAACGTCCTGAAAAGGATATGATATTCGGTATTCGTGCCGTGATAGAAGCTGTTCAGGCAGGCAAAGACATTGATAAAATATTAATGCGCAGGGATATGACCAGTGAACTTTCCCGCGAATTGTTTAATGCACTTACAGGACTTAAGGTGCCGGTACAGTATGTTCCAATTGAAAAGTTGAATCGTATAACAACCAAGAATCACCAGGGTGTAGTCGCTTTTATTTCGGCCATAACCTATCAGAATATAGAAGATATTATTCCCGGAATCTATGAAGAAGGCCGAATGCCATTTATTGTCGTGCTGGATGGTGTAACAGATATACGTAATTTCGGTGCCATAGCCCGTACCTGCGAATGCGCCGGAGTGGATGCTATCGTTGTACCAACTAAAGGTGGAGCAGCTATTAATGCAGATGCAGTAAAAACTTCAGCCGGAGCATTGCTGACTATCCCTGTTTGCAGGGAGGAAAACCTTGGAAATGCACTTAAGTTCCTGGTATCTTCAGGGATTAAATTAGTCGCTGCAAGTGAAAAAGCAACCAAAAGCTATACTGTGGCCAGCATGAAAGAACCTATTGCCATTATCATGGGTTCAGAGGACGAAGGAGTGAGCCCCGATCATTTACGTCTGTGTGACGAAATGGTAAGTATACCTATGCTCGGAACAATTGGTTCATTGAATGTGTCGGTAGCAGCCGGTATATTGATTTACGAAGCAGTTCGTCAGCGGGTAATGGTTGGTTCGTTAATTGGTTAATTGGTTGATTGGTTGATTAGTTGACTTATCAGTCAAATAGTAAATAGTAAATGACTAAATAGTAAATATCTTAAAAATGACCGTTCTTTACGAAGATAACCATATTATCGCTGTTAATAAAAGTTCCTCTGAAATTGTGCAGGGTGATAAGACCGGTGATCAACCTCTCTCGGAAACTATTAAACTTTACCTGAAGGAGAAATACAATAAACCCGGAGAAGTTTTCCTTGGCGTTACCCACCGTCTTGACAGGCCGGTGAGTGGTGTAGTACTCTTTGCAAAAACAAGCAAGGCATTGACCAGGCTGAATGAAATGTTCCGCAATCAGGAAGTAAAGAAGACCTATTGGGCGATTGTAAAGGAAAGACCTGAGCTACCAGAAGGACGACTTGAACATTATCTGGTACGCAATGAAAAGCAAAATAAATCGGTAGCCTTTGAAAAAGAACGTTCTGATGCTAAGAAAGCTGCTTTAAGTTACAGGTTGATTGCTCATTCCGATACGTATTATCTGCTGGAAGTACAACTTGAAACAGGACGTCATCATCAGATACGTTGCCAGTTGGCCAAGATGGGCTGCCCTATAAAAGGTGATTTGAAATATGGGTTTCCACGCTCCAATCCTAATGGAGGCATCAGTCTTCATGCACGGTCAGTCGAATTTATCCATCCGGTTTCAAAACTGCCGATCAGTCTTACAGCACCTGTTCCGGTTGATGATAAGCTGTGGGATACCATGGAGAAATTGTTAAGACATTAATTCAGCGGAAGCGCATTAAAAGAATGCGATAATTTGGTTTGTGCTAAAACCGAATTCAATCCTCATAAAACAATAAAGCTCTTAATCCTCGCAGATTAAGAGCTTTATTATTTTTGTGTTTATGGAGCTTTAAATCAATTCCGCCTGATTTAATATAAATTCCATTTCAGTTTGTACCCGTTGTGCTTCGGCACGGGCAGCTTCAGCATAATCTTTTTCTGAAGAGACATAGATAATCTGGCGTGAAGAGTTTACCAGCAATCCACATGTACTGTTTAAGCCGTACTTAGCTACTTCTTCCAGGCTTCCACCCTGTGCCCCGACTCCGGGAACCAACAGAAAATGTTCAGGGACAATAGCCCGCACATCGGTCAGCATTTCAGCTTTGGTAGCACCTACCACGTACATCATGTTTTCATCCGTTCCCCAGGTTTGGGATGTTTTAAGTACTTTTTCATACAGCAGGTCACCTGTTGCCTTGTCTTTCATAAGCTGAAAGTCGAATGCACCTTTGTTTGAAGTCAATGCCAGCAGGGTAACCCACTTGCCTTCATAAGTCAGGAATGGTGTAACCGAATCTTCGCCCATATAAGGAGCCACCGTTACCGAATCAAAGTCCATATTGCCAAAGAAAGTGCGGGCATACATAGCTGACGTGTTGCCAATATCACCACGTTTTGCATCGGCGATAATAAACTGATCGGGATAGTTTTCACGGATATAATCAACTGTTCGTTCAAGTATTTCCCAACCTTCCAGACCAAGGCTCTCGTAAAAGGCCAGATTTGTCTTATAGGCTACACACAGGTCAGCCGTGGCATCAATAATAGCTTTATTAAATTCAAAAATCGGATCTTCCGAGTCATCAAACAAATGTTCAGGAATTTTATTTACATCTGTATCCAGTCCTACACACAAAAAAGATTTCTTGCGTTGTATGTTTTCAAAAAGTTCTTGCTTTGTCATCTTATTATTTACTATTTTGTCATTTACGATTTACTGTTTTCAAAGGATCCGGTTAACTAATCAACTCAGTCAACTAATCAACTCAATCAACCAACACCTTTAAAGCTCACTTTCCTTCAGTCTCTCTGCATTTTCAGCTACAATCAAATGATCGATCACTCCCTGAATATCACCGCCCATAAAAGCTGTGAGGTTATAAATGGTGAAGTTAATGCGGTGGTCGGTAATACGTCCCTGGGGATAATTGTAGGTGCGTATTTTAGCAGAGCGGTCACCTGTTGAAACCATAGTCTTGCGTTTTGAGCCGATTTCGTCCAGGTATTTCTGATGTTCGATGGCATACAAGCGTGAACGAAGTTCGTTCATGGCCTTTGCCTTGTTTTTATGTTGTGATTTCTCGTCCTGGCACTGTACGGTGGTACCTGTTGGTATATGCACCAGTCGGATGGCTGAATACGTAGTGTTTACTGATTGTCCTCCTGCTCCTGATGAACAGAAAGTATCCACCCGTACGTCAGATTCCTTCAGCTCATAGTCAAATTCTTCCATTTCAGGCAGTACTGCTACAGTGGAGGCTGAAGTATGAATGCGTCCCTGGGTTTCAGTCTGAGGTACCCGTTGAACCCTGTGGACTCCCGATTCGTATTTCAGGGTTCCGTATACATTTTCACCTGAAACCGTAAAGATCACTTCTTTAAAACCACCGGATGTACCATCACTTATATTGGTAATATCAACTTTCCAACCTTTTGTTTCGCAGTACTTCGTGTACATACGGAACAAGTCGCCGGCAAAAATAGCAGCTTCATCTCCTCCTGTTCCGCCACGTATTTCGACAATGGCATTCTTGTTATCTTCAGGATCGGCCGGGATCAATAATAACTTGATATTTTCCTCCATCACAGGAATCTTTGGTTCAATTTCATCAATCTCTCCTTTTGCCATTTCACGCATCTCCGGGTCACTTTCTGAATCCAGTATTTCTCTGGCTTCTGCCAAATGTGACAATGCTGTACGATATTCCTTTTGAGCCTCCATGATCCTTTCCAGTTCACGGTATTCTTTGTTCAGTTTCACATACCGCTTCATGTCGCCAACGATAGCGGGATCAGTGATCAATGTCGAAATCTCTTCGAACTTATGTTGTAATCCTTCTAATTTTTCCAGTAATGTTTTTTCAGCCATAAATAAGTTGAATCGTGTAATCGTTTAATTGTGTTATTGTTTAATTGATCGGTTATTTCACCATGTTTAATAGGTTACCTCCTGGTTATAACATTTTTCTTTTCTCTTCGTTCTGCTTCATCCCGTAAATTATGGACTAACTTTTTTAAACGCCATTCCATTATTTGTTTAAATCGGTGTTGAGTAATAAATATATTAAAAAACCAACCAAAACGTATGTGGGTTTCCAATGTAAATAATGAAGTATTGTTCCTTTTGGGAATTACGGTAAAAATACCGTACATCTTTTTTAAAAAACCATCTGAATAGAGCAGGTCGATATCAACAGAGCTTTTTCCATTGGTAAATCTCTTTTCCGTAAGTCTGCTGTCTACAATTATGTTTGGGAAAGTAATAATCCCCGGCACTATCACATCCCCAATTCCCCTGACAGTGTGTGTGTCTTTATTATATTTTGTTGACTTGAAATAAAAAACCATCACTTCATTCTTCTCTTTCCGTAAGTTCATTCCCTTTAATGCCCATCCGAAGAGTGCATCCAGGTTGTCGTGCATTTGGGACACAAAATCTTTGGTTACAGTATTGCTTATACTGTCAGACGCATCTACCCTGACCTGACTATACGTAATAAATTCGCCATTTTTGTAAATGGTCGATATTGAATCGGTTGATGATGCTTTAGAAGTAATTACAATTGCCAGTAAAAACAGAATAAGAATACAACGTTTTTTCATTTAAAATCTGAATAAAGTCTTTCTAAATTGAATACTAATAAAATGTTAGTTCTCAATCGGTTAAAATCGCATGTTGCCTGTGTTCACATTCATATTTCAGATTCTCAGTGAATTTCTTAATTCTCCATTCCACAATGCTTCTATATCTTTTCCGCGTAATAAATATATTGAAAAACCAGCCGAATTTTATGGATACATTGGTGATAAAAAGCAATTGGTTGTTCTTTTGCTGGATAATTGATACTGTTCCCAACGCACGTTTTAATAATAGGCTTGAATAAATAATATTCGCGGTAACTTTCATTTCACCATTTACGTATTTGGTGCGTGAAACAATGGCATCAACTTTCACGTTATTGAATGTCGTAATAAGCGGAACAATAATATCAAATTCACCGTGCGTTATTCCTGTTTTGGCATCAGTTGTTGATGATTTTAAAATGAATATGATTTCATTCTTTTTCCTGTCTTGTAATCCAAGGTCCTTCAATGCCCAGCTAAAAAGGTTGTCGGGTGTGTTATGAAAATCCTTTAACAGATCATTTGCAACTTCAGAAGCAATCAAATCAGAAGCTTTAACCCTTGTGTGATATTGGGATTTAAACTCACCATCCTTATAGACTGTAGAAATACTATCTGATGAAGATGCATATACAGAATGAATGCATCCTATTGTAATTAGTATGAAAGCTATATATTTCTTCATTTTTCAAAACAAACAGGGATAATAATAAATCGTTTTTTATTGATTTTTTTATTTCAGCATTCGTATTGATTAAACACTGCAAAATTACCATTAATTTACCTCATTAAAAAATTATAGGATGAATTAGGGTAATTTTCAAATATAACACTTAATAATCAGTTCGATATACTTATTTTAGCTGGATTAGTTTTATGAAAACGGTCCTGTTCAGTCAGGTTTTATCCGTTTGTTGACTGGAATACCTATAACAGCCTTGCATCCTGAATTGTTGCAATCAAAATCTATATTTGATAAAACATGAGTTTTCAGCGCTTCAAATACTCAATTCTCTTCTTCTTCAATAACAAACAAGTCACGGCTTCACTCAAAGTGAAGCCGTGACTATCTTTTACTACCGACTATTTACTACAGACTACTTACTACCAACTGTTTTCTCTACCCACTTCCGTGCATTTACAAATGCTTCCATCCATGGAGTGATTTGGTCCTGTACTTTCCGGTCAGCCGGGTAATATGCCCATTGCCAAGGGAAGATAGCCCGTTCAGGGTGTGGCATCATCGCCAGGTGACGTCCGTTCTCAGAACAGATACCTGCCACATTATAATCGGAGCCATTCGGGTTGCCCGGATAGGCCTGGTAAGAATATTTAGCTACGACATGGTAATCATTTTCAGGTTTCGGGAAATAGAATTTTCCTTCTCCGTGCGCTACCCATACGCCCAGTTTGCTGCCAGCCAATGAGCTGAACATTATCGATTTATTTTCAGGGATCGTTAAGCCAAGGAATGCCGATTCAAATTTATTCGAATCATTGTGCAGCATTCGTGCTTTTACATCGTGTTCCGGATTGACCAGATTAAGTTCCATCATTAACTGGCAACCGTTACAAATTCCCAGGCTTAATGTGTCGGTCCGTTTGTAATAGTTGTCAAGGGTATTTTTGGCTTTTTCGTTGAACAGGAATCCTCCTGCCCATCCTTTTGCAGAACCGAGTACATCCGAATTGGAGAACCCTCCGCAAAACACAATCAGGTTGATATCTTCAAGCGTTTCACGTCCGGTTGATAAATCGGTCATATGGACGTCTTTCACGTCAAATCCGGCCAGGTAAAGAGCATAAGCCATCTCACGGTCGCCATTAGTTCCCTTATCACGAATGATCGCTGCCCGTACTCCGCTAGGTTTGCGTGCCTGTGTCAGGTTGAACTGTGACAGTTTACCGGTAAATGATTTGATAAAATCAAACTCCAACGGTTGGTTTTTATAGTTGTTGAAACGTGCTTTTGCACATATTTCACCACTTTGTCTGCGATCAAGCAAGTAGGACGACTTATACCATACATCGCGTAATTCGTTGATAGCGAAAGAATACGAACTGCTTTTCCGGTGCACTTCCAGTCTTCTTTCTTTGATCGGAGTTGCAATACGGGCAAAACCCACCCCGTTGTTTTCAAGTATTTTTTCGACTGTCCTCTTTTCTTTTACCTGAATCAGTACACCCGGATTTTCAGCAAACAGGATATTCACCATTGAGTTTTCAGCAATGTCATCCAGTTTTACATTCAACCCGCCTGAAGTGTTGGCAAAATTCATTTCAAGCAAAGCGGTAATCAATCCACCTTCAGAAATATCATGCCCTGCAAGGATTAATCCTTTTTCTATCAGTTCCTGAATGCTATCGAATGCGGCTTTAAAGTACTCGGAATCTTTAACTGTTGGTACCTCATCGCCTAGTCTGTTTAATGTCTGGCCAAGCACTGAACCACCCAGCTTGAGGGAATCAAATGAGAAATCAATATAATATATTGCCGATTTTGTATCGTTTACCAACACCGGACTTACTGTTTTTTGAACATCAGATACTTCTGCACCTGCTGATATAATGACAGTCCCAGGTGAAAATACTTTTTCGCCATCGTATTTCTGTGTCATCGAAAGGCTGTCTTTTCCTGTAGGAATGTTGATTCCCAATGAACATGCAAAGTCACTGCAAGCCTCTACGGCTTTGTATAACCTGGCGTCTTCACCAGGATTCTTACAGGGCCACATCCAGTTGGCACTCAACGAAACACTTTCCAATCCATCTTTCAGGGGGGCCCACACTATATTGGTCAATGCTTCTGCTATTGCAAGCACTGATCCTGCTTCCGGATTAACCAATGCTGCCAGGGGTGCATGTCCGATAGAAGTAGCTATCCCTGTTTCCCCATGATAATCCAGTGCTACAACGCCTAAGTCATTTAGTGGTAACTGGATTTCACCGGCACATTGCTGACGGGCTATTTTACCTGTAATCGAACGGTCCACCTTATTTGTCAACCAATCTTTACAGGCAACTGATTCCACCTGTAACACGTTTTGAATATAATCAAGCAGTTTTTCTTCGCTGATTTCAACAGGAGCAAAATTTTCTACTATTGTCTTATCGGTGATAATCGTGCGTGGCGGTTTGCCTATCATATAATCCAGCTTCAGGTTGATTGGCTTTTCACCATTAGCCTGCTCGAATACAAAGTTCATATCGCCCGTTGTTTCACCCACCACATACATAGGGGCACGTTCACGTTCCGAGATAAGGCGTACTTTCTCCACGTCGGATGCTTTCATCAACATTCCCATACGCTCCTGGCTTTCGTTGCCAATAATCTCCTTGGCACTCAACGTAGGATCACCTACAGGAAGTTTGGATACATCGATTTTCCCGCCTGTAGTTTCCACCAACTCCGACAAGCAATTCAGGTGACCACCTGCGCCATGGTCGTGTATGGAAACTATCGGATTAATATCTCCTTCTGACAATGTACGTATTACATTCGAAACACGTTTTTGCATTTCAGGATTGGCACGTTGAACTGCGTTTAATTCAATCTTATTGTCGTATTGCCCGGTTTCAACCGATGATACGGCTCCTCCGCCCATACCAATGCGGTAATTATCGCCACCCATGACCACCACTTTCTCACCCACTTCCGGGATGCCTTTCAGTGCGTCGCGGCGTGTGCCGAAACCTACACCACCGGCAAGCATAATTACTTTATCATAGCCGTATTTCTTGCCGTTTTCTTCGTGCTCAAATGTCAGCAGTGAACCGCAAATCAATGGTTGTCCGAATTTGTTACCAAAATCGGAAGCACCGTTCGATGCCTTGATCAGAATTTGTTCTGGAGTCTGATACAGCCATTTGCGCGGTGTAGTCGTTTTTTCCCATGGACGTTCTGTTCCGTTAGCCGATCCGTTTAAATCAGGACGTGGATAACTGGTCATGTATACAGCTGTTCCTGCAATCGGCAGACTGGCTTTTCCTCCACCCAGACGGTCGCGTATTTCTCCACCTGTTCCGGTAGCTGCCCCATTGAAAGGTTCAACTGTTGTAGGGAAGTTATGTGTTTCTGCTTTCAGCGAAATCACCGATTCTATTTCCTTTGTCTGGAAAAAGTCGGGTTTGTCACCACTGACAGGTGCAAATTGTTCGATGTTTGGTCCTGCATTGAAAGCTACATTATCGGTATAGGCCGAAACCAACCTGTTCGGGTTTTCTTCCGATGTCTTCCTGATAAGTTTAAATAAGGTCAGTTCTTTTTCTTCGCCGTCAATGATAAATTGACCGTTGAATATCTTATGACGGCAATGTTCTGAGTTTACCTGTGAAAAACCGAATACTTCACTGTCTGTAAGTTTACGTCCTATTTTTCCGCTGATTCCGTTCAGATATTCAATTTCATCCGGACTCAATGCCAGTCCTTCTTTGGCGCTGTACGCTGCGATATCATCAATGTCCAGGATCGGTTCAGGTTGTTTCTCAACTGTGAACACATCTTGTCCTACTCCGGTGTAGATACGCTGAAGCATGGGGTCATAGGCCAATCCACCTTTTGCTGAAGGGGTTTGTGGAAGTGCTGTAAACTCTTCTATACGAATAATGCCGGAAATTCCCATGTTTTGGGTGATTTCAACGGCATTAGTACTCCAGGGGGTTATCATTTCGCGGCGCGGCCCCACGTAATTTCCTTCGATAGTCGGAAGTGTTTGCAGCACAGCTTCACTAAAAAGCCATTCCAGCTTTGTGACGTCTTCGGGCATTAACACCTCATTCGTTTGTACGGCATAGAGATGGTGAGAATTTGTTCGGAAAAAATGAATCATGATCTGTATGTTGAATTATTTATATTACAGGACGAATATTTATCGTTGACAGTTAGATGATTATAAATTTAAAATCATCAGTGAAAGTCTTTTCTTTCATCGTGCAAAGATAGTCAAATTTGGTGGGTTGATAAAATGATGCTACATAGAATATTGGAAAATGTGTGAAGAATTCTTCCTTTAATTTTAATTCTCTCTTTTTTAGTCAATTTTATATTTAACCGGTTAAGAAATATTATGGTTAAACTAAAGGGTTACGATAGGAATGTATTGCTTTTCTAATAATAAATGGACTATCAGATGCGATGAATAATGGAAATTACCATTGAATATAAGGATAGTAAAGTTTTTCATAGAAAATATATCAAACACCATTTTTTAATTTTTAGTTTAATATCAGAATATAATTCAATAAACATTGGAATATTCCAATATTATACGCCATCATTTCGCTTTTTCAGTTATCCTCAGTTCCGGTTCTTGTTTTATGCACTGAGAGTTTTTAAAGAGGGCCTGTTGAGGATTCAAAGAGGCGTACCTCTCCTTACCCTCAACCAATCCTCAACTAATCCTCAACTAATCCCCTCTTTAGACAAAACGGGTGGAGGACAAATGATAGGACTCTTTAAACAAAATTGATTGTAAATAATTTACGATCAGTGATCTGTTTATAACGGGTCAAAAACATGAAATAAATTTTATAAACAGTTATTTTCTATCGTATTAATCCAAAAACAACGTGTTCTTTCATCCTGATATCAATTGTCAGATCGTTAAGGATATATTAAAACTATACGACGAAAAGATTAAAAACTATATATAGGGATAGCCTTATAAAAAAAATCCTGTTTCGGAAAGAATACCGGTCTACATTTTTGTACGTATTTTCAGTAAAGCGTATGATTGATAAAATGTGTATCTTTGCAGTCGAAATAAAAATAAAGACACCTAGCCGACTATGCATAACGAAATTCAACTGACAATTACTCCTGAGCAGGCTTTTAAAGAAGATATGCTCACTAAACAGGCTGCTGATAAACTTGAGATTTCCCCAAAGAGTATTACCCGGATCAGAACACTTCGTAAATCAATCGATTCACGGGCGTTTTTACCGAAAGTAAACGTTACCGTTGAAGTCTATTGGGATGAGATGGCCCCTGAACAGGTTAAAACAACTTTTGACTATAAAAATGTGGCGGATAAAACTCCGGTTTTAATTATCGGTGCAGGTCCGGCAGGACTATTTGCAGCATTAAAACTGATAGAATCGGGATTCAAACCTATTATACTTGAACGTGGCAAACCTGCCAGCGATCGTAAAGTAGATATCGCCCTGCTGAACAGGAATAAGGGTATTGATACAGATTCCAATTATTGTTTTGGGGAAGGTGGAGCCGGAACCTTTTCGGATGGGAAACTATATACCCGCTCAAAAAAGAAAGGGAATACGCAAAACATCCTGGAAGTGTTTCACTTTCATGGTGCCAATGAAAATATACTTTATGAAGCCCATCCGCATATCGGTTCGGATAAGTTGCCTATAGTGATTGCCAACATAAGTAAAACCATCACAACCTGCGGTGGTGAAATCCATTTTGAACAAAAACTTGCTGAAATACTTATCGATAATAATAAGGTAGCAGGGTGCAAAACGGCAGATGGAAGTACCTTTCATGCAACTGCACTGATTTTAGCCACCGGCCATTCGGCACATGATATTTATGAAATGCTCGATAAACAGGGCATCAAACTTGAACCAAAAGGTTTTGCCATGGGGGTGCGGGTAGAGCATAAGCAATCACTTATCGATACCATCCAATACCATAGTGAAACACGAAGTGAATACCTGCCTGCTGCCAGCTACAATTTGGTTGATCAGGTGAACGAACGCGGTGTTTATTCATTCTGCATGTGTCCGGGCGGTCATATTGTCCCGGCAGGAAGTGCCCAGGGTGAAATTGTTGTGAACGGAATGTCAGCTTCCCAACGCAATTCGCCATTTGCCAATTCGGGTATTGTTGTTGAAATTCGTCCGGAAGATATTCCGGAAGAATACCAACAATACGGTGTGTTGGCAGGCCTGAAATTCCAGCAATCTGTGGAGAAAATGGCTTTCACAAATAATGGCGGACAGGGACAGGTAGCACCGGCACAAAGGTTAGGTGATTTTGTTCGCGGAAAGCTAAGTGCCGATCTGCCGGAATGTTCGTATCTGCCTGGCTTGATATCTGCACCATTACATTTCTTGCTTCCGGCGAATATATCATCACGTTTGCGTGACGGATTTAAAAAGTTCGATCGTAAGATGCAAGGCTTTGTCACCAATGATGCCGTAGTAGTGGGAGTAGAGACCCGTTCATCGGCAGCAGTACGCGTTCCACGTGATATTGAAACCGGACAGCATCCTGAAATTACCGGCCTTTTCCCGGCAGGGGAAGGTTCGGGTTATTCGGGTGGAATTACTTCCTCAGCGGTTGATGGAGAAAATGCTGCGTTGAGTGTAGTGAAGTGGCTGGTTGGTTAATTGGTTGATTAAGTTGATTAGTTAATTGGTTAATTGGTTGATTGGTAGATAAAGGTAAAACAAGTCAAGGAATTTGCACAGAACGCGGAACGCTGAACACGGAACACAGAAAGCAGAACGCAGAATAAAAAATATAAAACTAAAAATATAGAATGAGACATAAACCTAAAGCAGTTCCACCACCAAGGGAGACCAAGTTGAAAGCAACAGAGCCAATCGAGCTAATGACGTTTCTTTTGGCTAAAATGGGTGGAATGAGCCGCAATTCAGTGAAATCACTGCTGGCACACCGTCAGATCATGGTCAATAGTAAGATCACCACGCTGTTCAACCAGATGTTGCAGCCTAACGACCTGATAACCGTGAACAGTTCACGTGGAAATATTGAATTGAAACATCCCAAGCTTAAGATAATATTTGAAGATGAATACCTGATTGTCGTTGAAAAAAAGGAAGGATTGCTAACTGTGATTGCCGGGGACAGTGAGGAAACTACTGCTTTTTCTATCCTGAAAAATCATGTAAAGAAAAGCTCTCCTACTAACCGTATCTATACGGTTCATCGTCTGGATCGTGAAACGTCAGGGGTTATCATGTTTGCCAAGAACCGTGAAGTGCAACAAACACTTCAGGAAAACTGGCACCGTATCATAACCCGGAGGATATATGTGGCTGTTGTGGAAGGAATCGTGGAAAAGGATGAAGACACCATTGTTACCTGGCTGTCGGAGAACGAACGTTCGTTGAAGATACATTCAAGTGATTCGGATAACGGAGGTCAGCAGGCCATTACCCATTACCGGAAAATCAAATCGAATGAGAATTATACCCTGCTTGAGTTAGAACTTGAAACAGGACGTAAGAACCAGATCCGTGTGCATATGCAGGAGATTGGTCATCCGATTATAGGTGATAAAAAATATGGTGCTGAAACAAGCCCGATAAACCGAATGGGATTACATGCCCGTTTAATTGCATTTTATCATCCTGTTACCACCGAAGTCGTCAGTTTTGAAACTGCTGTACCACGAAGCTTCCTCAATTTATTCCACTAAAAAGGAATGAGAAATGAGAAATGAGGAATGAGTAGTGAGTAAGAGGTAAGAGGTAAGAGGTAAGAGGTAAGAGGTAAGAGGTAAGAGGTAAGAGGTAAGAGGTAAGTAGTTGCCAAGTTCTGAAATAGGCTTACAAGAAAGTAAAGTAAATATAGTATTATGATAAATAAAAAAGCCTTTCCGAATTATTCGGAAAGGCTTTTTTATTTGAAGAGATTAAAATTTGACTAAGCAATAACTCTTAACTTTAAGTATAATACTCAAAGCCTGATTTACAACACTCATTCCTCATTCCTCATCACTCATTTCTGTTTAGATTTCCCATGCTAATGCGCTTGCTCCTAATACAGCTGCATCAGCTTCTTTAAGTTCAGAGAACAATACTTTTACTTTGCCTTTCCATATGTTTAGAAGGTTCTTTTCCATGTTATCAACAATCGGTTTGAGAATCAAATCACCGGCTTTAGAAAGTCCACCGAACAGAACAATTGCTTCAGGAGCACTAAAAGTTACAAAGTCAGCAAAAGCTTCACCAAGAATCTTTCCGGTAAAATTAAAGATCTCTTTGGCTATTTCATCTCCCTCCATAGCTGCATCAAATACATCTTTTGATGTAATGTCTTCAATCGGTATATTGCGTAGCAAGCTGGATTTAGTATTTGATTCAAGGATTTCACGTGCTGAACGTGCCACACCGGTAGCAGAAGCATATGCTTCCAGGCAACCTGAACGACCACATCCACAAGTACGGCCATTGTTACGCATTACAATAACGTGGCCTAATTCACCTGCAAACCCATCATGACCATATACTACTTTGCCATCAATCACAATACCACTTCCTACACCTGTACCCAAGGTAATCATGATAAAGTTCTTCATACCACGTGCAGCACCATAAGTCATTTCACCTACTGCAGCAGCATTGGCATCATTGGTTAAGGCAGTTGGAATTCCAAATTTGTCTGCCATTAGGTTTGCAAAAGGAATAACACCTTTCCAGGGAAGATTGGGAGCAAATTCAATGTTTCCGGTATAATAATTCCCGTTAGGGGCACCTACACCAATACCTTTGATTTTATCTATACCGCCAACAACATCGATAAGTTTCATTAATTCAACATAAATATCATCTATGTATAAATTTATATCCGAATGAGTTGAAGTCTTGACAGCACTCTTTGAAATAACATTCCCACGGGTATCGACAATCCCGAAAACGGTATTGGTACCACCCATATCCATGCCTATTACATATGGCTTTTCCATAATATGAATTTAATATTAGTTGTTAGTATTTATTGAATATATTACATTTCTGTTGTTATTCAACAGGAATATCTTTGTTTACATTCTTTGAGCCGATTAACCCGTAGAATAACATATAACCAAGACAAATAAACATTACCCAGTAACTGTTTAGGTATCCTAAATGGTCGGATACAAATCCCTGTATAAGTGGAACGATACCACCACCACAAACCATAACCATGAAGATACCGGAAGCGGCAGCTGTATATTTGCCAAGGCCTTCAACAGCCAGGTTGAAAATACTGCCCCACATGATGGACGTGCATAATCCGCATAACACAAGGAACACGATACTTACAGGTACCTGAGTCAATAGAATAGGTAAGGTGATAGTCAATGTGATCGGACAGAAAATTGCCAGTAGGATAAATGTCAAACCAAGGGTAGAAACAGAAATCATCATGGTTTTACTCGATACTTTCGATCCAATTAAAGCACCTGTTAAGCGGCCAACCAACATTAACAGCCAATAAACACCAACGATACTACCGGCAATAGTTGCTTCCATGCCAAGACCTGCATTCGATGCAGTGCTTGAAGCAGTCATAAACAGGTTTGCTGTACTTGGAATGCCGATTTCGATACCTACATAAATAAAAATGGCGATTGCTCCTAACGTGAAGTGACGGAAAGATAACGGGCTGTGTTTATGTTTTACTTTTCTTTCAGTTGCAGTTTCCATGTGAGGTTCAGGGATGTTCACAAAGAACAGAACCACAAATGCTAAAGCGAAAATTCCCATTGCGAGGAACAAAGCAGGATTTGCTTTTTCGATGGTACGACCAGCAGCTGCACCCATCAGGTAACCAACAAGCATAGGGGTAATGGTTGCACCAATTGAATTGATAGAACCACCGAATTGCAATAATTTATTCCCTGAGTTTCCACCACCACCAAGTGTGTTAAGCATTGGGTTTACTACTGTATTCAACATACACATTGAAAATCCGCAAATGAAAGCACCTGTTAAGTAAACGGTGAAACTTCCCACAACACCTGAAAGGTATTGAACGCCTACTCCTGCAAAACCAACTAAAATAGCAGCCAGGGCTGTTTTTTTATACCCGATTTTCTTGATCATTAAACCGGCAGGAATACCCATAAAGGCATATGCTAGAAAATTAGCAAGAAATCCTAACTGTGATTCAAAGTTTGATGCTCCAAATTGTTTTGCCACAATCACACCCATCGGACTGGGAAGCCCGGTTACAAATGAAATCATAAAAAATAATGCAAACATCATTGCAATTGGCAATGCGTAATTTTTCTTTTCAGCGTTCATATAAATGATTTTAATTAATAAATAGATTTTATAAAAATTTTATCTAATTCGACCCACAAAGTTAATACATTTTATTCCAGTTTACACAGTAAAAAAATCAAGAAATAGAATTGAAATTCTGTTTTAAAACATATAAATTGCACATATAAACTAATTATGTCAAATAATTATTGCTTATAAATTTTTGAGAAGGAAATCACTCATACGGGCATATAAATGCCTGCGGGTTTGTTTTCCGAGTATACTATGATTTTTATCGGGATACATCTGCATTTCGAATTGTTTATCGGCAGCAATTAGTTTATCGATATACAGCATGGTATTTTGTGTATGAACATTGTCATCAGCTGTGCCATGCACCAGGAGTAGATTTCCCTGTAACTTGCCGGCACGTTGCAGGGCAGAAGAAGCATCATATCCTTTGAAATTTTCCTGTGGACGACGCATGAAACGTTCGGTATAGGCTGTATTGTACAAACGCCAGTCGGTTACAGGGGCAACTGCAATGCCTGCTTTGAAAACTTTGTCGCCGGTAGACATGCACATAAGCGTCATAGTGCCACCATAACTCCAGCCCCAGATACCAATACGATCTTTATCAATGTAGGTCTGTTGGCCAAGGTATTTTGCAGCTTCAACCTGATCTTTCGTTTCAAGGATACCCAATTGCTCATAGGTACCTTTGCGAAATTCCGATCCGCGTGCTCCGGTTCCCCGACCATCAACACAAGCCACTACATAGTTTTGAGTGGCAAGGTAATACTCCCAATCAACTTTCCATTTATCCAGTACCTCCTGTGAATTAGGACCACTGTATTGTACCATTAAAACCGGATACTTTTTATTGGCATCAAAGTTAGCAGGTTTTAACATCCAACCATTCAGTTGAATGTTTTCAGAGGTTGTAAAAGTGAAGAACTCCTTCTTTGGAAGATTCAACGCCTTGAATTCAGAAGCCAGTGCTGTATTGCTTTCGATGGTTCGAATCATTGAACCTGAGTTGGTACGTAGTGTGTACGAGTTGGGAACTTCAATGCTGGAAGCGTTGTCAACAAAAAAAGTATATGTTGAATTAAAACTGCCAGTGTGAGTTCCTTTACCATCGGTAAGGCGGGTCTTTCTGCCTTTACTATCTACCGCGTATACATCCCGTTGAAGTGGCGAAACTTCTGCCGATTGATAATAGACAACCTGTTTTTTATCGTCGAACCCGTAAACATCCGTAATATCCCATTTCCCTTTGGTAAGTTGTTTTAAAACCGTACCATTGATGTTGTATTGATAAATATGGCGATAACCATCCTGTTCACTGACACCTATAAAGGTTTGGTTATCGGAAGAGAAATGAACATAATCAATGTTTTCATAATCAACATAGTATTTATCATCCTGGCGTAATATCAGTTTCGTGAGGGTTGATTTTGGATTTGCCATAAGCATTTCCAGCCTGTTCTGATTCCTGTTTAATTTAAAGATAGCCAACTGATCAATGGAATTTGTCCAGCGGATACCTGGTACATAGAAATCCTGATCAGCATCAGGCAACTTCATTGTCTTAATGGATTTGTAATAATCGTCATAAACACATACGCTTACTTTTGAATTGTTTTCTCCTGCTTTGGGATATTTAAACTCAACAATGGAAGGGTAAAGGGTTAATTTGTCTTTGTCAGATGAATTATCCTTGTATTGGATGTACGAGTATTCAGGAACTTTTGACTCATCAAACCGTACAAAGGCAAGCAATTTACTGTCGGGACTCCATTCAAAATACCGGGTTTTGGTAAATTCTTCTTCGTATACCCAGTCAGGAGTTCCGTTGATTATGTTACCAACCTGTCCATCCTTTGTAATAGGTATCTCCGTGTTGAAGTCAATTTTTTTCATGAATAGGTTATTCTCACGTGCAAACGCAATATACCGGCTATCGGGTGAGAAAAGAGGCACTTCCTGAGGTCCGTTGTCCGAAAGTGCCAGCAGTTCATTATGCTTCACATCAAAGAGATAATAATCAGCCGTAAAGGTCCGGCGGTAGCGTTTTTTTACATTTGTATAAACGAGTATCCTTCCTTCATTTGGACTAAATTCGTATCCTGAGATTTGTTTGAAAGGGGAATTCTTTAACTTGTAAATACTGAAAAGCGTATCAACCGTTGCACCGGTTTTATAACTGTATTTTACGATAGCCTTATCATTCACCATCAAAGTGTAATGTTCGCCATCATTCATTGAACGGGGGATATCAATCGTCTTAACTTTGAATTTGCCATCTGTAATGTCGTACAGTAAACCGGCGAATAAAGTATTTACACATAATGTTAAAACAAAAATAAGATTGATGCGTTTCATTATAAACTAATTTATGTTATTGAACTGGATTGTTTAATATATTGTCGTATCTTCATTCACTATTATGAAGATAAACAGGAATCTGATATATCAGATATGCAAAAATAGGTCAATTAATCCTTTTTAGGGATAATCCGGCAAAAGTTTTTATTCCATTAACAAAAATACGTACAAGGTATAATCGTATTTAACTCAAAAACGAACATTCTGATGAAAAAAATGAAAGACTTATTTTCCCTGACCACCAGGAACGAATCGTTGGGCCTATGCCTTAGCGGAGGAGGAGCATTGGGTTTTGCCCATATCGGAGTCATTCAGTCCCTTGAAGAGAATGGAATATATCCTACGCATATTGTGGGGTCAAGCATGGGCGCAATTATAGGTGCTTTGTACGCTGCGGGTTATTCACCCACCGATATGTTACAAATGATCAAGGAAGATAAACTATATAAGGTTACAAAATTGCTGACTTTCAGTGCTTCTTTCCTGAAATCAGGCTTGTCAACCCATAATTTGTTACAGTCATTAATTAAAGAGTTGATTCCTCATAACAGCTTTGAAAAGCTAAAAAAGAAATTATACATTTGCATTGTTAATCTGACCAGCGGGGAATGGGAAATCATTGATTCAGGAAAAGAACTTGATAAATGGGTATCGGCCTCATCGAGTATACCGGGAGTATTTGAAACTATAAAAGAGGGAGAGATCCATTATGTAGATGGCGGACTGCTGAATAATATGCCTGCCCAGGGTATCAAGGACGAATGTAAGATTATTATTGGTGTAGATGTTATACCACATAAAGTACCTGCCGAATTAAGCAAACCAATTGATACACTTGCATATGCCATACGTGCCATGCAACATCAAAACTCCAGGGAAGGCCGTGATTTATGCCGGTTTCTCATTGAACCAAAAGCCATTGAAGAATATCATGAGTTTAATTTTGATGCTTATGAAGTCATTTATCAATATGGATATAATGAAGCCACCAGATTCATTGAAGACAACCCTGAGATATTGAAGCTGGCCACAGTCGGTTCGTTGCTGTAATTGATCTTTTAATTATTAATTTTTAATTCTTAATTACTCAACTATTCAGCCTTCGGTAATTTAATGGTGAATGTAGTGGTTTCGTCGACAATGGTTGTAAATGAAATTGTGCCGCCTGATAGCTCGATGATATTCTTGGCAATTGCCAGCCCAAGACCCATGCCAGTTGATTTGGTGGTGAAATTTGGAACAAACAGTTTGTCCTGAATATCGCTCTTTATTCCAACGCCGTTATCTTTGATGTCTATGTTAATCCCTTCATTGTTGTTTTGCAGGGATATCAGGATCTCACCGGCTCTTTCATCAGGAATTGACTGGATCGCATTCTTCATTAGATTATTAAAGACCTGTACCAGTTGTTCAGGGTCGGCATAAACAAATACATCTTTTTCTTTTCCTTTATATTCAATCTGAATATGCTCAAAGTTGTTCATAAATAATTGGACCACAGAGAATAATCTGGCAGCTATATCTACTTTCTCGAAACTCGCTTCAGGCATACGAGCAAAGTTTGAAAATGTTCCTGCAATCCGTGACAGATTATCAATTTGTTCCACCAACATAGTGGTCGATTTTTCAAAGTAATCATCAAAACGCTCATCATTCATCTGTTTTGTCCTGCGTAACTGCTGAATGCTGAGTTTCATTGGGGTAAGAGGATTGTTTATCTCATGTGCAACCTGCCGTGCCATTGACTTCCATGCCGATTCACGTTCCGATTTAGCCAATAGCTTTGCGCTCTGTTCCAGCTCATCAATGGTCCGGTTGTATTGAATAACCAATTGGCCTATTTCATCGTTTTGGGTATAATCTATTTTTTCATTTCTACTTCCTAAACGCATTTCTTTCAATTTGTTTTCCAGCATTATGAGTGGTGCCGACAGTTGATTCCCGATAAATATACTAATAAGTATGGCAAGAAATATTATTATCAGGTAAATCTGGATAATAACTGCCAGAAAACTTTCAATTTCACTCTGTATTTCATCCTGGCTAAAAAACTGTGGAATAGCAATGTATCCGATCTGCATGAAATCTCCATTGTTGAAATCGGTGTAGCCCGTTAAATACTTCAACTGCCCGATATGTTCATATTGGTTCATGTTGGTATTTGCTGCGAAGAAAGGAATAGGGGCTATTCTATTGCTTATAAGGTTTTTATAAAATATAATGGGTTGTGAGCTCCCTACCAGAACACCACTGTTATTATAAACATGTATGTCGGTATGATAGATATACGACAGGTCCTGCAAGTCCAGGTTCAAGGCTTGTGAATTTACTGCATTCAGGTCCTGATTCCAGTAATACCTTTCTTGCAATGCTTTTTGTATATAGCTTTTTTTGTTCTCGAGATTTGCAATCTGTTCTTCCTGGTATTTTTGTTGAATAAAATTTATTGAGACAAAAAATGTTCCTATAAAGCTGATAACTAAAAGTGTTATGAATGTGTACTGGAATTTCGATGTCAACCCAAGCCTGAATTTTTCTTTTCGGGTACTGAGTAAGAAACCCCATACAAAAAGACTGCTTATGGTAAATACTGCCAGAAAGAAATATACAAAATAAAGGAAATAAGCCATCCTGCGATGTATCTGTAGCTCCGTGATAACAATGTGTGTATTCGCATTCGGAGAATAAACATAATGTTTATGACCAATGCTTCTAAACGAATAATAATTTGACGTATCCTTTTGAATCCAGTTTATATCCTGTGGGTAATCTATTCTACCCGAAGAATATACCAATTTTTGATTTTCATACTTGGCAACAGCAATATCCAGGTGAGTTTGAATATCAGGCGCCGAGGCAATCAGTAGATTTGGAAAGCTATAGCTTTTAAAATTACGCCTGGGATAAAACTCCATAAAGAAAAACAATGAATCGGAAGGTATAAAATCAGACTGGAATACACCTATATACGTAATGTTGTTCTCGTTTGCCGGGATGCTGTAGAAATGAGTGCCCTTTAACCTTGAACCACCATTGGTAATGTATTGAATGTATTCTTTATACAGTCCTGTATGAACAGAAGTGACATTGAGCCGGATGTCATATTTATTCCAGAAACCACGCAAATATGTTTTATCCAGATAATCATTTGCAGCCGATAGCGTATCATGCCTGGCTACCAGCCGGTCAAGCTTACGATCATTCTTGATATGGGTATCCAATTCCTCAAGTAAAATATCGGCCATACGGTCATTCTCTGAATTGCCGTTTGCAGAGATGTTTTGAGCAAGTACCTTATATTTTTCAAACCGTTTTGTCTTATTCATAGTGAATGAACTCCATACGATAAACAACGTAAAAAACAGTACCCAACACGCTACAAAACCATAAATGTTTTTATATTTAGGAAATAAATATGGCAAATAGAATGACATGCAGAGCACCACAAATGAAATGCTTATCCGGATTGAATCTTCCGTAAATGCCTGTTTGCTCAAGAAGTACATCAATACTGCACTGCAGATTTCAATCAGGAATGTGAATCTTAGCATCAGATTTTTTTTGAACCATATATGTGTCTTGAAAAACAACAATGCCAATCCTAATCCCCAGACTACCATCAAAAAATGTATCCATATACTCACAACGGAAAAATCTTTAAATTGAAGTATGTCTATCTGAATACTCGAATTGTAAATAAGGCTTCTGAGCAAATAGTAAATCAAGACGAAATACAAAATATATACCATCAGCAACAGGACCCTGCTGGTCATTGTTTTGTATTTATCAGTATCTGTGTAGATATAAAATAAATAGATGGTGGAAATCAGGTAACCGGTAACAACAGTGAGATGACTGATGGATGCAAGGAAGGAATTGGAAGCATATTGAAATGGTGTAAACAGGTTACTCCAAAAAAGCAAGGAAGGTATATTAAAATACACACATAGTCCGATTAGAATTCCGGCAATCCCGGCAAACAGGGAAAAAGTTGTGAGGCTTATCGTTTTTTTGAGGATGAATACCGGAATACGTGCGTAAAGAATAAAGAAAATCAGGAAGGCAAGTGAATAGGCAATTAAACCAATATGTGCCAATGTTTCATTAAAAACAGGTGTTTTTGATTCTGCTAATGTAAATAAATAGCTTCCATGCGAACAAAAAACAGCAAGTTTATCGGTATCACTCCCTTTAACAATCTGAATATGTTTATCTATGTTGAATCCCTTTGCGAAACGATTGTTTAATTCCTTATTTTCATATGGATAATTATTTTTTATGGTAATCAATGCCAGTATTTTCCTGGTTTCAAATGTGAGAAGACGGCTGACGCAATAGGCATTTGGTAATTGAATAAAATGCCAGTCGGTCGAATCAGGAAGCGCAATACTACTTATGTCCAGTTGGTTATCCGACCAGAAAACCATTTCGTTTTTTTCGAATACATAATAGGAAATATCGTTATTTGCAAAAGGATAATGAATCAGCGAATCGGTGGATGAGTGAATAATAATGTTATTCATTTCATCGATTGTTTTGGCAGCCTGTTTCTCTTTTACTAAGAGTTCTTTTTGAAATTCACCAATTGGAATAGTGTGTTTGGGGGATTTATGATAATAATAACCGCATACCAATCCGGTCGCAATGGCTACTAGAAGGGAGAGAATTAAATAGCTTGATTTAAACGAATCGAAAATAGAAATATCCGTTTTGTTTGTATTTTTCATTTTATACTTGTATTTAAGTAATTCATAATTCATAATTCATAATTCATAATTAACAATTATGAATTATGAATTATGAATTACTCATGATGATATGGTTCCCCTTTTAAAATGGTCATTGCGCGATAGAGCTGTTCTACAAAGATTAAGCGGATCATTTGATGCGAAAATGTCATGGCAGAAAGCGAAATCTTATTATTTGCACGTTGGTATACCCGTTCAGAAAATCCATAAGGACCACCAACAACAAAAATCATGCGTTTATGTGATGCCATAAGTTTTTTTGAAATATATTCTGAGAATGCAACAGAAGTAAACTGTTTTCCTTTTTCGTCCAGTAATACCACTTTATCGGTTGGTTCAATCTGTTTAAGGATTAAATCAGCCTCTTTTTCCTGTTGTTCGATAATTGATAAGCTTTTCGTGTTTTTTAATTCAGGGATCACTATCAGTTCAAATGGGATGTAAAATTTCAACCGGTTTTGATATTCTTCCTGAAGGGTAATCAAATTTGAATTTGTTGTCTTACCTACTGTTAATAATATAATTTTCATTGTTTTTTTACGTTGACTGGTAAATTGGATAAGAGGTTGATGGATTAAATCGTTCAGCAATAAAATCATACAACATAATCCTGCATTTACTTCAATTTTTTTTCACCATACTGGTATTAATTTTGTAAGAAAAAATATGCCGGATTATGGTTACAATAAATTAATTAAGTACTTTTGTACAAAGAATCCATAATCATCTGCAAATATGGCATTTTTTGATGAGAAATCATTTCATTAAAAAATGTTTTTTACAAAAAATCATATCTATCATGAAAACAATCAAATTATTTCTGCTCAGTGCATGTTTTTTTTGTGTAGTTCCTCTGATGGAAGCTCAATCGGTTGAGGTGCCTTCTGAAATTATTTCTGCATTAAATAGCGGCGATGCAAGCCAGTTATCCAACTATTTAAATTCAAATGTCGAACTGGTCATTGAAAACAAGAACGATGTTTTCAGAAAGGCACAGGCAACAGAGATATTAGCCGATTTTTTCAGGAAAAACAAGGTTGCCGGTTTTCAGCTATTGCATAAAGGCAACAAAGATGCTGCCAGTTTTGTAATAGGAACTCTTAAAACTTCGTCAGGCAGTTTCAGGTTATATGTTTTAACACGAAAAAATGAAATACAACAACTCAGAATTGAACCTTCCAATGACTAATGATTTCAAACAATTAATATCACTTTGGTTTGCCGAAGACATAGGTGATGGCGACCACACAACTCTTTCCTGTATTCCTGCCTCAGCAATGGGGAAATCTCAGCTTATCATAAAAGAAAACGGTGTCCTTGCCGGTGTGGAAGTCGCACGGGAAATATTCAATGCTTTTGACCCTGAACTTAAAATGACCGTCTATATTCATGATGGTGCCGAAGTTAAGGTAGGGGATATTGCATTTGATGTGCAAGGAAAAGTACAGTCACTGCTCCAGACCGAACGTCTGATGCTAAACATTATGCAACGAATGAGCGGAGTTGCTTCCCGTACCCGCGAATATGTCAAAGAACTTGAAGGTACTAAAACCCGGGTATTGGATACCCGCAAAACGACACCCGGGCTTCGTCTGTTAGAGAAAGAGGCTGTAAAGATCGGCGGTGGTGTCAATCATCGAATAGGATTGTACGACATGATTCTGCTCAAGGATAATCATGTAGATTTTGCAGGCGGTATTGAAAATGCCATTAAACGCACAAAAGCATACCTCAAAGAAAAGGATAAACCCCTGAAAATTGAGATTGAAGTCCGTAATTTTGATGAACTTGCACAGGTAATAGCCGTTGGTGGTGTCGACAGGATTATGCTTGATAATTTTACCCCAGAAAATACCCGCAAGGCTGTGGATATCATTGCCGGAAAATATGAAACCGAATCATCCGGCGGTATTACCTTCAGCACCCTGAAGGAGTATGCCAATTGTGGGGTCGATTACATTTCAGTCGGTGCGCTCACACATTCCGTCAAAAGCCTTGATATGAGTTTTAAAGCGGTGTAAAAAACCATCAAATATAAAAAAAAGCGGCTGATTCAAATCATTGAATCAGCCGCTTTTTTATAAGCCCATAATGCATCTCTCCCGGTTACACGTTATGCAATCAGCATATGTTTAAAGCTCACAGCCTTAAATAGGAAGGATGAAATGATAAACCAACTAACTATTCCGGAAACCCAGAACGCGAAACACGAAACACGGAACACGGAACATGGGACACAGAACACGGAACACGGAACACGGAACACAGAATGCTATCTTCACCCCTCCATCATGATGTTGCAAATATTACACATATGTCATGCATCAGACATGCTTATATTACGCATCTTTAAAGAAGCGCAATATTTACGTGATTGGTGCATAAGAATGCCATAGAATAAATAGAATGTGTTCAACAACATGATACTATCGTGATATAAAATGGCCTGTGCAATACCCATGCATGGTTTTTTTGAGTAACCCTGTCCATGTTGTTACTGGTTCTGAAATAGGCGAGTTAAAAGAATGTGCTGACGTAAAAAAAATAATACTTGGTGTTCAACATAGGTTGGGTCGGGCTATAAAGCATTTGCTTACTCTTTCAATTTATTGTTGAGCGAAATTGTAGCACTTAAAACCTATGATTCTCATAGTATCATTTGTATAACCCATTTCAATTGATAAAAAAGTGACGAATTGCCAGTGCTACAAAATAAAAATCCGCTATAAACCTAATTTATAGCGGATTAATTATTTTTAAAGTGATCCGGAAGGGATTCGAACCCTTGACCTTCGCCTTAGAAGGGCGTTGCTCTATCCAGCTGAGCTACCAGACCAAACTAAATCTACAATTAATAATTCACAAAATGATCGTAGTATCCAACCTGAATTATTAAAATTGAGCTGCAAAAGTAGTTCATTTTTTGGAAAGATACAACAGTATCGCCTAAAAAAGGGGAAAGACACTGATTATTTGGGGAAAAAATGCTAATTTTGCAAATTGGAAAATAAGATTAATTAAACATTACTCATAACGATGAAGGTATTAAAATTCGGCGGAACATCCGTAGGTTCAGTCAAAGGCATATTGAGTGTAAAAAAAATTGTTGAAGCTCAGGATGAGCCTGTAATTGTTGTGGTATCAGCACTTTCCGGTATTACAGATCAGCTTTACAACATTGCAAAACTGGCTTGTGATGGCGATAACT
>Ga0302215_10000485_pt1 | contig 29268 bp, 28 predicted proteins | sample II_Fen_N3_1_FD_194580 | JGI IMG/M metagenome (GOLD analysis project Ga0302215, IMG submission 194580) | Peat permafrost microbial communities from Stordalen Mire near Abisko, Sweden - II_Fen_N3_1 | ecosystem: Environmental > Terrestrial > Soil > Wetlands > Permafrost | place: Sweden: Abisko... | reverse complement strand
GAATGGCAGTTTCTATGAAAATCATTTCAACCGTAAAAAACATTAAATCTCAACTTTAACAAGTGGCGCACTTTGCCGAAATAAGTGGCTCAGTTTGATCCGGAATAAGTGGCTCAGTTTGCATCGGAATATTCAATCTCAGGTTGCAACAACTCTGACAACAAGACAAGAACTGCTCAAACAGTTACGGACAATCCCACCAGACAGGACAGCACAAGTGGTTATGCGTTGGTGAATGGACTGAAAATGTATTACGAAATTTACGGAACAGGTTATCCTCTTGTTTTAATTCATGGCGGAGGTTCTACAATCCAAACATCATTTGGACGTGTGTTACATTCCTTTGCCAAAACCCATAAAGTAATTGCAGTTGAGTTGCAGGCCCACGGCCGGACTGCTGATAGAGACAGACAACTAAGTTTTGAGCAAGATGCTGATGATGTGGCTGCGTTGCTGAAATATCTTAGCATAGATAAAGCCGACATCTTAGGTTTTAGCAACGGAGCAAGCACAACACTTCAGGTAGCAATCCGACACCCCCTGCAAGTAAATAAAATTATTGTGGCATCCACATTTTATAAAAAGGATGGTGCTCAACCCTGGTTTTGGGGCTATATGGCTAAAGCAACATTTGATGGAATGCCTCAACCACTGAAAGAAGCTTTTCTAAAAGAAAATCCTGACACAGTTGCACTCCATAAAATGTATGAAAGAGATGTTACAAGGATGCAATCTTTTCAGGATATTTCAATAGATCTTATGAAGACAATCAAAGCGCCTGCATTTATCATAATAGGCGAAGCAGATGTTGTGCGACCTGAACATGCAGTTGAAATGTATCGTTTACTGCCTCATGCAAAACTTGCCATACTTCCCGGTGGACATGGAGAATATTTGGGTGAAATAACAACACCGCAAGACAGCATTTTAATTGCAGAGACAATTTCGATGATAAATAAATTCCTAAGCGAACCTGTAAAGAAAACGAATTAGAAACATTGAATAAACCTGACTGTAAACATGAAACAACACAGCTTGTGATGAAGAGTAGAACATGCGGCAAACACGCGCATCGTCTATTATTGCTTGATACACATTTAGTAGACCCTATGGCTATGGTGGATTGCTCAAGCATTTACTTTGTCCGTCAGCCGACTGACAGCGAACGCTGCATAAACCATAAAGGGCTATCATCCGTTCGTTGTGCGCAATAAGCTTATTATATGCTCAATAAAATTTAAGACATGAAAAAGAACCTCATTTTAGCTCTATTGACAATTTTAATAGCCTTTTCCATAAAGGGGCAGCAAACAAACTGGGACAGTCTTGCTAAAGAAGCAGCTAAGACAGAAATTTATGCCCCTGTTCCGCGAATTGTAACACCGGGAAATAATCCGCCAGACGCGCCGCCAGACGCACTGATTTTATTCAATGGTGAAAACCTGGATGCCTGGTATGGTGACGACAGTACTAAAGCACCTGGTTGGGTTATAAGTGATGGCATTGTAACAGTAAACAAAAAAACTGGAGGCATCATGACAAAACAATTTTTTTTGGATTATCAATTGCATCTTGAATGGAAAATACCAATAAATATTACAGTCAGTGGACAGTCCCGGGGAAATAGTGGTGTTTTTCTTGCCTATTTAGGAATGAAAGATGGATTGTTTGAACAAGGATATGAGGTTCAAATCATGGACAGTTATAAAAACGATACGTATGTAAACGGGCAAAACGGGTCTGTCTATAAACAGTACGCACCACTGGTTAATGCATGTAAAAAACCGGGTGAATGGCAGACTTATGACATAATCTGGAAAGCGCCACGTTTCAATAAGGATAACTCTTTGAAATCTCCGGCATACCTTACTGTAATCCAAAACGGAATATTGATTCAAAACCATGTAAAAGTAAAGGGGCAAACCTTATGGGTTGGGCACCCGATTTACAAACCACACGGAGCTTCTCCTATAAGGCTTCAATCACATCCCGATCCATCAGAACCAATTAGTTTCAGAAATATCTGGATAAGGACGTTGTAGTTAATACCTAATCAGTAGGTTTTAAAACACATTGCTATTAAATGGCACTGGCAGCAGATCAAATTGAGCGGAGGTTTATCCGGAATATTTAAAAAGAAAAAGGAATGAAACTCTTCAAAAGTGACAAATGCTATTATCCCCGGTCGCGAGGTGCACGAGTAAACAAAACGGTGCAAGACGATTCATTTAATTTGTTTTTGACTGAAAATTTCCTTTTGCGGTCAAAAAACTCTATTTTTACTGCAAATTAGACAGTGTAAGAAGTTTGAATATTAACGAAAGAGAAAACTGATACAAATTTGTTAGTGACAACGAAAAGATAGTGGCAGTCTTAGTCAATTTCAGACATATACTAGGGAAGTTTCCCGGACATATGGAAAGTGTTGGTATTTATTTAATCGAACGTGCGACATTAGAATCTTTGATTCCGGACATACCAAACTCCTGAAATGGAAGGTGTATTCCTTAATCCGGATCTTGTTCAATAAAAGCCAACTAGGATTTGACTGATCTTAAACCACACTTCACGAGGAATGGCGAAGAAAAGGAAGTAGCAAAATTATATATCACAACTTATGACAAAATCAATATTTATTATTTTCAGTCTGATGATTAGCCTTTCAGTATTCAGTCAAAGGAGCAACAACGACAGCATCAAGAAGGTTAATCATGGAATCTTTCATTTTTACGAGAATAATGGCCATATCCTTACCTATGGAAAAATGACCAGATTAATGAAAGGCAATGTTGAAGCTACAAGTTATTTAAACAAGGCCAAGACTTTAAATGCAGTATCATTATTACCCGGTGTCGGAGGTGGATTTTGTGTTGCTTATCCATTGGCAAAAGCATTAATTGGACAACAAGCCAATTGGACTCAATTTGCCATAGGATGTGGGTTGATAGCTGTCTATGTTCCTATTGTAATTTCTACGACTAAGAATGTAAAAATGGCTGTAGATGCTTATAATAAGAATAACGTTATTTCGGGCAACGCTGAGAATAAGTTTGATTTAAGACTCGGATTCAATCAAAATGGACTGGGGCTGACATTCGGGTTTTAAGTGTATTTGAAAAGAATCTCTCATGAAACAAAGACCCCAAGTCCGTTAGTTAACGGAGATGTGAAGAGTGGAATGCAAGAATATACTCATTTTGAAGTAGATGACTTAGGAGACGGTGGTAATTTACATCTCCGTTAGCTAACGGACTTGGGGTCTCTTATGTGAAAACGACAATCAGGGATTAGAAAAAATAAAGACAGCTATCGGGATTATCATGATATGCATTTGTATACACTATGCCGCAAAGCGAATTTGAATGCTCCGGTAAAATGACAAATGAACATGTGCCAGGACGTTATGGGGTAGTTAAAAAAATAAAGAGACAGACCTTCATCGTGATAACAACTATACTTAATACCCGGAATCAGAAATACAGATAAACAACTAAGAACATATGCAATCCGATCATCTTTCAAAACAAATAAGTTTCATTCAGGAAATTGATAAAATCAAGTACATTCAACGCAAAACAAAGCTGTTTAACAGCGATAGATGCGAAAATGACGCGGAGCATAGCTGGCATCTGGCGATAATGACTATGGTGCTTGCAGAGCATTCAGACACCCCGATAGACGTGCTTAAAGTACTTAAAATGGTTTTGATTCATGATATAGTTGAAATAGATGCCGGAGATACCTTTATCTATGACACGCTGAAAAGTCATTCGAATACAGACAACGAACGAAAAGCCGCAATACGAATTTTTGGACTTCTGCCAAAGGAGCAGGGCGATGAACTGATTGCAATCTGGGAGGAATTTGAAACGGGTGCGACAAATGAGGCAAAATTTGCAAAATCAATGGACCGGTTAGAACCACTCTTACAAAACGCCTCCAATAATGGCGGTACCTGGAAAGAATTTGATGTTGACTACCACCAGGTATATGAGAAGAAAAAAGTCATTAAAGAGGGTTCAACCACACTGTGGAACTATGCAGAAAACTTACTCCTTGAAAGTGTGGACAAAGGCATATTGAAAAAGAAGAAAAGTTGAGTTGAAATCTAACATGCAAGTATCTTGATAAGGTGTGCCGGTTTATACTTACTCTATCGGAATTCAAAACAAGAAACAAGTATTCATTCCTGTATTGAAAGGAAAGAGAATACTCCTGCTTCGTCGAACTTTCCCGGGAGAAAAAACAGACACAGACCCTTTAGTTTGTTGTTTTAATAAAAAATAAAACTGACCATGACAATTATCGAAAGTAACATAACAACTTTTGGGCTGCAAACAGAGCTTACAAACTCTCAGGACGAGAACTTTGTAATCATCCGACATCAGTGGTACAGATTTAATAACGAGCTTAAAAAGTACAAACTAAGTCAAAATAATGGTCATTGGGAGAAATTTGGAATAACCTGCAAGATGAATGAACGTTATTTTTATTTGACAACCATACCATCTTCCGGACAGATTTTCCCCGAACACTTCATTCAAAAAGTAATTCCAAAAGGGCAATACGAAGTTTTTACCCATAAAGGCGAAATGAAGAATATAAAAACAACTGTTTACGACATTTATAAAAACATTTTGCCGAACTCAGCTCTACTAATAGAACCCTCTTCGAAAACAGGCTTCATTCATTTTGAAAAGTATGATTTTCGTTTTCAATGGAATAAACCAAACTCTGTTATTGATATTTTTTTACCCTTGAATACGGGTTTTGAATAAATAAAAGTCACATATTGCGAAATAAAAGCAAGTATATTGAAAGGCCAATATTATTTATACTTGCTAAACTAAGGATATGAGTGTTTTGTTGATTTGTAGCAGGTAAGTATGAATTTTAAAAAAAGGACACCTTTCAGAAGAAATCAGGGACAAGTATACAGGAGATAATCACAATTCGGATGTGCAGGTACTGGATGTTTGATTACTTTATTTGTTTTGAATCCGGAATACATTTCATTAAACTCAGGAACTGAAAAATTTGTTTATACATGCAATAAAATGGGTGTCTGGTATCACCAGTGCCTGTAAAATAGTTTATTAGTGATAATAAAAATGAAAGTTGAATGTTTTTATATTAACCAATTAAAAAACAAGATTATGGTTTCAAGTATTCAAAAAGAAAAGGCTGAAAAGTTCTTGAAATTTCATCAGGAAAAAGAAATTTTGGTTCTTTTAAACTCGTGGGACACCGGAAGTTCTAAATTAATTGAAGCATGTGGCTATAAAGCAATCGCAACAACAAGTATGGGAATAGCTGCCTCTTTGGGTTATCCTGATAGCCAGGTAATACAATTGTCGGAAATGATTGGAGTTATTAAGGGGATCGTAGCCGGAGTACAAGTTCCGGTTACTGTTGACATAGAAGCCGGATATGGGAAAAACTTAAATGAAATAATTGATACGGTTAAAAAAATAATTTCAACAGGAATTGTTGGAATAAACATTGAAGATAGTATCGATTTAAATCCGGTTTTAATTGACGAGTTGGAATTTTGTGAAAGGATATCCGCAATTCGTGCTTTATCCGATTCATTGGGTTTTCATTTAGTGATAAATGCCAGGACTGATTCATTTTATACGTCAACCGGTTCGCCATATGAAAAATTAGCCGAATCTATAAAGCGCGGTAACAAATACCGGGAAGCAGGTGCAGACTGTATATTCATTCAGCCTGTATGGGAAAAGGAAACGATTTCGACACTGGTTAAGGAGATCAATTCCCCGATTAATATTCTTTCAAATCCCGGAAATGGAGCAGGATTACCTCCAACAGTTCGTGAACTGCAGGAGTTGGGCGTTGCCCGTTTAAGCATGGGGTCAAGTCTGATGAAAGCTACTTTATCTTTGATCAAAAAAGTTGCTGACGAACTATCAGAAAAAGGGACATATAATATTTTATCAGATACATTAACACCGCTTCCTGATGCTGCATTGGCGTATAAAATGGCAATAGGGTTAAATAAAGGAACATCAGGTCAGTTTAAATAAAGAACGTTGCAAACGCTTGACCATATACTCCCCCGTTACAAACGAGATGGAGAAATCAGAATTTGTCTGCCCGGATAAGAGTATATTGGATTTGTGGGTACATGTCGGTTGATTCCTTTATATGTTTTCAATTCGGAATCAACTTCGATAAACCTAAACTATCCGGTTAGTAGTGCGTTACAACTCCGGACTAAGAGGAATCAATGCCTGACATTGTTTGAAGGGATATTGTGACCCCTGTTTATTCTATATACTCAGATGGGAAAGATAGAGTAATTCTCTTTTCCTATACTTATTTGTTATCCGATGATTCCTAATTTACTAACTCCTGACTTTCGGAGATTTAAAATGTCCTGGTTGGCTTCCAGCGTAATGGTAATGGAATAACTCATAACCCTAATAATTCCTTTTGATTATCTTTGGTTAATTCACTCACTTTACCTTCTTTTACTTGCTGCAGCGCTTTCTCTATTCGTTCAATGTTTTGTGGGATATCAAAATACGGATCGTTATCCGGGCTAGGATTCTCCGGAATTGAACTGCCACGATGAACGATTTCAAGGAATTCATTCTTTCGTTTGATGATGATTCTTTCGTTGGTAGCCATATCTAAGTACTTTTTCTGACTTTCTCTAAATTCTCTACTGCTAATGACTTTCATATGAAAATTTATGTGTACCGTGTATAGTACAAAAATAGATTATTTCTTTGGTACCAACAACGTAAACCGACTGTTTGTTTCCTGATTTATTTTGTTTTATCAGATTAGCAATACAAACAATTTACAATTTACCCCCTATATCAATCGGAATTGCAATTTGACCGTTTACACCCTTTTCATTCATATCATTTTTGGTTCTGCAGGGCAGAATAGGAGGCTTTCATGAAACTAATTCTTCCTTGCCACAAAGTCACTAAGACACAAAGATACACAAAGGAAAGAAATTCAGCATTTTAATTTAAGAGAACCTTAGTCCGTCAGCTGTCTGATTGTGGGATTATATTTTTTTCCTATATTGCTATTTGTTTCATATCATTTTTTGTTCGGCAGGGTGGAATAGGAGGCTCGCATCGTAATTACAAAACACGAAATGCAGAACTCATAACATAATCCGCGATATGGAAATCGCAGGCCCCAACAGGAATGAGGTTTGTTCACTCATTGAAATTGTGGAATACGGAACACGGAACGCGGAACGCAGAACGCGAAACGCATACAATAATCCGCGATATGGAAATCGCGGGTCCCAACAGGAATGAGGTTTATTCACTCATTGAAATTGTGGAACGTGTAACGCAGAACACGGAACGCGAAACACGAAACACGGAACGCGGAACCCGGAACGCGAAACGCGGAACGTTTTTAAAACGTGAGTTATTCTCCTCCACCCTCCATGTTCATATCCTGAGAACTTTGTTTCTTTTTCATATCGGCTGCTTTGGGTTTCATGTTACCAAAATTATAACTAAAGGTAACTCCCACCATTCGTCCATGGAAAAATGTTTCGGATGTTTGAGAGAAACCGGCACCCGAAGTAGTGGAACTGTGTTTATTCGAATTTAAAATATCCCTTGCCATCAGGCTGACGCTTAATTTACGGTCCATAAATGTCTTGCGCATGCCAAGGTCAATGGAGTATCTGGCTGCTTCGGTACCCTGAGCCACAAGTTCGGGAGATTCATATTCACCGGTAATTTGTCCTGATAAAGTTTTGCTGAGTAAAAAGTTAGCCAGCATGTTGGCGCTCCATGAAAAGTTGTTTTGCCCTGGAATCGTTGTGGTTAAGCTTAAATTGTACGGATTCTGATATACTGAAGCATCAAGCTTGCTGTAATACAAATTTACGGAAGTTGTCAGGTTCAGGATGGTGAAAATGCGGTTTTTTGACACTAATTCCAACCCGGTGTTCTGTGATTTGGAAAGGTTCATATAGGTATTTTCCATGGTGCCGCCATTAAGAAAACTGACACGTTCAATTACATTAGTTGTATTGTGGTAATAAACAGAAGCCGACAGCATTTGATTCTCCCAGTTTTTCAGATAATTCAGTTCAAGGGCTGAAGAGTATTCAGGTGACAGATCCGGATTACCGTATGAGATATTGGTTGAATCGGAATAATCGCGGAATGGGTTTATCTGTCGTCCGCGGGGACGGTTAACACGACGTGAATAATTCAACTGGATTTCGTCTTTGTTTTTCAATTCGTAGGATAGATACATACTCGGAAAGAACTGAATAATCGATTTTGCAGGTATTGTTTGTTGTCCTATAGCAGTAGTATTCGTTGATTTCTTCCAGAAATACTCTCCACGTAAACCGCCCTGAATACTAAAGCTCCCGATTTTATTCCCGTAGGTGACATATGCGGCATGAATCTGTTCATCATAGTTGAAATCATTTTTATACGCAGGTAACTGTACGCTGGTCTGAGTATAAAGTCCGGATGCATTACTCAACCTGTTGCTTACTGTGTTTTGCCATCCTAATTCGAGCTTGCTGCTTTCGGTCAGCTTATTGGTATAATCCCCCTTTAACATGATTTCATTGTTCTTGTCGGTAGAACGTTGTGTAACATCATTAAACGGTGTAGGCAGATCACTTTGTTCGAAGCGGTTGTCACCTCCCCTGACGTGATTTGAATAGGACAAGGTGGACATGAACGTATTTCCTTTTTTATCAAACTCATGGCTGTAATCAAGGTTCATGTTCACACTGGGACGTGTACCCGATCCGGTATTCGTCCTGCTGTAATCACGTTGTGTGGTATTTGTCAGCAAATCAATCTGTTTGTAATTGATTGTATTCGTTGAATTCCCTGAACCGGCCATGCCAAAACCTGACAGGCCAAGCGTGTTTTTAGAGTCCAGTCGATAGTCGATGCCGGCACGTAAAAACAGTCCGCCAAACGAATTGTTCATGATATTGTTCTGACTGATCAACGTACTGTCTATACCGGCTTTATTTTTATTATACCGGTTTGAAAAGCCACCACCCTGAAAATTCATGGCACGGTAACCCAGGTTGATATATGCATCAAATTTACTGCTGCTGTAGTTTATGTTCGCTCCCAGGTTCTGGCCCACCTTACCGCCATCAGGATAAATCAATCCGGCAGATACACTGCCGTAATAACCAGCCTTGCGTTCTTTTTTAAGCACCAGGTTGATAATCCCTGCTGATCCTTCGGGATTGTATTTTGCAGAAGGATTGGTCATTAATTCAATGGATTCAATGCTTTCGGCAGGCAATTGCTGAAGTACCTGTGCCCGGTTGTCGGCAGTGAGGCCGGATGCTTTCCCGTTGATCCATATTTCTACATTCCCGTCCTTACGAAGGGAAACATTTCCTTCGTTATCCACCGTCACCGAAGGTATGTTTTTCAACACATCAGATGCCGATCCTCCGGAAGAAGCTATGTTCTGGTCAACGCTGAACACTTTTTTATCAATGTCAAAACGCATTTGTGATCCCTGGCCCACTACTTCGACCTCTCCCAGTTTTTTACTGTCGGCTTCCATTTTAATCACGCCCAGGTTGACTGAAGTGTTTTTTACTTCCACTGTCTGATTGACGGTAGTGAATCCGACATAGCTAAGGCGGACATTGTATTTCCCGTTTTCTATCGTGGGTAAAATAAATGCACCATTGGTATCGGTAGAAACCAATGTGATTGGTTTAATGGAACCATCTTTAAATAACGTGATATTGACATAATCGAGTGGTGACTGGTCTGCAGCATCCACTACCAATCCTTTAATACTTTCTGCAGCCCAAAGCGGGGAAACGAGACACAATAAAAGAAAAAACGAAACAATCTTTTTCATACGACTAAACTAAACAATGAATATTAGGAAGGATTCAAATAAATATTATACCCTGATAAAATAAAAAGCATTCAAAATGAATGCTGTTCTATGCCCGTAAAAAATGAATCGTCAATTATCGGGCAAACAAAAAGTTTAGACTATGAAACGGGAATAGGGTTTAATCTATTGTTAAAAATAACCGTTAAATAATCTAAACTAGTAAGTTGAATCTATTCTATTAATCCGAATTTAAAAATTCGGAAGAATATAGTTTTCGCGTGCAGCAAAAATTTTATCTACCCTGTTTACTTCCAGGAAGGTAGTGCCAAATCCTTCACCAAAGCTTCCGCTCAGGTAACTGACATAATCATCTGGTTGCAACAATCCTTTTTTTATCAACTCATGCAATCCTGCAATAAAGTATTGTTGTGTATTTCCTTTTTCTTTTTGGAACATAGGGAAAACACCGTAAGATAATGCCAGTTCGCGGGTTGAACGTTCGTGGTAACAAATGGCCAGGATTGGGTTCGTGCCACGATAGGCTGATAAATGCCTGGCTGTTTTTCCACTGTAGGTATCGGTAATGATGGCTTTGGTACCAATTTTTGTACTTGCCTCATTGGCAGCATTTGCCAGAAAAGAAGTAATGTCGCTGGTGCTGAGCGGAATTGGAATGTCGTTTTCGGATAGTTTGGTCTTTTCAGCTTCTTCAGCCACTTTAGCCATAGTGCGTACAGCTTCCACCGGATACTTTCCATAAGCAGTTTCCCCGCTAAGCATCAGGGCATCCGTACGGTAATAAATAGCATTGGCGATATCCGTGATTTCTGCCCTGGTAGGACGTGGGTTTTTAATCATGGTATGAAGCATTTGTGTTGCTACAATTACCGGTTTACGGGCAACAACACATTTGCGGATCAACCGGCGCTGAATCCCGGGAATCTTTTCCTGAGCTACTTCAATGCCAAGGTCACCACGTGCGATCATCACTCCGTAGGTATATTGCAGGATTTCATCAATGTTGTCGACACCTTCCTGGTTTTCGATTTTCGATATGATTTTTATCGGACTGTTATGTGCGTCAAGGATGTTTTGAATATCAAGCAGGTCATGCTTGTTCCGGACAAATGAATGCGCAATAAAATCAAGGTCGTTTTCAATGGCAAAAAGGATGTTCGTTCTGTCTTTTTCAGTCAGTGAAGGAAGGTTGATCCTTACTCCCGGAACATTTACGCTCTTGCGACTGCCAAGTACACCATCATTCAGTACTTTACAATACAAAGCCGTTTCATCTTTAGATTCTACTTTCAAATCAATTTCGCCGTCATCAAACAGGATATCATCATCCACTTTTAAATCACGTACGAAAAACGGGTAATTAACGGCAATACATTCACGTGTTGAAATTAAATCGGGATTGCCAATCACTTTCACGATGTCGCCGGTAAAAAGTTCTATCTCATCATTTTCCGCCACTGTGGTACGAACTTCAGGACCCTTGGTGTCCATTAAAATGGCAATTTGATTACTTACAGCACGAACGTTGGTAATGATTTTTGTAAAACCTTCAGCCTGTAAGTGGGCTGAGTTCATTCTGACAACATTCATTCCTTCATCAAACATGGCCTGAAGAAATTCTACATCACAACGTTTATCACTAATTGTTGCTACTATTTTGGTTGATTTAGACATAAAAAAAATATTATATATTAATAATTCACTCTCATCACAAGAATCAGAGTAGGGTAGGTGAGAAAACACTTGAAAGAAAAGAAAAGTTTATCAGAACCGTATGATTGCTTCTACAGCCAACCGGTAGGAATCCATTCCAAAACCGACAATACAGCCTTTGCATACTTCCGAGAGAAATGAATGATGACGATACTCCTCTCGCTGGAAAACATTTGAAATGTGTACTTCCACAACAGGTACTGTTAAGGAGCGTATGGCATCGGCAATGGCAATGGAAGTGTGTGTATAAGCACCTCCGTTGAGGATAATGCCATCACATGAAAATCCGGTCTCCTGAAGTTTATCAATCAGGATTCCTTCTGTATTCGACTGAAAATAATCCAATTGCACTTCGGGGAACAACAATTTCAATTCATTAAAATAAGCTTCGAAAGTTTGATTACCATAAACTGTGGGCTCACGTTTACCCAATAAGTTCAGGTTCGGTCCGTTGATAATCTGTATGCGCTTCATAGCGATATTTTTTTGGTTTTGAATATATTCCGTATTGTGATTAACAGTATATAGAGAGAAGGTATGAGACAAACACCATTCGCCAGTATCATTGGTATATTTGGAATCAGCAACCCGTATAAAAACCAGAATAGTATTCCCATGGTCATTATACAATACATCCCGATTGAAATACTTTGGGTATCACCCGTTTTTATTACTTTCGCAGCTTGTGGAAACTGAGCTATGGCAGTACAAAATCCGGCAATGTATCCAATTACAACAATATCAAACGTCATAGATATAATTTTCTGCAAAAGTAACAAAAAAATACGACCTGCACAAAAGCTGTTGGAATGTGCCAAAATAATTCATAGTATTGTAATTTAAAAAACTGTTTATCTGCGATCGTAAAGGTCTTAATTATTTCATTAGAGCTTTTTATATATCATCTGACTGACTAACCAAAAACGATTTGAAACAAATATCAATTTTGAAGGCAGTTATTTCGCAACAAATGGAACATACCGATTTTTCGGGAGTCACAAAGCCACTAAGTTTGATATATTAATAGTTTGTGCATCTTTGTGTCTTAGTGACTTCGTGGCAAGGGGGAATAAGTTTCATAAGAGCGTCGTATTCCGCCCTGCCGAACCAAAAGCAATATGAAACAAATAGCAATTTAGAAGAAAATTATTTCGCCACAAAGACACAAAGTCACAAAGTTACACTAAGTCTGTTTTGTTGAAGATGTTTACTTTTTCAATAAATTGGAATCTTCAATATGTTCCTTTGTATCTTTGTGTCTTAGTGACTCCCGAAAAATCGGGATGTCGCATTCGTGGCAAGGGGGAATTAGTTTCATGAGAGTGTTTTTTCGCAAAATGAATCTCATTTCAAAAAAAAATGTACTTTTACATTTCAATTTAAATTCTTCTGCATGAATAATTTATTTTTTCAAACGTATAAGCCGGGCATTCCAAAAAAGTATTTATTGCTGGTAGCAGCAGGTGTATGGACTTTTGCAGGAGGAATGTTGCTTTACAGAGGCTTCTCCTTCCTGAAATTCAATTCGCCTGAGATTGATCTGGAAGAATCAGGCTGCATTGTGGCAGGAATCCTGTTTTATAAATTTCTGTTTTCGGTCATTTCATTTAAGCATATTCATCGTATTTTAAACCTTAAAATGGAAATGCCTTGTTTCTTCTCGTTTTTTAACTGGCGAAGTTATCTGATGATGACTTTGATGATTACTGGCGGGATTGCATTGCGGGTATCGGGTATCATACCGGTAAACTATCTTTCTTTGTTTTATATTGCCATGGGTACACCTCTTTTTATATCTGCCATGCGATTTTATTACTATGCGGTCAGGAATATTAAATTGAAAAAAGAATGATAGTATCTCACTGAGTTGAATTGTTCAAAATGTAAAGTGTATTTTCTGTATTTTCAGAATTAAAAGAATTTATATCATGGATGCAACTTTAAAAAAACTCAATTACAAGGAAGGACAACCATTATTTGTTATTCATCCACCCGGGATATTTGATGAAGTTATTCAGACCATATCGGCTCAATCATTAGTTTATAAAGAGATTAAGCCAACTGACCCTGTTGATTTTATGATTGTGTTTACCATGAAAAAGGAAGAACTGACCGGGTTGTTAGAATCATGCCTGCCCTGTTTGACTGGTGATGCAATTGTTTGGATAGCCTATCCAAAAGGAACTTCCAAAAAATACAAGTGCGATTTTAACCGGGACAACTGTTGGGAATTAATGGCTCCCTGGCAAATGATGCCCGTCAGGCAGATTGCCATTGATGATGATTGGAGCGCGCTTCGATTCCGGAAGACAGCATATATTAAATCTGAAAAACGTAAAAGGTAATCGATTACATGAAATAAAAGAAATTAAGCGGAGTGATATAAACCGGCAGGTTGATCTGATTGGTTGAATAATAATCATGAACTCCGGAAGATAAAAACGGGAATTAACTACATCCAGCCAATTTTAAAATTAAAACATACTGTTATGTCCAGGTACATTGAAAAGAAAAAAGAAGATATCGGTTTGTCACCCTATGCATTAGTTTTCAGGGGTAAAAAGAAAACGGATAAAATTGTATTAAGTGCCATGGATTTCAACCTGGAAGATGTTCGTGAGCTGGAAGTACGGTCCACAGATGACCTGGTTGCCCTGAAAAAGTCAAAGAAACTAACCTGGCTCAATGTTGATGGACTTGACAATGCGGAACTGATGGAAAATCTGGCACGCGTTTTTAAAATAGAGAATAATATCCTCTCAGAAGTTATGAATCCATCGGCCCGTCCTAAGATGCAGGAATTCGAGAACGGTATTTTTGTAACGATAAAAATGTTGCAGTACAATGAAAAAGACGACATGTTGACCGTTGAAAATCTGTCAATGATCATTGCTGATAATACACTGATCTCTTTTCAGGAACAGCCCGGACTTGTATTTGAGCCAATACGTGAACGTATCAGAAAACATAAAAATAAAATCAGAACTTCAGGTTCAGATTACCTGGCATTTGCCATGTTGGACGTTGTGGTGGACAACTATATTTACATCATTGGACTACTGGGAGAGAAAATCGAGAACCTGGAAGAAGACATGACCAATAATCCCCGGAAAGAACTGTTGGATGACATCAATTCATTTAAGCGGGAATTGAATTTTCTGAGAAAGAATATAAAACCGGCCAAAGAGATGATCGTAAATCTGATTAAAATGGAGACGGAATTTATACAGGAAGAAAATCACATGCATTTCAGGGAACTTCAGGATAATATCAATGAAGCTTCCGAACTTACTGACAGTTATCGCGAAATCCTATACGATCAGCTGAGTATTTATCATTCATCCATGAGTACCAAGTTAAATGAAATCATGCGGGTGCTCACCATTATTTCAGTCATATTCATACCTATAACATTCATTGTGGGAGTATATGGTACAAATTTCGTCAATGTGCCGGAGTTGCACTGGCAACATGGATATTTTATTATGTGGGGTGTTATGTTACTGACCACTCTGGGCATGTTGTGGTTCTTTAAACGAAAGAAATGGTTTTGAAAACAGGAGTGAGAGGTGAGGAGTGAGAAATGAGGAATGAGAGGTGAGAGGTGAGGAATGAGAAGTGAATACGTAGTTGGTAGTATGTAGTATGTAGCAAGTTGGTAGACAGGCAAATACTGGATGTTGCAAGCTCCATTGGTGGCCGGTAGGAAAAAGTAATAAAAATCAGGACGATACAGTTTTGTATTGAGACAGTAAAAAGTAAATTAAAATACTAGTAAAACCACAACCGACGATAACGATAACGATTTATTTATTTAAATATTAATTGGTTGTTAGATATTTATTTTTTGTCTAGGTAAATTCTGCGGATATTCAGTATAAATTATTTATATATTGAACGATTTGGCGTACCAATTGTTATAAAATACAAAAAAGAGAAATTGAATGGAAGAAATAATCAAAAGAAACAACAGGAAAAACACGGTAGAGAATCAGATACTGGTAATATTCGGTTCGAATGGTGACCTGGCAAAAAGGAAACTATTGCCGGCAATTTTTCAATTATACCTTGATAATTTACTTCCGGAACGATTTGTAGTCATAGGTGCTGGTAGCCTGGATAAAAACGAGGAAGTAAATCGCCTTGATGTAGCTAAATCAATGCTTGAGTTTGCAAAAAAATCGGTTGAAGAAGATCCTGACCGGTTACAGGCTTTCCTGGAACATGTTTATTACCAAAAAGTAAATAATCAGTCGGAAGAAGATTTCGGACTCTTAAAAAAATACATTGACCATCTTTCTGCCACACTGGATATTCCTAAAAACATCATTTATTATTTTTCAATTCCTCCGTTTCTCTATGAAGTGGTGGCAGCTCATTTAATAAAAAACGGTTTAAATACAGAAACGGATGGTTGGAAACGGATCATAGTTGAAAAACCATTCGGATACAGTTATGATTCGGCAATAGAGCTGGATAAGAAACTTCGTGACGGTTTCAATGAAGATCAGATTTACCGCATTGATCATTACCTTGGAAAAGAAACGGTTCAAAATATCATGGTGACCCGATTCTCAAACGGCTTCTTTGAACCCATCTGGAACAGGAAATATGTTGACAGGGTTGAAATCACTGCTTCCGAAAAAATCGGAGTTGGGAGTCGTGGTGGATACTATGATACATCAGGTACAATTCGCGATATGATTCAAAATCATTTGCTTCAGGTTCTGGCAGTTGTTGCTATGGAACCACCTTCAATTTTTGATTCAGAATCTATCCGTAATGAAAGTGTAAAAGTACTTCAATCCCTGCGTCCAATCAAGCCATCCGAAGTAGCACAGAATGTAGTCCGTGGCCAGTATATTGAAACCCTGGTAGAGGATGTGACTCAAAAAGGGTACCGGCAGGAAAAGGACGTAGCTCCAAAGTCAAAGACTGAAACATTTGTGGCTATGAAGGTATTTGTAGATAACTGGCGATGGGGTGATATTCCTTTTTACATCCGTACCGGAAAATGTTTACCCGAACGGGTCACCGAAGTGGTAATACATCTGAAACCGGCACCACATCAATTATTCAAGCAACGGTGCATGGCCCAGTCGACGAATATGATTATTCTGCGTATTAGCCCTGATGCAGGAGTTGCAGTTGATTTTGGCATGAAAATACCCGGCGCCGGGTATAAAGTGCAAAATGTTAATATGGCTTTCCATTATTCCGATTTAGCCGAACATAAAATATCCGAAGCATACGAACGTTTATTACTGGATTGTATGATCGGTGATTCAACACTTTATGCACGTGCCGATGCAGTTAAAGCGAGCTGGAAATTTGTGGATCCGGTTTTGGAGGAATGGAAAAAAAATCCGGATATTCCACTTTATTTTTACGAAGCCAATACATGGGGCCCGAAAGAAGCGAATGCCCTGTTCGGAAATAAAGAGTTAAAATGGCGTGCGCCATTTAAGAAGTTCAAGACAGAGTAAACGAACAGAGGAAAAATATATTGCTGAACTTTCACTATGTTGAACTTTACAAAAAAAATGAATCATACAATTGTTAAACGATTTAATGATGAATTAAAATGAATCAGAATTTGCATATTTACGATACACCTGAAGATGCAGCCAGGGCAGTAGCCAATTTAATACAGACAAAAGCTAAGGAAAAGAATAAAAAATCCCTTCCTTTTAATATTGCTTTGTCGGGAGGAAATACTCCTAAATTGTTGTTTAATTTGTTGGCAAAAGAATATGCTGATAGTATTCCATGGCATTTTATCCGTCTTTTTTGGGTGGATGAACGTTGTGTGCCACCAACACATGCAGAAAGTAATTACGGCATGACCTATGAAAGTCTGTTGAAAAATGTACCGGTTCATGATGCAAACATTTTCCCGATTCAAGGCGAAATTGACCCGAAAACTGAAGCAAAACACTACCAGCATATCCTTGAAAATCAATTGCCAAAAAGAGATGGATATCCAAAATTTGACCTGATATTACTTGGCATGGGAGATGACGGGCATACAGCTTCTATTTTCCCCGATAATTTGAGTCTGCTTCATTCTGAGCAATTTGTAACCGTATCAATACATCCTGTTTCCAATCAGAAACGAATCACGCTTACCGGAGAAACAATCAATCAGGCCGATGAAGTTGTCTTTTTGATTACCGGGGAGTCAAAAGCAGAAGTGTTGAAAAAAATTATTCACCGGAATCCTTCCTTTGAAAGTTTACCTGCTTCGTATATCCATGCCCGGTCGATTCCTGCACAATTCTATCTCGATAAAGCAGCTGCAGATAAACTGTGATAAATTTTCCCCCTTTATTCTCCGAAGTGAAAAATAATCTTTAATTTTGAGGTTTGATTTAAAATTCCTCAATACCATCATTTGTAATTATTTATTATAAATTCATCTTCATGAAATCTAATTTATGTTGCTTATTCATAGCAATAATGCTGTTTTTATCAACGTTTTATTTTTCTGTGAAAGCTACTGATGCAACCCAAAAACAGGCGTTTTTTACTTCAACAGATCAGACAAACTGGGTTTATGTTATAAAAGATAAAAGTAGTAAACCCGCAGAGGTATTTAGTATGAATAATGGTATTCTACGAATTACCGGCATATCAAGCGGCTATTTACGTACAAAAAAAAGTTATTCAAATTATGAACTGAATACAGAATGGCGATGGACAAAAATGCCGGCAAACAGCGGAATACTGGTACATATCCAACAAAAAGACACCATCTGGCCGGTGTGTTATCAGGTACAGCAAAAAGCAGGCGATGCGGGTGATATTATCTGCATGAATGGTTTATGGGCTAAAGAGTGCACTGATTCGGTAAAATATACTGTAAAAAAAATGTTGGTTTCAAATGAAAAACCGATAGGTGAATGGAATTCGATGAAGGTGATTTGTAAGGATAATACTCTTAAAGTATTTGTGAACGGACAATTGCAAAGCGATATAACTGGTCTGACTGCCTCAAATGGATATATTGGTTTTCAAAATGAAGGAAAACCACTTGAATTCAGAAACCTATCCATTAAATTACTAAGTAAAACAATAAAGAAATGATAAAAGGAGCAATATTTGATTTCAATGGTACCTTGTTCTGGGATACCGCATTTCATGACCTGGCTTTTGATATATTCCTCGAAAAGCATGGAGTTCAGCTTACTGATGAGGAAAAACGTATTCAGATTCATGGACAAATGAATCCGGATATCATGCGAAATATTTTTGGAAATCAATTGACAGAAAAGGAAATTATCGATTTCTCTCAGGACAAAGAATTGATTTACCGCCAACTTTGTATGAATGATCTGAAATTTGCACCGGGGGCGGAAGAATTGTTTGGTTTCTTTCAAAAGAACGGAATTCCCTTTACAATTGCCTCTTCTTCCGGAATTGAAAATATAAGCTTTTATTTTGCAAATATGAAGTTGGATCGTTGGTTCAGCTTAGATAAGGTGGTTTACAACAATGGTACATTTCGTGGAAAACCTTTTCCCGATGTTTTTCTGGAAGCAGCAAAGAAACTGGAATTACTACCCGAAGAAACAGTTATTTTTGAAGATTCAGTAGCCGGGATTGAAGCTGCCGAACAAGCGGGCGCTGGAAAAATATATATTGTAAATTCATACGGTGAAAATTATAGCCGTTTTCCATACGATATCATTACAACTTTTGATCGTGTTGACAGGAAGTTATTTGTTTAAAATTTCAACTTTGCTAATGTACGGATTGATCGTCAAGACATTGGAAGCCATTTGACAATAACATTATGCTTATTCATAAGATTATGTATTTCCAGACTCTCCCCCTGCTTTCTCCTTAGGAGAGGACAGGAGGAGAAGTTTTATTTTAAGAAGAAATCAGACAAGACTTTATAGCAAACCTACTACTTGTGTCTTATTATAGTTATGTTAATATAATCAAAAACAGTCAACTTTTAATTTTTAAAAGGGTCTTTCATTTCCAAATTTCGAAATAGTTACATTTTCAAATTGATTTTTTGTATCTTTGTACCCCTAAAATCATTTCAAATAAAGTCTTTATGAGTAGTTTCGGAAAATGGATAGGCGGTGGCCTTGGTTGGGCATTAGGTGGACCCATGGGCGCATTAATAGGCTTTACACTGGGATCAATGTTTGATGGTACAAAACTGTCAGGGAGTACCTCTGTGTCAACAAACAATACCACTGAAGGTGATTTCAAAATGAGCCTGTTGGTACTGATGGCCTGCATAATGAAAGCAGACGGACGGGTTGATAAATCAGAACTGGCCGTGGTTAAAAAGTTTTTAATTACCAACTTCGGCGAACAGGGAGCGTTGGATGCTTTACAAATCCTGAAAAGTCTGTTAGAGCAGGATATTGATGAATCGGGTGTTGCCATGCAAATAAGTCAGAACCTGAATTATTCGTCAAAACTGGAATTACTTCATTTGCTTTTTAATATTGCTTATGCCGATGGGGAAGTGGTTGCTTCGGAGATGGCTACCATTCAACGGATAGCTACAATATTCCGCATCGACAGGCTGGATTTTGAATCGGTGAAAGCACCTTATATGAAATCGGTGGACCGTGACTGGGCATTCAAATCACTGGAAATAGAACCTACAGCTACCAATGAAGAAATTAAAAAAGCTTATCGGAATATGGCTAAGAAATACCATCCTGATAAGGTAAATGACCTGGGTGAAGACGTAAAGAAATCAGCCACAGAGAAATTCAGGTCTATCAATGAAGCATATGAAAATATAAAAAAACAACGTGGAATGGCGTGAAGAAGAAGTAAGGAGTAAGAGGTAAGGAGTAAGTAATGCTATTGATTCCATGTTCTTACTCCTTACCTCTTACCTCTCCATTAATAGTACTAATAGATTATGGAAGCTAAATTACATATTTACAATACATTAAGTCGTAAGAAAGAATTATTTGAACCGATACATTCCCCGAATGTGGGCATGTACGTGTGCGGACCAACTGTGTATGGTGATGCCCACTTAGGTCATGCCCGTCCGGCTATAACCTTTGATATCTTGTTCCGTTATTTAATTCACTTAGGATATAAAGTGCGTTATGTGAGGAATATAACTGATGTTGGTCATCTTGAAAATGATGCTGACAGCGGGGAAGATAAAATAGCTAAAAAAGCACGCCTGGAACAACTGGAACCTATGGAAGTTGTTCAGTATTATACCAACCGCTACCACAAAGCCATGGAAGCACTTAATGTGTTGCCACCCAGTATTGAACCCCATGCTTCGGGTCATATAATGGAACAGATTGACTTTGTGCAAAAAATTCTTGATGCAGGTTTTGCGTATGTCAGTGAGGGTTCAGTATACTTTGATGTGGAGAAATACAACACCAAATACCAGTATGGTAAACTATCCGGCAGAAACATAGATGATATGCTTGAATCTACCCGTGAGCTTGATGGACAAAGTGAGAAACGACGCAGTGTGGATTTTGCCCTGTGGAAAAAAGCTTCACCCGAGCATATCATGCGTTGGAAGGCTCCATGGAGTGAAGGTTTTCCGGGCTGGCACATGGAATGTTCGGCTATGGGAACCAAGTACCTTGGCGAACAGTTTGATATCCATGGTGGTGGAATGGATCTGATGTTTCCTCACCACGAATGCGAAATAGCACAATCAACAGCGGCACTGGGAAAAGAAACCGTAAAGTATTGGATGCATAACAACATGATAACCATCAACGGTCAGAAGATGGGAAAATCGCTGGGGAATTTTATTAACCTGGAAGAGTTTTTTACCGGAACCCATGCACTGCTAACTCAGGCATTCAGTCCAATGACCGTAAGGTTTTTTATCCTTCAGGCCCATTATCGCAGCACAGTTGATTTTAGCAGTGAAGCTTTGCAGGCTTCTGAAAAAGGATTTAGCCGGTTGATGGAAGGATATGCCCGATTACAAAAACTTGCAGCATCGGCTATATCAACGGTTGAAACTGTAGGACTCCGCGCGAAATGCGAAGATGCCATGCTCGATGATTTGAATACACCTATTGTGATCTCCCATTTGTTTGATGCCATGAAAACCATTAACCAGGTACATGATGGCAAAGAAACTGTTTCTGAACCTGATTTAATTGAACTAAAATCTGTATTCACTCTTTTTGTGGAAGATATCCTTGGTTTAATAACCGAAAACGAAGCAGGTGCCGGAAATGAAGCATACAAAAAAGCTATTGATTTATTACTGAATATGCGCCTGGATGCAAAGAAGAATAAAGACTGGGCTACAAGCGATAAAATACGCAATGAACTGACTGCTATGGGCTTTGAAATAAAAGATACCAAAGACGGGTTTGAGTGGAAGTTATAGGAAGTTTGAAAAGTTCCGCGTTCCGCGTTCCGCGTTTCGTGTTGTGGTAGAAGAGGTTTGAAGAGTTTGAAGAGTTTGAAGTTTGAAAAGTTTCGTGTTCCGAGTTCTTCGTTTTGTGTTGTTGATACAACTATTCTTCAAAGGAATAATAGCTGAAGAAGAACATATGACATGAAGTGATTCATTCACAGATAACTAAAAGAATAATAACCTTTTTTGTTTAAAACAATATTGTTGCATACAAGTTTGTTTGTTATACGATGAATATCTGAAAAAAGATAAGATTCTGGACAAATAAGAAATATTAAAAGATTAGAAAGAACAGAAATAAGATAATAATTAGAATAAGATAAACAATGGAAACTACAAGACAACAAAAAATATCGAGGATGTTGCAGAAAGAACTGGGGGAAATCTTTTTGTTGTATGCCCGTGAAATACACGGCACATTAATTACAGTCACCTCGGTGCGAATAAGCCCTGATTTGGGAATTGCCCGTACTCATTTAAGTGTTTTTCCAAGTAACAAAGCAACTGAAGTGTTGGAAAAAGTGAATGCTGATATCAAGTCAATTCGATATGATTTAGGCAAAAGAGTACGTTACCAGCTACGGATAGTACCTGAATTATTTTTTCATGTGGACGATTCACTTGATTACCTTGAAAATATTGATAATTTACTGAGGAGCGATCCTCCCGGACCTGTTACAGACGAAATTGAATAGAGATTGAATAATGAACGACCAACAAAACACTTCAACTTCCTTTCGTGGGTTATCATTTTCCTTTCGCATAGCTAAACGCTATCTGTTCTCCAAAAAGTCACATAATGCCATTAATATTATCTCAGGCATTTCTGCGGCTGGTGTTGGAGTAGGAGCTATGGCGCTGGTGTGTGTGTTGTCTGTATTCAATGGTTTTGAATTGCTGATTTCGGATATGTTTTCATCCTTCGATCCCGATTTGAAAATAACACTGACCCATGGAAAGACTTTTGATGTCAATTCACAGGAACTGAACAACCTTCGGAAAATGAAGTCTGTAGCTTATTTCACGGAAGTAGTGGAAGAGAATGCCTTGTTGCGTTTCAAAGACAAGCAAATGCCTGCTACCATTAAAGGGGTGAGTAATGATTTTGAAAAAATGACCCGCATCGACAGCATCATGTATGATGGTAAATTTATTCTAAATGATGGGGCATTCGAACGGGCAGTTCCCGGAGTAGGAGTTGCTGCTATACTGGGCCTGGGTGCGCACTTTATTGATCCACTCTATATTTATGCCCCAAGACGGACATCGAAAATAAACCTTCTTCGACCTGAAAACAGTTTTAATCAGTTGGGCACTTTTGTGTCCGGTATTTTCACAGTAAAGCAATTGCAGTATGACGATCATTATGTGATTGTTTCTATTAAACTGGCCCGTGATTTGTTTGAATATGAAAAAACAAAAGTGTCATCTGTAGAACTGAAATTAGCTAAAGGAGTTGATCAAGAGAAAATGCAACAGCAGATTAAATCTCTTCTTGGAGATCGTTATCAGGTTAAGAACCGTTACGAACAACAGGAAAGCTTCTTTAAAATCATGAAAATAGAGAAATGGTTTACTTACCTCATCCTCTGTTTTATTCTGCTGATTGCAAGTTTTAATATCATTGGGTCGTTGTCTATGCTGATTATTGATAAAAAGGGAGATATCGAAACACTGCGTAATCTGGGAGCCAATAACCGGTTAATAAGACGAATCTTCCTGTTTGAAGGTTGGATGATTGCGGCTGTAGGAGCAGTAACGGGAATCGCATTAGGAACACTTATGTGCTTATTGCAGCAGTATTTTGGAATACTGAAACTCGGAACCGGTTATGTTGTGGATGCCTATCCGGTATTAACAAATGCAACCGACTTGTTGTTGGTATTTATTACCGTACTTGTCATGGGATTCCTGGCAGCATATTATCCTGTCAGGTATATTCGGAAGCAAGAAAATTTATCGGATTAAATGGTGAGGTATTTATCAAAATATGAACAACATAATTAATAAAACTCCGTTATTGAAAAATTATATTCGATTTCCTGAATCCAACGATTATCCCCAATGAAAAAACTTATATGCATATTGTTCGTTATTGCTGTATTCTTGACATCCTGCGGTGGAGGTCAGCTGAATCAACAATTGGTGTACGAAAAAAATCCTCATTATGCATGGGGGTATGCCGAGTTCTTTGGAGATTATTATCAGCCCGAAAACGGTAACAAAAATAATGTAGTATCCATATCCCTTTTTTCAGATTCTTTAAAACTAAATGAATTGAGAAATCTTACCGGTTTGGGACAATACTTATACCTGGAAGATGTTTTTCAGGCTTCCACCGATACCTTTCTTCAGGTAGGGACATATAACGTGTCCGATTCAGGTTTGAAATTCACGATCGCGCCGGGTAAAAATGATACCGTAGATAAACAGGTTTACCCTATTGGTGCCTATATATCCTATTTCGAATACAATGCAGCCAATTCAACTATGAAACTTATTACAGGAGGATCAATGTCCGTAAGTTTATCCGGAAGTGTTTATCATATTGCCTGTAATTTTAATACTTCGGATGGATTGGAACTGAAAGGGAATTACTCAGCCGAATTACCCCACATTGATCAATCGCTTGCCACTCCAAAATCAGGGATAAGAAAAAAACTTCTTTATACCCGAAAGTAATCAGGCAAATCTGATTATACTTTAAAATCCCTTAAAACACCTGAATTTATTCATAGTGCAATGGTAAATATAAAAATATATTTATCTTTGCACACGTTTGTATTATCCGGTATGAAGAAAAGAATCACTATAAAAGATATTGCTAAAGAGTTGAATGTTCATCATTCAACTGTTTCCCGCGCCTTAAGAAACGACCCGAGAGTGAATGAAAAAACACGTGACCTGGTACTGGCTTACGCATTAAAACATGAATACCAGACAAATATGAATGCTGTTCAGTTGCGGGGTAGCAGTAATAATACAATCGCGTTAATCGTACCCAATATAAATCATACCTTTTTCTCGGATATTGTAAGTCAACTCACCAACATTGCCTATAAAAAAGGATATATTATTTCTGTTTTTCAATCGAACGAGGATTATAATCAGGAAGCAGGCATTGTCAATACAATAATCAAACACAATTATGCCGGAGTAATTGCTTCCATTTCGAAAAATACCACCGATAGCAAACATTTTGCATTACTGGCTACTTTCGGAATACCTCTTGTCTTTTTTGACAGGGTATGCGATGATATTATCACTCCAAAAGTCCTGGTTAATAATTATGAAGTGACATTTGAAGCTACTGAATATTTGATAAAGAAAGGTTACACTCACATAGCCCACCTCACCGGACCAACAAACATTAATGTTTTTAATAGCCGGCAAAACGGATACCATGATGCACTGATTCGCCATGGGTTATCCTATAACCGACAGCTTGCCCTGAATGAAGAGTTTTCCGTTGAACTGGGAGAAAAATGCCTGAGTGATTTACTGTTGGAAACAGAAAAGCCGGATGCCATCATATCGTCATCAATTCTTCTGACGATAGGGATAGTTGTTAGAGCCCGGGAAATGTTTTTAAGGATTCCACAGGATCTGGGTCTTATAGGTTTTGGAAATCAATTGAGTTCTATGATTATGCAGCCGGGATTAACCTCTATTTATCAATCGGAAACAGAAATCGCAGCGATAGCATACGATTTGCTGGATAAAATGATACAAAAAGAAATGCCAATTGGTGCAGACTGTACAATAACAGTTCCTGCACAAATAATATTCAGAGAATCATGTTAAATATATATTTATTAAATCATGCACACGTGTGCTATAATATTCTAATCTTATGTTAAAAGGAATTTCACCTTTAGTAAGTCCTGAACTGCTGGCAGTTCTGGCACGTATGGGTCATGGCGACGAAATCATTCTGGCTGATGCCCATTTCCCGGGAGAATCATTTAATGGCCGTGTATTAAGGGCTGATGGTTTGCGGATACCTGAATTGCTGGCAGCTATATTGCCGTTGTTTGAACTGGATGCCTATGTGCCTCATCCATTAGTCATGATGGCAGCGGTAAAAGGTGATGACCTTGATCCAAAAGTTGAGGAGTCATACCTTAAAAGCATTCATATCTCTAACCCTAATGCTCCATCTATTGAAAGGATAGATCGATTTGCATTTTATGAAAGAACCAAAACAGTGTTTGCAGTGGTTATGACCGGTGAAACAGCTAAATACGGGAATATCCTGTTGAAAAAAGGGGTTACTCCGTGCTGATTGATGATTAGTTGATTAAGTAAATAAGTTGAGTAAGTTGATCAACTCAATTAACCAATTAACCAATCAACCTCCCGATAGCTATCGGGACAACTCAATCAACTTAATCAATTCAACAACTCAATCAACCAATTAACTCAACAACTCAACAACTCAACAACTCAATCAACAATGACAATAAAATCAAAAGGTGCTTTTTTACCTGGAAATAGTACAGTCGTATTCAAAGATGTGGAATTTCCAACACCGGGACACGGTGAAGTATTGCTAAAAGTAAAATCATCCACTATCTGTGGCAGTGATATTCGTGCCATTTACCGTGAACACCTGGGGAAAGGTCCGGAAGGATACCAGAATAAAATTGCCGGTCATGAACCTGCCGGACAGATCATTTCATGTGGTCCCGGAATGAAACGTTTTAAGGAAGGCGACAGGGTAGTGGTCTACCATATTTCCGGTTGCGGCTGTTGCAATGACTGCCGCCGTGGATACATGATCTCATGTTCAAGTCCTTCGCGAGCTGCTTATGGCTGGCAACGTGACGGTGGAATGAGCGAATACATGATTGCCGAAGAAAAAGACCTTGTGTTGCTTCCGGATGAATTGACCTATACGGATGGTGCACAGGTTGCCTGTGGATTCGGTACTGTATACGAGGGACTGGAAAAAATCGGTATTAATGGAAATGATGCCGTACTGGTTACCGGATTAGGTCCTGTCGGATTGGCCGCCCTTATGCTGGCAAAAGCATTGGGTGCACAAAAACTCATTGGCGTAGATACCGTGGCGGAACGTTGTCAGATAGCCATAGATCTTGGACTGGCCGACGAGGTATTTGTATCAGGGCCGGATACCATGGCAAAAGTAATGGTTGCTACTAACGGCAAAGGGTTTGAGAAAACAGTTGATTGCTCAGGTCATACATCGGGACGTCAACTTTGTATCCGTGCTACCCGTCAATGGGGGAAAATGGTTATGATCGGTGAAGGAGGAACAGTTGAATTCAACCCAAGTCCGGATATCATTCATGACCAGAAAACAATTTATGGATCATGGGTTACTTCCATATGGAAAATGGAAGAACTGGTCGAACGCCTGGTACGATGGGGAATCCATCCCGAAGTATTGGTTACCCATCGCTTTACCCTTGAAAAGGCTGCTGATGCCTATTCATTGATGGCTGAAGGGAAATGCGGTAAAGTAGCTGTCGTTTTTGACGAAGAAATTAAATAAACTAAACTGACCCCTAACCCCTAAAGGGGAATTAAGAAACAACATCTTTGTCCCCCTTTAGGGGTTAGGGGTTCTTAATTCTAATATTATGCAAACAATAAATCCCCAACTGGTACCCTCTAAAACTCTTTATAATGGTGCCAAAATCCCGGTCATTGGATTAGGAACCTTTGGTTCGGATAATTACGATGCTGAAACCATTGCACGTGCAGTGAAAACAGCTATTAAAATCGGGTACCGTCACATTGACTGTGCTTCTGTTTACGGAAATGAAAAAGAAATCGGGAATGCGTTACAGGAAGTTTTCGCCGAAGGCATTGTCACCCGCGAAGAACTGTGGATTACTTCCAAAGTTTGGAACGACAAACATAAACACGTAGTTGAATCATGTAAGCAAACATTAAAAGATTTGCAACTTGATTACCTGGATTTATACCTTGTTCACTGGCCTTTTCCAAACTTCCATGCTCCGAAGTGTGATGTAACTGCCCGCCAGCCTGATTCAGTACCTTATATTCATGAAAATTATATGAAAACCTGGGCACAAATGGAAAGCCTGGTTCAAAACGGAAAAGTAAAAAATATAGGTACCTCCAATGTGACAATAGCCAAAATGGAACTTATATTACGGGACTGTAAAATTAAGCCTGCCGTAAATGAAATGGAGATTCACCCTCATTTTCAACAACCCGAACTCTATAATTTTATGATCGAAAATGGTGTTCAGGTTATTGGGTACAGTCCGATCGGATCACCAAAACGTCCTGAAAGAGACAAAACAGCTGATGACACCATTGATATTGAAGATCCGGAAATTATAAAGATTGCCGGACGACTGAATGTTCATCCGGCAGTAGTATGCCTGAAATGGGCTGTACAAAGGGGTCAAATAACTATCCCTTTTTCAGTGAAGGAAGATAAACTGTATAATAACCTGAAAGGAGTTACCGAAGGACCGCTTACGGCTGAAGAGATGGATTCCATTTCGACAATTGATAAAAATTGCCGGTTGATCAAAGGCCAGGTATTTCTATGGAAAGAAGCCAAAGGCTGGGAAGATTTATGGGATTTAAACGGAGTAATAGCTATCTGATACGAAAACTGATCATGAAAAAACAAACATTGCAACTATTGGCAACCATCATTCTTTGTTCAAATATTTCAGGCATTGCTGCACAGGATAAAACAGAAGGGAAATTTAAGGCAACCGATGAATCACTTCAACAATACACCTATCCGACATGGTTTAGGGATGCTAAATTTGGTATCTGGGCTCATTGGGGCCCTCAGGCTGTTCCACGTCAGGGAGATTGGTATGCCCGGAATATGTATGTTCAGGAAGGTGATAAATGGGCTACTGAAACCTATGACTCACATTTAAAGACGTATGGTCATCCTTCTGTGGCAGGGTATAAAGATATCATACCGCTTTGGAAAGCTGAAAGGTGGAATCCGCAGGAACTCATGAAGCTTTATAAAAAAGTGGGAGCAAAGTATTTTGTGAGTATGGGTACGCATCATGATGATTTCTTTCTGTGGAATTCAAAAATACATCGTTGGAACTCAGTCAATATGGGCCCAAAGAAAGATGTAGTAGGGTTATGGCAAAAAGCGGCACAAAAAGAAGGATTGCGTTTTGGTATCTCCGAACATTTAGCTGCAAGTTATACCTGGTTTCAAACTGCTAAAGGTGCAGATAAAAAAGGTGATAAAGCCGGCGTGCCCTATGATGGAAATGATCCTCAATACGAAGACCTGTATCATGGGA
>Ga0302215_10000484_pt1 | contig 29321 bp, 27 predicted proteins | sample II_Fen_N3_1_FD_194580 | JGI IMG/M metagenome (GOLD analysis project Ga0302215, IMG submission 194580) | Peat permafrost microbial communities from Stordalen Mire near Abisko, Sweden - II_Fen_N3_1 | ecosystem: Environmental > Terrestrial > Soil > Wetlands > Permafrost | place: Sweden: Abisko... | reverse complement strand
AACGTTCAGGCACGGTGTCCACACCTACCAACTTTTCTGCTCCCATAGCTTTTGCGAGCATCAAAGCAGCCAAACCAACAGGACCTAAACCGGTTACAAGAACAGCATCGTTTCCACTGATTCCAATTTTTTCCAAACCTTCGTAAACTGTACCAAAACCGCAGGCAATTTGTGCGCCATCGGTATAGGTCAATTCATCAGGAAGTAACACAAGATCTTTTTCTTCGGCAAGCATATATTCAGCCATACCGCCATCGCGTTGCCAGCCGTAAGCTGCACGTGAAGGACTTTTACACGAAATCATGTAACCACGACGACAATCGTTGCAGCATCCACAACCTGAAATATGATAAACTACAACACGGTCACCTTCTTTGAAACGTTTCATACCGGGACCGCAAGAAATAATTTGACCTGCAGGTTCGTGTCCACATATTTTGTTTTGATAACCTTCCGGTCCTTTTCCAAGGTGTTCGCGATAAATTGCACGAATGTCGCTACCGCAAATTGTAGATGATTTCATTTTGAGCAGAACTTCTCCATGTCCGGGTTTTGGAAATTCTACTTCTTTGAAAATAACGGTGCTATCTCCCGGCAAAAATGCAGCTTTTGATTTAATTGTCATTGTTCTAATTATGATATTTGAATTATTTGTTAATTGCAAGGTGTTACTCCTTTTTTCAGAAGTATATTTCCATACTTAGCTGTTTCACCGGTCATTACAACGGCAAAAGCTGACTTTGTTCTTTCGTAAAAAGCAAACCGATCAATGCGTTCAATTGCCGGAGCATTCGGATTTGAAATATGAATACTTTTCAAATACGATTCTTCCACATTCGGATCAAGTTGATCGCCGGGAACAGCAGCCATCATAGCCAAAGGATGCGGAACATACGCATCAAGTTCTAAAAGTGGCAAAATAGCTGCCAATAATTCGGGAATGCGAAGACCGTCGGCACGCAAAACACGCCCATTAAACGATTCTCCCGGAAAATGAGCATCGGCCAGAATTATTTCGTCGCCATGACCCATGCGTGCCAAAACTGCGAGCAATTCCGGACTTATTAATGATGAAATTCCTTTTAACATAGTAACTAATTTTAAAGCACACGTGTGCCATTATTGTATCTAAAAATTTAATGTTGATTTATTTTCTTTGAACTCAAATCTTGATTTTACTTATTTAATTCCTCCCATAAATTTTGAATATTTTCTTCTCCCTCATAATAATCTACAGTAGAATCTTTATAAAAAACTTCGCATGGAGGAATAATATTTACTTTTCCGGTATCGGGATATTCGCAGACATCAACACCTAAAAAAGTACGTACATCAAGATAAGTGCAATCTTCGGTTGTATGATTATGAAACTGATGTACACCTTCTTTACCCATTTCAAAGAATACCAAATCGCCGGCATTCATTATTTCAAGTCCCTTTTCGGTGCGCAAAGTCATACTTCCCGACGTAATCATTATCAACTCTTCGGCATGTCGATGAAAATGATATGGAAACGAAAACTCACCGGGATGCAATAACCGGATGTCAAACTTTAGATTTTTCGAATCCACAACTTCCGACAAACGTGGTTGAGCTGTGAACAAGCGGAAATGCTCAATAGTAATAGCATCTTGCTCAAATTCAAGATCTTCTTTTCTAAAAATAGTCGCCATAGATTATCCGTATTAACATGATTCTTTGAAAATGATTTCTGCTTCAACAATTTTCACACACGACTTTACTTCCTGCATTTCGCCCGTTATCATCTTTTCGAGCAAATCAAATGAAATTTCAGCAATCTCTTTTTCATGTTGCTCAATATAAGTTATCTGTGGTTGAATAATTTCAGAAGAAAGCAAAGTTCCAAAAGTAATTAATCCTAGTTCTTTTGGAATTTCAATACCTAAAGCACGTGCCTGTAAAAGAATTCCCATGGTTAAATGTACCGAAGAAGATACAATTGCATCCGGTCGCTCGGATGAATTCCAAAGTTTTGAAAATATGGTTTTACCAATTTCTATACTGAAATCATCCTCAATAACAATTGGTTGCACATATTTAAGCACGTTCTTTTTTAAAGCATCAATATAACCATTCTGACGATCGCGAAACACATTGATACTGTTTGTCCCTGTTAAATGAGCAATTCTTTTATATCCCTTATTTACAAGGCATTCCGTGGCTACAAATGTAACTCCATAATTATTCACCAACACTTTAGGAGTTCGAATGTCATCGCATACACGATCGAAAAAAACCAACGGAATACCAAACTTTTTTAACAATGAAAAATGCTCACCATTTAGTGTATCTTTGGCAATGGAAACAATCACACCTGCAAAATTATGCTTGATAATCGTGTTTACAATTTCCTTTTCCTGTAGGTATTTCTCATTCGATTGAAAAACCGAAATCACGTACCCTTTCTGAAATGCCAAATCGGTGAGCTGACTAACTATGTCTGAAAAAAAACTATGATTGATATTGGGTACAATCAGTGCAATGGCATTGTTCGCTTTTCCTCGCAATTGTACCGCGTTCATATTTGTTTGATATTCATGCTCACGAGCATACGCCAACACACTGTCACGAGTTACTTCATTCACTCTTGGATCGTTTCGCAATGCTCTGGAAACAGTTGAATGATGAATATTAAGCTCTTTGGCTATGTCTTTTATGGTAATTCTTTTCTGCATGAATTTTAAAATACAAACGTGTGCAAAGATAAATATTATTTTGAAATACGAGATTATTTGAGCTAATTTTTGAAGAATTTTATAGAATCGGGTTGAATCACATTAATTCAAATTTTAGACTACACAAAGTAGTCAACATTTTTTTGTAATTTTGCAGCATTAAAACAGATTTAAATTGGAATAATGCGCATTTTAATTCAACGGGTTAACGAAGCTTCGGTAGAAATTGACAAAAAAATTAAATCATCCATTCAAGTTGGTTTGTTAGTTTTAGTAGGGATTGAAGATGCCGATACAATTGAAGATAGCGCCTGGTTAGCTGCCAAAGTGCTGAATATCCGTATTTTTGACGACGAAAACGGAGTAATGAACAGATCGGTTTTAGATCTAAACGGTGAAATACTGGTGGTAAGTCAGTTTACTTTACATGCTCAAACAAAAAAAGGAAACCGACCGTCGTATATAAAAGCTGCCAAACATGAAATTGCAGTTCCATTGTACGAACATTTCTGTACCGAATTGAGCAAAAATTCAGGAAAAGAAGTCAAAACAGGCACCTTTGCCGCCGATATGAAAGTGGCTTTGGTGAACAACGGTCCGGTTACAATTTGGATGGATAGTAAAAACAAAGAATAGAAATAACCCCCATTTGAAGGTTGAGGGTCTCAAATAACATAATTATGATAAAAAAACATATCCCTAATTTTATTACTAGCCTAAACCTATTTTCAGGATGTATTGCTGTCTACTATGGTTTTTTGGGAAACTATCAAGCTGTTTTCTGGTTGATTTTGCTTGCGGCTGTTTTCGATTTTTTGGATGGTTTTGCAGCCCGATTATTAAAAGCATATTCTCCAATGGGAAAAGAACTTGATTCATTGGCAGATATGGTAAGCTTTGGTTTGGCTCCGGGTGTCGTTGCTTTTTCGATGTTATCACAGACTTCGCTTCCTTCGTGGTTGGCTTTTGCCGGATTTATTATTCCTGTGTTTTCAGCTCTTCGTCTGGCGAAATTCAATATCGACGAACGTCAAACAACTTCATTTATAGGTTTACCAACTCCCGCAAATGCTATTTTTTGGGTAGGTATTGGTTATTCATATTATAATGAACTTGTTATTTCAAATAGCTGGTCAATCCTAGTTCTTATCATTGTTATGAGTGGATTGTTAGTTGCCGAAATTCCTATGTTTTCACTCAAATTTAAAAGCTATACATGGAATGGTAACCATACAAAATATGTATTTTTATTACAATGTGTGATCGCTATTGCTAGTGCTAAGTTAGCGGCATTTCCCATAATTATTGTACTTTACATCATAAATTCATTGGCAATGCCTTTCTTTAAAAAAAGAGAAGAAAAATTCAATAGAAGATAATTGATAAATGCTACTTTTGTAACTGTCAATTATCCACTGTCCACTTTCAACTATCAATTATCAATATCCACTGTCAACCAAATAAAGTGTCAATAAGCATAACAAATCTCACGAAAAAATACGGCGAACAAACAGTTCTCAATAATATTAATTTTGAGATTGGAGCCGGTGAAGTGGTTGGATTTCTGGGACCTAATGGAGCAGGAAAAACTACGACAATGAAAATTTTGGCTGGGGCACTAACTTATGCATCCGGTTCGGTGAAAATTTGCGACTTTGAAGTGTGCGATCATTCTTTAAAAACCAAAAGTTTAGTTGGCTATCTTCCTGAACTAAATCCCTTATATACAGAAATGTATGTAAAAGAATATCTGCTTTTTGTGGCAGAAACTTATAAATTGGGAAAACTTAAAGAGCAACGTGTTAATGAACTGATTGATAAAGTTGGATTGCGACCTGAGTTTCACAAAAAAATTGGTCAACTTTCCAAAGGGTATCGTCAACGCGTGGGATTGGCTCAAGCTTTGATTCCAAACCCAAAAGTATTGATCCTCGATGAACCAACCACCGGACTCGATCCAAATCAGTTGGAAGAAATACGGAATCTGATACGTGAAATAGGTAAAGACAAAACGGTTTTGCTAAGTACGCATATCATGCAGGAAATCAAAGCAATATGCAACCGGGTAATTGTAATAAACAAAGGTGAAATTGTAGCCGATTATTCCGATTTATCGAAAATAAAAGCATTCGCAGAAGATAATCTTCATTATGAAGTCGAATTTTCGAACGATATTTCGGCGAAAGAACTTGAGAAGATTACCGGTGTTTCAGCAGTAAACATCTTGAATGATAAGCATTATACTATTATTGCAACAGCTGATATCCGCAGTGACATTTTTGATTTTGCCGTAAAAACTAATAATAAGATTCTGACCGTAAAACCAATTGAACGGAGTATGGAAGATGTGTTTCGGAGTCTGACAAATTAGAATTTCACGCAAAGGCGCAAAAACGCAAAGAGAATTGAGATACGTAAATAGAAACAAATTTGCGTCTTTGTGTAATTATAAAATGAACTATGACAGAGAACGAATTATCGAAAGTGATTGTAAATTCGGCTTATCAGATTCATACTCGACTTGGACCTGGGCTTTTGGAATCTGTTTATGAAGAGATAATGTTTTTTGAACTTACAAAGTTAGGATTCTCCGTTGAACGACAAAAAGGAATACCAGTTATTTGGGCTGGACAAAAAATGGAAATCGGATTTAGAGCAGACTTGATTGTTGAAAACAAAGTCATTATTGAGTTGAAATCTGTAGAATCTATTGCTCCAGTTCACTTAAAACAACTCTTGACATATTTGAAACTTACTGGATTAAAATTAGGGCTACTGATTAATTTCAATGAAAATCTGATAAAAGATGGAATAACAAGAGTTGTAAATAACTTGTAAATTTCTATTTTACATCTTACAAGATTACTTTGTACTAATCAACAAAGAGATATGCTGCACATATTTTTTATTAATATTATTTGCGTCTTCGCGTCTTTGCGAGAAATATAAATTAATGGAAGAAAATTTCGACATACGAAATAACAAATCAGGCGAAAAGGAGTTCGAAAACGCTTTGCGACCGCTGACTTTTTCGGATTTTAAAGGACAAAATAAAATTGTCGAGAATCTAAAAATCTTTGTGCAGGCGGCTCGTATGCGTACCGAATCGCTCGACCACGTTTTGCTGCACGGACCTCCCGGACTTGGCAAAACCACCCTTTCAAACATTATTGCCAACGAACTAAACGTAGGCTTCAAAATCACATCAGGTCCAGTGCTTGATAAGCCTGGTGATTTGGCAGGTTTGCTCACCAGTCTGGAACCAAACGACGTACTTTTCATCGACGAAATTCATCGATTAAGTCCCATTGTGGAAGAGTATTTATATTCGGCCATGGAGGATTATCGCATTGATATAATGATAGATAAAGGTCCAAGTGCCAGATCTATCCAACTGGAGCTGAATCCTTTTACATTAATTGGCGCCACCACACGCAGTGGTTTGTTGACAGCTCCGTTACGTGCACGTTTTGGAATTAACTGTCATTTTGAATATTATGACACTGAGGTTATTACCGGAATTATCAAACGTTCGGCAAGTCTGCTAAACGTTGCGATTGGTCACGAGGCAGCAGTAGAAATCGCAGGTCGTAGCCGTGGAACTCCTCGTATTGCCAATGCTTTGCTTCGCCGTGTACGTGATTTTGCACAAGTAAAAGGAAACGGCATCATCGATATGGAAATTGCTTGTTATGCACTTGAAGCATTGAACATCGACAAATACGGACTGGATGAAATTGACAATAAAATTTTGAACACCATAATTGATAAATTTGGCGGCGGACCGGTGGGTTTAACCACCATTGCCACAGCTTTGGGAGAAGATGCCGGAACAATAGAAGAAGTGTACGAACCATTCCTGATAAAAGAAGGATTTATGAAACGTACTCCCCGTGGACGTGAAGTAACCGAATTGGCTTACAAACATTTGGGCAAAATAAGATTGGGAGAAACAGGAACCCTGTTTTAAAGCCCCTAAATCCCCCAAGGGGGACTTAAGACCTTATATTCTTAAATCTATTATAAATGAGCAAATTAGTAACCGTTCGTACATTTAGCCAGTCTATTGATTTTGAAATGGTTAAATCATATCTTGAATCATTCGGTATTGAATGTTTTGGTAGAGATGAAATTTTAAACAGGGATTATGCCAATATTAATGGTGGCGTAAAACTTCAAGTAAGTTCAGAACAAGCCGAAGAAGCTGTAAAGCTACTTATCGATGGTGGTTATCTTAAGCCTGAAGATTTTGAACCTACACCAGAAATAAAATGGATGGAAAAGATCTTGAATCACTTTAGCCGGAAATGAAATTCAATTTTTTGTAACTTGTAACACAAACCCTATAACTAATTTATGGCCGAAAAGCAAATGAAAAAACTGGCGAAAGAAACCGCCATGTATGGAGTTAGCAGCATTTTAGGAAAATTCCTGAACTGGATGATGGTTCCACTTTATACATACGTTCTTGCAAGTTCGTCTGAATACGGAATTGTAACCAATTTGTATGCTTGGACAGCATTATTGTTGGTGATGCTAACTTATGGCATGGAAACCGGATTTCTCCGATTTGCTAATAAAAACAAGGAAGAAGCAGGAAAAGTATATAGTACAACATTGATTACAGTTGGAACAACTTCTTTCATTTTCGCAATGATATGTATAATTTTCTCACATCCTATTGCCAATGCAATGGGTTACAGGAATCATTCTGAGTTTATCGCCTTACTAGGAACAGTTGTAGCCATGGATGCTTTTGGCTGCATTCCCTATGTTTATTTACGATTCAAAAATCGACCGGTGCGATTTGTTTTTTTGAACTTATTCGCCATCGCAGTCAATATCTTTTTCAATATTTTCTTTTTAGTTATTTGCCCGTGGCTGACTGTGAAAGCACCAAATCTTATAAATTGGTTTTACGATCCCAATTACGGTGTAGGTTATGTTTTTATTGCCAATATATTCTCTACCGCAATGGTAACCATAGCCTTATTGTTCGATGTATTTGTGGTTAAATTCGAATTTGACAAAGCATTACTTAAACAAATGCTCAAATACTCATTGCCACTGGTAGTTTTGGGAATTGCCGGCATTATGAATCAAACACTTGATAAAATTCTTTTCCCTTTTCTAATGCATGGAAATATTGGCAAAGCTGAACTTGGAATTTATGGGGCAACTTCCAAAATTGCGTTGGTAATGACCATGTTTACCCAAGCTTTCCGTTATGCGTATGAGCCATTTATTTTCGCACAAAAAAAAGACAAAGACAGCTTAAATACTTACGCCGATGCTATGAAATATTATATACTAATTGCATTATTTCTATTTCTAGGAATGGTGCTTTATATGGATATTTTCAAGTACTTTATTCCAAATAGTAGCTACTGGGTGGGTTTAAAAGTTGTGCCAATAGTTATGCTTTCATTCATTTTTCAAGGGATTTTCTTCAATCTCTCACTATGGTATAAACTAACCGATAGAACCATGTACGGGGCTTGGTTTTCAATACTTGGAACAATCATAATAGTGGTATTAAATATAGTTCTTGTACCAATTTACAGTTACATGGGCTGTGCATGGGCTGCATTTGCATGTTTCTTCGTTATTATGGTTGTATCGTACTTTTATGGTCAAAAATATATGCCAATAAAATACGATTTGAAAACAATCGGTCTTTATACCGTTGTAACACTTATCCTCTATGCTGCTAGCACGTTTATTAACACACATCATACCGCATTAAACGTAGCCCTAAAAACGATATTAATGATTGGTTATGTAACATTATTAGTCAAACGAGATTTCCCTTTAAAAAACATACCTGTAATTAATAAGTTTTTCAAATAATTGTCGAAACTTATATGACTTTCAAAAAGAAAAGACCTGAACAAATAAACTGTTCAGGTCTTTTACTTTTATGTTGAATTATAACTTTAAAACGACTGCATATCGCACAACCTCTTGTAGTAACCGTCAAGTTCAATAAGTTCATCATGTTTGCCTCGTTCTACAATTTTTCCTTCGTGTAAAACGCAAATCTCATCGGCACGTTTAATGGTTGACAGGCGGTGAGCCACAACCAACGTTGTACGATTAAGCATCAGATTTTCAAGTGCTTCCTGCACCATTTTTTCCGATTCTGTGTCGAGTGCCGAAGTAGCTTCATCAAGTATCAAAATTGGTGGGTTTTTAAGTATCGCACGTGCAATACTTACCCGTTGACGTTGTCCGCCCGAGAGCTTGCTGCCACGATCACCAATTGTTGATTCATAACCGTTTTCTGTAGCCGAAATAAAATCGTGCGCATTCGCAATTTTAGCTGCTTCTATCACTTGTTCCAAGGTTGCACTTTCCACACCAAAAGCGATATTATTGAAAAAAGTATCGTTAAACAAAATGGCTTCCTGATTTACATTACCCATTTGAGAACGAATATCGTGCGTTGTGTATTTTTTGATATTCACGCCATCAATCAGAATCTCTCCTTTTACAGGATCATAGTAGCGTGGTAGTAAATCTACCAAGGTTGACTTTCCTGAACCGGATTGACCCACCAAAGCCACTGTTTTACCTTTTGGAACTTCCAAATTTATGTCTTGCAATACCCAATCATTTAGGTATTTGAAACTTAAATTACGAAATTCAATCTTATCACTAAAAGGATGAAGAGTTTGTGGTTTAGCCGGCTCTTTTAAAGTGTTTTCGCTCATCAGAATCTTATCAACACGGTCAAGCGATGCCATTCCCTTTTGAATACTGTATGAAGCCTTCGTTAAATCTTTTGCCGGACCAATGATACTGTAAAATATGATCAGATAAAAAATAAATGTTTCAGCAGTTATTGTTTTATTGTTAATTAGAATACCGCCAAACAAAAGCAAAATGACAATTGTAACAGTGCCAAGAAACTCGCTGATAGGATGTGCGAGATTATATCGACGATTCAGACGATTAAACGTGCGACGTAACTTTTCGTTTAGTATAGCAAAACGTGCTTCCAGTTTGCCTTCTGCATTGAAAGCTTTTACCACGCGCAAGCCTCCAAGTGTTTCTTCTATTTGCGAAAGCAGTTCTCCTGTTTGCTCCTGACCTATTGTAGAGCGACGTTTCAATGACTTTCCTATTTTACCTATTAAATAACCACTAAATGGTAATAGTAGTAATACCACAATGGTCAGCTCCCAACTGATTGAGATTAGGACAGCTAAATTAAATAGAATAGTGATTGGATTTTTGAACATCATATCCAACGAACTCATGATGGAAGCTTCTACCTCACCTACATCACCTGTCATCCGCGACATGATATCACCTTTGCGTTCGTCAGTAAAAAAACCTATAGGTAAGCTTATGATTTTTTTGTAAAGTTGGGCTCTTAAATCACGCAATACACCGGTACGAATTGGAATCATAAAATATGAGCCATAATAAGATGTACCAACTTTGATAGCAGTCATAATCAATAAAAAGGTACCCAAATAAACCAAAGCTAAATTTGGTCCTACATGTTGAATTATTTGTTCAATAGTGTATGAAACATTGTTTTTTAAAGCTTCAAAAATTGAAGTATAATTATCACTCCAATTCCACACTTTATAAGTTTTCTGCACTTTTACCAAACCAAATAGGATTCGTAGTATTGGAATTATTGATATGATGGAAAACACGCTAAACACTGTGGAAAGAGTGTTAAACAACAAATTTAGAAAAACGTATTTTTTATATGGCGGAATAAACCGTTTGAGAAGTGTTATGAATTTGAACATGTTTGAAAGTCTATTGTCTATGGTCTAAAGTCAACAAAAAATAAAAGTGTAATGGTTGAAGTGTACTTGCCTTCTTACCTCTTAGTCCTTACTTCTTTTTCAGACTCCTGTATAATTTCGTGGCGTTATTCTTCTCAATTCTTCTTTTACCGATTGGTTTACATCCAACGTTTCAATAAAATCACTTATTGATTTTTCGGTAATGCCTTCGTTAGTACGAGTTAACGATTTTAATGCTTCATAAGGCGATGGATATGCCTCGCGACGTAAAATAGTCTGAATTCCTTCTGCAACTACGGCCCATGTATTATCCAAATCGCGATAAATCGCCGTTTCGTTTAATAATAATTTGCTCAACCCTTTCAGAATACTTTGCGTAGCTATCATTGTATGAGCAAATGGCACACCTACATTGCGAAGCACTGTACTATCGGTCAAGTCGCGTTGCAAACGCGAAATTGGCAATTTGCCCGACATAAACTCCAGCATAGCATTGGCAATAGCGAGATTCCCTTCGGCATTTTCAAAATCGATAGGATTTACTTTATGGGGCATTGCCGACGATCCAACTTCACCCGCTTTGATCCGTTGTTTGAAATACTCCATCGAAACATAGGTCCAAATGTCACGACAGAAGTCAATTAATATTGTATTGATACGTTTCATGGTATCAAACTGAGTCGCTAAATTATCGTAATTTGAAATTTGTGTAGTCCATTGTTCACGTTGTAAACCAAGTTTATCGGCAACAAACCGATTGCCAAACGATTTCCAGTCGATAGAAGGATATGCAACTGCGTGTGCATTGTAGTTACCCGTTGCACCACCAAATTTAGCCGAATTTGGAGTTAACTTTAATGTTGCAAGCTGTTGGTTAAGTCGATTTACGAAAACCATCATTTCTTTTCCTAAACGGGTAGGAGATGCAGGCTGCCCATGTGTTTTTGCCAACATAGACACATCGCGCCACTCATCAACTAACCGGTTCATATCTTGCAACATTTTTTCCATTTCTGGATAATAAATATCAGTCAATGCTTCCTTTATGGAGTATGGAACGGCTGTATTATTTATATCCTGAGAGGTTAGTCCAAAATGAATAAACTCTTTAAAATCTTCCAAACCAAGCAGATCAAATTTTTCTTTTAAGAAGTATTCGATTGCTTTTACATCATGATTTGTTACCGATTCAATTTCTTTGACTTTAAGTGCATCTGCTTCGGTAAAATTAGTGTACAAATTTCTCAGTTTGGGAAAAACAGAAACCTGAACTTGTTCCAATTGCTTCAAAGGAATTTCGCATAATGCAATAAAATATTCAACTTCCACCAATACGCGGTAGCGGATTAAAGCATATTCGGAAAAATAAACAGCATAAGCCTCAGTTTTTGTACGATAACGCCCATCAATAGGCGAAATGGCGGTGAGCAAAGTTAAGTCCATATAGAATGTATTTGTAGTTTTATTGTGTATAATCAGTCTCTTAAAAAATCAAATAAAAATAAACCGCAAAGTTAATCAATTCTATCGGATTAGAAAAGTTTGAGCACTTCCTTGCATCACTGATTCTTTTTCTTTACTTTTGTTTCACAAATAAAAAACTATTCTGGAGTAAATCTGTCGATTATTTGCATTATTAATTCAAAAAAGAAACATTAAACAAACGAATGAGATACATTAAAATACATAAAGAAGGTCGATTAATAATTGGTTCATTGGTATTAATTCTCTTGTTATTAAACTTATACATTTATACACAATTCCAATTGTGGACTTTGATTGTAAATATTGTTATCTCAGCTTTCCTTTTGTTTTTTTTCGCCTACTTCTTTCGCAATCCACCCCGAAAAGTAATAATTGATGATGCAAGTTTAATAGTAGCTCCTGCCGATGGAACAATCGTAGTGGTTGAACCTGTTGACGAGCTCGAGTATTTTGGGGAGAAACGTATACAAGTGTCTATTTTCATGTCCGTTTTTAACGTTCATGCCAATTGGTATCCTGTTAAAGGGACAGTTATCAAATCGTTGCACCACAGCGGACGACACATGGCCGCTTTTTTACCTAAATCGAGCACAGAAAACGAACGTTCAACCGTTATTATAGAAACTGAGTTTAAAACTCAAATTCTGGTTCGACAAATTGCCGGGGCTTTGGCTCGTAGGATAGTAACCTATGCCCATGCCGGCAAAAAATGTCATTTAAACGAACACCTCGGTTTTATCAAATTCGGCTCACGCGTTGATCTCTACTTCCCTATGGATACCGAAATATTTGTTCAAGTAGGTGATTCTACTACCGGAAACGAAACTATTATTGCCCGACTCAATGAATAAACCCATTTCCATCGAAGACGCTCAAAAACAAGTCGACGAATGGATAAAAACCTACGGCGTTCGCTATTTTGGCGAATTAACCAATATGGCCATTTTGACTGAAGAAGTTGGTGAGTTGGCACGAGTAATGGTAAGAACATATGGTGAACAATCTTTCAAAAAGTCAGACGAAGCGGCCAATCTGGCCGACGAAATGGCCGATGTGCTGTGGGTGCTTATTTGCATGGCCAACCAAACCGGCGTAAACCTCACCGAAGCATTTGAAAAAAATATTCAAAAGAAAACGGAACGGGATAAATCAAGGCATTTGGAAAATAAAAAATTGCTTTAAGATCCATAGTCGCAAGTCTCTTGTCACCAGACTTTAATCATAAATAAGAATCAATAACCATACAAGCCTGAAGACCGGGGTCAGGCAACTAAAAAGTATATTATGAGCAAATTTGACGATCTTTTCAAACTCTATAATTGTGATTTGAATGACGAAATCATAAAACACGATATTGACACAATTCTGGTAGCTCATTACGCCGAAAACGATAATAAAGAAGTCTACAAACAGTGTTTAAGCCAAATTGATTTGACTTCGCTCAATGGAACGGACACTCATGCCGAAATTGCCTTAATGGTAAAAAGGGTAAACGAATTTAAAACAACGTTTCCTAACTTGCCAAATGTAGGAGCTATTTGTGTATATCCTGCTCTGGTACCTGTAGTAAAAGAACACCTTACCGAAAACATAGGCATAGCCGCTGTGTCAGCTGGTTTTCCTGCTTCGCAAACATTTATTGAGGTAAAAGTAGCCGAAACCGCCATGTGCTTTATGGAAGGTGCTACCGAAATTGATGTGGTGATTTCTATCGGTAAATTTCTGGAGGGAAATTACGAAGAAGTATACGAAGAACTGACAGAAATAAAAGCTGCTTGCCGCGAAGCTCACCTGAAAGTAATACTCGAAACCGGAGCGTTACAAACTGCTTCGAACATCAAGAAAGCTTCAATTCTGGCCATGTCTGCCGGAGCCGATTTCATCAAAACATCGACTGGAAAGATCCCTGTAGCTGCCACGCTGGAAGCTACTTACGTGATGTGTAATGCCATTAAGGAATGGAATGAAAAAACTGGTATAAAAGTAAGCTACAAACCCGCTGGAGGAATTGTAACTACTGAAGATGCAGTTAAACATTATACGCTGGTAAAAGAAATCTTAGGTTCAGAATGGTTGAATAATAAGATGTTCCGGTTTGGAGCGAGCCGATTGGCTAATAATTTGCTAAGTTCTATTGAAGGAAAGGAAGTGAAGTACTTTTGAAAATGCTTTGTTATTCAACAAGCAAATCATCCTTTCAAAAGCATCCTTAAAACTAAGGATGATGATTTGGAGCTTTTAAAGACTTGATTTACTGATTTCTGGTATTTGTTCTAAGATATACTCTCCTCATTAGGAAGATTTAATTATGAATGCTAATTTCTTAAATGCAATTCTATTCTTTATTTCTATTTTTGTAAGTACAGTAGGAATAGTGGCTTTGACTAATGGAAAAAAGAAGCAATCAAATATCTATTTGGGTGCATTCTTTCTTATATTGGGAATTGTTGCTTTTTTTCGTTTTCTGGAAATATCTCAATTGATGTTGAAAGTGCCATATTTAATGGATTTGGACTTTTCATTGGTATTTCTAATGCTCCCAAGTTACTATTTCTTTGTAAAAACATATTTATTTGGGTCTAAACCAACATTTAAAGAACATTTGCTACATAGTGTATTAGCTGGTGTTGTTTTTGCGTTTCTGTGTCCGGTTTACTTTCTAAACCATTCAGATAAAATTCATTACATACTTACTGAATCAACTTCTTCTACAAGTTGGCGATACCAGATTCTTAACCCTCTCTATTTTTTTCAGTCTGTTTGCTATCTTATATACATTCTGAGAGTCACGCTAAGAAAAACGAATCCAAATTTACGTAATTCAATTATTAATCTGCGCTGGATACGAGTTTTAACTTCAATCTTGCTTTTACTTCAACTTTCACCTCTTCTAATGCCATTGTTTGTAGAAGGTAAACTAAAATATAATTTTTTCCCTCTAGCTGGATTATTCATTTTACTTGTATTAATCGTTTGGATGACAAGACGTTTTGAGTTAATAAACCAAAACGATGATTTAGTGATAGATGAGGCCAAAACCAAATACCAAAATTCAAAACTAACCGATTCGGAAATCATAAAATATGCAGAGCAAATTTCATTGCAATTAAATCAAAATCAGCTATTTTTGAATCAAAACCTATCACTCGAAATTTTATCCGATAAATTAAATCTGTCAATACGAATTTTATCTGAAGTCATCAACCGACATTTTTCATGTACTTTTTATGAGTTAGTAAATATGTACCGGGTTGAATATTGTAAAACCTTGCTTCTCCAAAACAACAACTTAATTACGATTGAAGCTATTGGACAAAATGCCGGATTTAATTCCCGTGCAACTTTCTACTCAAATTTCAAGAAACATACCGGACTCACACCTTCTAACTACGCAAAGAAAATAAGAACTACATAATTGACTGTAAATCCATAATTTGAATTTTGTCTGAATACACGCATACAGACAACTTCAATGTTTTTTTTATTATTTTATCTATTACATTTGCAACCGTAAATTAATCGTAAAGATTGTTTGCAGTTGCATTTTTTTATTTTAAAAATCGTTGAACCTAAAAAACGGAGAGACATAAAAATCAATTATTATGAGAACAAAACTACTATTATTTGTATCTGTATTCTTATTCCAAACAGTCACAGCTCAGTGGCAAAACATGACAAATGATTATATAACGTGGAAAATTGCAGGTGGCGATGGCACTACTATTTATTTCGGAACCTACACTTTTAGTAAAAGTACTAATCAAGGTCAAACTTTCACATCGCTACCAATGAATTCATCGTCTGCAACAGGCAATGCAAATTACGTAGAATTTAGTGGGTCAACCGTTTTTCTGGAAAATTTCATATCGAATGATGGAGGTGCAACTTTTAATCCAATTACTCCCAATTTTAAAGTTCTATGCTACAAAAAAGTCGGAAGCACGATTTATGCAGGAACAATGGGTTATGGAGTAAAAAAGTCAGTAGACAATGGTTTAACTTGGACGGATGCAAATACGGGATTTAGTTATGCAGGAGCTTATGTTTACAAAATAGAAATAGAAGGAACAACAATGTATGCTGCAACTGATAGAGGATTATACAAATCGATTGACTACGCACAGAATTGGACAGTATTATCTTATGTTACTAGTAGTATGGTTGTAAAGGGAAATTTAATGGTTGCATTTACACAAGGAAATATCTATGCTGTTTACGTATCGACCAATGGAGGAACTACTTGGACAAACAAAAGAAATGGTTTGCCCTATACAGCACTTTTGAATGGACAAGATGTGATTAGCAAAATCTTCTCCGTTTCAGATATAAGAATTATTGGCAGCAATATCATTTTGGCTACTAATAAAGGAGTGTATATGTCTTCCGATAACGGTGATAATTGGATAGATATAAGTGTAGGATTGGAAAGTAGAAATGTAAACTCTATTTATGACGATGGAATGTATGTGTATGTTGGGACTGATGGTGGACTTTTTAGAAGAGCGATATCTGATTTAACTATTACATATTCAATAAGTAAAACAGTAAATGTAAGCACAGCCGGAACATTAGTTTCATTACTTACAGCTGCTGAAAGAAGTAGCATTCAGAACCTAACACTTACAGGTCACATAAATGCTACCGATATTGCCTTTATTCGTAATAAGGCTACCTTTTTATCTACATTAGACTTAAGTGGTGTTACAATAGAAGCATATACAGGCACACAAGGACCGGTAACGAATCAAAACACTGTATACCCTGCAAATTATCTACCTGCATATTCATTCTATTTTTATGGAACTTCTATTAACAACATAACACTTACTTCAGTAACTTTACCAAATATTTTAGACTCTGTAGGATCCAATGCTTTTATATTAGCTACCAAACTATCGAATGTAGTGCTTGGCAATAGTATAAAACGAATTGGTTCTGCAGCTTTTCAAAAATGTACGGCTTTAAATTCTTTTACAATCCCAAGCACGGTGAATTCTATTGGTGAATTTTCTTTTCTGTACTGCATCGCACTTAAAACTTTGAATGTTGCCAATCCTACACCTATTGCATTAGGTCAGTACTGCTTTTATTCCTCACCCATAGTTGATGTTTTTGTATCATCAGATCAAGCTGTAACAGACTATAGAGCCAATGCAACCTGGATAGGTTTTTTTCCGGGAACAATAATTAAAAAAAATATTGGCACAGATACTAAATCGTTGATTGACGGACATCTAAAAGTATATAGCCGAATGAATGAAATTATAATTGAGGGTACTGACAAAGGTGAACAAATAGATATCTACTCAATAAATGGTATAAAAATATTTTCTTGTAAATCACATGGTGAAATTATCACTGTACCCATGAATAATCGTGCACTTTATTTAGTTAAAACAAATACATCCACATATAAAATATATTTGTAATGTAGATTTATTCCAATGAAAAAAACAAAACCAAATAGTGAAGTAAATCAATATAAACTAATAATCAAAGGCAAATTTAAAAGTCTTGCGGTAGTGAATATTTTTGCAGCAATATTTGGCTTTGTGATATTATATTATTGGTTAAACATAAGAAAATCAGGGGGACTGGTAATATTTTCATTCGGTTTCGCAATTCTGGCAATCTATCTTATTTCAGAAACAATTTATTGGAGTCTCAATGGAATACATGAGGTGAGGATAGCCGCTTCGTACTTCGAAATTGTGAGAGGAAAAAGGAATAAATTAATCAAGATTAATGCCTCTCAAATTACTGACATTCAATTTATTAATCAAATGTCTCGCCGAAGTTTGCAAGTACTTTTAGGGCATAAGGTTCAAAGTATTCCAGGAGTGTTCACATGGTTTCCCGGACCAAAAATATGGTTAACCAGTGATGCTTTTGACGATAATGAGTTTGACAAAGCCTGTGATTTGATTGAAACAATGCATGCAGAAAATCAAACCAAAATTCAGAAACAATTTCAACAATAAATACAGATTCAAAATGTTAATCTTTTAAATGAAAAAACCGTGGAGACCAGAACCCACATAAAATAAACGGCGCATAACCCCAAAGTTAGCGATTAAATAAAATAAAAAACCAATTCTTATGAAAACGACATTTATTTCAATTTTAGTGATGGCTATGATAGCCACAAATTCATTTGCAAAAGACTCAGCTTTAAAAATTGCTATTACGGCTCAAGATTTTGATAGAGTCAAGGCGGCCTTAGACGCCGGATGTGATCCAAATGAGAGTTTAGGAACATCTACAATTCTCTCATGGGCGGCAGCTTGGGGTTGTCAAGTTAATATGGTAAAATTACTACTTGAAAAAGGTGCAAAAGTTGATGGCGTAGGTTCATTGGGTTTAACTCCATTAACTAGTGTGGTTTGGGGAAACGCAATGCCTGCAGATATTATTGCAAAGAATAATAAAACAAATGCAACAATCTTGAAGCATTTTACCGAAGAAAAAGCAAAAGAAAAAGGATGGTGGGCACAAACTGATACATCTAAGTTTTCAACTCCATCAGAGATTGCCAAAGTGCTTTTGGATGCTGGTGCTAACCCCAATTACTTACTGGGAAATGGTCTAGTAAAAATAGGAACTCCGTTTCTAGATGCAGTTAAAGAAGAAAAATTAGAACTTGTAAAAGTTATGCTCGATTCAAAAAAAGTGGATACAGAATTACGATTTGATCAATGGGCAGAGAGTGTTGATCGTTTTGTAAACACAATACATGCAGGCGTTTATGACAATAAAGAAGTAGCAAGAGATTGGGCAAAAATACCTCAGTTCAATTCGCCGTTGATTTTTGCCGTTGAAAAACACAACTTAGAATTAGTTAAACTTTTGATAGAAGCTGGTGCTGATATGAATAATGGGAAAAAAGTATCCGGTTATAAGGGACATACATTTGGTTATCTCAGCCCTTTGGATATAGCAGTTGATAAGGGATTTACAGACATAATTGAGTATTTGAAATCAAAAGGAGCATTAAGGAATCAGGAATAAAATATCGGAAAGCCAAACACTTACAAATATAACGCCTTCAATGAGTTAGCATTTATTGAAGGCGTTTAGTTGTAAAATTGATCTTTTCAATTTGAAAATGAACAATCAGATAGTATATGAAAACGTATAAAATTATATTTTGGGTTTCCGCAATTTTACTTTTAGATTCGTTTACCGCTTTCTGTCAAAAATACCCAATTTCCACAACAGAATTAGGTTGGACAAATAGGAGCTATTATAGGCAAAGTAGAGAATCCCCTCTGTTAATGAATAACGATGGAACTATAACAGCCACAGGTGGTTTTAGTGATTATAAAAAACTGGCTATCGCAAATACATTCATCCCTTGCAGAATGAATTTATCTTTCGTAGATTTATTTCGTACCAGAGGTTCAGATCAGGAAAAAACATTTAGATTTGGCGATTTAATTGGTCTGTCGCCCATATATGGTGGTTCGGTAAAATTATTTGAGCCGGATAATACAATTAAAAAAGCAATCGGTTATGGTACAGGTTTTTTTCTTGGGGCATTTGTTCTATACCATTTCGACCAAAATTTCGGCGTAGGATTTAGTTATCGATGGGATGTGTCATTGGATGCTTTTGACGATGGCAAATCTAATTATTCTTATTATGTGCCATTATCGTATTTTTCGGTTTTGGGACATTATAAAAAATTCAGTCTTGAATTTTCAACAACTTTAAATTCTGAGCCGACGGTTGCCAAAATGATTTCAGCTCAAAACAAGAAACTTGCTAAGGGCAATATGGATAATGTTACAGCATATAATTTTGGCACGGCACAACTTATTGATTTAAAGTACTTTTTTTGTAAAAAGAAGGTATATATGACTTTAAAATATGAATTTCTGAATGGTCAAACGTATGAAGGAAATCAAGACAGAAACAAACCTAACTTAGGTAATTCTCCATTTACCCAGCCTTTCAGCGATTTTAAGTTAGGTATGAAAGAAAAATTTAGCACATTAAATGTAGGCTTAGGATTTAAGTTATAATAATATGCCAGATTAAGAAAATACACAAGGCGAAAACTTACATATTACATTCAGGGAGAGCAGATTATGCATTTTTAGTTTTTCCGTGAAGCAGCATATTCAGCACATAAAATAAGCGATTTTTTCACATCGCAATCTGCAAAGCCATTGAGTTCTTCGATGGCTTTGTTTTTAAATGCTTCCATTTGCTTTTCGGCATAAACTACACCGCCATTTTGGTGGGTAAAACGTGTTATCAATTGAATATTCTCAGGCGAAAAATCCTTGTTGTCAATCATTGACAAAACTTGATTTTTTTCAGTGCCTACAGTGTTTTGCAAAGCATAAATTAATGGCAAAGTAACTTTCCCATCTCGAATATCGTTACCGGTAGGTTTACCAATTTGTATGTTTTCGGAATAATCAAAAATATCATCTTTAATTTGGAAACAAATACCCAAATATTCACCAAAATTACGCAAATGTTCCAGAACAGCTTCATCCGCTTCAACAGAAAGTCCACCTACTTCTGTACAGGTAGAAAATAGTAATGCTGTTTTTTTGCGAATAATAGTGAAGTAATTTGCTTCCGATGTTTCGGAAATTCTGGCATTTACCAATTGCAATAATTCGCCGTCAGAAAGTTGCATACCGATATTCGCTATTGCCTTAAGTATAGGTAGATTATCGGTCTTTGTAGCGCTCGCAAGCGATTTAGACAATATATAATCTCCCGAAAGAATGGCAATTTTATTCGTCCATCGAGCATTTATCGATGGCTTTCCACGGCGTTCAGCAGTATCATCCACCACATCATCATGAATTAAACTAGCCGTGTGCAATAGTTCCAACGAAAGTGCAGCATTAATAGTAGATTGGTTCACTTCACCACACATTTTAGCCGACAACAAAGCCAACATGGGTCGCAATTGTTTACCGCTTTTTTGAAGCACATATTCATTCACACTCAAGAGCATAGGATTATCTGTACTGAGAGCCGAAACAAATGTTTTTTCAAACAGTTGCATTTCTTTCAATATTGGTTCTCTTATAGATTCGATAAAGTTCATGTGAACAATTAACTTTTTTGTGATATGCAAAAGTAAACAATTTTGTTGTTTGTTTGGTTCATTATGATAATTTCTGTACAAATTTTAATTACTTTTACAGTCAAAATAAGTCTTAAGATGGAAAATTGAATTACCAAACATCTATATTTCAACCCATTTTTGCCCCTTTCCTTACTGAATTTAAACAATCACATGATGAAAAAACTCTTTTTATTTGATGCCTACGCCATCATATACCGAGCATATTACGCTTTTATTCGTAACCCACGATTCAACTCCAAAGGACTAAACACTTCAGCTATATTTGGATTTGTAAATACGCTCGAAGACGTCTTAAAACGTGAAAAACCCACACATATAGCTGTAGCTTTCGATCCAAAAGGAAAAACATTCCGTCACGAAGCGTATGAGCAATACAAAGCACAGCGCGAAGCTACTCCCGAAGATATTCGATTGGCAGTGCCAATAATCAAAAATCTAGTAAGAGCTTATAATATCCCGGTACTTGAAGTGCCCGGTTACGAAGCCGATGATGTGATTGGAACAATGGCCAAACTGGCCGAAAAAGTGGGTTTCGAAGTATATATGCTTACTCCGGATAAAGATTACGGACAATTGGTTTCCGATCACATATTTATGTATCGCCCTAAACATACGGGTGGTTTTGAGATTATGGGACCCAACGAAGTAAAAGCCAAATATGAATTAAACAGTCACGAACAAGTTATTGATTTGTTGGGGCTAATGGGCGATGCGTCCGATAACATTCCCGGTTGCCCGGGCGTTGGCGAAAAAACAGCAGTAAAATTACTCCAACAATTTGGAAGTATTGATAATTTGCTGGATCACACCGATGAATTAAAAGGCGCTTTAAGAACCAAAATTGAAGATAATAAAGAACAAATTATTTTCTCTCGTTTTTTAGCTACCATCAAAATTGATGTACCAATTACTTTCGACGAAAAAAGCCTGCAACTAGAACCACGCAACGAACCGGAATTACGTGCTTTATTCGATGAACTGGAATTCCGTACTATGTCTGCAAAGCTTTTTACATCGCTTCCGCCTGATCAACCGGTTACAAGCATTGGTTTTGCAAAACCAAAAAAACTAGCAGGTCAAATGTCGCTTTTTGATGAACCGGAACAAGAAAAATCGGACGAAAATGTTGAGATTTCGGATCCTGAAATTTCTGAATCAGCGGATGAAATTCCCTTCAACGGTTTAAAAACCATAGCCAACATCCCTCATAAATATGTTTTGGTAGATACTAAAATAAAACGTTCTGACTTAATATCCCGACTCTTTATGCAAAAGTCGGTCTGTTTCGATACGGAAACTACCGGACTGGATGTTCTTAATGACGATTTAGTGGGACTGTCATTCTGTTATACTGAGGGCGAAGCATATTATGTTTCATTGCCCGAGGACAAAACCGAAGCAAAAGCAGTTGTTCATGAGTTCAAAGTGATTTTTGAAAGTGATCAGATCGATAAAATTGGACAGAATATTAAATTTGATTTACTGATGTTGGCTCAATATGGTGTGGAATTAAATGGAAAACTTTTCGACACAATGATTGCACATTACTTGGTTCAGCCCGAGTTGCGACACGGAATGGACTATTTGGCAGAGATTTACTTGAAATACCGCACCATTCATTTCGAAGATATAGTAGGTGCAAAAGGAAAAAATCAGGCAAACATCCGAACGGTTGAAATTAATAAATTATGCGATTATGCTGCAGAAGATGCCGACATCACTTTTCGATTGAAACAAATATTGGAAAAAGAACTGAAAGACAACGATCTGACTAAGCTCTTTTATGATATTGAAATGCCACTTTTGAAGGTTTTGGCTACAATGGAACGAACCGGAGTACGATTAGACAGCGAAGCATTGGCACAAAGTTCCATAATACTGACAGAAGAAATGGGCAAGTTGGAGCAGGAAATCCTACAAATAGCAGGAGTAGAATTCAATGTCAGTTCACCAATGCAAGTTGGAGAGGTACTTTTCGACCGTTTAAAACTGGACGATAAAGCCAAGAAAACAAAAACAGGACAATACTCTACTGCGGAAGATGTGCTTGAGAAAATTCAATCAAAACACCCTATTATCGGAAAAATACTCGATTATCGTGGCTTAAAAAAATTGCTAAGCACTTATATCGATTCACTCCCACTGCTTATAAATCCACAAACTGGGAAAGTACATACTTCATTTAATCAAACCGTTGCAGCCACCGGCAGGTTGAGTTCTACCAACCCCAACTTACAAAATATCCCCATTCGCGATGCTCAGGGCAAAGAAATCCGCAAAGCCTTTATTCCTGATGCTGATAGTGTATTTCTAAGTGCCGACTATTCGCAAATCGAACTCCGCATTATGGCTCACCTAAGTGGTGATACCAATATGATGGAGGCATTTAATAACGGACTCGATATTCATACCGCTACAGCTGCCAAGATTTACAAAGTTCCGTTGGAACAAGTTACTTCAGATATGCGGCGCAAAGCAAAAACTGCAAATTTTGGAATCATTTACGGCATTTCAGTTTTCGGGCTTTCCGATAGGTTAGCTATTCCAAAAGCTGAAGCAAAAGAGCTGATAGATGGTTATTTTACTACATATCCCGATGTAAAAAAATACATGGATACCAGCATTCAACGCGCCAAAGAAATGGGGTACGTAGAAACTTTATTTGGTCGCAAACGCTTTTTGCCTGACATAAACTCACAAAACAGCATTGTGCGTGGTTTTGCCGAACGAAATGCTATTAATGCACCTATACAAGGAACTGCCGCTGACATAATAAAAATTGCAATGGTGCGTATTCAAAACCGACTGGAACAAGAAAACCTTCAAGCCAAAATGACCATGCAAGTACATGATGAGCTAAACTTCACAGTTCCTAAATCCGAACTCGACACTGTACGGAAATTGGTTGTTGAAGAAATGGAAAATGCTATAAAACTTAAAGTTCCACTAATTGCCGATTGTGGTGCGGGAACAAACTGGTTGGAGGCACATTAACCCATACAACACCAAACTACTACGTATCTTCAATTATAGATGTACATCCATATAAAAAAATTTTGAGCAAATGAATTTATTGTTCAGTTATGTGCCTATAAAACAATGATTAAAGTAAACTACACTTGGAATTCACCCAGATTTTTTATTTAGAATCGATCTAAATTAATAAAAAATATGCTACCAATGTGATAGCATTAAATATTTTCATTTATATTTGCGGAAATATTTCTTTAATATGAACATAAATACTAAAATACGGTACGGTCTCAGAACAATGATTGAAATTGCGAGCTCTACGGATTCGAATGGTATATTGCAAAAGGATATAGCTAAAAGTCAGCATATTTCACTCAAATATTTAGATCCAATCATATCTTCTTTAAAATTAAAAGGTCTGATTGCCAATTCGAGAGGAAGAGGTAGTGGATACAGATTAACCCGACCCAGTAGTGAAATAACCATGTTGGATATCTACACAGCTTTTGAGCAAATCGTAGTTATGGAATGCATTAATAATCTGAGCTATTGCGACAGATCAACTCACGATTGTAAAGCAAAAAACTATTGGCATGAGTTTAGAGATGATTTTGTTCAAATTCTACAAAAAAAGTCTCTAGACCAAATTATTCAAGACACCTATTACGAATGTAAGGACTTGGAACAATTGCAAGTAAATATTTGAGCTCTTTTAAAAAAGGGGTATTGATTTTTATCCATTTTTTTTGCTTAAAACATACTACATAAGTTATAGCATTAGTATTTTAAAAATACAGGTTACAGTAGTGAGGTTTTATTATATCACAAATGATATTAGTAAAAAAGACCATCAGAAATATAATAAATACTTAAACGCAGTACTGAATGTTTATATTATGTTATTTTTTTTGAACTTTCAATGCTACTTTTGTTATAGCATTACTATTTTAAACTGGCGACATATTCAATATCAGAAAGATTAACTCGTTGATTAGCGAAAATAAAATGAACTTACTCTTTGCAAAACACAAAATTATGAATATTACTTTCAAATTGAAAAAATTATATTTCTTAATGCTACAAGTGTTATAGTATTACTATCAAAAGAAAACAACACATATCACAAAATAAAATTCAACAACAAATTTATTACGATTATGAATACGACAAATTTTCCAAAGTTTTTAATGTTGCTTATTATAAGCTTCATGTTCTGTACTACAGGTATATTAAAAGCTCAGACTTTAAAAATTAACCCACGTACTTCCACTATGACCATTTTGGGCACAACTAATGTTCACGATTTTGAGACTAAAGTAACTCAAATAAGTGGGGAGTTGGTAATAAACAGCTCCAAAAAAGTAGAGTCAATGTCTGTTCTTGTTCCTGTAAAATCCATTAAAAGTAAGGAGAAACTAATGGATACTAAGACTTACGATGCTTTTGTTGCAGAAAAAAACCCGAACATTAGTTTTCGTCTTTTAGATGCAAATTCGTTAAAAATTAATGGGCCTGACATTGAAGTTACTGTAACCGGGAATCTGACTATGGCAGGCACAACTCGAAAGATTACTTTCAAATCTTCAGGAAAAAACACAAAAACAGGCGTTTACGAATTTAAAGGCATTATTCCTCTCAAAATGACAGACTTCAAAATGAGCCCTCCAACGGCGATGATGGGAATGATGAAAGTTGGTGATGGTGTAACACTTAAATATGATATATTTCTGGAGGGTGGCAATGAACTTAGCGCATTACTAGATAAATAAACCATTGTATTGATAATTATAGACATACAACCAAAATAAATTACCAACTCAAAAAACTCAAAAAAAATGAAAAAACCAATTCTAACAGTAGCAACTGCCCTATTATTTAGCAGTACAATTTTTGGTCAATTGAGACCTACAGATCAAACGGGTATAAATATGTTTGAAACTCCAAAAACTGACACACAGTTTACAGGCCCTAAAGTGGAATTTGGAGGCTCTATTTCAATGCCTTATATTGCATTGAGCCAAAGCAACAATGTTACTGCTGCGACTGTGCCAAGTACAACAGATGCGACTAAAACCATGGCAAATCCACAAACATTATTTAAAAATTCACCAAACTTTGCCCTTTCGATGGCGAACTTAAACATTAACAGTTATCTGGCAGATGGTGTAACTTTACAAGTAAGTTTGTATTTGGCTTCGAAACATCACAACGAAACATGGGTAAAAGGTGGATATGTTCAATTTGACAAAATTCCATTCATCAAATTGGATTTGCTCGATAACATTATGAAGTATACTTCTATTAAAGTAGGACAAATGGATGTAAACTATGGTGACGCTCACTTCCGCCGTTCTGATGGTGGAAATGCTATCTATAATCCATTTATGGAAAACTACATTATGGACGAATTTGCTACAGAAATTGGTGCAGAAGCTGATGTTAACTACAATGGTATTATTGGTGTTGCAGCTATTACAAATGGCAATTTGAACCCAAGTCTTGCTGCCATTGATACTACTCAGGCAGCTTTTAAATACTCAAACGGTCTTCACAATCCATCTTTTATTGTTAAGTTAGGCTATGACAAACAATTTAACGATAAATTCCGGGTACGTTTAACCGGGTCGGTCTATACAACTTCAGGTGCTCTTTCGAATACTTTATTTGGTGGCGACCGTAGTGGTTCAAATTATTCAGCTGTATTGTATAACGCAGCTCCTGGAACTGGAACAGCATTTAATGGTCGTTTCAATCCTGGATTAACAGATAAACTTACAACTTTCATGGGTAACTTGTTTCTGAAATACAAAGTGCTTGATTGTCTTGCTGTAGAATCATTTACTACACTAGAATCTGCAAAAGGACGCACCCCTGCTGAAGCTACGGAACGTAGTGCAAGTCAATTTGCATCCGATCTAGTATTCCGTTTCGGAAAAGCAGAAAATTTCTTCATTGGTGCTCGCTACAATAAAGTTTCTGCAGATGTAGCTGACATAGCTAAAGTGACGACTAAAACTACAACTTACCCTACAGCTACAACTGTATCTACATTATCTTATGTTACTCAGGATGCAGTTCCTGCATACAAACAAGGTATTAGCCGTTTGGCTATTAGTGGTGGTTGGTATGTAACCAAAAACATTATGGCAAAAGTAGAATACTCAAATCAAAAATATACTGGCGTTCCTGATGTAAATTACATACTGAATGGTGCTCAATTCCATGGATTGAGTGCAGAGGCAGTTATTTCATTCTAAAAAAAATATTCTACAATATTTAAACCGGTAAGAGATAACTTCTTGCCGGTTTTTTTAATTGAACTTTCCAACTATAGTTATGAAAAGACTTTTAGGTTTTATATCGCTTACAATTTTGATCTCAAGTTACATTTATTCTCAGACAACTATTTCTGTAGATTTGCAGAAAAACAGTTGGCTTGCAATACGTGGAACTACTAATATTGTCTCTTTTAAATTGGTTCACGATGGAGAAAAACTATTAGGAAAGGCTATTACAATGACTGCAACTCGGAATAAAGACAAAATTTATATCAGTAAAAATCAACTCTCCATCGACGTAAAGAATTTTACCTCTGAAAACAAAATGGCATTAAGAGATTTTTTGACGCTCATAAAGTCCGACGCTTATCCAAATTTGCACGTTCAACTAAATTATATAGAAACTGTTGCAGGCAAAGATAAAGATCGATATACCAAAGGAAATGCTTATGTGAATATAACAATTGCAGGTGTAACAAAACAATACTATATCCCAGTATCCTCGAACCAACATGGAGAGGATGTTTTTGTAGACGGGGGCAAAAAGATCAGTATTCGAGACTTTGGACTTGAAGCGCCTGAAGTAATGTATGGCTTAATTAAAGTGAGCGAATGGATCAATATCGATTTTCATCTAATTTGCAAGTTGACTTTTACCAACAACATACAAAACAAATCAATTTCTGCTTTGAATTAGGCAAATATGTGGAACGACAAAAAAGCCCTTTTCCATTCGGAAAAGGGCTTCTGTATTTTTTACAAGAAGCATTTATGCCAATTTATTTACATAAACAGCTAACTTCGATTTCAGGTTGCTAGCTTTGTTTTTGTGAATAATGTTACGTTTAGCCAATTTGTCTAACATTGCACTGATTTTAGGCAACATTTCTGTAGCTACAGTTTTGTCAGCAGTAGTACGCAATTTGCGGACAGCGTTACGTGCTGTTTTAGCATAATAGCGGTTGTGCAATTTTTTCTTGTCGGCTTGACGAATTCTCTTGATAGATGATTTATGATTTGCCATTGCAATCTTAATTTTAATTCTAATAAATTTCTTATTTCTTTTGTAGTCCCTAGGGGAGTCGAACCCCTCTTTCCAGGATGAAAACCTGGCGTCCTAACCGATAGACGAAGGGACCATTTCTGGTCATTGCAACAGTGAATAGTTGTTCTCAATTGCGGGTGCAAATATACGGCACTTTTTTGAATTGACAAAGCCTTTGCCATAAATATTTTATAATTATTGTAATGCCTTATTTATCAGAGAGTATTTTTTATTCGAGATCGTGTTTCAAACATCTTTCTAATTAGAATTGCCGATAATTATGTTATATTTGCGCTCTAAACAGATTTTTTATGCAAGTAAAAACCACCGGAATTGTACTTCATTCCATCAATTACTCCGATAAAGCGACAATTGTGACGATATATACTCGTCAGTTTGGAAGGGTTTCGTACATTGTTAATGGGGTAAGTAAGAAGAAATCGATTTTTCGGTCGGCATATTTGCAACCTCTTTCTATTTTGGAATTGGATGTATTCCATAGCCCCGGAAAAGAAATACAGCGGATTAAAGATTTGCGAAGCGTTTATTCTTTCACCGGCATACCGTTTGACCCTATTAAAAATGTGTTGGCTCTATTCCTCTCCGAAATGTTATTTCGCACATTACTTCAGAGAGAGCCGGATGAAAGTGTGTTTCTGTTTATTGAAAATTCAATCCAACAATTGGATTGCTGTGAGAATGGAATTGCAAATTTCCACTTGATATTTTTGATGAAATTAACCCGTTATTTGGGTTTTGAACCCAACAGCGATGAAGAGAAAACAAGCTATTTCGATTTGATGAACGGCGTTTTCCTTAAAGAAAAACCTTTGCACTCGCACTTTCTTATGTCCGACGATTCTGCTGCATTTGCTGCATTATTGCATTCGGACTACACGAATATGCACTTATTGACTTTTTCGCGCGAAAAACGCTTAAAATTGCTCGAAAGCATGGTTG
>Ga0302215_10000483_pt1 | contig 29324 bp, 24 predicted proteins | sample II_Fen_N3_1_FD_194580 | JGI IMG/M metagenome (GOLD analysis project Ga0302215, IMG submission 194580) | Peat permafrost microbial communities from Stordalen Mire near Abisko, Sweden - II_Fen_N3_1 | ecosystem: Environmental > Terrestrial > Soil > Wetlands > Permafrost | place: Sweden: Abisko... | reverse complement strand
TGATGAATCCGTATTTTTTCCCGTTTGGAGAATTGACGATAATACTTCTTGCGAAAGTATCTTCAATAGCAACTTCCTCACGAAGCATGGTTACTTCTACAATCGTTTTATCTTTTTTCTGAACCGTCATAGTTACCGGAGTTCCCTTTTCACCTCGTATTAATCTTACGGCTTCATCAGAGAGCATTCCAACAACATTTACAGCATCTTCATTCGGTTTAGATCTTACTTTAAGAATCTTATCTCCTTCCGAAAGTTTTTTAGATTTCCAGGCAGGTGCACCGATCGTCAATGCTCCCAAGAAAAGATTTCCTTTTTTCTCCTGAATAATGGCTCCGATTCCGATTACTTTTCCTTTGAATTGTGTATCAAAATCTTCTTTATCTTTCGGCGAATAATAGTTGGTGTGGGGATCAAATACTTCTGTGTAAGCATTCATATAGACTGTAAACCAATCCATTTTTTTTCTCTTTTTGAATCTGGTAAAGGTTTCTTTCACCAAATCTTTCACCTCATCCGTTGCTTTCGTCATTTTTTGCTGAGGAGAAAGCATTTCAAGTTTTATGGTGTCTTTCAGTTTAAATTTCTGAACAGAATCTTTCTTTTCTTTCTGAGCTTCTTCTTTGCTATTCATCGATTCAATTTCCTGAAGGATATTGTATTTGATGAATTTTTTCCACTCATTATACTGCTCCTGTTTATCTTTAGGAACGTTTTTAAGCTTAGCTTCTAAAGTTAAAGTTTCATCTTCTTCCAAATTGATTGGTTTACTGAAAATGTCTTGTGTGATTTTATCAATCTCATCAACTCTCTGGTACAATCTGTCAACCGTCAGTTTATAGAAAGAAAGATCACCCAAATTCAGATAATCATCAAGCTTGGTTTCATGCTTTGCAAATTCTGTCATGTCCGACTGCAGAAAATATCTTTTCCCCGGATCGATCATCTCAAAATAATGTTTGTAAACATCTTTTGAATACGCATCATTGATAGGTTTTGGGCTGTAATGTAAATAGGAAAGAGTGTTTTTAACGCTCACCATTATCGTCTGCATTTTCTCATCGTCATTCTTGGGCGAGTTGAAACAAAACATAAGACTTGTCAATGGAATAAGGAGTAGAAATTTATTTAGTTTAAAATTTTTCCACATAAATCTGTATTGTATATTTATTAAGTTCTTAAAAAAAATCATTGAATAAGTATCATTTATTCAACGCCTGTTACAAACTATCAAATTTAATACCTTATTTACAATTATCAATTAGTTTTAAGTATTTTTGTTAAAATTTAATTTTATGGAAAGACCACTTATTCTGGTAACCAATGATGATGGAATTACTGCTCCCGGTATCAGAAATCTTGTAGAATTTATGAACGAAATTGGTGACGTTATCGTAGTAGCTCCCAACTCGCCTCAAAGTGGTAAAGGTCACGCCATTACAATCAATTCAACTTTAAGCTATGAAGAAGTACACCTGGAAGGTCCACAAAAAGATTTTTCGTGCAGTGGAACTCCCGTTGACTGTGTAAAAATGGCTTTAGATAAAATCCTTCCGAAAAGACCGGATATTGTGGTTTCAGGAATTAACCACGGAGCAAACTCTTCAATCAATGTTATTTATTCTGGAACAATGTCTGCAGCGGTAGAAGGCGGTGTAGAAGGTCTTCCCTCAATAGGATTTTCTCTTTTAGATTTCAGCTGGGAAGCAGATTTTACTCAGGCTAAAGAGTATATTCAGGGAATTGTAAGAAAAACGTTGGAAAACCCCATGCCTAAAGGTGTTGTCTTAAATGTAAATATTCCGAAACTTTCTAAAGAAGAAATTAAAGGAGTGAAAATCTGCAAGCAGGCCAATGCAAAATGGGAAGAAAGTTTTGACGAAAGAATCAACCCGCACGGTAAAAAATATTACTGGTTGACAGGTCATTTCAACAATATGGATGAATCTGAAGATGCTGACGAAACCGCTTTAGCTAATGGTTATATTTCAATTGTTCCCGTGAAGTTTGACATGACGGCTTATGAGTATATGAATACGCTGAATGAGGTGATGAAATTTGATTAAAATAATTAGAAGCGTGGAAAATTACTTTCACGCTTTTTTTATCATAAATATTCTTTTGTCTTGAAACAAAAGAATCAAAAATTCAAGACTTGGAATCTGAAGGCTAAAAATTAAAATTTAATCCTAAAATCCCCAAAACTTGCGCGAATTCGCTATTTGTTCTTCGATTCAAAATTTGTCTCGCGCTTCAGACAGTGGGAATTTTTTAACGGATTAAATTTTAATTTTCTTAACGCTTCACTTTCCTATGTCATAAATGATTCATCACAATAAAAATCTGTGCAAATCTGTGAGATCTATGGGATAAAATAGATCTGCGTGAGAATTTGAATTTAAAACAAAACTTTATCATCTTTTCTCAGTTCTTCCAGATATTTAATTTTATCATCACGGTAAAATAAATTCATCGTCTCGAAAGGGATCATTTTTAAATCTTTATTGACAATATGAACGCAAGATTTTTTTACTGCACGAACATCAAAGTCATGTGCATCCATAAAATTCATGATGATAATTCTAAATAAATTGTCGTAATCTAGATTCGGAGCAGAAACTTCTGGAAGACAACACAATAACTGGTTTACTTTAGGCTGTACTTGATCTACAGAAATTCCTGTGCTGAAAATATCTAAAAGCTGCATTTGCAAACCGGCATCCTGTTCGTAAACGATGGTATTTTTCGTTTCATTATTCAGCAAATCAGCAGGATTGATATACCGTGTTAAAGGAATGATTTCACCTTCCAGCTTCAGAATATAACCCATCGCCAAAGAATCCGGATTACAAGGAACAGGAATAATATCATCCCCTTTCAAAATCGGAAACTGGTTTAAAATTTCCTGACGAACTTCGGTTAACGTAATTTTTTCATGAGCAGAATCTTCTCTATTCCTTCCGGCGACTTCAACGGGCTGAAAGGTAATTCCGCGGACGCATTTTTGTTTTAAAGCAAACTCAATCAGCTTCCCGATTTCATCAATATTTTTTCCTTTCTGAAGAACAATTACGAGCGTTGTAGATAGATTTAATTCATTTAATTTCTCCAAAGCCTTCATGCGTACATTCGTAAGATCTTTTCCTCTGAAATCTTCCAGAACTTCAGGTTTAAAAGAATCAAACTGAAGATAAATTTCAAATTCCGGAGCGTAAGTCGCCAGTTTCTCTGCAAAACCGGGATCATTCGCAATACGAATTCCATTGGTGTTCAGCATTAAATGTTTGATTGGCTTTGTCTTGGCGATATCCATAATTTTGAAAAATTCAGGATGAATCGTTGGTTCGCCACCACTGATTTGCACAACATCCGGTTCTCCCTCGTTTTTAACAATCGTATCAAACATCGCTTCTATCTGTTCCAAACTTCTGTGACTTCCGTAATGTGGCGAAGACATTGCATAACACGTCGGACAAGTCAGATTACAACGGTCTGTAACTTCTACTATTGAAAGGCAACTGTGCTGCTCATGATCTACGCACAAACCGCAATCGTAAGGACAGCCATATTCCACATCGGTTCCAAAATGAACGGGCATTTCTGACGCTTTATTATAATTTCTGATATTTTTATAATATTTAACATCGGAAGCAATCATTGTTTTGAAAAAACCGTGATCAGGACATCTTTTGGTCATAAAAACCGCCTCATCTTCTATGATGATCTTCGCTCCTACCCTTTTGAGGCATTCGGGACAAAGACTTATGGTATAATCGTAATAAGTATAATTTCTAACTGGCATAATTTCAATTTTTACATTCCTCCACACACGACTCCGCTTATCAATCCGCAAATCAACATTGAAATAAGCATCGTCATCCAAAACTGCTTTCTTGAAAACTTTCGCCCGTCTTTACTTTCATAAATCAGCTTTACAAAAACGGTAATGACTAAAGATATAACAGCAGCTACACCAAGAATCATCAGAATGATCATAGCGACCAAACCTTCTAATCCGCCAACTTCCAAAAGTGTCATCATTTTCATGTTTTTAAATTTTTTGATATTTAATTAAAACTACAGTGCTTTTAATCTTATAAATGTAATAAATAATCACAGAAAGACAAACCAGCTGAATTGTCCCTAAATTCCCTATAATTTCAATTTTAGGTTTAATAAAATCTAAAAGAAATCTGAATGAAAAGTAACTCAGCATAAATAACTGAAAGAGAAATCCGGAAACGTATTTATTTTTTCTGCCGATCATTTTAAGTTCAAACCACATGAATAGTAAAAACGCAATTTCGTACAAAGCAACAGGATGTCTGAGATATTCATCACCGAGATGCATTCCGAAAATTGAATCTGTTGGTAAACCATAAGTTTCTTCATGCACTCCTGTGAGAAAACACCCAATTCTTCCAATAATAATGGCTAAAATCAATGGAAAAACAATCAAATCTCCGGTGCTTTCTTTATGACCGACAATTTTTTTTGCTAATTCAACGCCTATTAATCCGAAAGCTAATCCTCCTACAATGGTATTATTGGTCCAAAATCTTTTAAAATTAAAATCTTCAAAAAAAATAAGTGGATTTTCTAAGTTTCCTATCAATTTTGAACCCAATAATGCTCCTGCGGTTGCTCCGATAAGAACTGCCGCCGAAGTATTGAAAGACATTTTTTCAGGTGATTTCCTTTTTAGAAAAAAATAATAACGCATTGCAATAAATATCCCTAATGTTTCGAAAACAGGGTGCGCAAGAATCGTTTTACCGAATATCTGAAATGTAACAGGAAAATCCATGATTTCAAAAGTAGTATATTTAATGTAAATTATTAACTTTAATTTTTAAAATAACAAATAAATTCACCAAAATGCGAATAGAAAATGATATAAAATTGGGTTTTAAAGACGTTATGTTTAGACCAAAGCGTTCTACTTTAAAATCGCGTTCAGAAGTAGATTTAAATAGAGAGTTCACATTTCTTCACACGAAAAAAAAATGGAAAGGAACTCCAATCATTGCTGCAAACATGGATACGGTGGGAACTTTTGAAATGGCTGTAGAATTAGCAAAAGATAAAATCATTACTGCCGTACACAAACATTATACGGTTGAAGAATGGAAAGAATTCCTTGATAATCAGGAAGAAAGCATTCATCAGTACATTGCACTGAGCACAGGAACCGGAAAAGCAGACGAAGAAAAAATAAAAACCATTCTCGATCAACATCCTAAAATAGAGTTTCTCTGCATTGATGTAGCCAACGGATACTCAGAACATTTTGTGCAGTTTGTAAAGAAGGCTAGAGAAGATTTTCCTGATAAAATCATCATTGCAGGAAACGTGGTGACAGGCGAAATGGTAGAAGAACTTCTTTTGGTAGGTGCAGATATTATCAAAGTAGGAATAGGACCCGGCTCTGTTTGTACTACTAGAGTTAAAACCGGCGTCGGTTATCCTCAGCTTTCGGCAATCATCGAATGTTCTGATGCTGCACATGGTTTGAAAGGTCATATCATTGCAGATGGCGGTTGTAAAGTTCCGGGAGATGTTGCCAAAGCATTCGGCGGCGGAGCAGATTTTGTGATGCTTGGAGGAATGTTTGCCGGTCACGATGAAAGTGGTGGCGAGATGTTGGAAGAAGATGGAAAGAAATATAAACTTTTCTACGGAATGAGTTCAAAGACAGCCATGGATAAACATGCAGGAGGAGTAGCAGAATACAGAGCTTCGGAAGGCAAAACGGTAAAAATAAAATACAAAGGTTCGGTATCTGAAACCGTGAAAGATATTCTAGGCGGTGTGCGATCTACTTGTACCTACGTAGGAGCACCCACTTTAAAAGAATTGTCTAAAAGAACAACTTTTATTAGAGTTCAGGAGCAGGAAAATCAGGTTTTTAATGACTGATTTTCAATGATTCAAAATCAATCATTAAATTTAGAATAGTACCGAAAACCCTTTAAATAAAGGATTTTCTCATATAGAGGGTTTGTTGAGGGCCTGCTTTTTTGGTGATTTTGTAGATTTTCTATCTATTTGCATCTTAGAAAGACACAAACGCAAATGCACAAATGACGGAAGAAGTCGCCTCCGAATATTTTATCCTTTTTGGAAAAAGTATTCGGAGTTTTTTTTATCAAATATTTCAGCTTCATGTATTGCCTATTTTTTACGAATTTCAATCACATTCTTCATTTTATTGAAGATTATCTCAAGTGAAACTTAATAATATTTTCAATCTAATTATTTTTATGAACTTAAAATGTCTTTATTTTTTATATTTATGATTTTTTAAGTTCGCAGAAAAATGAGTCATATGATTAAATTTAAACCTAAATTTAGTCTTTATAAAGAAAATCAGTACGCAAAAACCATTCTCAATTAATGTAAAGACAGTTGATATTAGCTCATTATCAAACGAAAGTTTTGATAATTATGAAAATGAATATTTTTAACCACCCTTAGTTTTTGATATGGATTTTACAAAGTCCTCTACAACATATTTTTCAGCTCTCTTTTTCCGGGTATTCGAAAAATTCATCTTTAAATATTTATTATTCTTCTTTTTATTGTGGAATACTTCTTTATCGGCGCAAAATTCTTTATCCCAAGAGCAGAAAGTTGATCATCTTATCAATCGTACCAATCAGTTGTATTTAGATGGAAATACAGATGCTGTTTTGAATTCTTCAAAAATTATCATCGATTTATCACAAAAATTAAAATACGATAAAGGTCTTTCTTACGGTTATTATTACCTCGCTTCTTACTTTTATGATAATGCAAAATTCAGAGAAAGCGTACAGAATGCTAAAAAAGCAAAGCAGTACACAAAATATTTAGCCAATGATAAAACCCAATCTGCAAGAATTTCAGCTTTATTGGGAGGGAATTATCTATTACTCGAACTTTATACATTATCCTCAAAAAATTATAGCGAAACCATCAATATTCTTCAAAGTAAATCTCAGAAAAACACCACAGATTCGCTTACAGAAAGTGCCACATATTCTAACCTGAGTTATATTTTTCAAAATATCAACATGCCGGATTCGATTTATTATTATCTTAAAAAAGAAAAATCGATCCTAAAAAAAATAAAATTCAAAGATGCCTATGTTGAAAAAGGTTGCTCTTGTCTTGGTTTTGGGAACTATCATCTGAATGAGAACAAAATAGATTCTGCACAATACTATTATAACAAATCTCTGGAGTTTTTTAATCAAAAAAAGCATCCTTGCAAAATAGAATCTCTGATCGGTTTGGGAAATCTTTACACTCACGAAAAAGACTATCAAAAAGCTCATCAATATTACAATATTGCACTGAATGGCTTCGAGGAGAAAAACTTTCCGGATATCCAAAGTGAATTGTTTAAAAAAATCTCTGAACTTTATATTTCAGAAGGAAACGCTGCAGAAGCAAAAAAATATCAGGATCTGTACTTGAAAATGCATAATGAATTAGACAGTCGCAAGAAAAAAGAGCGTGATTTTGTCCTAAATGAGGTTATGAAGGAAGAAAAGGCGCAAAATGATAAAGAAGTAAGAGAAAGCCAGAAATTGACGCTCCTAATTTTATCCGTACTTATTCTGATTGCCACTATCATTGTTTATTATCTGAAAAAATCCAAAGCAAAAAATCAAAAAGCTCTAGAAATTGCCCGACAGTTACAATCTGAAAAAAATATACAGGATAATGAAAAAGTAATCTTAAAACTTCAGGTAAATGAAGCTTCTGACGATGTACGCAAACTTGCCAGAGAAAATAGTGCAGAATTTTTTACAAAGTTTCAGGAAGTTTATCCACATTTTACCAAAAAGATGCTCAATATCAATCCAAATTTTAAGGTTTCTGAGCTTACTTTTGCAGCTTATATTTATTTAGGATTTAATACCAAACAAATTGCAGATTACACTTTCAAAGCTGTAAAAACAATCGAAAATAACCGATATAATCTTCGAAAAAAACTCGAAATTTCACCCGAAAAAGATCTCCAGATCTGGCTTAGAAATTACATCGATTCCGAATAATAAAAATCCCTTTCATTAAGCTATGAAAGGGATTGTATTTTGATTTAAATTGATCTTATGTAAGCATTCCTCCGTCTACATTCAGAACTTGTCCGGAAATATAAGAAGACATTTCGCTTCCGAAGAAAACACATGCATTTGCCACATCTTCCGGCTGTCCTCCTCTTTTCAAAGGAATTCCGTCTCTCCAGTTCTGAACTGTTTTTTCGTCTAAAGCGGCTGTCATTTCAGTTTCGATAAATCCGGGAGCAATCGCATTACAACGGATGTTTCTTGAACCTAATTCAAGTGCAACAGATTTTGTAAAACCAATAACTCCTGCTTTAGAAGCTGCATAATTTGCCTGTCCAGCATTACCTTTTACTCCTACAACGGAAGTCATGTTGATGATAGAGCCTGCTTTCGCCTTCATCATTGGCTTTATTACTGCTTTAGTAAGGTTGAATACAGAATCTAAATTTACCTTAATAATGGTGTCCCAATCGTCTTTTGACATTCTCATCAACAAGTTATCTTTTGTTATTCCTGCATTATTGACCAAGATATCGATTTTGCCAAACTCAGCCATTACTTCTTCTACCAATTTCTGAGCTGCATCATAATCTGACGCATCAGATTGATAACCTTTGATCTGAGTTACAGAGCTCAAAGCAGTTTCTAATTCTTTCGCTTTCTCTACAGAACCTGCATAAGTGAATGCTACTTTAGCCCCCTGTTGAGCAAAAATTTCAGCAATTCCCTTTCCGATTCCTCGTGTAGCTCCGGTAATTAGTGCTACTTTTCCTTCTAATAGTTTCATATATATGATGATTATTTATCTAATAATTTTAAATTGAGTGTGCAAAGATATTATTTATCTGAAAATAATTTTCGGATTACTAATTCAAATGGAATTATTTCACAGAATTATTCACGATCAAAACAATCTCTCCTTTTAAAGTCTTACTTTTAGAAAATTCGATTAATTCGTCGATTGTACCTCTCTTTGTTTCTTCGAATTTTTTTGAAATTTCTCGGCTTAGACTTGCCCTTGTTTCTTCTCCAAAGAATTCTTTGATTTGCTCCAAAGTGGTATTAATTTTATGCGGACTTTCGTACAAAACAATGGTCTTCTTCTCTTCAGCCAACTGTTTCAACTTCGTTTGTCTGCCTTTTTTCGGAGGAAGAAAACCTGCAAACAAAAACTCGTTATTCGGCAAACCGGAAACCACCAAAGCGGGAATCAAAGCTGTTGCACCGGGCAAACAAATCATTTCAATATTGTTATCAGAACCTGCTTTTGCCAAAAGATACCCCGGATCTGAAATTCCAGGAGTTCCTGCATCGGTAATAATTGCGATATTTTGTCCGCTCTGAAGATCGGCAATCACTTTCTCAGTAGCGGTATGCTCGTTGTGTAAATGATATGATTTTAAAGGTTTTGAAATTTCGTAATGCTTCAAAAGCACTCCTGAAGTTCTTGTGTCTTCGCACAAGATATAATCGACCTCTTTCAGCACTTTTATCGCTCTGAAAGTCATGTCTTCTAAATTCCCGACTGGTGTGGGAACAAAATATAGGATTCCTGACATTTTATTTTATGTATTTGAAACCAAATAGTCCCTGCTTGAAAACAACGTTTACCGTGTCTCTACTACTGATTTCATTTAAGGGTCTTACCCTGTTTTTATTTCTGATTTGATCAATTTTTTCTAAAATTTCCTCATCGAAATTATGAATTGAAATTTTATTTCCTGAGAGATGTATATATTTTTCTTTTTCAATTTTTTCTGCATAAACAGAAAGCACTTCTTTTTCTTTTCCTGTGATTGTTAATTGATTAACATACAAAGATATATTTGTAATAATCCTAGTGAAAAATAAAAATGTAAAAATGATTAAAAACAAAAAACCAAGAATTGCTTCACCTCTGGATTGAATTGTCTTAGCTTTAAACACCAAAACTAGCAAAAGTATACAGCTACAAATGATTAAATGTATTTTCCAGGAAACATTGTCACTAAATTTCTCAATTTCTTCCTGTAAATATTCTCTCTTGATTAAAGGTTGTACATACAAATTTATAACAATCAAAATAAGAATCAACAAAGAATAAAAGATGATTTTTTTCTTATCAATCCTTTTCTTTAAAACTCCTATTCCACTCAAAATTATAAGAATTTGTTTTCTACCAATATCCAAAGTCTCTGTGCATACTCATCCACTTTATTCCACTTTCTGTCGTAGTACAGTTCACTCAGATATTCTTTTGCTTCTTCCAGATTTCTGCATCTGTTCAGCTCAGCAACGGCATGGTTAAGGTCACTTTGGCTTCCTCCGAAAAGAAGTTTTGTGAAAGCCATTCTGTCATTCAGATCGAGTCTGAATTCCGGTTTTTGTTTCTCAGCTTCCATATATTCAGTAGGAATATTGGTTTTTAATATGCTTCCTGTATCTTCTTTTACAACAGGAGCAGGTTTTTGCTGGGGAGTATCTACTGCTAAATGATCATCATCAAATAAAGTCTGAATCGTTTTCAAACCTTTAATATTTGCTAACCTTATTTTTTTCTCCTGCTGGTAAGCTTCCAGATTTTCAAAACTTTCGTCAGATGCAAGTTTTTCGTTTGCAATTTCTGATGAAGGTCTGTCGATATCTACAATTTTTCTTCTTTCAGAATCGTCGTTTGATAAAGTGTTTTGATTAATTTCAACTTCGTTTTCAGTATCTTTTTTGATTTCTGTAAGAATACTTTCTACATTTGAATTTTCACTAACGATTTCATCTTCATCATATTTAAAATTATCAGAAACAGATCCTTCTTCAGTATCTTCAATCAAAATCTCATTATGAGATTTTTCTAAATCAAACATACTCTCAATTTTGTCCGTAGAACCTTCATTTACTTTTTCAGATTCAAAATTATTCTGAATTTGCTCCTCTTCTTCAAATGAAGTTGAAACACTTTCTTCAGAAATTTCATTTTCAAATTCTTCAATTTCATTTAATTGATTATTGAAAATAGCTTCTTCCTCAGTTACTTTTTGATCAAATATTTCTTCATCAATATCGTCCTCTTCTTCAGGAACCGAATTTTCCAAAATTCTTTCTTCATCTACGAAACTTAATACTTCATCAGGTTTTTCAGAAACTTCTTCATTCTCTATTTCGTCTAACTGATTATTAAAAACAGATTCTTCGTCAATAATTATTGTATCCGAATCTTCCACAACTGCAATTTCTTCTTCTGATATTTCAGAATTTTCGGCAATTTGCTCTTCTTCAACAAGATTAATCAAATTTTCGTGAAACTCGTTTTCCTCAATTTCATTTAGCTGATTATTAAAAATCGCTTCTTCTTCCATCACGTCATTCGGAAGATGATGTCCAGCTTCGCCGATTTCATTAAGTTCATTATTAAAAATAGCTTCTTCTTCCATTATTTCGTGAGAAAAATCCTTAGATTCAGAAATCGATTCAGCCAAAGAATGGTTAGAATGAGCTTTTGAAAGCTCTGAACCATCATTTTGATAGTATTCTACTTTAGATTGTAAGAGTTTCAAAAAAGAAATTCTTTCTGCCAATTGATCCACAAGATCATGCTTAGAAAGTAGTTCGTCAACATCGTTTATTTTGTCTAAAATACTAATGGTATTCTTAGATTCAAAAAAAATCTTTTCCTGTAAATCTTGGATGTTCTGCATAGAAGAATCTTATTAAAATTGCTTACTTTTGGTCTTAAAATATTACGGCTAAAATAACAAATGTTTTTAGAAAATACAATTAATCATTCCAAACAAAGCGGTTGGATGGAAGTTATTTGTGGTTCAATGTTTTCCGGAAAAACCGAAGAGTTGATCCGAAGACTGAGAAGAGCAGAAATGGCGGGGCAGAATGTAGAAATTTTCAAACCCAAAACAGATACGAGATATTCTGATGAAGATGTCGTTTCTCACAATAAAAATAAAATTCGGAGCACCGCAGTGCAAAATCCTGACGAAATTATTCTTCTGGGATCAAATTGTGATGTGGTAGGAATTGATGAAGCACAGTTTTTTGACGAAAGCATCGTTGAAGTAGCTAATCAATTGGCAAACAACGGAATTCGTGTAGTGATTGCAGGTTTGGATATGGATTTTCTGGGAAGACCTTTCGGACCGATGCCGAATTTGATGGCAACTGCAGAATATGTGACGAAAGTACACGCAATCTGCAAAAGAACAGGAAATCTTGCCAACTATTCTATGAGAATTTCTCAGGGAAATAATCTGGTAGAACTAGGCGAAACAGAAAGTTACGAAGCAGTAAGCCGTCGTGTTTTTATAGATGAAGTTTTAAACAAAAAGAAGGTTTAATATCAAATTTATTTTTAATTTTGTTTACTTTTTAATAGTAAAAACTATCAAAAAATGATATTAGAAATTAAAAATTATATAAAAATCAGCAATTCTATCGATGAAATTTTGAAAAATTCCCCTTTCAAGATAAAATACATCATTGAAAAAACCGGGATTTCTGAACCTACTTTTTTCCGAAAGATGAAAGAAAAGAAATTTCTTCCTGAAGAATTATTGAAGATTGCAGAAGTAATTGAACCAGTAATAAACTTAAAAGAAGATATTTTAAAAGGTATTCAAGAGGGTTTAGAAGACGTTAAGAATGGTAGAATTCAAGAACACAATCAGGTGATGAATGAAGCAAGAGAAAGAATTGCAAAAAAGAAAAATGAATATTTTTTGGACAAATAGAGCCAAACTAGTTTTGGAAATTTTGGAAGACTTTCTTATTGATAATTGGGGGTTTGAGGTTTTAGAAAATTTTTATGAAATTTTAGAAAGAAAAGTTTCACTGCTTGAAAATGGTAATTTAGTCCATCAAAAATATGAAGATACTGATTTTCATAAAGTATTGATTACTAAACATAATTCTATAATTTACGAAATTTCGGACAATCAAATAAATTTTTTAAACATGATTAACAATTTTAGAAATCCTAATTCTAACTATAATTTAATTACAGAAAAGTAGTTTATGAACTACACTATAAATCAAATCGCAGAAATTACCAACTCAAAAGTTATTGGAGATAAAGAATTAATTATCAAAAATATAGCTTTTGATAGCAGAATTATTTATTCAACTAAAAATGCTGCCTTTATTGCGATTAATACTAAAAAAAATTCAGGTGAAAAGTTTATAGAATCGGCTATCGACCGAGGAATAAAAGTCATTATTTCTGAACAGGAATATCCACAATTTGAAGATATTACCTGGATTATTGTGGAAAACTCTGTAGATTTTCTTCAGAAATTAGCGAAATATCACTTCGAACAATCAAATTTAAAATCAATCGGAATTACCGGAAGCAATGGAAAGACAATTCTCAAAGAATGGCTTTATCAATGTTTGTGGAATGAATTTCCGACCGTAAAAAGTCCGAAAAGTTTCAATTCTCAGATTGGTCTTCCACTTTCATTACTTCAAATCAATAAAAATCACCAATTAGGGATATTTGAAGTCGGAATTTCTATGCCGGATGAAATGCAGGTTTTAGAAAATATGTTTCATCCTCAAATAGGATTATTGACCCACATAGGAACTGCTCATGCCGCCAACTTTAGCTCTGAGGAAGATTTAATTGACGAAAAAATAAAGCTTTTCAAAGATTCGGAGGTTGTTATCTATAATGCCGATAATCTATTGGTTGACAGTAAAATAAAAGAGATCTATTCAAGTAAAAAGTTAATTACTTACGGATTTCAGGAAAGCAATGATGTCTTCATTAAAACTAATATTAAAGATGAAAATATTGTTGTAAAATATTTTGACGAAGAAATCAGTTTTCCGGCTCATCAACGTGATGAAGCAACTTTAACGAATGCTTTAGCTCTCATTACGGTTTTAAAAGAGCTGAATATCACTACAGATAAAATTATTGAAAAAATCAATGCCCTGAAAGCCGTAGAAATGCGTCTGGAAGCTATTGAAGGAATTAAAAATAATATCATTATTAATGATTCGTTTAATCTGGATCTTGATTCTTTGAAAACGGCTTTGCAATTCTTAAACGAATATAAAAAGTCTAAAAAATCGTTGGTTTTAACTGATATTGTGGGTGTAAATTCTAATTTGAACGAACTATATGAAGAGGTTTCTGAGCTGGTGAATGAGCAGAAATTCGATTCGGTTTTCTTAATTGGTGAAGAAATTTCACATTTCAGATCGCTTTTTAAATCTAATACTTTTACTTTCATTAATACTCAGGAATTAATTGATAGTAAACATCTTACAGAAATTGAAAATCAAATTATTCTTCTGAAAGGTGCAAGAAAATTTGAGATCGAAAAACTAAAAGATCTTCTGGAACTAAGAAAGCATGATACCGTTTTGGAAATCAATCTTAATGCGATTTTACACAACATTAATTATCATAAATCTTTGCTGAAACCTACCACAAAAATGATGGCGATGGTAAAAGCAAATGCATACGGATTGGGAAGCTATGAAATTTCCGAATTTCTACAGCACCATCATATCGATTATCTGGGCGTTGCTTTTGCTGATGAAGGAGTAGAACTCCGAAAAAAAGGAATTACCACACCGATTGTTGTAATGAATCCTGAACAGCACAGTTATGACACAATTATTCAGTACAATCTCGAGCCGGAAATTTATAGTTTCAGGGTTTTAGAGTTGTTTTATGAAGCTTTTCAGAAATCTGGTTTTGATAAAGAATATCCAATTCATATCAAACTTGAAACAGGGATGCATCGTCTTGGTTTTAAGGAAGATGAATTAAATCATTTAATTCAAAGTTTACAACATAAAAATCTGAAAGTGCAAAGTATTTTCAGTCATTTGTCATCTTCAGATGTTCCGACTGAGAAGGAATTTACTTTAAACCAATTGAAAACTTTTGATAAAAACTCAAATTATTTAATTGAAAATATTGGATACAAACCTCACAGGCACATTTTAAACTCATCGGGAATTACAAATTACACTGATTATCAATACGATATGGTAAGAATTGGTATTGGAATGCTTGGAGAATCTCCAAATCCTGAAATTCAAAAACAATTGCAATCAACAGTTAGCTTTAAAACGGTTATCTCTCAAATCTCTTTAGTAGAAAACGGAGAATCAGTTGGTTACAGCAGGAAATTCAAAACAGATCATTCAACCAAAATTGCCACTATTCCTGTAGGTTATGCAGACGGAATTCCCAGATTAATTGGAAATCAGATAGGAAATGTGGGTATCAATAAAACTTTAGCACCTATTGTTGGAAACATCTGTATGGATATGATGATGATCAATGTAGATAAAATTCCGAATGTAAAAGAAGGTGATAAAGTGACAATTTTCAACGCCAAACCAAGTCTCAAAGAATTTGCAGAATACTGCAAAACCATTACTTACGAAGTATTAACCTCAATATCTCCACGTGTGAAGCGGATTTATGTAAAAGATTAATTATGAAAAAACTCCTCGTTCTTTTATTCGCATTTCAATTAATTTTTATCCATTCGCAGATAAAAGAAGGTTTGGTCATCCCAAAAAATCCTAAAATAGGTCTTTCTCTCGCAGGAGGAGGCGCAAAGGGATTTGCTCATGTCGGTGTTTTGAAGGTATTAGATTCTTTAGGAGTAAAGGTTGATTACATTTCCGGAACAAGTATGGGCGCAATTATCGGCGGATTGTATGCTTCAGGATACACTGGGAAAGATATCGAAAAAATCATCACGGATACCGATTTCTATTCTTTAATCCGTGATCCTAAATCACGTACAGAAAGTACATTTTTTAATAAATCTGTTGACAAATATCTTTTATCGATTCCTTTAAAAAATGGGAAAATTAACCTCCCCTCTTCTATCAGTTCTGGTCAGAAGAATGTATATCTCTTAAAGGAATTGTTCAAAAATGTTTCGACTATTGAAGACTTTTCAAAATTGCCTATTCCATTCCTATGTGTTGCCACCAATTTAGAAAGTGGAAATATGCAGATTTTTGAAAAGGGTGATCTTGTGCAATCAATCATGGCAAGTTCGGCATTTCCTTCATTGATGGATCCTGTAAAAATCGGTGACAGCATTTATATTGATGGCGCAATGACTGTTAATTATCCTTCAAAGCCATTAAAAGATAAAGGTATCGACATTGTTATTGGAGTAGACTTGAATCAGGATCTCTCGAAAAGAGAAGATTTGAATAATATCATTTCTATTCTGAATCAGGTTATCGATTTTGGTATTCAAAAAGACACTAAACGTCAGTACAAATTTACAGACATCAACATCAAGCCTAATCTCAAAGGGATGACCGCCACAAGTTATGACGATAAAAAGAAAATACTTGACAGCGGATTTGTAGAAGGTCTAAAATATACAGCTATCTTAGATGAGCTTCCCAAACGTTCTTTTGACCGCCTTAGACAGCCCGTAAATCCTATTTATTCTAACGTATATAAGATTGACAGTATCGCTTTAGTTGGGAGCAAAATTTACGGTAAAAACTACGTTCTTGGGAAAATGGGACTTAGACTTCCTTCCATGCAAACTTATGGCAGCATTAATCGTGGAATTGATAAATTGGTTGCGACAAATAATTACAGTTTTATCAATTATGATATCGTGACAGAAAATAATATCAATTACCTGAAACTTTACGTAACCGAGGATGACGCAAGACATTTTCTGAAATTTGGATTGCACTATGACGAAATTTTCAAGACAGGATTGCTTCTTAATTATTCGGCTAAAAGATTATTATTCAAAAATTCCAACTTATCACTTGATGTTGTCGTAGGTGACAAACCAAGATATTATCTGAATTATTTTATCGACAACGGCTACATTCCAGGTTTCGGAATTTATTCTTCCGGGATGAGTTTTGATCTGGAAGGAAATAATATCAACATCGACAAATGGAAATGGCTACGAAATGAAGCTTACATACAATCTATATGGAAAGATAAATATGCTTTGGGAGCAGGATTGAGTCATGATTATTTTGAAGCAGAAATGAATGGCACCAACAAACGATCTAGTCGTTTTTTAAATCCATATATTTTTCTGAAAAGTGATACCCAGAATGACAGAGATTTTCCACGAAGAGGTTTTTACTTAAACGCAGAAGGAAAAGTTATCGACCTTCTAAAATCTGAGGTGAGTAAGAGAGTTGTTCAGGTAAAAGCAGACATCAGAGTCAATATTCCTATATCAAAACAATTTAGTTATCATCTAAATTTATACGGAGGAATTACCATTGGTGACAATCTTCCAAAATTTTATCAATACAGATTAGGCGGAATATTTGAACAAAATGTTGTTAATTTTAAAACGTTCAATGGCTTTTATTTTGCCCAATTAAACAGTAATAATGTTGCTCTGATCTCAAACGATATTCAGTTCAAATTCTATAAAAACTTTTTCCTGAGCGGAAATTTCTCATTTGCCAATATTTCCAATGACATCAGTTTTGAAGATACAGTAAAAGTGAACTACAGTTCGCTCGGAATTATGGCTGGCTATAAATCTCCTTTTGGACAGATTAAATTCAACTTCAGCCACTCACTTAGAAATAATCAAAAAGGTATATTCAGTGTTATTTTAGGACACTGGTTTTAAAACTATGATACAGTTCTTTTACGAAAATTTACCTGAAACGGTAAATACACAATACACAAAATGGCTGGAAGAAATCATTCTTTCAGAAGAAAAAAAATTGGGAGATATTAATTATATTTTCTGTGACGATGAATATTTATTAAAGATAAACCAAGATTATCTGCAGCACGATTATTACACAGATATCATCACCTTTGATTCTGTAAAAGGCAAAACAATAAGCGGTGAGATTTTCGTATCTTTGCAGCGCATTTCAGATAACGCTTCTACCCTATCCAAAAATCACGAGGAAGAATTAAGAAGAGTCTTGGCTCACGGAATTCTTCATCTTTGCGGATACAAAGACAAAACGGAAGCTGAAGAAAAGGAAATGCGAAGCAAAGAAGATTTTTATATTGCAAGATATAATTAAAAATTTTTCCCACTATTTGAACTGCACTTTTCTCCATTTAAAACAAAGAAAACAGGGTAATCAAATTATCATTGGGATAAGAAAACATCGAAATACAGGCATTTTTAAGCCTTATTTGGATACAATGTTTCACGTGAAACATTTATATGAATTTTAAAATTTAAGGCTTAAATAAGCAATTAAAATGATTTCAGAAATATATGATGTAATTGTAGTAGGTGCAGGTCACGCTGGTTGTGAAGCTGCTGCTGCTGCTGCCAATTTAGGATCAAAAACTTTATTGGTTACAATGAATATGCAGACCATCGGACAGATGAGCTGCAACCCGGCAATGGGAGGAATTGCAAAAGGACAGATCGTAAGAGAAATTGATGCAATGGGAGGTTACTCCGGAATTATTGCAGATAAATCTGCGATTCAATTTAAAATGCTAAACCTTTCTAAAGGTCCTGCAATGTGGTCTCCAAGAACACAAAATGACAGAATGTTGTTTGCAGAAGAATGGAGATATGCACTAGAAAACACTCCGAATCTTGATTTTTTTCAGGATATGGTAAAGAGTTTAATTATAGAAAATAATCAAGCTGTAGGTGTTGTAACTTCTTTAGGAATTGAGATAAGATCAAAATCCGTTGTTCTTACAAATGGTACATTTCTTAATGGCTTAATCCACGTTGGTGATAAACAATTAGGCGGAGGAAGAATGGGCGAACCGAGAGCTTTTGGAATTACTGAACAATTGGTTTCTTTAGGTTTTGAAGCTGGAAGAATGAAGACCGGCACTCCACCGAGAGTAGACGGAAGAAGTCTTGATTATTCCAAAATGGATGAACAAAAAGGAGATGCAAATCCTCAGAAATTTAGCTATTCAGACACTCCGAAACTGACGAAGCAATTAAGCTGTCATATCGTTTATACCAACGAAACTGTACACGATATTTTACGTGAAGGTTTTGACAGAAGTCCAATGTTTAATGGTACAATTCAAAGTTTAGGACCAAGATATTGCCCAAGTATAGAAGATAAAATCAACCGTTTTGCAGAACGTACAAGACATCAGCTTTTCGTAGAACCGGAAGGTTGGAAGACCGTAGAAATCTATGTAAACGGATTTAGTTCTTCATTACCAGAAGATGTTCAGATCAAAGCAATGAAACATATTCCGGGATTTGAAAACGTAAAAGTATTCAGACCGGGTTATGCTATTGAGTATGACTACTTCCCTCCTACTCAGCTAAAACATACTTTAGAAACAAAATTAATTGAGAATTTATATTTTGCAGGTCAAATTAATGGTACTACTGGATATGAAGAAGCAGCTGGACAAGGCTTGATGGCGGGTATCAATGCTCACAATAAAGTACATGATAAGGATGAATTTATTCTTAAGAGAGATGAAGCTTATATCGGAGTTTTGATCGATGATTTGATTACAAAAGGAACCGAAGAACCTTATAGAATGTTCACTTCTAGAGCTGAATACAGACTTCTTTTAAGACAAGATAATGCTGATATTAGATTGACTGAAAAAGCTCATAAATTAGGATTAGCAAATGACGAACGCTTAAAAAGAGTAGAAGAGAAAATTACTAAAAGTCAGGAACTTGAGTCTTTCCTTCGAGAAACTTCTTTAAAACCAGGTCTAATTAATCCTATATTAGAAGGTATCGAAAGTAACCCCGTAGATCAGGCTTACAGAGCATCTCAGTTTCTTACAAGACCTAATATTACTTTAGAAAAATTAGAAGAAATTAATATTATCAAAGAAAAAGCATCACAATATGATGATGAAGTAAGAGAACAAGCTGAAGTAAATATCAAGTATAAAGGCTATATTGAAAAAGAAAAAGAAAATGTAGCTAAGCTTAACAGACTGGAAAATGTAAAAATTCCTGTGGATTTTGATTATATTAAAATATCAAGTCTTTCTGCAGAAGCTAAACAAAAAATGACTAAAGTGAGACCAAAAACATTGGCTCAAGCAGGAAGAATAAGTGGTGTTTCGCCTGCTGATATCAACGTTTTGATGGTCTATTTAGGACGATAAAGCAATGATGTTTCACGTGAAACATTTATCAATCTTAAATTAAAATACATGAAATTTGAGGCTATAATGGCTTCAAATTTCATTTTTTAAAACATATAATTTATGAAAATTAAGGATCATTTTCTTTCACAGGAAATATTTGAAATTATAGAAACTGATACAAAAGGAGTTTTTACGACCTCCCCTATTCCATCAAATATTTCTAAATATTATGAAAGTGAGGACTACATTTCGCATCATCAGGATTCCGGAAGTTTAAAAGAAAAATTATATAAATTCTTACAATCTTTTAATCTACAATACAAAAAAACAATCCTTATTGACAGAATAAAAAAGAATTCTAAAGTTCTAGATTACGGATGTGGCGCCGGCGAATTTGTAAAATTTATAGAAAACGATTTTGAAACTTTTGGTTTCGAACCTAATTCTGATGCTAGAAATGCTGCAAAGAGCAAAATAAGTAAAGCAAAAATAATAGATAATCTTCACGCAATAGAAAATGAATCTTTGGATGCGATTACGTTGTGGCATGTTTTCGAGCATGTAGAAAACCAAGACGAGATGTTAGAAATTTTCAATTCAAAGTTAAAAGAAAAAGGTCTTTTAATTATTGCTGTTCCCAACCCTACTTCTTATGATGCAAAGCATTATAAAGAATTTTGGGCTGCGTACGATGTACCAAGACATATCTATCATTTTTCAAAATCTGGTATGGAAAATCTGATTTCTAAAAAGCCAAACTGGAAAATGAGAAAAGTAAAACCTTTGGTTCTAGATTCGTATTACATCTCGATGTTGAGCGAAAAATACAAGAAATCACCCCTATTTTGGCTAAAAGCATTCGTTCACGGAACGATTTCTAACGTAAAAGCACTATTTTCTAACGAATTTTCAAGTTTGATATACATTATCGAAAAAAAATAGAAAATCGATTTTTAAGCCATTTCTGAAAGTCAATTTTCAGGCATTTTGGCAAAATTTTACTAAAACTTAGAATTTTTTCTAAGTTTTTGTTTTTTTAGAATTTTGAATTTGAAAATCTTTGTAAAAATTTTTAGTAAAAGTGAATTTATTTTTAAATAATTCTTATTTCTTAAAAAGATTTGCAAACCTATTTTTTTAAAGAAATTTCAATTACGTTAAAATATCGTTTGATTATGCTAGCTTTAAAATTCACTTATTATTATGAATACATCTCAACAAAAAAAAAAAAGAAAATTTAGATTTCAAAAAAAAAAAAAATAATAAAAAGTGAAAAAATTTAAAAAAAAGTAATTCAAAAATCAAGTTCTAACATAAACACCTTTTTTAATCAATATTTTTAAATTACTAAATCAACACTTGGAAAATTTTTGTTTTTAAGTTTTTGATGTATTTCTGAAAGTCAATTTTTAGAACTTTTTCAAAAAAGTAAATTTCTTAAGATTCAATTTAAAATAAAAAAGTCTGCCGAAAATTCAGCAGACTTCAAAATTTATAGTTTAAAAAATTATTTGTTAATCGCAGCGATACCTGGAAGTTCTAAACCTTCTAAACTTTCCAACATTGCGCCACCTCCTGTAGAAACATAACTTACTTTGTCAGCATAACCAAATTGTTTTACGAAAGCTACACTGTCTCCTCCTCCTACTAAAGAAAATGCTCCCATTTTTGTAGCTTCAGCAATACTTTCTCCTAAAGCTTCGGTTCCTGCAGAGAAATTTGACATTTCAAACACTCCGATCGGTCCGTTCCACAAAATTGTTCTTGAATTTAATAATACATCATTAAATTGCTCACGAGATTTTGGACCTGCGTCCATCCCCATCCAACCTTCAGGAATTTCATAAATGTCACATTCTTTTCTTTCTGCATCATTGCTGAAACTTTCTGCGATAATAGTATCAGAAGGAAGATATACTTTCACATTGTGTTCTTTTGCTTTTCCTAAAATCTCAAGAGCTAAAGACAATTTATCTTCTTCCAATAATGAGTTTCCAATCTTCCCACCAAGAGCTTTAATAAAGGTAAAAGCCATACCTCCACCGATGATTAAATTGTCAACTGCAGGTAAAATATTTTCTATAATGGTAATTTTAGTTGAAACTTTTGAGCCTCCTAGAATTGCTGTAACTGGCTTTTCACCACTTTTAAGAACTTTATCAATCGCTTTTAATTCATCTGCCATTAATAAACCGAAAAATTTAGTTGACTCAAAATAATTTGCAATAACAGCTGTAGAAGCGTGTGCTCTGTGAGCAGTTCCGAAAGCATCGTTTACATAAGCATCACCTAATTTTGAAAGTTTTTCTGCAAATGCCTCATCACCTTTTTCTTCTTCATTATGAAAACGAAGATTTTCCAATAATAAAATTTCTCCTGGCTGCAGTTCAGAAGCAGCTTTTTCTGCCTTCTCTCCTATCGATTCTTCTACAAACTTCACCTCATGACCCAAAACTTCAGAAACTTCATTCACGATATGTTTTAAAGAAAACTGATCTTTAGCTTCACCTTTTGGTCTTCCCAAATGTGTCATTAAAATTACAGATCCTCCGTCTTTAAGAATTTTTTCCACTGTTGGTTTTACAGCAGAGATTCTTGTATTGTCAGTAATTTTCAGCTGGTCGTCCTGAGGAACATTGAAGTCTACTCTTACCAAAGCTTTTTTATCTTTAAAATTGAAATCGTTGATTGTTTTCATATACAGATTTATATTTTTTTTGATTCGATAAAACGGAGGGCTTTAATAATTAGACTTTTTAAATCCTTTTCCATTTCATCAATTTAGTTTGATTTTTTGTTTCACAAATGTAAGATTTTAAACTTTTGCAAAAGATTCAAAGAGACAAAAGTTTTCAAAAAAGTTCCCACAAAACATTCATTCACCAATCAACATTAATTTCTTTATTATTAAAAAAAAGAATGATAGTTGTTGTTGAGTGTTGTGAGTTTCGGGGATAACTTTTCTGATAATACTTCATAACATTCAGTTTGAGTTCAATTCATATTTAATTAACAATGTAATTTGTTGAAAGTGAGATTAATTTAGGACTTATTAACAAATATGGATAACTTTTGAACATAGCCAATTATTAGTTTCTTTCTTATGGAGAACTGTCAGATTTCTCTGGGGAAAGATTTTGAAAGTTTTTGTGATAATTTTTGGAGGCAACTTTCAGTAATGTTTTATTTGAATTAGGAAACAGTTAGTTCACAAAAGTTTTCCACAGTTATTCACAGTCCTTTTCACATTTTATGAGTGGGTTAATCACATTTTGTGAATAAAACCACTTTTACTCACTTTAAATAATATAATGTTTTGATAGTCAATATCTTGTTTATTGTTAATTAATATTATGTCTTTTGAAATTCAAAAAATGAAACTAATATATTCTTCTTAATTTTTTTAAAAGTTAATCAGCTTTGATGTAAAACGTAGACAAACAGGCATATTTAAATTCGGATTTACGTAACTTTGTAAGTAGATTTAATAACAATAGATATATAGTAAAAATGAAAAGAAAAATTGCTATTGCCGGAGATCACGCAGGTTTCGAATACAAAGAAATCCTGAAAAAACATCTTGAAGAGAACTTTGAAGTACAGGATTTCGGAACTTTTTCTACAGACAGCGTAGATTATCCAGATTTTGTGCATCCTGCAGCAACTTCTGTTGAAAACGGAGAAAATGAATTGGGAATTCTTATCTGCGGAAGCGGAAACGGAGTACAGATTACAGCAAATAAACACCAAAAAATTCGTTGTGCATTATGTTGGATGCCTGAGATCGCAGTTTTGGCGAGACAGCACAATGATGCGAATATGATCTCGATTCCTGCAAGATTTATTTCCAAAGAAGTAGCAATAGAAATTGCTAATCAATTTTTATCTACCGATTTCGAAGGTGGAAGACATCAGACAAGAGTCGATAAAATAGCATTCTGCTAAATATAAAGGCTTGTAATTCAGTTTACAAGCCTTGTTTATTTTTTATTTCTTATATTAGCAGCATCAGACAGAAGTTACCAAACTGTTTATTCCATTGTAAACCTTATAAAATCGAAAGATATTTATAAAAGGTTTTTCTCTCCTCTTCTCCTTTTTTTGTATTAAATTTATACAGTACTAAATTCAAATTGCTAAAAACTAAAAGAAATTGTATTAGTTCAATTTCAAAATATTAAATAAAAAACTAAAGTTTATCAGTATTAATGCTAGAAAATTCTCAAATAACATTCATTTCTGAAATTAAAAATAAAGTTAGAAATGCTCAGTACGAAGCGATGAAGGCGGTGAATGTTGCCTTGATCAGTCTGTATTGGGAAATTGGGAAATCTATATCTGAGAGCCAGACAGAAAATTGGGGAAAATCGATTGTTGCTACACTTTCAAAAGAATTACAGAAAGAATTTCCCGGAGTTGCTGGATTTTCTACCACGAATCTGTGGTTAATGATGCAGTTTTATTCTGAATATCAATCAGATATAAATCTCCAACCATTGGTTGGAGAAATAAGCTGGAGTAAACACATCATAATATTAGGAAAATGTAAAAATCCAAAAGAAAGAGAGTTTTACATTCTCTCTACTAAGAAATTTGGGTGGACGAAAAATATACTCATTCATCAGATAGAAAATAAAACATTCGAAAAGTATCTGATAAACCAAACCAATTTTGATGAAACTCTACCTGAGAAAATAAAAAATCAAGCAGTTTTAGCTGTGAAAGACGAGTATATTTTTGATTTCCTTGGGATAGAAGAAGAGCATTCTGAAAAAGAATTAGAGATCAAATTAATCCAAAATATACGAGGTTTTCTGCTAGAATTGGGAAGCGATTTTTCATTTATCGGAAACCAATATAAAGTTGCCATTTCTGAAAAAGAATATTTTATTGACTTATTATTGTTTCACCGAAGATTACAAAGTCTTGTGGCAATAGAGCTGAAAGTGGGAGAATTTTTGCCAGAATATAAAGGTAAAATGGAGTTTTATCTCAATCTTCTCAACGATAAAGTAAAGTTACCACACGAAAACGAAGCTATAGGAATTATTATCTGTAAAAGTAAAGACCGAACAATCGTAGAATATTCGTTGAAATCCAGTAATTTGCCAATAGGAGTTTCAACCTATTCAACTTCACAGACATTACCAAAAGACTATCAAAAACTATTACCAAATAATGAAGAATTATCAGAAAAATTTGATAATTATATTAAAAATTTAAAAGAATAAAATGCCAAAAAAAAATAAATATATAAGTCAGAAAAATGACTCAAAACTTTTGGAAATTGGAAGACTGATTCTCCGTTTTATGAATCAGAACCAAACCAAAATATACAATTACAAACAAATCTCAGATGGGATTGATTACAAAAATCCCAGACAGCGAGAACTGGTGATTCAGTCTTTGCACAAACTCTTGGCAAATAAAAGAATCAAGGAAACTGAGAAAGGAAAATTTAGCATCAATCTCAATATTGAAGGAACGTTAACGGGAGTTATCGATTTCAATCAAAGCGGAAATGCCTATGTAGCTGTTGAAAATCTTAAAGACGATGTCTTTATCCACGCAAAAAATGTGAAAGATGCCTTACAGGGGGATAAAGTTCTCATTGTAACCTATAACTTTAAAGGAAAGAAAATGGAAGGCTCTGTGCTTGAAGTTTTAGAAAGAAACCGTACAGAATTTGTGGGGACTTTCCAGTTGGTTCAGCATAAAGAATTTGGGTTTGTAGTTTGCGATAAAAAGACGATTAACACAGATATTTTTATACCAAAAGGTAAAATTAACGGTGCCGAAAATGGAGATAAAGTCGTTGTTAAAATGTTGGAATGGAAGGCAGGAGATAAAAATCCTGATGGTGAAATCATTAAGGTTCTTGGCGCACCTGGAGAGCATGAAACAGAAATTCATTCTATTTTAGCTGAATATGGTTTGCCTTACAGTTTCCCTGAAGAAGTGGAAATGGATGCCGACAAAATCGACAGAAGAGTGACGGATGAAGAAGTTGCAAAACGTAGAGATATGCGTAAAATTTGTACATTCACGATCGACCCGAAAGATGCAAAAGACTTTGATGATGCATTATCCATCCAAAAATTAGACAACGGAAACTGGGAAATAGGAGTTCACATTGCCGACGTTTCTCATTACGTCGTTCCGGGAACGATGTTGGATGATGAAGCGTACGAAAGAGCAACTTCCGTTTATTTGGTTGACAGAGTTGTACCGATGTTGCCGGAAGTTTTAAGTAATGACGTTTGTTCATTACGTCCGAATGAAGACAAATTCACCTTCTCAGCAGTTTTTGAGATGAATGATAAAGCTGAAGTGGTAAATGAGTGGTTTGGAAGAACCGCAATTCACTCAGACAGAAGATTCACGTATGAAGAAGCTCAGGAAAGAATTGAAACTCAGGAAGGAGATCTAACGGAAGAAATTCTTACGCTTGACAGGCTTGCAAAAATTATGCGTGATCAGAGAATTAAAAATGGGGCAATAACTTTTGACAGAAGCGAAGTTCGATTTAATTTAAATGAAAAAAGTGAACCAATTGGCGTTTACTTTAAAATTAGCAAAGATTCAAACCATTTGATTGAAGAATTTATGCTTTTAGCCAATAGAAAAGTTTCTGAATTTGTTTCACTTAAAAAAGGAAGACCAAACGGAAATACCTTTATCTATAGAGTTCACGACGATCCGGATCCGGCGAAATTGGAAGCTTTAAGAGATTTCGTTTCAACATTCGGATATAAAATGGATTTGGCGAATACCAAAAAAGTTGCCGAATCTTTGAATAATTTACTTTCTGAAGTAAAGGGAAAAGGTGAGGAAAATATGATTGAAACTCTGGCAATGCGAAGCATGAGCAAGGCAGTTTACTCTACCGAGCCAATCGGTCATTACGGACTTGGTTTTGACTATTATTCGCACTTTACCTCTCCTATCCGTCGTTATCCGGATTTGTTGGCACACAGATTACTTCAGCATTATTTGGACGGAGGAAAATCTACTGACAGAAATGAGTTGGAAGAAAAATCTAAACATTGCAGTGCAAGAGAGCGTTTGGCTGCAGATGCAGAAAGAGATTCTATTAAATTTATGCAGGTAAAATTCATGGAAAAACATTTGGGAGAAACTTTTACAGGTGTTATTTCCGGAGTTGCCGAGTTTGGTTTCTGGGTTCAGATTCCTGAAAACGGTGCTGAAGGTTTGATTAAATTAAGAGATTTGATGGATGATTCTTACACGTATGATAAATCTACGCATGCTGTTTATGGTTCAAAAACAGGTAGAAAGTTTCAGCTGGGTGAAGAAGTTCAGATCAAAGTGGTAAAAGCTAATTTAATTCAGAAGCAATTGGATTTTAAGATTGTTGATTAAATTTTTAAGATAAATAATGAAGACTGTCAAATCTGGCAGTCTTTTTTGTTTAAAAAGTTTTTAGAAACGCAATTTTTGCTTAAAAAAATCATTTTTAAACTCAAATAAAAATATAATCTTTAAATTTGAATTTGAAACAAATTATAAATGTTTGAACTTGTGTTGTCGGCCGTTGGTCTGGGCTTTATGTTGAGCCTGGTTTTCATTGGTCCTATTTTTTTTCTCTTGATAGAAACCAGTTTTACAAGAGGTCCAAGACACGCTTTAGCGTTGGATTTTGGGGTAATTACAGCAGATTTATTGTGTATCATAGCCGCGTATTATGCAAGTGCAGATATCGTAAATCTTATTGATAAACATCCTGGTTTTTATAGAATTACATCTATCCTTATTCTTTCTTACGGTATCGTGATGTTGGTCACCAAAACCAAAATGCACTTACCGGGAGAAGAAAAAATCATTAGTCAGAATTACTTTAGAACATTTCTTAATGGTTTTCTTTTAAATCTTTTGAATGTAGGAGTTGTCCTTTTTTGGCTAGTCACGGTGATTGGTGTCAGAAACCAGTATCCCGATACAGGAAATATGGTTCTTTACTTAGGTTTGGTAATTTCAACTTATTTAATGATTGATTTTCTTAAGATCTTTCTGGCTAAACAATTTCACGATAGACTTACACAAAAGCTCGCCAATAATATTAGAAAAGGTGTTGGCGCAGTTTTGATTTTATTCAGCTTTCTTATTTTCCTTCAAAGTTTCAAGAAATTTAATCAATTTGATAAAAAACTGGAAGAGGCAGAAAAGAAAGAAATTATATACAAAGAGAATCAATAATAATTTGATTTAAATAATAAAAACATCAATTGACAAATGAAAAAAATATATCCCAAGTCTCTTAAAAAAGGAGATAAAATCGCCATCATTTCTCCGGCAGGAGCTGTAGAGCCAACTCAGCTAGAGAAGGGTTTGCAAATGATTAAAAACAAAGGTTTCGAACCTGTTTTGGGCGAAAATCTTTATACCAAATTTTCAAATGGTTACAACTATGCCGGAACTGAAAAGCAAAGGCTACAAGACATCAATTGGGCATTAAATGATCCTGAAATTTCAGCGATCTGGGCTTCGAGAGGTGGTTACGGCTGTCAACATTTAGTTGAAAATTTAAAATTAAAAGAATTTACAAAAAATCCAAAATGGTATATCGGCTATTCTGATAATACGGTGATACAAAGTTATTTATTAAAAAAAGGTTTCGCTTCAATTCACGCGCAAACCATAAAAACTTCAAGTTTTGGAGTGACCGATGAAAGTTATGACCTCACTTTTAATATTTTGAAAGGAAAACCTCTGAAATATACTTTAAAATCAAATCATTTTAATAAAGAAGGTAATGTAGAAGGAGAACTGGTTGGTGGAAATTTAGCCTTGGTATATGCGCTTTTAGGAACCAAATATTCTTTTGATTTCAAAGATAAAATTTTATTCATTGAAGATATTGGCGAGAATTTCTATGCACTCGATAGAATGTTGATGAGCTTACATTTAGCCGGAGTTTTCACTAAAATAAAAGGCTTGATTATTGGTGGAATGACCAATATGGGTGAAGAAAAAGAGAATAAACAATATGATGAAAGTTTTGATGAATTTGCTTATCAATTAATTTCAGAAAGAATTTCAAAATATAAATTTCCTGCCGTTTTTGGTTTTCCAAACGGGCATATTCACAATAATATTCCTTTGATATTAGGTGCAGAAATTTCTCTGAAAGTAGAAAAGAATGTATCGTTAACCTTTAAATAAAATGATGTTTTACTCAAAATTTGTACTTGCATTTTTCCTGATTT
>Ga0302215_10000480_pt1 | contig 29358 bp, 16 predicted proteins | sample II_Fen_N3_1_FD_194580 | JGI IMG/M metagenome (GOLD analysis project Ga0302215, IMG submission 194580) | Peat permafrost microbial communities from Stordalen Mire near Abisko, Sweden - II_Fen_N3_1 | ecosystem: Environmental > Terrestrial > Soil > Wetlands > Permafrost | place: Sweden: Abisko... | reverse complement strand
TCTATTCGCAAAATAAATACAAATTATATGGCTTGGGCACAACTTATGTTGATTCAAAAGGACAAGTTCAGACAAATCCCGCTTATGCATTAACTCCTGAATTTCGTCAGAAATATTATGGACAAGGTTGGCAACAAGGAACTGATTGGCAGAGTCAGATGTTTAAAACAGGGATGAACCAAAATTATAATTTATCTTTGGCTGGAGGAACTGAGAATAGCAACTTTAATATATCATTAAATTATACAAATGAAGATGGTAATGTAATCAGGACTAATGCTACCAGTTATGGACTTCGTGCTAATTCTGATTTCAAAATAGGGAAACACATAAAAATAGGCGAAAATCTCAGTGTTAATTACCATACTGGGGAAACCCTATTGATGAATCAATCGACAATGTGGGATTTAAACACTTCACCATTAATGAAGGTTTACAATTCTGCCTATAAAGGCGGATTTGAATCCCCTCAAACTGTTTATTGGTTTGATACTGATAATAATATACAACAAGGAACTCCTCCGGCAAATAGTGATTCTCGAACTTATCAAAATACATTATCAAATGATAAACCAAATTTATTAGTAGGTACTTTAGGCTCAAATATGGGTTATGGAGTTGGAACTAATGCAAGTGTATATTTGCAAGTTGATATTACTGATTGGCTAACATATAAAGTAACACCCTCTGCAGAAATCTTATATAGTAGGTCAAAAGCGTGGTTGCCATTATTTACAGGGAATCGCACTCCTAATGTAGCATCTCTTACTGAATATTATAATGAGGGAGTCAATTTGAATCTTGAGAACCAACTTACTTTTAATAAGAAATTTAATGGTATCCATAATGTTCAGGCAACTGTTGTAAGCCAAGTTAGACAACAACTCACTAATGATATTCTTGGGGTAGAAAATGGTTTCGACTTTGAATCTCTTAATACCTTGTCAAATGGTGGTACTTCCTCTACTAGATTACAGGGCACATCATCTGATTACAGAATGCTATCATATTTAGGAAGAGTTATGTATGATTATAAGGGAAAGTATTTTGCAACAGCATCTTTTCGCTCTGATGGTGTTTCAGTTTTTGCACCAACCTATAGAAGAGGAAACTTTGGATCAGGCTCGCTTGCCTGGAAAATAAACGAAGATTTTTTTAAAAATGTGAAGGACATAGATGCATTAAAACTTCGATTAGGATATGGACAAACCGGGAATTCTGCAATTGGAGATGGATTTCAATATCTTGATCAAATATATAATTCTTTATCATTTTCACCTGTTTTTGGGGATGATCAGCATATTGCCAGAGCTCAGTATATAATGTATGGTTTAGCTTCAACAAGCATTCATTGGGAAACAGCAGAGATGTTTAATGCTGGTGTTGATTTGAATATGTTTAATGGAAAACTACAAACAACTGCAGAATATTATATAAAGAACAATAATGATTTGCTTGTTCAGTTGCCAATTTCTGATGCTTTTGGAAGAGTCAATGGTAATCCTTGGTACAATTCAGGTAAAATAAGAAATAGTGGAGTTGAACTGTCATTACAATGGAGAGATAATATTGGAAAGTTTAATTATGGTATAATTTCAAATTTTACAACAATAAAAAATGAGGTTTTGTATTTGCCTATTACTGATATTACATCAGGTAATAACCGAACTATTGTTGGACATTCAATTGGTGATTTATATGGATATGTATCAAATGGAATTATCCAGTTGACGCCATCTAACTATGCTCAGAATTCAGATGGAACTTATCAAAAAGATATAAATGGAAACTATATTGGTTATAAACACGCAACATATCTTTCAACTAACATACCACAACCTGGAGACTTAATGTATAAAGATTTGAATGGCGATGGTAATATTGATGCAAATGATAAGACTATAATTGGTAAGACTATTCCGAGTTTTAACTACACTCTTGGCTTTGATTGTTCATACGAGAATTTTGATTTCAATTTGTTCCTTTATGGTGTGAGCGATTTTAGTATTTATAACCAACAAAGAGCCTCATTGTCAAGTATGAATAGTCAGGATATGGATCATAACAAATTGCTTGATTGGGCGACAAGCCACTGGACTCTTGATAACCAATCAACAACTTATGTGCGGGTTGATCAGGGAAACACTAATGGTAATGATCAAATATCTTCTTTCTGGGTAGAAGATGGTTCATTTCTAAGGATTAAAGATATACAATTAGGTTATACACTTCCATCAAAACAAGCAAAGAAAATTGGGATTTCCAGTTTGAGGATTTATGCCAATGCGTCTAACCTTTATTGTTTCACTTTATATAAAGGACGCGATCCGGAAGGCCTCATGTCAATAAATCCATTAAGTTCCGGAACTGATGCTGGAAATTATAGTATACCACGCTCATTCACCTTTGGATTACAAGTTGGATTTTAATTTTAAATTCAGAAAGAAAAAAAATAATGAATACAATGAAAAGGATATTATTTATACTACTTATTGCTTTCGTCTTTGCAAGTTGTTCAGACACTTTTCTTGAAACACAAAATAAAAACAACCTAGATGTAGGATCATTTTGGAAGACTAAAACTGACATGGAATTAGCTGTGAATGCAGCATATTGCCCGTTGGCTTATGGTGGGATGTTTGGACTAAACTATTTTTTGAATCTAAATACATTAGATCCATATATCTGGTTTGAAAGCCCTAAGGGCGGTTTTGATCAACTGCTAATAAACACAAATGATTTTAAATCAACTTGGTCTGCTTTATATCAAGGACTTTTTAGAACATCAGATATTCTTGCAAATATTGAAAAAGTAAGGACTGTTGTTAATGATGATTCTATCTTTAATCAAAATAAAGGACAGGTAACAGCATTAAGAGGCATGTATTATTTTTATATGGTAACTTGGTTTAATGCTCCTATTTATTATGATGAAACGGATGTTCCAACAGATCCAATGGTTCCTTTAACTAACGGGACGCAAGAACAATTCTGGACTAAATTAGAGGAAGATTTGAACTTTGCAACAACCCATTTACCAGCAACTTGGCCCAGTTCCGAAACTGGAAGAATTACAAAAGGGGCTGCCTATGCTCAATTAGGAAAGGCTTTGTTGTACAAACATTATCATTACTATTTGCGATTTGGGAAAGGCAGTACAGCAGAAGCAATGGAGAATTTAGTAAAAGCTAAAACTGCATTAAAAGCTGTCATTGAGAGTGGAAATTACAAATTAATACAATCTTTATCAAACGACAAAACAAATGAACAAGCTGCAATTCTTTCCAATTTTTCATACCTTGATATTCCTGTTGGTACTAATACTTACAAAGCTGAAAATAATGCTGAGTCTGTATGGGAAATACAGTACAATGATGATAACAGAGGACAAGGTGGATGGTTACCTGGTTGGCAATGGGGTGGCAATTTGTTGAACGAATACTTTGCACCACTACCCTCTTGTTATAGAAATCTTGAAATAGATCCAACTCTCTGGTTGAAATTCGAAGCTCGGGCTAATGCGCCTGAAGGATATAAAACTAAGATTGACCCTCGTGCATATGCAACATGCTATATTGATGGTGATACTCTTGATTGGAGAAAATCATCAGGTCAAAATGTTCCATTTCAAAGTGGAATAAATTCAAAAAAAATAGTGTTAAATAACAATCTCTTTACAGGATCTGATGTTTTACCTTCAAAATCTTTTGGTCTTAAAAAATATTTCTACCCACAGTGGGTTGATAAGTCACCTTTATGTGATCCGGTAAATGTAAGGGTTATTCGATTTGCAGATGTTTTGTTAATGTACGCAGAGGTGTGTTTCCAATTGGATGGAGATGCCGATGGAACCGGGTTAGCAGCATTAAATGAGGTAAGATCACGTGCTGGAATGCCATCTAAATTTTCGCTTAACGTAGAAATAATAGTAAATGAACGAACATTTGAACTTGCAACGGAAGGACATCATTACAATGATATTATTCGCTGGAGTTTCGACTCTAAATTTGATGTTGTGAATAATTTAGATGTTTTATTTAATAGTAGATTTAATAAACCTAAAAATCAATACTTCCCGATACCGCAGACTGATATTGATTCTAATAAAGGAGCATTAAAACAAAATCCAGGTTGGTAAAATATTAATAATTATTTTAAAGATGATATTATGAAATATATATGTAAATCAATTTTGATATTATTGACCACAATTTTTATTGCAGGATGTGCAACGGAAGAAATGATTTTACCAAAATCAGAATTTGTGATTTCTTTTATTAGAGATGGAAGTTCTGTTGCATCAGCGGGGATGAATTATTATGTTATTAATAAAAGTAAAGGTGATTTTTTTACTCTATATGATGGAAATCCTGGTAGTATATGGGGAGAGGTTGGAGCAAAAGGAATTGATTTTAATAAGGCTGATTCCATGAAAATTTCATATGCTAATGCTGGAAAATATAAATTATCATTGGTTGTTACGAGTGCAGGGAACTATGGTAAAGATACAATACGTGTAATTAAATCTGAAGATATAACTGTTGTGGATCAACGGAGTCAATTTAGTAATTTTTCTCTTAACATAAATGGAAATGATGTTTTAGGTAAAATTACTACGGATAATCAGATTCAGTTTGCTGTTCCGGATAATACTACTAATTATAATTATGTGGCCACATTTACGTTGAATTCTCCTTTGGCTACTGTTGCAGTTAATAGTATTTCACAGGTTTCAGGTAAAACTTCAAATAATTTTGGAAGTCCTGTAATATATACAATAACATCTGCACAGGGTGATGTTAATAACTATACAGTTATATTTACAACTTTTCCTGCATCAGCAGAAAAGATACTAACTAAATTCCAACTTGCTCCAAAGTCATCAGGATATGATTATTCAAATGGAGAAAGTGCAGTCATTGATGAAACTAATAAGATAATAAATTTGGCTCTTAATTATGCATCAAATACTAAAGGCCCAAAACTAACGATCGAATCTTCACCTTTTAGTTCTGTTTTAATTAATGGAATTCCGTACAGTGTTTCAAAAAACTATGTTTTAACTTCAATTACTTCTGTCAAGGTTATTGCTCAAGATGGTTCAAGTGCAACATATACAATGAATATAACATTACAAAATCCAATATTGACATTTACTTTTGCGGGTTTAATACCTGCACCCGTTGGGATAATTGATGCTGCAGCAAAAACAGTAACTGTGAATGTGTTGAGTGGTACTGATATTACAAAATTAGTAGCTTTGTGGACAGGATCATTAGACGTAACCAAAATTGGTTCAGTTGTTCAAACTAGCGGAATTACAGTAAATGACTTTACAAATCCAGTAACTTATGATTTTTATAAAGGCACAGCGATTGGCGATTCTTATAAAGTGATTGTAAATGTAAAATAGGGATAAAGGAATAAAATATAAAAGTATTAATATAAAAATCTCAAAATTTAAGCTTATGAAAACATTACTTTCTTTTTTTGTAGCTACATTTTTATGTATCTCAACAATTTGTGCACAAGTGACAGATGCAGATTATGTATCTAAGTGGATATTCCCTATTACTGCATGGCTAACTTCAGCCCAACCTACTCAGGGAATTGGAAATTTTACAAGCCCTCAAGCGGCTGCTGATACAACTTCGGTTGCAGGATTTGATCCACAGTATTCCGATTTTGATGCTTCATGGGGTTTAATTTCTGGAAATGGTTATTCAATTCAGAATAATGTGTATAATTCGGCTCAAAATAAAGGACTTACTGATTTTTCTGGGGCATTTAAAGTTTTCTTTGATGACTTCAATATGTATATATTAATAAAATACACAGATAATAGTATTACAGGCAACGAAGCTATTGAACTTATGTGTGCTCAGGATCAGCAAATAAATGCAATAACCGATAAACTAGGAGCAAAAACAACTTATCCGGAAGGCGCATATATGCGATACATGGCATTTGGAGGTTGGAAAGCTACCTTTGCGTTTACTGGATATTTAGGTAATGCAATGATGGTTAATTATGGTTCCGATGGACAAGGATCAGTTAACTTTAGTGGTACAACTTCAAATTTAAATGCTAATTTATTTCTGTATAACAGAGGTGCTACCACAGGTGCTGGTATTGTAAAACAGGTGATTGTGATTGGCTATCCTGCATTGACGGGTGAACAAAGACCAAATTTTGACATAAACAGCTGGAGAGCATTAAATGGTGGAAAAGGGATGTCATTTGATTTAAAAATAGTTGATACTGATTCCGATGATCCTACTACTATCCCTACGAACTTGAAATATTCTTCTGCTGATTACTGGTGGAGTTCTACATCAAATGATGGTTATTTGACAACTTGGTTCAGTGGATTCTTAAAACCTGCTGCGAAAATAACTGCTTTAAATAGTGTAACTGCAAATTTAAAATCAATTTTTTCAAAAACAACATCAAATAAAATTGAGTTAACAGAAAACTCAGAAATAACTGTTTTTAATTCAATAGGTAAACAAGTACTAAATTTGAAAAATGCTAATAGTGTAGATCTTAGCGGATTGAAATCAGGAGTTTATATGGTTCGGGCTAAGGGGCAGACAATTAAAATTAATCGCTGAATTTAATTGATTTTTAGTAAAAAAAAATAAGAGGTTGTTTATTTTAATCGACCTTTCATTATCAAAAATATTTGCTTTAGATTTTTCACATGGTTTTTACTCAAGATAAAATTTAATTGGTTTTAAAATTTGTTTATATAGATTTGAAAACAAGAAATGAATAAAATTTGAAATAAGTATATATTAGTTTTGTAAATAAGGTATAAAAAAGATAGATTGTTTGGAATGTTAAACAACAGAAATATATAATATGTTGAAACAACTTAAAATAAATCAAGAGGAGTTGATAAGTAAAAAGAATCAGATGTGTCCATCAAGTAATAATATTTACAATCGATATGTAAATCCAATTATTACTGATGATCATGTCCCACTTGAATGGAGATTTGATTTTAATTCGGATACGAATCCACATTTCTTAGAAAGGATTGGTGTTAATGGAACATATAATGCAGGTGCCATAAAATGGAAAGATAATTATGTGTTAATTGTGCGGGTTGAAGGAAATGATAGAAAGTCATTTTTTGCAGTTGCTGAGAGCCCAAATGGAATTGATAATTTCAGATTTTGGAATGAACCTATAACAATGCCGTTGCCTCTTGGAAGTGATGAAACTAATGTTTATGACATGCGACTTACACTACATGAAGATGGTTGGATTTATGGTATTTTTTGTAGTGAATGTGCTGATCCTAATGCACCAGAAGGAGATTTGTCTTTAGCATTTGCATCAGCTGGAATTGCTCGTACTAAAAACTTGATTGAATGGGAACGATTCCCTAATTTAATATCAAAATCCCAACAACGAAATGTTGTCTTACATCCAGAGTTTATTGAAGGGAAATATGCACTTTATACCCGTCCTCAAGATGGATTTATTGATACGGGAAAAGGTGGAGGAATTGGATGGACATTAGTTGAAGACATAAAAAACGCTGAAATTTTATCAGAAAAAATAATAAATTTTAGGAATTACCATACTATTAAGGAACTTAAAAATGGTGAAGGTCCTCATCCTCTCAAAACTGAGTTTGGTTGGCTGCATTTAGCACATGGTGTAAGAAATTGTGCAGCTGGACTTCGATACGTTCTGTATTTATATTTAACTGAATTGACTGATCCAACTATAATGGTTACAGAGCCAGCAGGATATTTAATGGCTCCTGAAGGTGATGAAAGAATAGGAGATGTCTCAAATGTTTTATTTAGCAATGGTTGGATTATGGATGATGATGGGACAGTTTTTATTTATTATGCATCATCCGATTCTCGAATGCATGTCGCAACTTCGACAATAGATAAATTATTGGATTATTGTTTGAATACCCCTGAAGATGGTTTAAATTCTGCAAAGTCGGTAGAATCAATTAAACAACTTCTTGCTAAGAATAAAGCTATTTTAGAAAAAAAATCATATGAGATTAGTTATTCAGAGTAATTAATCAGCATAAATTTAAATATATCACCATTCTATTTGATGAAATAACCTGTCCTTAAATCTATTTTCTAAATTAAATCATGAAAAAACAATACCATATTCTAATTTTATTAGTTTTATTTGCCGTAAATTGCCATGCACAATATGTTGTAAAATCTGTTAACATTTTGAATCCAGACGTAAATATTGAATATGTAAGAAATAATGCAGAGTTTTGGATTAATCATGCATATGAACCAACTTACGGTGGTTTTTATTCAAATATTAATAGGGTTGGAAACGTCATAAATAGTACTAATGTTCATACAAATGCAGTTTATCAGCAAAAATCTCTTGTAGCTCAAACTCGTCAGGGGTATGGTTTCACAAGAGCATTTATGTTAACTGGAGATGAAAAGTATTTGACTTATGCAAAAAGTGCTCTCGATTTTTTAATTGCTCATGGTTGGGATACAACCAATGATGGTTGGTATTGTTTTGCCAACAAGGATGGTTCATTGGATCATGGACAATGGTGGGATCCAAATACAGGGAAATGGGGTTTTCAACAGCAATATGCTTTGGTCGGTATTGTTGCTAACTACGAAGCCACACATGATGCAACTATTAAAAGTTGGATGGATAAAGGTATTAACTCAATTTATACTCACTTGTGGGATGTCAGGCCTGGTTATGAGGGTTATTATGAACAAGCAAACCTGGATTGGACTGGATTGTCCGGTAAGGGTTTTACTTCAACTGTTGATGCAATAACAACAAATGCAGAATTATCATATTTAGTGACTCAGGATCCGGCGAAAAAAGCAAGATTAGCTCAGTTGGCGAATATTATTGTTACCAAATTTATTCCGCAAATGGATGATTCGCGTGTGAAAGTGCTTTATCCTGAAACATATACAAATGATTGGGTGGTTTCAGACTATACGGCTGATGCCAGCATCGGTCATTTTATAAAAACTTCCTGGGTTTTAGGCAGAGCATATCTATGTGATACAACTAAAAAAGAGCTCAAAGATGCAGCATCAAAAATTCTGGATAAGGCTTGGACTTACACTAATAATGATGTTACCGTTTGGGATCACTTAAACGGCGGTCCCTTTAATAATTTAAAAGTTTCAACCGGAGGTTGGGGTGCAAGTGGTGATAATAAAGACTATTGGACACTGGAACAAGGATTTACAGGGCCGATGATTAATTATTATATTACAAAAAATCCGATATATCTTCAAATGGCAGACGAAGCGATTTCATTTTATATGAACCACTTTATTGATGCCACTTATGGAGAAACATATATGGAATTGGATCCTCTTGGAACAACTTTCAGGAACAGTGACAAAGGTGATATGTTTAAGGCCAATTATCATAGTAGCGAATTTGGTTATTATGCCTATTTGTATAGTAATTTATATTATTTGCATCAACCTGCGAGTTTATATTATAAATTTGCCGCATCTACTTCTGCCCAAACTATAAAACTCACCCCAATACCAATGGAAGACGGACTTTTACGAATTAAATCTGTAACCTTGGATGGATTGAATTTCGCTAACTTTGATCCGATTTCACGCACATTAAATATTGCGGCCAATCAGGGAGGAAAATTTAAAGTGACTTATGAATCATTACTAGCTCCTACTGCTGTCAGAACTATCGAAAACAATCAGATAATTGTCTCCCCAAATCCAACTACTGGCATTTTCAACGTTGAAGGAATGGAAAATATCTGCGATATCTCTATTGTTGATGTATCTGGAAAAATATTGTTGGAAAGGAATATTCAGGGATTAACAACACTAAATTTAAATATTCAGGAGTTCAAGACAGGCATTTATTTTGTTGTATTAAAACAAAATACCGGACAAAAATTATTGAAAAAGATAATCAAATTATAAATAATGACTTTTCGTTTTTTATTGAATTTAAAGTAAAAATACAAACGGATAAGAATTTGCTTTCTTATCCGTTTTGTCGAAATTATAGTCTATTTTTGATGAATTAAAAACAACTAATAACTTACAAATAAATCATTGATCATGAAACGTTTAATTTTATCCTTTTTTTTATTTCTGTCACTAACGGGATTTTCACAAAATTTACTAAATAATGATTGGCAATTTAAAACTGGCGATACTTTAATTTGGAAAAATATTGATTTCAATTCATCAACATGGAAAATCATCAGATCAGGCAGACCTTGGGAAGATCAGGGCTATGCAAATTATGATGGATTTGGATGGTACAGAAAAATGGTTGTTATTCCTTCTGTATTAAAGAAAGATGCATTGAAATACAATGGATTAAGCTTGCAATTAGGAACAATAGACGATGCTGATCAGGTTTATTTTAATGGAAAATTAATCGGAGCTTCAGGTGAACTACCTCCACATTATTTAAGTGGATACTATTCCGTTCGTAATTATACTATTTCACCTGAAAAAATACTTTGGGACAAAGAAAATGTTATTGCAGTTCGTGTTTATGATGGAGGCGGTACTGGTGGTCTTTTAAGTGAAGTGTCACTAAAAGTAAATGGTTTGGAATCTTTAGTAGATTTAAAACCTCAATTTCCCAGAGATGATAGGCTTTTTCTTGATAAGAAAACTGTTGAATTTCCTTTGGATGTTACTAATTCATCAAAGTTTAATGTAGAAGGTGAACTTAAATGTATTATAATCAGTGATTTTAAAGATACGATTTCAGTTAGCAAAGAAAGTGTTAAGATTTCTGCGAAAACTAGCAAGACTTTGAAGATTAATAAAGGAGAAATAGCTCCGGGATTTTATACTATCTATTTTGATTTCAAAAGTAAACTTTTCAATATTTCAAAATCCTTCAACATAGGTGTAGAACCTGAAAAAATCGTTTCTCCGACCGATCGTCCAACCGATTTCGATAATTTTTGGATGCGGGCTAAGAGAGAATTAGCAGCTGTTGATCCACAATTCAAAATGATACGTAAAGATTCTTTGTGCACCGATAAAAGGGATGTTTTTTTGGTTGAAATGAGGTCACTGGATAATGTTTTAATACGTGGTTGGTATGCACGTCCTAAAACAACTGGAAAATATCCTGCATTGCTTCATGTTCAGGGGTATAGTGGAAATATGCAAATCTCGTTAATTACTTCAGGCGAAGAAATGCCGGAATTCTTCCTTAACATTCGTGGACATGGAAATAGTAGAGATGAAGTGAATCCTGGTTTTCCTGGTTATATATTGCATAACATAAAAGACAGAGAAAGATATATTTATCGTGGAGCCTACATGGATTGTATCCGCGCAGTAGATTTCCTGTGTAGCAGAGAAGAAGTTGATTCACGCTATTTGGTGGTTGAAGGTGGTAGTCAGGGTGGTGCATTAAGTTTTGCAACAGCAGCTTTGGATAATCAACGCATAAAACTTTGTATGCCGGCAGTACCATTTTTGTCTGATTTTCCCGATTATTTCAAAATTGCAAAATGGCCTGCAAATGAATTTACAGATTACGAAAATGCAAATAAAGTTTTTGGTTGGAATGGAATTTTTGAAACATTGAGTTATTTTGACATCAAGAATCTAGCTCCCTGGATAAAATGTCCGGTGTTTATGCAAATCGGGTTAAAAGATCCTACCTGCCCACCACATATTAACTTTGCAGCATACAATCAACTTTCAGTCCCTAAAAGCTATATTGCTTATCCTGAAGCTGGTCACGGATTGCTGCCTATAGCTACGACACGTAAATATGAATGGATGAAAAAGGAACTAATAGAATTAAAATCTGCTGATATTGTTAAATAATAATCCTTGGATAAATTAATATATTTTTGAGTTTGATGATTTCATGAGTTATCTTAAAAACTAATAACAGAAGATATGAATAAGAATAAACTTGACAGACGGAAATTTTTAAAAATGGCAGGAATTCTAACTCTGGCATCAACAATACCTGTTTTAAAAATATATTCAAAGCAAGAAGAAAAGACAAACGATTTAGTTTCAAAGCAAGGTAAATCTTTGACTTTAAAAAGAAACAAAATTAAATTGGATGAACAGTGGGACGTAATCGTGGTTGGAGGTGGTCCTTCAGGTTGTGCAGCTGCAATTGCTGCTGCAAGGGAAGGTGCAAAAACACTTTTAATTGAAGGAATGGGATGTCTTGGAGGGATGGGAACTTCAGGGCTGGTTCCGGCATGGACCCCATTCTCAGATGGTAAAAATATGGTTTATAGAGGAATTGCCGAAAAAGTATTCAACGAATCAAAGAAAGGTGTACCACACGAACCAAAAGGAAAAATGGACTGGGTGGCGATAAATTCGGAGTGGTTGAAGTTAGTATATGATCGTATGGTTTCAGAATCAGGAGCAAAAGTATTGTTTTTTTCACATTTAGCATCAGTAGAGATGAAGAATGAGAACGAAATCGACGCGATAATCATCAGTAATAAAGCGGGTTTAACTGCCTATCGGGCAAAGGTATATGTTGATTGTACTGGAGATGGTGACCTTGCTGCATGGGCAGGCGCATCATTTACAAAAGGTAATGCAAAAGGGGTTTCTATGCCTTCCACACACTGTTTTCAAATTGTCAATATTAATGTTGATCCAAAGTATCCAGGCTCAATCTATGAACTTTATGCCGGGAACAAATCAAGTCCCATTTGGGATATGGTTACTTCCGGAAGATATCCGGCCATTAAAGATGGTCATTTGTGCATAAATTTTATCGGTCCAAATGCAGTAGGGCTAAATGCCGGACATTTATTTGATGTTGATAGTACAAATCCACGGAGTTTATCCGATGCAATGTCCCATGGCAGGGAGATGGCAAATCAATTTTTGGCGGGTTTTAAAGAATTCAGACCAAAGATGTTTAGTGATTCATTTTTAGTCAATACAGGCCAATTGATGGGAATCCGAGAATCGAGAATAATTGAAAGCGATTATAAATTAACACTTAAGGATTGGATGGCTCGTGCCACTTTTCCGGATGAAATTGGCCGTAATAATTATTATATTGATATCCATAATTCAATGGAGGAAATTGATAAAGTTATAAAAGAAAAGAGTTTTGAAAATCTAGGTCGTCCGGAACCCTACAAGAAAGGTGAATCACATGGCATTCCATATCGTTGCCTTACTCCGAAAGGATTAAAAAATGTATTGGTTGCAGGCCGTTGTATTTCAACAGAACAAATTGTACAGGGCAGCACCCGCATACAGCCGGCTTGTCTCGTTACAGGTGAAGCTGCCGGTATGGCTGCAGCTCATGCTTTTCAACATCATAAAAATGATGTTCATTTAGTAGATGTAGGCTTTTTGAGAAAAAGATTAAAAGAAGAAGGGCAATTTTTTATATAATTGTCAAAAACGATTGAGGAATTGTTTGAGTGAATTTAAAACCAAACATGAAATCTTTTAAAATGTGAGAAATAAAAAAATAAAAAGGTCACAGAAATAAATTTTTAAAATAATGAATTTGAATACTGGAAAAATATCGGTTGTTGAAAAAACTGCTTATGGATTAGGTGATATGGCTTCATGCCTTTTCTATCAAACTTTTTCGATGTTCTTATTGTATTTTTACACAGATGTATTTGGAATATCAGCAGCAGCAGCAGGAACAATGTTTCTGGCCGTACGCATGTTAGATACGTTTTATGATCCGGTTGTTGGAATGATGGCAGACCGTACAAATTCAAAATACGGAAAATTTCGTCCCTGGATTCTTTATACGGTAGTTCCATTTGGTGTGATTGGATTTCTTACATTTTACACACCCGAACTTGCTACCAGTGCAAAACTGGTGTATGCTTATGTGACTTACACGGCAATGATGTTTATTTACTCTACTATTAATGTTCCCTACGGAGCATTGATGGCAGTAATGACACCAAATTCGCTAGAAAGAACAAGTTTGTCAGCTTTTCGTTCCATTTCTGCTTTTATCGGTGGGATTATTGTTCAGGCATTTACACTAAAATTAGTTCATGTTTTTGGTCTTATCAAACCACATGCAAATGGTTCTGTAAACGAACAATTTGGTTTTTCGGCTGCTATGGGGATTTATTCTATTCTAGCTGTTATTATGTTTCTTACTACTTTTTTTCTTTGCAAAGAACGTGTAAAACCAGTTTCAGATGTACAAAGTTCGTTGAAAAAGGATGTCAAAGACTTGTTCAACAATGTTCCATGGTTGATTCTTACAATTGTAGGTATAATGACTTGTTTGTACGTTGCCATTCGAAACGGATCAATTATCTATTATTTTAAATATTATGTAAATAGTGCTGGTACAGCCGATTTATTTGGATTTAAAATTGGTGCAGATGCGTTGGTTTCCACTTTTATGGTTGTTGGCACTGCGTGTTCAATTTTAGGAACAATTATGCTTAAGCCAATGGCTACGTTAATAGGAAAAAAAAGAATCTATATGGTTTCTATGTCGTTAGGTACAGTGTTAAGCATAGCCTATTATTTTTTAGGAAAAGATCAGATTTCACTCATGTTTCTATTTCAGGCATTGTGCAATTTTGCGGTTGGACCTGCTATGGCCATGATGTGGAGTATGTATGCTGATACAGCTGATTATTCAGAGTGGAAAACTGGTCGCAGAGCAACAGGTCTAATTTATTCATCGGCTAATTTTGCACAAAAATTTGGTTGGTCTATTGGTGGTGCTATTGCCGGATATTTACTAGCATATTTCGGATTTGTGGCCAATGCACCTGCAACCGCTGAAACAGAGCACGGAGTAAAAATCCTATTTGCAATAATGCCGGCTTTTTGGAGTGTGATTGCCGTTATTGCCTTGTTTTTCTATCAACTGGATGAACAAAAAGTTTCAGATATCAACCAAAAATTGGCTGAATTAAAAGAAAAGAAATAATCTATAAAAACATTTAACAATGAATGCAAAAGTAAAAGAAATTGCCAAAATGATTGATCATTCGATTTTGAACCCGGTTTACACTGATTCAGATTTAGAACGTGAGTGTAAGATTGCTTTAGAAAACGATGTTGCTTCTGTGTGCGTAAAACCTTATGCAGTAAAACAAGCTGTTGGTATATTGAAAGGTTCTGATGTATCAGTTGGTTGTGTTATTGGATTCCCTGCAGGGAATAGTGCTATTGCAGTAAAAGTTTTTGAAACAGAGCAGGCTTGTAAAGATGGTTCGGTAGAAATTGACATGGTAATAAACATCGGTAAAGCTTTACAGGGAGATTGGACCTATGTGGAAGAAGAAATCAAACAAGTCGTTGATATGTCGCACAAATACAAGGCAATAACCAAGGTGATTTTTGAAACTGATTATGTAACAAATGAAAACGATAAAATCAAACTTTGCGAAATTTGCACCAAAGTAGGAGCTGATTTTGTAAAAACATCAACCGGTTACGGATTTGTAAAAGGCAATGATGGGAAATTTTCTTACACTGGAGCTACGGCTCATGATATTGCTCTAATGCGCAAACATTCTGGTCCAAATGTTCAGGTAAAAGCATCAGGAGGTGTGAGAACACTTTCTGAATTATTGAAACTGAAAGATTTGGGAATTACCCGTTGCGGTGCAACAGCTACTGCAGCGATGATTGCCGATGCTAAAAAAATGTTTGGAGAATAAAGTCAAGAAAATAAAGTCAAATAAAAATTAATCAACACTGAATTAATACTAATATTTTTATCATGCAATACGGCTTTTTTGAAGATAATAAGAAGGAATATGTGATAACATCTCCAAACACACCACGTTCGTGGAGTAATTATTTGGGGACAACCGAATATGGAGCTATTATTACCAATAATGCCGGAGGTTACAGTTTTTATAAGTCGGGTGGACAAGGTCGTTTCACAAGGGTGCGGTTTAATTCTGTACCTATGGATCAACCTGGAAGATATATTTACCTGAGAGATAAAGAAACTACCGATTATTGGTCAGCATCCTGGCAACCTGTTGGAAAGTCGTTAGATAAATACAAAAGCATTTGTCGTCATGGTTCTGCTTATACCATTATTGAATCGGAATATGATGAAATAAAAACCGAAACCCGCTATTTTGTACCATTAGGTCATACTTTTGAAGTCTGGCATTTAAAAGTAAAAAACGAGAGTTCAAAAGTGCGTGAATTGAGCATGTTTTCTTTTGTGGAATATGCCGGAAATTGGAATGCAATGGATGATTTGCTGAATTTGCAATATACACAATACACGGGTAAAATGGATGTAATCGATGGGATTATCAGCCATGGAACCAATGTGAATATACCTGAAATGCCTGATAATTTCAATGAAAAAGATCAGGGTCGTTACTCATTCATGGCATTTGTAGGAGCTGAAGTTGTTGGCTACGAAACAGATTTGGAACGTTTCATTGGGAGGTATCGGACCTATGCCAATCCGGAAGCCGTTGAAAACGGAATTTGTTCTAATTTCAAAGCAGCCGGTGATAATATGTGCGGTGTGTTGCAAGTGGACACTACACTTCAAGCGGGTGAAAGTAAAGATTTTTTTGTGCTGATGGGCGTTGGAAAAGCTGAGATTGAAGGCAAAATGGTGGTTGAAAATTTCGGGAATATCGATGCCATAAATAATGAATTTGAGAAATTAGTTCAGCACTGGCATACCCGCATTGAAGGTCTTTCTGTCAAAACTCCCGATTCGGAGTTTAATAGCATGATTAATATGTGGAGTCCATACAATTGTTTGATAACTTATGCGTGGAGTCGTGCCGCTAGTCTGGTTTATACCGCCAGCGAACGCGACGGTTTGGGTTATCGCGATAGCGTGCAGGATTTGCTGGGTGTAATGCATAATATTACCTATGAAGCCGGTAAACGATTGGAATTGATGATTACCGGACAAGTTTCTACCGGTGGTGCAATGCCCGTTGTAAACAAAGTAACTCATACACCCGGACAGGAAAAAGTACCAAAAGAAACCGAATATCGCTCAGACGACTGCATGTGGTTGTTTAATACCGTCACTGCGTATGTCAACGAAACCGGAGATGTTGATTTTTATTCTAAGGTTTTGCCTTATGCTGATAAAGGTGAAGCTACTGTGCTGGGACATTTACGCCAAGCCATCCAATTCAATTTAGATCGCATGGGAAATCACGGTTTACCTTGCGGTTTGCATGCCGACTGGAATGATTGCCTCAAGTTCGGGCACGATGGAGAAACCACTTTTGTGGCCATGCAGCTTCGTTTTGCATTAAAAACCTACATAGAAATCAGTCAATTTTTAGGTGAAGAAGTCGAACTGCAATGGGCAAAACCAGTACTTGCCACGCTGGACGAGAATATTCAAAAATATGCCTGGGATGGTGAATGGTTTTTGCGTGGATTTCGAAATGACGGTTTTAAGTTTGGTTCTAAAGAAAGTCAGGAAGGACAGATTTTTATGAATCCACAAGTATGGTCGATAATAAGTGAAGCTGCAACAGAAGAGCAAAAAGAACTGGCTCTAAGAAATATGCAAAAACGCTTATCTACCGATTATGGTGTCATGTTGTGCGATCCTCCTTATACCGATACCGATTACAAAATTGTGCGTGCAGCCTTATTCAACACAGGAATGAAAGAAAATGGCGGTATTTTCATGCACACACAAGGTTGGGCGGTTATTGCCGAAGCAATGTGTGGAAATGGCAATAATGCGTACGAATATTTCCGAAAATACATGCCGGCTGCCTATAATACCAAAGCCGAAATCAGACAAATAGAACCATATGTATATTGCCAATCTACTCATGCAAAAACGAGTCCACGGTACGGAAATTCAAGGGTTCCCTGGTTGAGCGGTTCTGCTACTTGGTCGTTCGTTGCTGCAACTCAATACATTTTGGGACTTCAACCACAATATGACGGTCTGATAATAGATCCATGCATTCCTTCGTCATGGGAAGGTTTTGAAGTTTCCCGACGTTTTCGTGGAAAGGAAATTAATATTTGTGTCAAGAATCCAAGCAGGGTCGAAAAAGGAGTGAAACTGATCAAACTTAATGGTGAAAATATTTCAGGAAACAAGTTGCTGTTTCAAAGCATGAAAGAAATAAATGAGGTTGAAGTGATTATGGGATAATAATTTTGTAAAAAATTATTTAATAGTCCAATTGATTACGTGTAATTCTATAAATATTTTTATAAATAAATTCTTCTATAAATGAAAAAGGCAAAACACAAATTGCAGAAATTTTTACTGATACTTTTAATAATAACTGTTTCAATAACAGATGTTTTTGGACAAAACTTTCCAAAAGTAAGAGTTGATGAATCCAAACGTAATTTCGTAAGTTCTGCGATCGAAAACGAAATCAAACAAATGCAAAAAACTATTGCCGATCCTGAATTGGCTTGGATGTTTGAGAATTGTTTCCCCAATACGTTGGACAGAACGCTAAACTTTACTAAGAAAAACGGAAAACCCAATACTTTTGTTATTACCGGCGATATATATGCCATGTGGTTGCGGGATTGTTCAGCTCAGGTTTGGCCCTATATGCCTTTTATGAAGCGAGATCCTAAGCTTCAAGAGGTTATAGCCGGAGTTATAAATAGACAAGTAGAATGTGTTTTAATTGATCCTTATGCGAATGCTTTTAATTTTGCAAAAGAAGGCAGTCAATGGAAAAGTGATAATACAAAAATGCGTCCTGAACTTCATGAGCGAAAATGGGAAGTTGACGGTTTGTGTTATGTGATTCGTCTTAGCTATAATTACTGGAAACTTACCGGCGATGTATCTTATTTTGATGCGGATTGGCAAAATGCCATGAAATTGATCGTGAAAACTTTCAAAGAGCAACAACGAAAAACAAATCGGGGATCTTATAGTTTTACCCGCAGTACATCCAGAGCAATCGACACTCAATTTGACAAAGGTTTCGGTAATCCTGTACGTCCAACAGGACTTATATGTTCTATGTTTCGCCCATCTGATGATGCAACCATTTATCCATATCTGATTCCTTCAAATGCATTTGCTGTTGTCTCACTCCGTCAATTGGCAGAAATAACACAAACGATGAAGCTGGATGTTGACTTTGCTACAGAATGTAAAGCATTAGCAAATGAAGTTGACCAAGCCATTAAGAAATATGCTATCGTGAGTCATCCAAAATATGGGAAAATATATGCTTTCGAAGTGGATGGTTATGGCAATTATTTGATGATGGATGATTCAAATGTGCCCTCTTTATTAGCTTTGCCATATCTGGGTTACTTGTCTACTGATGATAAAATATATAAAAACACGCGTAAGTTTGTTTTGAGTGAAGATAATCCATATTTTTATAAAGGTAGTGCGGGTGAAGGTATTGGTGGTCCACATCTTGGTCCGGATATGATTTGGCCTATGGCAATAATTATGAGAGCTATGACAACAAATGATTCTCAGGAAATTGAAACCTGTCTTCGTACCTTGAAACATACGCATGCAGGTACCGGTTTCATGCACGAAACATTCAATGTAAACGATCCAAAAGATTTTACGCGATCATGGTTTGCGTGGGCCAATACACTTTTCGGCGAATTGCTTATTAAAATCGAAAAAGAGCATCCTGAATTGTTGAAAAAACAATATTGAAATTTATCTGAAAATTAAAACGTTGCAAAATAACATTATGAGAAAACATTTATTTATATTTCTTCTTTTAATATCCCTGCATACTTTTAGTCAGGTTACAACCTGGCAAGGTCCAATCGGTTTTTCCTCCGAGAAATACTATCAGGTAAAAGTAAACGGTATCTCGGTTCCGGTTTATGACACTTCAATTGGTTCTTATTGTGTTTTCGATTTTACAGGAATTGCAAATGTTGAAGTTAGTACCATGTTTGATGTTCGCTGGGTGGATATAAGACCCTTAAAATCTGCAATTATGCCAAAATATACAAATGATACTACGTTTACATTTAAAATGTCTAAACCCGAAAATTTAAGTGTTGAATTAAACGGAAGAATCAGAGAACAGCCCTTATTTATTTTTGGAGGAAGACCAGAAACCAGTAAACCATCTAAAAATGATAAAAATGTTATCTGGTTCGAAGGAGGGAAACTTTATAAAGATGTCAAACTCGAATTACAGGACAATCAAACCGTTTATATTGAAGGTGGAGCTGTAGTACAGGGATATATATTCGCACAGGGGAAAAAGAACATAAAAATTGCCGGTCGTGGTATTTTGGATGGTTCATTTAACCAGACTACAGAAGGAAATAAGAATCGCTTTATTGCTCTGAAGGACTGTGAAAATATTTCTATAAACGACATTATTCTCCATAACGGAACTACCTGGCAAACTGCCCTTACTCATTGCAATAATGCCAAAATCACTGGATTGAAAATAGTATCCGAAGGGAACTCTGATGACGGAATGGATATAGTCCGATGCTCCAATGTGGTTATTGAAGGTGCTTTTATTCATACGAAAGATGATTGTATCGCAATAAAATCATGCGGAATTTATCCGGCTGAAGTGCCAACAGATAATATTCTTGTAAAAAATTGCGTAATTTGGAGTTCTACATGGGGAAATGCACTTGAAATAGGTTTTGAATTATGGTCGAACGAAGTGAAGAATATTCGTTTTGAAAACATCGATATTATTCATAACGAGCGAGATGGAGCTGCAATGAGCATTCATAATGCGGGGCCAGCGCATGTTTATAATGTTTCTTATGATAATATCCGCATTGAAGATGATGTATGTAAATTATTCGATATAGCTATCTTTTTTTCAAGATATGGTATTGATGGTTCAAAAGATGAAAATTTTAATGAAATAAACTATTTGCATGGAACTTGGGATAATGTCCAAAAAATTCCGAAGGGAAAAGAAGAATATCACAAACAATTTCGTGGAACAATAAGTGATATTGTTTTTAAAAATATTCAGATAATAGGAGGTTTATTACCATTTTCTGTTTCTTATGGCTTTGATAAAGAGAAAAACGTTTCAAACATTCAAATAGAAAATCTCATGTATATGGGTAAAAAACTTACCGATATTAAGAGCGCGAAAATAAGTCAAAAAAACACTGTAGGTCTTACAATAAAGTAAGCGATTTAATCTAACCATTGAAAATAATTCTAAATGAAAAAGTATCTCTTAATTCTAATATTGTTTTTATTACCAATACTGTCAAGTGCTCAACGGATACAATATTCTGTAAATGAAAATTGGAAGTTTTTACGAAGTGATAATAAATCCGCAGTTCAAACTGATTTTAATGACTCGGCATGGACAAGTGTAAATTTGCCTCACACCTGGAATGATAAAGATGTATTGGATGATGAGCCGGGTTATTATCGCGGCATTGGATGGTATCGTAAAAACTTGTTTCTCGGGAAATCAAATGAAAGCAAACGGGTTTATTTGTATCTTGAAGGCGTTAATCAGGAAGCATATATATATGTAAATGGAAAATTTGCCGGTTCACACTTGGGTGGTTATACCGCATTTACCGTAGATATAACCCCATTTGCAAAATTTGGAACTCAAAATCTTATAGCAATCAAGGTTGACAATAAATTCAACGCTTCAATTCCACCTCTGACTGCCGATTTTAGTTTTTATGGCGGTATTTATCGTGATGTCAATTTAATTATTACTGAAAAAACTCATTTTGATCTGTCGAATCATGGTTCGATGGGTGTATTTATCAAAACGCCAAGTGTTACAGAAGCATTATCAAGTACTGTTGTAAATGCTTCATTCACAAATAATGGTTCAAAAACCGAGAATCTGATTTGGGTAAACACTCTTAAAGATGCAAATGGAGCAGTTGTGGCAACTATAAGCAAAAATGCAACAGTAAAAGCAGGACAGACTATTTCTATGGTTTCAGATAATATGGTTTGTAAAAACCCAAAACTATGGTCGCCTGAAAATCCATATTTGTATAGTGTTACAAGTCAATTGTTATCCGCAGATTCTAAGGTTGTGATTGATGAAGTGGTTAATCCCTTAGGGTTTCGTTGGTTTCGTTTTGATGCAAATACCGGATTTAGTTTAAATGGCAAACCAATGAAATTAATAGGTGCCAACAGGCATCAGGACTATTTTGAAAAAGGAAATGCGCTTTCCGACGAAATGCATATCCGCGATATACAATTGCTAAAAGATATGGGTGCTAATTTTGTAAGACTTTCCCATTATCCCCACAATCCGGTCGTTTATCAGGCATGCGACAAATTGGGTCTTATTTCTTGGGCTGAAATTCCAATTGTAAATGGAATTACAGAATCTAAAGAATTTACCGAAGTTTGTAAAAATATGCAGACTGAACTTATCAGACAGCAATTTAACCATCCTTCCATCTTAATGTGGGGTTATATGAATGAAGTTTTTGGTGATATGAATTGGGGTGAAAATAATTCAAAATCTGAGGATTATAAAAACACGAGGATGAGAAAAACGGCTGAATTAGCCAAAGCACTTGATAGCCTTAGTCGAGCAGAAGACCCATCAAGAGTGACAGTTATGGCAATTGACAAAAGTTCAAAATATGACGATTTCGGAATGACTAGCATCCCACAGGTTTTGGGTTTCAATCTATACATGGGCTGGTATTATGATGAAATACTTGACTTTGGAAAATATATTGATTTACACCATAAAATGTTACCAAACAAACCAATAATAATCAGTGAATATGGTGCAGGAAGCTACCAACCTTTGCATTCCTATCAGCCACTTCGATATGACCATAGTATGGAATGGCAGGAAAAGGTCATTGAAAGTTATTATCAGCAAATTATTGAACGACCATTTATTTCGGGTGCCTCGCAATGGAATTTTGTTGACTTTGTCGCCGATATCCGTGGCGATTATACACCACATTACAATAACAAAGGTATTCTAACTTCAACCCGTCAGAAGAAAAGCATTTACTCGTTCTATCAAGCCAGCTTATTGGACAAACCGGTCTTGAAGTTTGCTTTGAACGGCTGGACAAACCGTATTGGGTTGGCAGATGCAAAGGATACATTTTCAATAGAACATATTAAAGTCTATTCAAATGCAGACAATGTTTCTCTTTTTGATAATGGAAAATTGCTTGGTACCCAAAATCCGGTAAATTCAACGGTTGTTTTCGACGTTCCAATGAACAATGGTACTCACCAACTGGTTGCGAAAGGAAATAAAACCAACTGGAAAACCGAATGCGTGGATGTGGCTGACATTCAAATGAAAGTTTTACCTAAAACATTCGATAAAAGCTTCAATAATTTAGGGGTAAATATAGGTTCAAATTGCTGGTTTACAGATCCGGAAAGTAATTATACTTGGGTGCCGGATAAACCCTACGAAAAAGGAAGTTATGGTTGGGTGACAACAGACACGCTTACTGCAAATAGGTCTGTAATAAATTACCATGTACCGGGCTCTTCAAAAGATCCTATATTCCAAACTTCTCAAACGAATATTTCAGGGTATAAAATGGATGTGCCTAATGGCCTGTATGAACTTGAAATTTTATATGTTTATCCAAAGGAAAATACAGCGTTTGATATTTTTGCTAATAACAATCTGGTCTGTAATTTTACTGAATCAAAAGAGAATCAGATGGCTGTAACAAAAAAAATAATTGTCAAAGCAGTAGGAAATAAAGGGGTGGAAATAACACTGAAGCCAATTAAGGGGCAACCGTTTTTGAATGGAGTCAGAATATCTAAAGTCGCAGAATAACATTGAGTGTGTAATTCAAATCTATTCAAAATGAAAAATCTCAAAACAGCTTTTTTTATCGGGTTATTCCTAACCATGACTACATTCACTCAAGCTGAAAAAGAATACAATCCTAAATATAAAGCCGGCTGGACTAAAGTGGAAGCTTTTCTCCTTCAAAACTGGTACACTTCAAAAGTTGACATTTCACAGATATCATGGATGAAAAAGGTTGGAATTGTGCCACCAAAACCGTTTATGGCTATTGCCAAAGGTCAAACTGCTTTGTTTTATTGGGATAATTATTTCACGAACAAGGGATTATTGCTTGTTGATTCCCTGAATTTGTATGCCAAAAATGCCACTGATGATCTTTTGTGGGAAGTGGATACCCTTGGCTTTGTGCCGAATGCCAATATGCATTGGGGAATGAATCGTTCACAGCCACCTTATCTGGCCATGATGGTAAATGATGTTTATAAGAAAAGTCATGATAAAGTTTGGTTGGATAAAGCTTTTCAAACATTGAAAAAAGAATATCTGTTCTGGACCGATTCAAAATCCACGGCATTAGAAGACCACAACACTTCGGTTAAAGGCTTGCAGCGGTTCTATTTTCACAGCTCCAAAGAAGAATTACTGAAATTGTATGCAAGTTGTTACGAAAGAGGATTGCTTCAAAAACACCCTGATTCCATTGCTTTGCCTGCGAAACTAAAAATTGCCGGCGATTATGCAGCTGAGGCAGCCACCGGAATGGATTTTACACCCCGATTCGAAAATCGTTGTACCGATTTTGTTGCGGTTGAGTTGAATGCTAATCTTTACCGATATGAAGTTTTGTTTAATTATTTTGCCAACGAATTGGCGTTGAAGAATGAACCAAACTGGAAATTAAAAGCAGAGAACCGGAAGACGTTAATGACTAAATACTGTTGGAATGAAGCCCGGGGAATGTTTATGGATTATGATTTTAGAAACAAACGTTTTTCGTCGGTTGCCTGTATAACTTGTATGTCACCGTTGGTAATGGGTCTTGCAACCAAAGAACAGGCCTCGAAAACGATCAAAAATCTACCGTTATTTGAATATGAATATGGGGTAACTGTCTGTGAAAAAACAAAAAAAGATATTTTATACCAATGGGATTATCCGGTAGGATGGCCTCCTGTTTATCAACTCACCGCCCAGGCATTGATTAATTATGGCTATAAAAAAGAAGCACTGCGGGTTTGCGAGAAATACCTGGATGTGGTTACCAAAAATTTCCTGAATCCGTATCCAAAAACGTATAATAAAAAGGCGATTTCTATTGTCCGTGAACCCGGCTTCATTTACGAAAAATATAATGTCGTTTCCGGAGGAATAAATGATATAGAATATCCGGCAAATCAATTTATTGGTTGGAGTGCAGGAGTGTATGTGTGGTGTCTGGATTATTACAGTAAAAACAAATGAAAAAACTACTTTTCTTACTTTTAGGTTTTTGTGCTTTTATTCAATTTAGTAATTGTCAGAATCCGGGATATAAACTTGAAAACCCCGACTATTCCTATGGTAAGTTTATAAAGGTTCAGAGTGCCTGCATGAATCGGGATTTTCCGGTATTAGTATTTACGCCCACCGGTTACGATACTAAAAAGCAACCTTTTCCCGTAGTATATATGCTTCATGGCACCACCGATATGCCATTAACTGAAGATGGTTTGCGTAAAATGTACAACCCCAAAACCGGTATGCAGGAAATGGCGGATATGTTCGGGGTAATCATAGTTGCGCCACTTGTTGGAAACACTTATTACATGGATTCACCGGTAGTGAAAGAAAGTAAGTTTGCGACGTTTATCGGTGAGGAACTAACTCAATTTGCAGATAAAAATTTCAGGACCGAACCAAACCGTAAGGGACGTATTTTGTGTGGGTTTAGTATGGGCGGTTATGGTGCGGTTAGTTTGCTTTGCCGCTTTCCCGACACATTTTCGGTAGCCATTGAACGGGCGGGAGTATTAAATCTGGCTACCAATGTTACCGATTTGTTCTGGGACAATGTAGGAGATAATGTCACACATCTATTAGGTGATTATTTTACATCAGGTGCTAATTATCATTTGAATAGTTGTTTCAATCTGATAAATCACATCCGCGACCGGAAAGACATTGCTTTTGTGATTGAAGTTGGGAAAGACGATTTTTTGTATAAGACTAATTATGCTTTTCATCAGCGTCTGAACGAACTGAAAATACCACATATCTATAACGAAACGGAAGGCGGGCATGTATGGAATGTCAACTCACTAAGAAGTTTATTGTCTAATCTGCAGTATTTCAATCAAACTCAAATCCGATAGCTATTCTTCAATCTAAAGAGTTTTGTTTCCCCCTTTCAATCAAAAGGTTTTGGCTCATTTCCCTTTTATTATTAATTCTTTAACATAGAGGTTTATTGCGCAATTTACTATCAAATTATATATTTTCATTTGAAACATTATATTATTAAATCGAAAAGACTCATACTTATTTGTCTGTTTAGTTCTTTATTTCTGAGTTTGATTGCTCAAACCCCTGTTATTAAGGTAGCTTGTATTGGTAATAGTATTACAGCTGGAACAGGTATTGTGAATCCGACAGCAGATTCTTACCCGGCTGTACTTCAACGGTTGTTAGGTGCCGGATATGAAGTGAAGAATTTTGGCCAGGGCGGAAAATGCATGCTTCATAAAGGCGATAATCCATACTGGTACTCTTCGGTATATTACGGTGCTAAAAGTTATATTCCGGATATTGTAATTATAAAGCTTGGAACGAATGACTCTAAAGCCGTGAATCAACCCTTTTTAAATGAATTTGAAGCTGACATGAGTAGTTTTGTAGATATTTTCAGAGCTTTAACTTCAAAGCCTAAGATTTACCTTTGTATTCCTTCTCCTGTTTTTGGATCGAATGCTTATGGAATATCAGATTCTGTAATTGTAAATATAATTACTCCGCATATCAGGAATGTGGCAGCATTGAAAAACACAGAACTTATCAATATTCGTCCGGCACTGGTAAATCATCCGGAGCTTTTCCCGGATAAAGTTCATCCCAACGAAGCCGGTGCTGTCCTTATTGCCAATGTTGTAAGTGCTGCTCTTCTACCTCAAACAACGCAAATAATCCTTCCAATGTCGGACCAATATGAAAGAGTCTTTCTAAAGGGAAATTCATTGATATTAGACCTTAATTCCAATAAAAGAAGTATTGTTCATGTTTTTATCTTTAATATTTCCGGAATGTTAGTTAAACAGTTTACCGATGTATACCATTCCGGAATATTGAAAGAATATTCTTTAGCTTCATTGCCTAAAGGTATTTATCTGGCAAAGGTGGATGCTGAAGATAATATTAAAACTACAAAGCTTGTGATAAAGTAAGCAATCTTTAGTTGATTTTATTGGGTTATCGTTTTTTATTTCAGGGCAAAACACAGGTGCAAATCATTGTAAATGACTTCCGAATCCGATACAAATATACAGCCCATGTTCTTATTAAGCACCACTCTATATTTGACCATTAACTGGATTTTTTTCAATTAGTACTCTCCTTGTCGAAAAAGTATCATCATTGGTCAAAAAAGTATGATATTTGAAATCAAAATCGATTGCATCTTTGTAAATTCTTATTATTAAACTCTTTCGTGAAATAATTCAGCTAAAATAAATAGCCGAATAACGAGTTTTCAGCCAAAGAAATAGTAATATATTTATCAAAAACAACCTTTAAATTTGAAATTAATGAAGACTACGCCTACGTTTTCCGCATCAAGTGCATCGAGCATTGTAAGTCCGAAGAAACAACCAGATTTTTCCTCTCTTAAACCGTTGTTATTGGTTTTGTTCATTCTTTTAATGAACGGAATGGTCAGTGCGCAAACTACCTTTTCATGGAGAAATGATCAAACTCCAGCCGATAATGCCTCCTGGCTAAGTACTTCCCCTTATTATTTTTGGAATGGAACTACTGGAGCTATACCTACCGGTTCAGATATATTGTCTTTTGACGGTAGTGCGGGTACAACCATGACAAATAATCTGACAGGAACACCGGCAAACAGATTTAAAATCATCTTTCCAAATACGAATTCCCCTGCTCCAAGAACAATTAATGGTGCTACTGCCAATACATTTTATGATTATAGCAGCGTATGGCCAAGAATAGAAAATGATGCAACTAATATTACGAATACGATAAACTTTCCAATGGTTGTTACAACAAATGCCGGGATTAATTTTGAATTAGTCCCTATGGCTGGTCCATTGGTATTAGGAACTGCTGCAACCATTAATAGTAATGGTAAAATAATTCAAATATATGGAAATAATAGTGCTGTTGATGGAACAAATCGTTTTGTGCGGTTGTCAGGTGTTTTGTCCGGGGCGGGCACATTAAATATATCTCAATATGGTGTAGCAAAATTAAATGCTTTACATACTTACACCGGCCAGACTCAAATTGATAATGGTGAGTTATGGATTGAAGCCACTGGAAATGTTATTGCTGCAGGAAGTGCTATTTATGTTGGAAATGGATCCCAACTTACAAATGTCTCGAAAATCCTTTTATCTGCCACTTCAGGAGGTGTAAATTTTCCTCATAGTATCACTATGAACGCAGGGAATGCTTCAACTCGTTTTTTGGGCGGACTTAATACGTCGGGAAATAATACTTTCTCAGGGACAGTTACCGGAACAGCAAGCGATTTGAATCTACAAGCCGTAAATGCTGGTGGTACAACTGAATTTACAAATGTAATCAGTGGTTCAGGAGCAGTTCAGACAATTGGTTCAGGGATTATAAAACTATCAGGACAAAATACATTTACAGGTGCAGTGAATGTAAACTCCGGAAATACCTTACAGCTAGGTAATGCTGGTTCAGGTGCGAACACTCCGTTAGGTACGGTTGCTGCCGGGACTACTGTTGCTTCAGGTGGAACATTGGATTTGAACGGATATACTTTAGTAACTGCAGAACCACTCACAATTACTGGTTCAGGTGTTTTAAATAGTGGTTCTGTAATAAATAGTACAAATACAGGTGCTACCTATAGCGGGTTGGTAACTTTAGGCGGTTCGGCAACTATAAATGGTGGCATATTGGCTGGAGGTACTATTTCATTAAGTAATACCGGAACCATTACCGGAACCGGAGACCTGACATTTGGTGGTGCCGGAATAGGCAGCACTGTTTCAAGTATAATAGGAATAACAGGTTCTGTAGTTAAAAACGATGCAGGGTTATGGACTCTTTCAGGGATAAATACATATAACGGAACAACTACAGTAAATGCAGGTACCTTGGTGCTTTCGGGAAATAGTACATTTACAGGTGCGATAACAGTTAATTCAGGAGGGATCTTGAAATTAGGTGCTGCCGGCACATTACCTAATTCTCCATTAGGAACAGTAGCCGGTAGAACTACCATTAACTCAGGCGGATCATTTGACCTGGCAGGTATTAATTTAATTACTGCCGAGCCGGTGACTATAAGTGGAACCGGAGTGTCCGGCATATTAAATGCAGGTGCAATTATGAATACTTCCACCGCTAATGCTTCAACTTTTACCGGTCCTATAACATTGGCAGGAGATGCCTTAATTAATGGTGGTTATAAT
>Ga0302215_10000479_pt1 | contig 29376 bp, 15 predicted proteins | sample II_Fen_N3_1_FD_194580 | JGI IMG/M metagenome (GOLD analysis project Ga0302215, IMG submission 194580) | Peat permafrost microbial communities from Stordalen Mire near Abisko, Sweden - II_Fen_N3_1 | ecosystem: Environmental > Terrestrial > Soil > Wetlands > Permafrost | place: Sweden: Abisko... | reverse complement strand
TTAAAGTAGGAGTAAAGCGCAGGTTTAAATAGCGGTTTAATCGTAAATCGGATATTAATCCCACTGAAAATCCCGGACTCAAATCAGAAACATCAACATGATAGACTCCCTGACCTACCTGTGTGTATATTATATCACCTGATGTGGATTTTGTTTTGTCGTAAATATCTAAGGTGGAACCACTTTCGGTTATGCCGAAATCCATAGCATTAAACCCGATTGAAAATCCAAAATGTATTAATTTGTCATCGATATAAGGTAAATTGCCCTGTGCTCGTGCATTTGAACCTAAACAAATGAAAAGGATGGAAACTAAAGTTATTTTCTTTATGGAGTTTATAGACATACTTGGACTGTTAGTGAAATAGAAACGTACAAAAATACTTATTATTGCACAAACCTGCAAGGTTACGCTTACGCTCCACTATTTATCGTTGAAGTGTTATTGACATTAATCCTATAATAACCTCGTTGGCGATGGTTTCTAATTTCAGTTTTTTCAGTTTTTTATCTCTGTTTAATTTCATATCGAGTAAAATGCCAGCTCCTCCATCTATTTTTCGACCATAAACTCCTGAGATTTTTAAGTCTTTTTCTAAATTATTGCTTACTAAGCCTGTCTTGAGGTGTAAGCGGTAAGGCCTTGGTGCATTTAATCTGAATGCCTGTCCGTCTGAATAATAATCCTGTTCTATCGGGCACCAATTTTCAGGATTGACCAATTCCAGGATGTCGCATGTGCCATCGGTATATTCAACGGTTATTTTGCCATTTATAAAATGAGATTGCATTTGGTTAGTGGATCCGGCCATGAGTAGATAAGCATGTGAGGCTGAACCTGTCAAAGGAATCTCTATTTCCTTTGGGAAATTGTCCCATTGAGAGCTAAATGCGATATTTTTACCTGTGACTGGAGTGCGGAACGGAACATCAAGTTTTGTTTGCAATGTGTTATTTTTTACTAGATTTCTTACTCCTGCATCATCAATCTCTGCCGATTCTTTAGGATGACACCATTCACCAATTCCTTGTGTAGGAATTTGCAAAGTGGTATATGGAGAACGAGGCGAAAGATACTTGTTTTTGAAAATATCAGTAAGAGATTCGTTGAAAAATGCATCCATGTTTACCGTTTCGCAGGTTGACGAATTTACAGAACTGAATGCCGGCTGTGTTTCAGTTTTCAGTGCTTGTATCTCAATATTTATTGGTTGCCACCAGCTCATTTGACCTTGAATTAGCTGAACAAAAAGTGTTCGGTGACCAACTGCGCCGTCAATTTTACCTGACAGGTTTTTTTCTGTTTTATTGATTTGAATTAGCACTTTCTGTGGATCGAATACATTCTTAATAATTGATGCTGAATTGTATTTCCAGCTTGCTGCCGGGTTGACAATAGCCTCAGCTAATGTTTTCTCAATAGGTTTACCAGCCCAGTTTATTTCTATTTTACCTGCTTCTTCTATTAAAATACTTATTACAGGATAGCCACTTGCTGATTCAATTAGTTTCCAGCTTGCTGGTTTCCCATTTATGGTAAGCGATGAAATACTATCCGCATAAGCTCTAACTTGAAGTTCTACTGCTAATTTCTTCTGAAAATGTTGGTTAATCTCATAAATATCTGTTTTATTGCTTTGTTTGAAACTAAAGTCAATATCAGAAGTGCTTATTGAAGCATGATCCCATGATTGTGGAAAACCGGGGCGAAGTAATAAACGGTTATTCATAGCATCCGGAATAATACCAAAAAGTCCCTGAACTACTGCACGTGACATTACTCCGATAGGGTCTCCAAAGTCGCGGTAACATTCACCACGAGCGGTATCGTAAAAACTAATTTGCCCAATATTTCCCGGACTTGAGCCTAAATACATGGCATCAAGAATGGAACTTTTCAGTAATTTGAATCCTTCTTCGTTACGACCACTTTGCCAGTAAGCAAGTGATGTGTGAAGCACTTCAGCATTCACTACATTATTTGTCGACCAGCAATAAGGCATCCAGTTTGAAGTGGAAAGCGTTGCATAACCTTCATCTTTGAGCCCTTTGGCTATCACCGGGAAGTGTGGGATTTCAGTATCAACATAGCGTGTTGCCTGATAGCCCTGAAATGGATCTTGTGTTTCTGAGTCGCTGGCATGGTAAATGGTCCAAAGTGCAGCACTTTCGTGAATTTTCTTTTCTCCCATGAAGTCCTGAAATTCAGCCCAATGCCCTTTTTCTGAAATCCATAGACGTGCATTCATTGCTTTTAGTATTTTTTCAGCTTCGTTGGCATAGGGTTTAGGATCTTTGCCTATTTTTGACGCAATTTCAGCTGCGACTTTATTTGCCCGATAATTATATGCCGATGAATGTGTCACAGCACCGCTATTGTAATAAAGCCCGTCACTTGCCCAGATGCAGCAATACGCATCGTACAATCCGTCATTGTCCGGGTCAAAATTGCGTTTTTCCCAAGCGAGGCTACTTGTTATTACTGGCCACATTTTAGCCGCGTAATCCAAATCACCTGTCCAGTTAAGATGCCATAGCAGTTCGTCGATATAACATAAATTCATATCATAATGATGCATCTTGTTGTTCTCGTGCGGATTGCGACAGATGTAGCCATTGCTGTACATTTGTGTGCCCCAGACTTTCTCAGCTCGGGCAAAATTCATACTTGAATCCTGATTGGGGTGGGGAAGGGCAGGAGTTACGTCTTTTACCTGTGAGTCGGCGTAGGCATTAAAATGTTTTTGGGCACGGTCGTGCCAACCTAAAGCGTCACCGGTATAAGCTGCACGCCATCCACTGAGTGGCATACGCCATCCTACAGCTCCGTGGAGCCATGTTTCGCCGCTCCAAATACCATCAGCAGCTATTGCCAGGGCACTGCCTAAAGTGTTGAGATATGGATCCGGTGTTTCTACTCTAATTTGCGATGCAATCTTTGCCCGATCTGCTTCAGATGTATCAAAAAGAGATTTTAAAAGATTGTAGGATAATTCTTCTGTTTCTATCGGGATTTGTATGGCAAGGTAAAATATATTGGTGCCTTTAATGCTTATTTTACCATTGAGAATGGGAAAATCTCCTGTTGAAACAGTAAGTTCTGATTTCGTTGGAAAAGTTCCAATTAGTTTTCTGTCCTGTTTTGCCCCAAATTTGAGACTAAAGCTGTTTTTATCTATGGTATAAATATTTCCTTTACAATATTCGGGTTTTAGTTCAAAGCAGTCAATTGGATCAACGCCCAAGTCACCCTCACGACTGAAACGTTTATCGGACGCCCCCCCAAATTTCCATGTCAAGTTTGTTTTAGTTGGGATATTTTTAGCTTCTATCTTTAGTATTATACCTTCAGCTTCACTCATGGCTAAGGCTGTGATAATTATTGCTCCATTTTTTAATATAGGATCGGTAATGGTATATATGCGCGAACCGGCTCTGTACCTGCTTTCAATTCTTGCAGCATTGTTTAATGAAATTGCTTGTTGGTTGTTTCCAATTGAGAAACTTAAATTTCCACCCAGACGTGGCAAATAAAGAGCAAATTCTGGAACATCGCCTGTTTCTACCCTGAAGCCACTATGAGTTCCGTATAAAGCTCTATTGAACTTGAGTTTTCCATTTACAATTACAAAATCTTGTCCATTGGGGGAATAGCGAAGTTCTCTTACATTGTTTTCTGATTTTTTTGCAACAAACTGATTCAGTTCCGGATCGAAAACCTGATTAGTAGTTGACTGATTCTGAGCTATAGATGAAGTCGTGATCAGCATGGAAAAACTAATAATTTTTAATGTGCGGAAGTGCATAGAGATAATGTTTTGGGAGTGAAAAAATAAAGGTTCAAGAATTCACCAAAATTAGTGAAAATCCTGAACCTTTTTGAATATTGTTAGTAGTTTATTCGCTGATTTTATATTTCATAAACCAATTGTCGAGACTACTTTGCAATGATGAGGTTATACCAGAACCTTTTGTGTACTTAGCTCCAATTTTCGCAGCCCATGTGTTTTGTACATCTGACCCCCATAGATTGTTTGGATTGCTGTTTCCCAATGCATTGGTCCAGTGCGAAGCCCAACTACGATCGGCATTACTGCTCCAACGACGAGCCATACGATTCATTGCATAGTATGCTTTTCCTTCACCGGCTAATTCAAGACTTGCTTCCTCCACAATAAGTGAATCCAGACGGCGCATGTTTACCAATGTGTCCAGAACCGAAGCTGAATTTAACGCAAATACTCCTACTGCATCGAGGTTGACACGTCCACGAATTCCGCTATTTGATTTATCACCAGTGGCAAGATATAGAGTTGTTGGATATTCTTGAAATGGTGCCGGAAATGCAGTACCTACTGGTTTTATTCCTGCTCCTGATATCCCTTTGTTTAAGAATGTCAGTGCTTCTTGAAAACGCCCTAATCCCACCAAAGCTTCAACTAAAAACATGTGCATTTCTGCAGCACGGTAGAGGGTGATGCTTGCATCGTTTGTGTAGATTTTATCAGCAGTTAGATTCCCTTGTAAAAATTTATAAATAACCGTGTCTCCGTTTACTTCTTTGTAAGTCACTCCGGTTCCTCTGTAGGTATCTCCTACAACTCCGGAAGCTGTTTGTACCTTAAAACGGTTTATTCCGACTATGGTCGGTTTTAAATAATAGCTATTTGGGTAAGTATTAGAATAATAGTTTACCAATCGGTTTGTTTGGTGCAGCGAATAGTCGTAGAAGAGAAGGAATGAATTCTCTTTACGCATTGAAGTTCTTAGATAGAACATTTTTTGCCATTCTCCATTGTACTCGCTAAGGTTTATCTGATACGAATAGTTTTCCTGCTCACCACCACGTTTAATAAAAGCAATGCAATTTTCTTTTGTTTTTTGAAAATTATTTTGGTAAAGATAGAGTTCGGCAAGTAAACATTCTGGTCGAGGGCATATTTTATTCCAATGCCAGTTAGCGTCACCTAAAGTTTGACCTGGAAAAAGCGCTGCAATCCAGTCAACATCTCCTTTACCGGTTACGCCATTAGTACCATTTTCAACCAGACTAATACATTTGGAAATAATATCGTCGAACTTAAGTACAGGGTATTTACTTATTTCGCCATATGAAGTAACAGGTTCATCTAGGTAAACTGCTTCGCCATAGATTTTTGCTAGTTGTAAATAAGCCCATACTTTATAACGTAGTGCTCCACCAACCATTCCTTTGAAGTTTGTATCAGATATTGATGTAGAGTCTTTCTTATGATATGCAAAGATATGTGCTAAATAGTCATTGGCATTCATAATTACGTTGTAATAACCTTTGGGGCTGGCAAACGAGTTGTTTGTCAAATCCTGATGGTTATAAACGTCCCATATTTCGCGGGGAGCATTTGAGGTAGGCTCCATAAAATCACCTCGTAAACCTTCAAGAAATAATTCCTGATCAGCCACGTCTTTTACAGCAGATGCTATGCCCATGTATCCCGAATAAAGTTCGGTATAATCGCCCACATAATCTTTTTCAAGTAGAATTTCTGAAGTGTCCGGGTTAAAGAAATCAGAGCAACTGCTGAATGAAACTGCAATAGCAAGTGCAAAAATTGAATATATTAACTTTTTCATATATAGCCTGTTATAATTTTACATTAAATCCTACTTTAAACGAACGAGGCAATGCTACTTTTCCATAGTCAAATCCGCGTAATGAAGTATCGTACGAGTACATATTTTCAGGGTCAAGTCCCAGATAGCGTGTTATCGTAAACAAGTTCTCGCCTGTGATATAAACTGTTGTGCCATTCATAAACTTGAAGTTGTAGCTGAGTGTCAGTTCTTTTAGTTTTAAGTAAGAAGCATCTTCAATCCAACGATCAGAAAATTGGCTGTTGCCGAGTGGGTCACCATAACTAGCACGTGGCATGCTGGTTACTTGTCCTTCGCTCATCCAGCGGTTGTTTACCGAGACAAGTTGGTTGGTAAAGTCGCTCATTGATTCCATACTTCTGCGAACTGCGTTGTACATTTTGTTTCCTAAGCTGTAGCCGAAGTTAGCCGATAACTCAAAGCCTTTGTATTGAATGCTTGTATTAATTGTTCCAAAAAAGGTTGGATTGGCACTGCCTAAATTTATGCGGTCGCGATCATCAATGATACTATCGTTATTTTGATCAACAAAGTGCATGTCACCCGCTTGGTAATACTTTCCAGCAGCAGTTCTTAATTTTGCATTCTTTGCTTGATCACTAGTTGAAAATACCGGATTTGATTCATCAACTTGCAAACCATAGAAGCTGTACAATGAATTCCCAACCTCGGATATTACTGCCGAACCGTCCGACATCGACATTACCATATTTTTTTGTCCGCCCAGTGATAATACATCGCTTTTGTTTGAAGACACTGTTGCACCTACATACCATTTTAAGTCTTTGGTTTGTATTACTGCGAATTGTGCACCAAGTTCTACACCTTTATTTTCTGCACTTGCAGCGTTTGCATATACATAATCAGTTCCATAAGAAGATGTTGAGCTAACAGGCATAATTAGGTTGCTATTTTTTGTGTAATAAACATCCGCTGTCAAATCCAACCGATTATTTAATACCGAAACATCAGTTCCAAGATTGAATGTCTGATTAAATTCAGGAACAATCTTGGTGTTAGGAATACCAGAACGTGTAAGTCCGGAAAGCTCATTGAACACTTTGCTGACGTAATAGTATTTACTTAATGATGAAGAGTAACGACTGTTACCAGTTGTTGAATATTCAGCTCTAATATTTAACTTATTGATAGTGTTTACATCTTTTAGAATCGAATTTTTCGCCATCCATGTTGCATTCACTGCCGGGTAAACCTGAAACAGTGTAGCATCTGTACCGGTAGATGAAGATGCATCTACAGAAATATTAGCTCCAAATGCTAATTGCTGATTGTAAATGTACTGTGCATTAGCATTATAATTCATCCAATTCCAAGCATTTAAATAACCATAATAATTGCGGCTACTTGAAGATACATACCCTAAGGTTTTGTAATAGTCGTTTGCAGTGTTATAACCACTAGCGGCATTGTACTCATTATTATTTATAGCTACCTGAGCTCCAATTGAAGCTTTGACTAAATGAATGTCATTGAACGTTTTTTTGTAATTTGCATTCAGGTTGAAATAGGTGTTGAATGTTACCCCTTGAGCAGATCGTACTGTGTTGTTGGCAAGCAGATTGCTGAGAGGCATAATGCTTGTCTCAGTAACGCCTGGCATAAAGAAATTTTGACGGCTGAAGAAATAATATAACCCCATGATTCCATTGATACTAATGTTATCATTCATTTTGTAGTTCAATCCAGCATTAATTTGTATATCATAATCCTGATCGGTGGCTGTTACCTTGTTTACAAGTGCCAAAGGGTTACTCACCGAGTTATTCTCAATCAGATTTCCGTCGGCATCTCTGATCGAAGCGTAACTTGGTAACAAATTATTATTTGCATCCTTATCGTAGGCCGAAAAAATCGGACCTTTTTTCATTGCAGCTAACAAAGGATTCGTGTTTTCGAGAATACCTTGTTCTTGTAACGAATAATCCATGTACGACATCATAATGGATGAGTTGAAGCTGATTTTTCGGCTCAAGTTTACATCTGCATTTGCTCTACAATAGTATTTAGAATAATTTGTTCCAACCATTTGGCCTCCTTTGTTTTTGTAACCAATTGAAATATCATATTTTGCAATTTCGTCACCACCTTTTATTTTCAACACATTATCTGTGGTTATTCCGGGTGTGTAAATAAGGTTTTGCCAGTTAGTATTATTGTTATAAAGGTATTTGTAATAATAAGTCTGATCATCAACTAAATATGGAAAAGATGCTAATGCACTAGCCATGTCGCTATACTTTGTCAGAGACACATTACTAATGTAATTTTTATAGTCTTTTACACCCATAACCGGCATGGTAGATTGGTTTAGGTCAACACCTAATTGCGAACTAAACTCCACCTTTGTATCTAAATCCACCGCTTTGTCTGTTTCAATCATGATGACACCATTTGATCCTAATGAACCATACAGCGTAGCATCAGAACCTTTTAAAACGGTAATATTTTGAATGTCGCGCGGATTAAGTGAGTTTAGAACACTTTTTGAGAATCCCCCAATAATTCCAGATTCGTTCATGTCTGGCATATATGGTATACCGTTAACTACAATTAGTGGCGATGAACTGGCTGTAAATGTGTTTGTACCACGAATCCCAAAGAAACTACCTTCGCCGGGCATTCCGCTTTTACCAATTACTTGTAAACCTGGTATTTTAGAGAATACTTGTTCTATATCTGTCTTATTAATACTAATATCTTTTTTCTGAATAGAAAACAAATTTGTTTGTTTCTCGCGAATGTTGGTTGAACCTTTAAATGGTAACAACATATTTTCAGAATAACCCGATTTCTCTTCAGGTATAAGTATTACAGTGATGGTTTTGCGACCCGAAATTGGTTGTTTGCTTGTGTAATATCCAGGAAACCATACGCTTATTTCTCCAGTGGACGATGCAAGTTTTACGCTGAATTTCCCGTCTTTATCCGTCTTTACTGATTCTTTTAGCCCGGTAATGCTAACTATAGCTCCCTCCACAGGATTGTTGTAATAGGGCTCTAATATAGTACCTTCCAGATTCCATGTGGTTGTCTGGGCATAACCTGCTACCATTCCTAGAATCAATGCAATACAGAGTGCTGATATTTTGAATTTATTCATATTGTATTGTTTTTTTTGGATTAATAATTGTTAGCAGTAGGTTTCAGTGCCCAGTGGTAAATCTGTAGTTTTTTTGTTCCTGCAGGATCATTTCTGGACCATTTTACTTTTATTTTAAACGAAGCCATGCCGCTCGTACCATCATCTTTAGTTACGTTTACTATTCCTACCAGACCTCCAAGCCCATCCCATTTGGCAGTGGTGGCATCTGTTTCAGTTACACGGTCGTAGTTCCATGGAGTAGATAAACCAGCCTGAATCTCAGACCCAATTTGATTATTGTTAAAGTACACATATACATAGGGATGGGCTGAGGCACGGAATCCCATATAAAGATTATATTCACCGGTTGGAACAGTCATTACGCGCACGTGGTATTTTCCGTCTGCTGCGCTCATATATCTTTCCAATGGAGGAAACTCAATAGAGAACTCATCAGTTGAAGCTACATTGCCAGATGCTTGTAATACGACATAATTCGGCAGAATGGTTGGTTTTGGAGTTGCATCAGCTACTAATATTGTTGGGCTACCACTTATACCATTAAAAGCATATAAATCATCTGAGCTAGGGAAAAGTTTGTCTGCATCCTGATATTCCCAATATTCAACCAATGATTTGATACGTGTAATTATCACATTATTTGGAATCTTTAGTTTCGTTATATTGTAGATTATACCATTACTCATGTTTATTGGATTGGTAAGATCCAACTGTTGAACAGTTGTACGCCATATTCTACCGTAAGCCGAACTAATATCAACTTTACTGAAGTCTGTAATTTCTCCGGTAAGGAACATAGCTTGTTTAATCCAGGTCCATGCCAGTGTAGAGTCACTTAGCGCCAATGTTTTACCCATGCTTGCATAAGTACTTTGTAATGTTTTGAAGCAATTGTTTATTACCTCGTTACTTGGCAGAAGTATGGTGAATTGCGAGAATTCCGAATTGAATTTGACTTTATCGAATATAGGGTTGTAAACATAAAAAACTGAGTCGTATATAGTATTTCCTGTTAGATCAACCCCAATTGGAATTGAGTTTGCTTTATCAAATCTTTCTACACTGTATTTATAAATGGTGTCGCGAATCATTGAGTAATCTGCTCCAAGATTTTTCATGTAGTCATAAATATTTATACGTGATTTCATTAATGATGAAATCTCATGAATCACTCCATCTTTCAGACGTATAGATTTTAGTACTTTTGATGAATTAGCACATACAGAATCTCCACCGGCTGTAATCTGGAAATAGATACCGTTTAATGAAAGGATACGAAGTCCATCTTTTAAATCAGAACGTAGGAACGGTAAATGGTTCATGTGATATTTCATACGTAGCGTATCTGTTTCAGTAACTCCTGATGCATCCATAGCAGCGTTGTTTGGAATCCACAGTGTGATCTGTTGATCTTTGCCCAGCTCGGAATTTAGCCCTGTTTTGGCGAGTAGGTCAGTGAACTTTGAATATTCAGAATGTGCTCCAAGGTATTCAGCAATAGTCATATTCATGTTTTCTTCCGTGTTGGAAGAGCTTGAATAATAGTCGGCCCATTTTTCGTTACATGAACTTAATAGAATGACCGCACCAACTAATAAATAATATATTTTTTTCATTTTTGCTATTTTTTCATTTTAAATATTATCCGATAATAAAATCTGAATTTACATCAAAGAATTAAGGTGTAAAGGTTAGACAATCAAGATAAGATAGATAGTTGTCAACTGCAAGTATTTTAACCGTATGTTTTGTTGATGTACTGAATGTAATTGAACCAACTGCAGTTTTCAAAAATTGACTAGCTGTAGTAGAGGCTCCCTGAGTAGCCACAGTAGCTCCAAAATAGTTACCGTCAACAATAAACATGATTTTGCCCACTTTGCCCACTGTTGAATTCTGAACCGGATTGTAATGTTCGATAGTTACGGCATATGTTCCTGCAATAATGGTTGGAGTAGTCATTTCTACAGAACCATACATTCCCAAATTAAGAACCAGGTAATCATAGTTCAATGCTTTATATGGTACAGCATCGTTTTTGCTGGCAATCATATAGTATAAGCCTGGTTTAGTGTCAGGTACCGGAATCCATTTGTAACATGTGAAATAATTTTGTGATAGTTGGTAAGCTACAGATGTTGATAATCCAGAAACCCGATATTTGGGCAATAATGACGCTAGAATTGGGTAATCAGTAAGTTCCCATTGCACAGTAGTTGCTTTAGGTATCTTAACTGGCATTACATTATCCACAATATGCACTACACCATTTTTACAGTTACGGTTTATATCCACAAATTTTACTCCGGTTTTAGTCGTAGTGTTATAGTTTATGTATAACACCTTGCTTACTTCTGAGATGTTTAGCAACTGATCTGTTGCCATAGTGGTATAATTTTTTGAACGCTTAGTGTCAGTTTGTGTGAAAGCTGCAAGCGATGAATATGAAATTTGCTGATTGAATAAATGATAGCCAACATAAAGGTTTAGTTTATTGGTGGAAACTGTAAAATCGCTTCCAGCTTTTAATGAATCTACCAATGTTGCGAAATCGTTTATATTGTGTGCTTTATAAACGCTATCGGGAACAGCAAATAGAGTATAGTGGTATTTATAAGTCACATTATTTTGGACTCTTAATATGCTATCCAGTTTTGTGTTATATCCACTTGCCTCAACGGCTTGTTTGAAAATACTAAAGTCTTTTGATTGTAGCTTCCCCCAAATGGTCTCTGTAACCGGAGTCAGTGTTTTGTTCAAAATGTGGATATAAGCATTGTTTGGATGTATAGTTTTAGTAACAGTTGCTTCTGTATTAATTACAACGTCACCACCATCTGCAAATGATGAAGACAAATAGTCTCCGGTAGCAGTTGTGTCGGCAATCACACCTTCTTCAAAACTAACTGCACTATAAGCGGCTCCTTTTATGGTATGATATTTTACCAATGTTTTAGCATCATCCATACTAAGATCTGTAATCTTGCTAACTCCTTTCTGAGTCAAATAGGCCTGCATGGCATTGTTATTTGGTACAAAAAGTGTATAGTTAGCAGCCAGATTCATGGTATTATACAAGTCGGTGTATTTCAATAAATCTACCCACATCGATAAATTGAGAGAGTCAGTACGTTCCATATAAGATGCAGCAGGTAATGCGCTAACATCTTTTATGTAATCTGAGTCGGTAGAATTTGGGTCGACACACGAGTACAAAGTAATAATTGATATAATAAATATATATACGTTTTTTTTCATGATTGTAGTCTCCTTTCAATTAGTTTCCTAAGTTTGCATAATATGGATTTTGCACAAGTAATTTGTTGGCTGTCAATTCATCGGTATGAATTGGCAAATACCAGGAGTTATTGTCTTGTAGAATAGCACGAATCATAGCACTGGTACTTGCTGATGCCACTTGCAGAACTTGTTCAATAAAGAAATCTTTAAAACCTGCATCGGAACGACTACCAATTCTAACTAAATCGAACCAGTTTTTACCTTCACAGAAAAATTCACGTTGTCGTTCCAGAAGGATTATTCTTATTTGACCTAATTTATCTGAGGCGCCGGTTGCTGAAAGTCCTGCACGGGAACGAATCGTATTTACCAATGCCTGACTTTTACTTAAACTTGCAGAATCACCTTTCATGGCATACGCTTCTGCTTGCATTAGGTAAACATCGGCTAAGCGGTAAATAATCCAGTCCTGATCAGTCATAGTACTGGTTCTGGAAGGAACTGAAGTTGTATAAGTAGCATTACCAATATACTTCCATATTAATCCTGTACTTATATACGATGTGTTTAAACCTCTAAGGTCTGTTGGTTCCAAATTATAAAGGTAGAGTTGGTATGGTGAAATGAAATAATAAATATTGGTTGAAAACCAGGATACAAACGAATTAGTTTGATTCTTTGAATAGTCGTATTGTATTTCAAAGATACTTTCGTTGCTATTTCCATTTCCTGAAGCATTACAAAAATTGTTGAACCAACTAGCTCCATTAATTAAACCAACTTGTCCAGAGTTGATTACAGCGTCACAAGCAGGAATGCAAGCATCGTAGTTCCCTAACCAAAGGTTAATGTCGGCTATTAATGAATAAATGGCCCATTTGGTAGCGCGTCCTTTTGTATTAACCGGATTATCTAAGCTCGTTTCAGGGAATTTTACTTTTGCAGCGTCAAGTGCTGTGTTCAAATCAACCAGACAGCTTTTCAGGATTTCATCTCCGGAAGTTTTTGCAATTGAATAAGGCGCTGAATCATCAACATAAGGCTGAGTTACAAAAGGAACATCTCTCCAAATACGAACCAAGTAGAAGTAGGCTAAGGCACGTTGAAAATAGGCTTCTGAAAGATATGAATGCAGTACATTCACATTTAACGAAGCATCTTGTACTTCAGGCCCATATTTAATAACTGAATTAGCCATGTTTACTATAGCATACAATTTATCCCATTTAGCTAAATCATTTGTGGCTAAAATATCGAACTGGCGAAGCTTTTGAGCTGCAGCAGCAGGAGCATAAGTAGTACTGTTTAAATAGATTCCGTTTCCACGGGCTTCACCCCATAGCATTAGGTATTCCTGAGCATCCCGTAGTTTCACATACCCGGCTCCTAATACGGCCTCCACATCTTCTTTAGTTTTCCAGTACTGAGATGTACTTTGGTTATTCTCGGGAGTAACTGTTATGTAATCCTGACAAGAAGTTAACGAGAAGGCAAGTATCATTAATGATATAATATATTGATTTAATTTCATACTTATAACTTATTAAAGGTTAACATTCAGACCCATTGAAAACCGCATTGGTTTTGGGGTTGCAGCGTTGTCGATATACATTGGATATAATTTGTTCACAAAAGTTTGACTGATCTCAGGATCCTGCCCCTGATACTTGGTAAATGTCAATAAGTCATAACCAGTAGCATATATTTGTAAACGTTTAATATGCAATTTTTCAGCTACCTTTTTTGGAAGATCATACTTTATAGTGAGAGTTTTCAGACGCAAAAATGAAGCATCTTCCAAAAAACGATCCGACCCAAGATCGTTGTACCCACGTCCATATAAAGCGCGTGGAATTTCAGTGTTGTCACCTTCGTGACGCCAGCGGCGTAAAACGGCAGTACTTTGGTTGTCGGTTCCATACATGTATTCATTGTTCATACGAACTGCATTAATTACCTTTTGACCTACACGTCCATGAAAAGTAGCCACTAATCCAACTCCTTTATAAGTTACATTGAAACCGAAACCTCCCATAAATAATGGATTGGAGTTACCTATGTATACAATATCGTATTTGTTGATAACACCATCGTGGTTAATATCCGCGTATTTGGCATCTCCTGCATATGTTTTTACAGTCCCATTTTTCATGACTACAGCGTTACCGTTTACATCATAAATGGTTTTACCTGATGCATCTTTTGCATAGGTTTCAGCCGTGTTTTGATATACGCCAAGGTATTTGTATCCATAAAATGAGCCTAGAGGATCACCATTGGCTAATTTGTATGCATAATTTTTGTTTCCGAAAGTATAATACAGATCTTGTTTGTTTTCAGGAATTTCAATAATTTCATTTCTGTTTTGCGATATATTGAAATTCACGTTTACCTTCCAATCTTTGTTTTTTATTAACGCATAATCTGCACTGAAATCCCAACCTTTGTTGTCCATTTTTCCTGAGTTATAGTACTTAACAGTAGTATAACCTGTTGTAGCCGGAACTGTAATATCAGTTTGCAACATATTAGATGTTACTTTGTCGTACAAGTCTAGCGATAAGTTAAGACGACTGTCGAACAACCCAAAATCGATACCTATATCAGTCTGACTAATGATTTCATAACCTATATTGTCCAATTGAATTTTTATTGGCTGAATGGCTGTCATGTCAATATATCCATTGGTGATGGCACTTAATGAGCCTACATAAGAAGCAGAGCCTTTGGGAGGATTTCCACTTTGACCCCAGTTTGCACGTACTTTCCCGAGCGAAAGGAATTTATATTTTTGTAGAAATTTTTCATCACCAAATATCCAGGCAACTCCAATATTGGGAAAGAAACCCCAACGATTTTTAACGGGTAAGCTTGAACTAGCTTCGGCTCCAACTCCACCACTTACAATATATCTGTCTGATAAGGTATATTGTGCGTTTAATAATCCTCCAAGGCTTTTGTAGAGGACATGTCCTGATCCTGGTGATAAGTTCTTTGTATTACCTCCTGAAATTAAACTAGTGATTCCCGAACTTGGATTTCCGGTTGTACTACCAGAGAAAGACGACGTGGATTGATTTTCTGTATTTACTTTAGCACTTAATAAAACTTTATGTATTTCTGCCAGTGTCTTTGCGAAAAATAATCTGTTCTCAGTTGTTATATACAATACATCTGATCCTCCTTGTGTGCTAATACCAACATAAGGGCTAATATATGATTGTCCGGAAACACTTTGAGGAAGGTATTTCTCTGTAGTATTCATATTTGTTTGAAATCCCATTATACCGGTATATTCTAGGCCTGTCATAAACTTATAGTGCAGGTTGAAAGCCATTGCACTTGAAACAGCAGTTGTTTGATTCTTCGCTTCATTAGCTAATGCCACAGGATTCAACGTTCCATTGGTTGAATATGAGCCTTGCAAATAGGTATAAGGTGTAAAGTATTCAGAAGTAGCATTGCCATCGCTGCCAATGATATAAGGACTCATATTTGGCATTTTTTTTAATGCTTGACTACGAATTGAAGCATAGTCATCGAGGTAACTATCAGTATAAGTTGCATCTCTAATACCTCGAGTAAAACTGTAGTCTAACTTAATATCCAATTTGTCGGAAAAGATATATTGCATATTAAACCTACCACTAAAACGCTGGTATTTTGTTCCAATAGTTGTACCCTCATCAGTCAAATGTCCGAGAGATAAGCGATAATTGGCTTTGTCACCACCACCCGAAAGTGATACGTTATTGTCAAACGACATTCCGTTTTGAGTAATCAGATTGAGCCAGTTTACATTCTGGTTGTATTCTTTAAAATAAGTCCATGCCGGATCGTACCCAATTTCCTTGGTGTTGTATAGAAGGTTCATGTAAGTTGTTGCTTCACTGGTACCCTGACCTACATCATTAATAGAATTCCAAAGTGCATCTTGCATCATAGATACATATTGCTTGGCATTAAGCATTGGTATTGAGTTCCGTTCTTTACTTGTTTCGTATTTAGTCGAATAAGTAAACGCCATTCTTCCCTTGCTACCCTTTTTAGTTGTAATTAATAATGCTCCATTAGCCGCTTTAGAACCGTAAATGGCAGTAGCAGCTGCATCTTTTAATACCTCAATGCTGGCGATATCACTTGGTGAAATGTTTAGTAATTGGCTATAATCTTCGGAATTTGCAGTTGCAAAGTTGAAATCCGATGAAATGTCTACTGGCATTGGAACTCCATCCAATACAAAAAGCGGTTCAGATGAAGCACTCAATGAAGATGTACCACGTATACGGATCGATGACCCAGAACCCGGATCTGCTCCGGTTAAAATATCTACGTTTGCTAAAGCTCCTTGTAATGCTTCGGTTACGTTGGTAACGTTCGCTGTTTCAAGGCCTTCCATATTCACTTTAGAAATAGCCGAAACACGTTCGCGACTTGATTGTCCCAATGAATTTTTTTCAGTCTTTTTGGCTTTAACTTCAACAGCTTCAAATGTTGTTGCATCGTCCAGCACTATGTTGATCGTTTTTTGATCTACATATTTTACAGTTTTGGATTTGTAACCAACAAATGAAAAAACAATTTTCAGATTTGTTTTTTCAGGAATTTTTAAACGGTATTCACCATTTAAATCAACCACACAACCACCTAATGATCGGTTCTCGGCATTCATTACATATACGTTGGCACCAATAAGTGCTTCGTTTGACTTTGAATCGTGAACAGTACCAGTCAGTACTTTTTGTGCAGCTATCGACTGCACTGCAAACAGTACAACAAGCGATATTATTATTTTACGAAATATCTTCATATTTATAATTTGTTTTATTCTACACTTAACAATTTGTCAATCATATAAACAGCGCCATCTCCATATATGTATGGGAAATAGTTTGTTACTTTAGCTTCATTTCCTTTGGCATCTATAATTACTAAACCTGCAGTTCCACGGTCAACTAATGTGAACGTAGCTGTTGTTCCATCTGATTTTTTTCCAAATGTTACAAGTTGTCCCTGAACATTAGCTCCAGGGAATGGATAATCAAGCAAGTTGCTTGAACTAACATTTATGAAATAGGGTTTTAGAAACGCAGCAATACTTTCGGCTGTTTTACTTGGTAGTGCAGTATAACCGGCTAAAAGGCTGGCTGCTGGTGGAATTAATAAGATAAACTTATCACCTTGCAAAAAACTGTAAGGTGGAGTAGATGTAGTGAAAGCTGCTCTACCTGCGTACGCAATGAATGTTTTTAGGTCTGTTGGGGCTGTAGTAGTTGACAGATTCTTAAACTGATTCGATTCAGGAACTAAGGCAGAAGCTGTTGCCCCATCTAATGAATAAGCATCACCATTACTGTAACTATTTATGAGACTAAATGTAGGTACTTTAGCATCTACACCTAGGTTATAAAGATATGATGAATATGCTTTATTTCCTTTAGTATAAATGTAATTGTACGAGATTAATGTGCGGTAAACGGCTTCGTCTCCATTATTTCTACTTGAAATTAACTCAGTTGCAATTTGTGAGCCGGCAAATGTTTTCTTTTGGCTTACACTCATGGCTGTAGGACCAGCATCGCCATCAATCATAAGTATCTGAGTTCCGTACTTCTTTGAACCATAATCATAAGATATTAATTTGCTATCTAAGTTCGTATAATTTTTGATCATATTATTAGATGGGTAGAAAACGCTGAATTTAGTAGCATCTGATATCAAAGTAGGAATATAACTACCATTTTTCATCATGTCAAGAATTAAGTTGTAATTTGAATCACAATACATTGGTGCAGTAACTTTCTCAAACATAGGTGGAACTATTACTTGATTTAGTCCATATATTGAACCGTTAGCACAAATACTTTTTTTCTGAACACTTGATCGGTCAAATTGAATAGGATTGCCATAAGTTGATTTGATTATACCAGATTCAATCTCCCCCGGGAAAAGAATTGTACTACTGTAAACGTGATTGTCTAATAGTGCAAGCAGTGGCTCAAAGTAAACGCCCGATAAACCCTTGTCTTTGTAACATGGTCTCCAATACTTATCGTAGAAGGCTTGCATCGCATTATTGTCTGGTGCAAAAACATTGTGGGCACCAAAAGATAAAGTAGCTAATGAAAGGTATGAAGATACTGGCCATTCTGACGAAATAGCAGGAAGTCCTCCGCTGTAATATTTCATAAACAAGGAATCTCCCTTGCCATAATCGGTAGTGGCTGTAGCATCGTACTGATAGGCAGAAAAACGTTCGTAAGCATTTGAGAAATCAGAGTAATTGGCATCGGTTTTCAGATTTGTATAAACTGTTTCAAGTGGATCTAGAACTTTGTTGATAGTATATACATATCCATTGTCAGAAACGATAGCATAATCTTTAACTGATGCTTCTGAAACATTGAATCCGTTTGTACCTGTCCACGTTGAGTTTGGATAGAAGAATTCATAATTTGATTTTGCATCAATATTATAGCTTGTAAAAAAGTTGTTCGAAAATACCGGTAAGAAGCGATCGAAATGCATTACCTTGTATGTCTTATTTGCATATGGATCTTTCTCTACAGAGATATTGTCACGACTTTTTGTTCGGAATTTATAATAAATTCCTTTTCCAGCATTCTGTGATTCTATACCATTTGGTCTGTAATCTTCAAAGGTTTCTTTGTTAAATGAATAAAATAATAAATGAAAACCTATAAGTTTGTCCAGTTCACTGGTGTTCTTGGTTAAAGAATCTATTACAGGGTAGTTGTGTTTTGTGAGGTACACCTGAAATGCGGAATCGGTTGGTGCCATTACAGTAACCAGACCTTTACCTTGTACTAAATCTTTATATGAAGATTTTTCTACAGCGGACAAAAAGAGCTTGAAATTCCCTTTCTTTTCAAGAACTTCCCATGAGTTCCCTTTTAACCAATCCGGTGTTGCATAGTAATTTTCCAACTCGCTTACACATGAAGTAAGTAAGAGTAGAAAACATACTAAAATCGGAGTCCATTTTTTTGTGATTTTTCCCATTTTTATTGTTTTAGTGATTATATTTATGTTGTTTTTTTGTTTATGGTAGCGGTGCTAAACCCTCCCATTTCACATTCCAGTTACCATCATTTGGAAATCCTGGATTTTTCTTTTTATTACCATCCCAACCGGCACACATCATTGATACTGCAGTAAGTAATCCGCCGTTTCCGGGTAAATATATTCGTAAGCGGCTGTCCTGATAATTATGACCATTCACCAGATAGGTATTAGTCCGTTTGTCCATTAATAATGCGCCAACTGCTTTCTTGCCATCACCAAGTCGGGCTGCGTTCATAGCTGTCATTGGATAATCCCAACCCCAGGTTTTTTCCCAATTCCAGTTTCCCCAAATCCAGTTTAGAGTATTTTGCATGTAGTCGGTGCGTACCAACGGACACTTAGGTAAAATTCCGAATGCCCCTAATACAGCCATGTGGTCGGATGTAAAACGAATGTCTTTATAAGTGTCTGTAGCGGTTTCAGCCGCTAGGTACAATTTGTCCTGATATGCAAGTGGCGATAGCTTGTCAATCATTTCGTCCCATTGCAGGTTTCGTTTTAACCCCATACGTTCACGCCATTTTTGGGCAGTGCTCATAGCAAAATGCCAGTACGAAAGTTCAAAAGGTGGATTAACAGTTTCTGATGCCCGCAATGTTTCCTGAGCTGGAATGGCTCCTTTTAGCACATAACGACCTTCCAACTGATCGTAGGTTGCAAATGAGAACATGAATTTTGCTGTTTCGTCAATGAGTTTAGCATACTTTTCAAGTACTGCTTGCGAAGGATGACTCCGGTAAACCAATTCTGCTAAATATATAAAATGAGGCTGTTGCCAAATAAGAAATGAGCCAACCTTAGAAGGCGCTTCAATTCCGGTTGGGTCCGTCATTTTCATCCAGCGAGCTCCCTGAAAACCTTGTCGTTGGGCAATTTCTTTGGCTATAGGGTATGCTTTGTTGTACCAATCGAGAGTTCGCTCTAATAAATCGGCTCTTCCCCATAGTGCAAATTGAGCTTCGTGCCACCAAATCATTTCTAGATGAAATTTTCCGAACCAGGAATTGTATGTCAGTCCGGTTTCTTGTGGAGGAACCGATCCTGCACATTGAATTGCCAGTAAATATTGCGATAGCACTACGCGTCGTTCAAGTTCCGGAGCACGCTTGTCTTTACATTTTGAAAAATCAACAGCTCCACCTTTTGTCCAGAATGAGTTCCAGTAATTTTCCGATGCCAGTTGAGTCTCTGCTGAAGTTGGTTGGCTGTTGGTTGGCTGTTTTTCGGACGAAAATGCTGCTGTAAAAGAAAAATCATCCGAACCTGGCTGAAGTACAAAATAGTTTTTTTCTTTCTCTTTTAATATGGCTTTACCTTCCCACTGAATAGACACATAATAGACTGTTTCATCAATTTTACGTTCTAATAGAGCTGAATTTTCTGTTTTGGAAATAATAGTAGTACTGTGTTTGTCATTACTTTCCCAATTGCAACCATCATCGGTATGACCACCGCTAGGGTAGGGGAAATGAAATTTGATGCCGGTATGAATACTTGAAATTATATGCGCGCTAACAAGGTCTTTCGACGGATGGCAAGTGGTTTCAACCTTTACTGTTTTACCATTCAAGTTGAATTGACTTATAATTTTGCCTTTCCAAAGTTCAATACTTTGGCTAATATTGGTAATCGCAGTAAAATCTGTAGGGTCAGAAAGCTCAAATCCAATTATTCCTAAATGTAGTCTGTGTTGATTTACACGAAACCATTCCGAAGCTTCTTTTGGTCTTCCCGGTTCGTTAAACTGAGTAGAGTAAGGTTCTTCTTTACCCCTGAAATTATAATTTTTGAGCGTTTCTTCGTGACGGTAATTGTTTGGGTTTGCAAAACTGTGCCAACCCCATTGGCTTTGAGTTCCGAGCGGAACGCCAAGTGAATATCGCTGTGGGAATGTTTGTAATCCGGTGGCATCAACTGTAAAGGCAAATTCTCCATTTCCAACCGAGAATGATGCTAATGAGTCAAATGCATTTATATGTGGACTATTTCTACTAACTAATGCTTTGCGATCAATTGGTGTCGAATTTGCATAGCTGCAAAGACACAAAATGCACACAATACTAGCAAAGAGAGTTTTCTTCATGGTAATTTACTTTCCTTAGATTTAAAGTCTACAAATTTATAGATTTGCCTGTTTTAATGGTGTATGAGCATTGACATTAATCGTATGTATTTTGATTGTCTGTCCTGCCATTAAATTTAGATGATAAGCTTTTCCTATTTGTAATGCAAAGGTATGTTAATCGTACTCGAAGATGCTTAACTCTTTTGATTGAAACCATTTTGTTTTTGATATCTCTTACAAAATTTGTTTGTTCTACCAGGCTGTTTATGTGGCTATCGCTTTGGGTAAATGCAAAAGAAGAGCTGAAATTCAAATTCAGCTCTCCTTTTACATTTTATATTCTTGTAGATTTTTTAAGTATTTTCGTTACATTCTTCTGTTTGTCGACCAAAACATCTGTATTCGAGTGGTGTATAACCAGTCATTTTTTTGAATAAAGAAAAGAAATGCTCTGTGGAATTATAATCAAGCATATATGAAATTTCTTTGACAGTATGCGAAGTGCCAACCAATAGCTGTTTTGCTTTACGAATTTTAAGCTCCTGAAAGTATTTTGCAGGGGCGTAGCCTGTGTAATCTTTAAAAACTTTACGAAACCAGGAATAACTTGTGTTTAGCTTCTCGGCAAGCTCTTCAGGGTCTATGTTTTTATAGACGTTTTCATTCATGATAATTTTGGCTTGTTCTATTTTTTGAACAACATCACCAACTTCAAAAATTTTGTTTTGAGAAACTGACAGTACTAAACCTAATATGTGAAGCACAATCCCTGAAAGATACTGTTGCGATGAGATCTTATCTACCTCTGCCACTTCAATCGCTCTTGCAAAGAGATTAACCAATTCTTCGTTGAATCCAACTTCCAAAATCTGGTTTTCTTTTGAAACAAATGAGTTCTCAACAATACTATCGATCATTGAGCCTTCAAATCCAATATAGTATTCGTTCCAACCGGTTTCCTGCATTGGGTGGTAGGAATGCCATTGTCCGGGAAATATGACAAATAATCTTCCTTTAGAAATAGGTATTTCTACACCTTCTTCAAAGGATATTACTCCTCGTCCCTTGGTTATATAAATGAATTGATATTCTCTGAGTACACGCCCTTTTTGGGCATTGAAAAAATAGCCAGATGGATGATCTGTCAGTGGGTAAGGCGTGTTTGGCTGGATGGACTGAAAGCCCACCGTGTTCACATTTACGCCGAATTTTCTGTCTTTATCGCTTACAATCAGGTATTTGAATTCAACACCTAAATCATTGTAATTCATAACCGCTGTGTTTTTCATTTCTGTAGATTAGAATTCAATAATAGTTCTTTAAAGGCTGTGCTGTACTGTGCTGTACGAAGACGAAAAAAAAGGAAATAATCCGTTTTATTTATTGTCGTGTTCGCACACAATAACACAATGCACAAAAATACATTTTTTTTCTGATTAAGTGAAATGTCCTCAATTTTTGTTTACAATGCTGTATTTTGTATGTTTAATAGTAATGTGCAGACTATTAGTTGTATATGTCCTGTTTTAAGATTATGTTCGAGTACTGATGTTGGAAAAACATATTCAATAACATAGATTTGAATGGAAATTATATTGTTTTTTGCTATCAATTGTTTCGTTTTAATACTTATTCTAACGAAAAAAGAGCCAAATTCATAGAGAAAATTGGCTCTTTTTGATGTTTTTAGGAACTTGTTTGGTCTGTAATCTAGTTCACGATACTGGAAAATAGTACAATCTTACTTCTTTAACCCTATTTTATCATACTGTTCCTCTGCCTTTATTTCATTATACTTTGGGGCATCTGACATTTCAACTAAAGCACGTAATACTGGTCCTTCACCCATTGGGTCATTTTCTTGTGTTGGACGTGTGTAATAATATTGAAGCGAAGGCATAATACCTGTTCCAACGCAAATGGCAGTAACATCACCTTCGGGTGTAATTTTAGACATGATACCCTTCAATCCTTGTTGAGCTACATAGATGAAGTCAGGATGTAACCAACCTTCTTTTACGCCACGGGCTATCCCGAATACAAACATTGAAGTACCTGTAATTTCTTCGTATGAATCTTCTTTGTCGAGCAACTGATGCCAAAGACCGTTTTGACCTTGATAACGTGCTACTCCACTAGCTTGTTGCTGGAAGTTTTTTATAACTTTTACACGTAAGGGGTGATTTTTAGGCATTCGCGTAAGTAAATCGGCCGTTGCCATAAATATCCAACCATTAGCCCGACTCCAGTGTGCAACTCCATGTTCTTTATTATCGGTGTGATAACAGTGATAGTAAATTTGTTTCTCGGGGCACCAAAGGTATTTATTGTATTTTAAAACCTGATTGGCTGCATCGGTATAGTACTTTTTGTCACCGGTCAGTTCTCCCATGCGGCATAAAAAGGAAATTGCCATAAATGAATCGTCTGCCCAAATGGTATTTTCGTGTGGCCAAATACGTGCAATAGTACCATCTTTTAATCGTGGTTCATTATTGTTCAAATGATTGGCTGTCTCGTTGATGTATTTCAGGAAGGCCTCATTCGGATATTTTTTCTGAAGATCAATCAGGCTGGCACCCATAGGGCCATTGTCGTCGAGGCGTTTGCCACGGAAAAGCATACACCAGTTAATGTCGCGGATGGCTGTCCAGCCACTTTTAGCAAGTGTTTCGTCGTATAGGCGCTTGAAATAGTCCATGTTTCCATCATTGAACACGAAATTCATATTTTTCAGAACGTATTGCTCGTACTTTTTATCCTTTATCTTATCGCCCAACTCCATGAGTGCAATGTTGGTAACGCCGTTGGTGTAGTGCCATTGGTTATATTTGGATTGAACTTGTATGTCGCGCGAAAGTGGAAGGTCTTTTACCGTAGTATATGTTTCTCCTGTTTTTTTGTTTTCGAACCGGTAAGTTGTTGAATTTAAAATACGGTCGGCTATTACTTTTGCAGCTTCTTGGGCTGTCATTTTGTTCTGCGCATTAATTGTAGGCATTAATCCGATAAAAAACAATACAGTCAGGAAGTGTTTAAACGTTCTCATAATAAGTTGAATTTGTTTTGGAAAGACAAAGTTAGGCTTTGTACTTCATTTGTCTAGCGAAAAAGAGTTCAAATTCCTCTAATAACGGGGATTAATGAACTCTTTTTTATTGTTACAGTATCTGTTTCTTCTATTACATTGAATTTCCGATAGCAACTAATACTACCGATATCATAATTACCGCAATACCAGCAGTAAAAGTCCATTTCGTTTTAGGGGAAACTCCTGTCCACTCTTTGCGAACAATACCCCACATGTTGGCAGTAAGAATGATAGTTGACATGTGTAGAATCCATGAACTTGCACCATTACCCAATTTGCTCTCACCCATTCCGTAGAAGAAAAATTGTAAGAACCAGGTTGTTCCGGCTAAAGCACAAAATAATACGTTCTTGGTGATAGGCGTTTTTTTGTCGGTAAAGTTTTTGTAGGACTTATTCTTCAAACTTAAAATAGTTGTCCATATAAAATTGGTTGTCAAACCACCCCAAAGGATAATGATATACGTTACATTGTTTTGGTATAAAAACTCTCCCTGACCCGGATGTAATACTTTCCATGCTTCGTTGGCAGCTTCAGCCATTGACTTTCCGGCTTCGATACCGAAGTTGAAAAATGAGCTTAAGATACCTGAGATAATCGCAATGATTAATCCTTTTAAAAGATTGAATTCTGCAACAGAAGCAGTTTGTTGTTCTTTAGTAAGTTCTTTCTCTTTCAAAATACCGGCTCTACCTGAGAGTGCAATACCCGTAACACAGACAACAACACCCAAAAGTACAAGTTGTCCACCCGGGTGTGACAACATATAGGTAAACGTAATTTTACCTGCAGTTGGAACCAGGTTATAATAAATAGATGGAACAACAGCTCCAAAAGCAGAACAGAATCCAAGTACTACGGAGTTTCCAAGTGACATACCCAGATAGCGAACGCCTAAACCGTAAGTAAGACCTCCAATTCCCCAAAGCAATCCCATAATGAATGTGATAGTTAGGATTTGACTTGAACAAGCAGCGATATAGGTTGAAAAGTGGGGAATGGTTAACCATGCCGCAAGTGGCGGAACAATTAGCCACGAGAATAATCCACCGACTATCCAAAAACTTTCCCATGCCCAACCTTTAACCTTGTTGTAAGGCATATAAAAACTACCGGAAGCAAAGCCCCCGATGGAGTGAAACAAAATTCCTAAGAGTGCATTCATGATTTTTTTTGAGTTACTATATTACAGTTGAATTGAGTTCAATTGTTGAACATTGATTGCTATTGAAATAGAAATAGGTATAAAAGCACAACAGACACAATGGTCTTTCCCCATTGTGTCCATTGTGTTTGTTTTAGTTGCGTTTTGAAGTTACGTCTTTTTCGTATTGTTGGATGTCAGCTATATAAGCATCTCCTACGATAACGCCTTTTTTTGCACAATAGTAGTTGTACACTGCTCCCCAAGGCATTGATTTTGCTTCTTCAAGTAAAGCCATACGCTCAAAATTTTGACCATTGGCTTCAAATGCACGCAATTTTGCAATTGGTTCAAGGAATGCTTGTAAAAAGGCTTTTTGAGTGGCGCGAACACCTACTACATAAGCTCCAATACGGTTTATTGATGCATCGAAATAATCCAAACCCACGTGAACTTTATCTTCAGCATTAGCACGAACGATTTCTTGTCCGATTGCCACCAGTTCTTCGTTTAAAATTACTACGTGGTCGCTATCCCAACGGATACTGCGGGTTACGTGTAACATAATTTCTTCAGTGAACAATAAAAGTGAAGAAATTTTGTCTGAAATAATTTCAGTTGGGTGGAAGTGACCTGAATCCAGCGTGATTGGAATGTTGTTTTTGATTCCGTAACCCATGTAAAATTCGTGTGATCCAACTGTGTAGTTCTCAAGTCCGATACCAAATACTTTACTTTCGATACAGTCTTTCATGTACTCGTCGTTAGTTTTGTATTCGAAGATTGTGTCCAATGAATCTTTTAGGTTTTGACGATATTGTAGACGGTTTACAGTTACGTCTTTTGATCCATCTGGAATCCAAATGTTATGCATACATTTTGATCCAAGTTGACGTCCCATTTCTTCTGCAATTTTACGACAACGGATAACGTGTTCTACCCAAAATGCGCGGATAGCAGGATCGGGATGAGAAAGTGTCAAACCATCAGCTGATTTTTCGTGTGAAAAACAAGTAGCATTGAAATCTAGTTTGTAATTTTTTTCTTTTGCCCAGTCAATCCAGCTTTGGAAATGTTTTGGTTCAATTTGGTCACGGTCAACAACTTCTCCACCAAAATCGCCATAGAAAGCGTGGATGTTTACGCGGTGATTGCCAGGGATAAGTTCCATTGCTTTGTCAATGTCGGCACGAAGTTCAGCGATAGTGCGTGCTTTTCCAGGATAGTTACCTGTAGCCTGGATGCCACCTGTAAGGTTACCGTTTACGTTTTCGAAACCTGTAACATCATCGGCTTGCCAGCAATGAAGTGAAATCGGAAGTTTATCTAATTGAGTAAGTGCGTGGTTAACATCTACACCTATTGCAGCATATTCAGCTACAGCAAAATCGAATGATTTTTGAATTTGATCGTTCATGATTGTTATTTGATTCTTAAAATTTATTTTATAGCTACGTTTATATTGTTTTTCAATGAAAGTTCTTTTTGGTTTACGCCTTTTATGCTGAAGTTTTCAAATGTCCAGTCTTTTGCCCATGTGATGCTACCGGCGTTTGTGCCATCAAAATGTACGTTTTTAAAGTAAAAATTATCAATGGTTCCGGTTTCTATACCTACTACTTTCATACAGGTACTGGCATTTTTTACTGTTATATTTTCAAAACTTATATTGCGAAACTTCGGAGTTCCTATCTTAGGATCAACAGGTAATAACATCTTTTTCCAATGGACGGGAATGCTGTCGGGATTGTACTCTTTAGGGAGCAGCGAAGTACTGTAAGCCGGATTCCAGTTGAGATCTACAATAAATGGATCGGAAACACCAACCATTTCTATGTTTGAAAGATAAATGTTTTCAATGATTCCGCCACGCTGAACAGTTGATTTAAATCGTAAACCGTATTTGGTTCCTATACCTTTCAGGTTATAGGCAACAATGTTACGGATACCACCCGAAGTCTCGCTTCCACAAGTGAAAAGTCCGTCGCCATGCCCGGCAATACAATTGCGAATGACCACATATTCACACGGACGGTTTACACGAAGACCATCGGCATCACGACCAGATTTCAAACAGAAATTATCGTCGTTACAATTAATATTGCTATTTTGAATAAGTATTTTAGATGAAGAATCGATGTCGATACCGTCGGTACTTGGGCCACGCCCCTCAATGTTATTGCTGATAATAACTCCATCCACTGTTACATGGTTAGAATAGAGGATGTGTAGCGACCAAAATCCGGGTTGATATAACACAATGCCACTAACGGTAACATCTTGACTTTCGGAAATAATAATACCTTGCGGGCGTTCACAGTCGTAATCCACAATCCAACGAAGTCCTTTGGGATCGTATTCTTTGCGCATGCCCCAGTATTTGTCCCAAAAAATCTTACCACGACCATTGATAACTCCATCGCCTGTGATGGCTGCATTTTTTTGACCAATGATGTTCACTAAACCTGCCGGCCACGTCATCTCAATTCCGGCTACGCGCGTATCGATACGCTCATAATCCGAAATGTTTTGGCTGCCAATAATCATGGTTCCTTTTGGAATTTCCAAATTGACATTGTTTTTTACAAAGATAGATCCTGAAAGATACATGCCCGGATGGAAAGTTACCTTGCCGCCACCATTAGCAGAGCAGGCATCTATAGTTTTTTGAATAGACTCGGTGCAATTCATCATGGCGTCACCCAAAGCTCCAAAGTCGTCCACGTAATAAGTAATATTGTTTTTAGGGAAAGATTTAGCACCAACCTCATTCATCCATTTAAGCTTCGGGATACCCGATTGAGCCAAAATGTATGTAAACTGGACAGAGATTGCCAGTATAAGTAGAACGGATATGTGCTTCTTCATTGATAAATAGATTGAAATGCAAATATAGCATGTCTCTTTATTGTGCTAATTACATGATTTGATTTTATGCCTATTGTTTTTGGTAGTTTGTGAAATAATTACCCACACCAATTTACAACGAGCTATAATCACGATTCGTAAATGCAAAATAATTAAAATTTAAATTGATTGGAAATAGAACACTGTACAATAAGATAGAAATATATACAGTGTTTACAAAGATAATTCAAGATTACAAATGAATTCAGATGTTCAAATTATTCAATATTCAACTGATAGATTTGCTGTCTGAGTTAATTTCTTTCTGGAGATATTTTGCGCCGAAGGTTCTCTTTGATCTTAAAATGTATCATATTGATAATTAAATTCATCGGCAAAGGATTTTTGAGCGAAAACTGAACGGTTCCTTTAGATGTTTTATAGTTGGAAAGTTCCTCCTTAAAGGCAATAATACAAGCAGTTCCCGGATAAAAGCCAATGTGATTTGCGTAAGCTGCAAAGTAGACCAACATGCCGTTAAATTTGTAACTGGGCATACCATAACTTATCCTTTCTTCTGCCTCGGGTGCAGTTTGTTTGACTATTGTTTGCAATTGTTCCAATAGTTTCTGAGTCTCTGTTGGAAATGAACTTATATAGGATTCAACTGAGTTGTGATGTATCATTGCTGAAGTTGATTATAGTTGAATAATTATAATGACTTTTTGTGGATAAATGTTTTGTTGTTATTGTATCCTATAAAAAAGAATCAGGTAAACGATCAATTTTCGCTTACCTGATTCAAAGTCTCATTAATGAATTGGTTTACTTGATTATTTCTCCCGGTACATCTTTAATGTCAATGTCTTTGCTGTTGACGATTTTCAAGGCTGGACCTTCAGATTGTTTGATGATTATGTTTTTCAATACAATGTGCTTGCCTTCTTTTATCTCGCCACCCAGTCTGGAACTGATAGTGACATTCTCCACATAAATGCCTTCAATCGGATTTTCGGGTAAGCCATTGAAATACATAGCACGATTGGCATTGGTACACGAAATGTTTTTAATGTGAATATTGCGGAATGTTGGAGTTGTTTCATCTACTTTAGGTATAACTCGTTGTCCGGTTGCAGGGTCAACTT
>Ga0302215_10000476_pt1 | contig 29417 bp, 18 predicted proteins | sample II_Fen_N3_1_FD_194580 | JGI IMG/M metagenome (GOLD analysis project Ga0302215, IMG submission 194580) | Peat permafrost microbial communities from Stordalen Mire near Abisko, Sweden - II_Fen_N3_1 | ecosystem: Environmental > Terrestrial > Soil > Wetlands > Permafrost | place: Sweden: Abisko... | reverse complement strand
TATATCCATAATTAGTTACTGTTTCCGCAACCCAATGTCCACCTTTAGAATCAGGGTTCTTGTCATATTCAACTGAAAAATCACTGTAAGTTCCTGTCCAACCATCTTGTCTAACACTTACATAAGAATTCCACATATTTTGACCCATTCCTCCATCGCTACTACCTCCACCTCCACCGCTACTACCTCCACCTCCTCCGCTATAGCCCATCCAATTTAGATATCCTTCGGCATACCAAACTGAATTTTTATCAGCCAGTTTATACCCACTCGGGTCGGTATACTTGGTAGGGTTATTCATGCAATATCCATATCGGTTATAGTTTAACCAGTTCCCCGGTGCTTGCACAAATGGATCGGGGCTAAAGAACAGGGTAGTCAGCGGGTCATAAACTCGCCCGTTCATATTGATAATGCCGAATGCATCAAGATGTTCGTGACCAGTATACCCCCTGTTGGTAATAAAGGAGGTTCGTGTGTCTTTCGATTGCCAGTTTGCAGGATCTCTACGAGCTCCCCACGGGTCGTAAGCATATTTTTCAACTACTGATCCACTTTCATTGGTCAATGTAATAAGTGAACACTGGTTGTTGGTATAGCCGTAATACAGAGTCTCTACACCATTATTGTTTACCAGCATTGCACCGCCGCTAAGATAATGGTATTTCTTAGAAATTATTTAATTTACTATCGCCATATATGAAAAATTACCCAGGACAGTATAATTTATAGGGTTATTCGTATAATACCCCTAACAATTCAATATCTAACAGGAACAAAATTACTCACAACATAAAACATCAGAAACAATGTCGCTAAAATATAAAACACAAATAGAAGCTTACCTATATCTTTTCTTTTTGTAGTTAAACCTTCCATCTTTTTAATTATTTCAAATCGCTTTTTGTATAAAAAAATAAAATTTATACCAAGTTGCAAAACCATAAGAATTAAAGATAAAATCACAACTGTGTCCCTCGGAATAAATATATCTAAGAAATAATTTATAAATCCCCATATTGTACATATATTTAGAAATTCAAAAAAGGAGAATAAAAAGTAAGCGTTTATTTCGGGTTCTTTATTTGATTTATTTTTTAAAACTACTTTATACATCCAGTAATATAATTCTGCAAACATAATATAATTTTTTTAGTGATTAATATAAATTGGTTGAATACCATCTTTTAATTGATATTGCGACTTTATTGCATCTTGAGGTGTAATCGTATTTGGTGTATAGGTGTTTTGAAAATATTGCGGGGTAACAAATTCTTTAAAAGTTCCTTGATCTTTGAGAACCAAATAACCAATACCTAACACTAATCCAGCAGGTCCTCCAATCATGAAGCAAACAATATTTACAGATGTGTTAAGTAATAAATATTTTTGAGAATCTTGATCGCCTGAAGTAGCTAAAGCAATATCAATAATAATGCCTCCATACAATACCCCTTTTGAAGCAATTTTAAGACTTTTCAAAATTTGATCCGAAGTAACTACAGCTTTTGTTCCTTGTAATGTGATATAAGCAATGGTAGCTGGATACTTTAATTCTTGTCCAATTGAAACAGCAATTCCTGCACCGCTGCTTAAATTGCTCAAATAATCTGTCGTTGGATAATCATTTTGTGAACCATTGCTTACATATCGTACCTCCGTATTTGTTTGTGACCAAAAGTAGGTATTCCCTTTTGATTCAGTATATCCGTAATTAGTTACTGTTTCCGCTACCCAATGTCCACCTTTAGAATCTGGGTTCTTGTCATATTCAACTGAAAAATCACTGTAAGTTCCTGTCCAACCATCTTGTCTAACACTTACATAAGAATTCCACATATTTTGACCCATTCCTCCATCGCTACTACCTCCACCTCCACCGCTATAACCCATCCATTTTTGATAACCATCAGCAAACCAAACTGAATTTTTATCAGCCAGTTTATACCCACTCGGGTCGGTATACTTGGTAGGGTTATTCATACAATACCCATACCGGTTAAAATTCAACCAGTTGTCCGGAGCTTGTACATATGGGTCTGGACTCATAAATACGGCTGTAGCCGGATCATAAACACGCCCGTTCATATTGATAATGCCGAATGCATCCAGATGTTCATGCCCAGTATAACCGCGGTTGGTGATAAAGGAGGTTCGTGTGTCTTTTTGTGTTTTTTAGGTTGGGTTACTTATTGCTCCCCAGGGGTCGTAAAAAAGTTAAATATTCATTTGCCTTCTTACTCTATTTAATTATTATAGCTGCTGTATTCCAATGACTTAATTATCTATAATTTGAATAACAACTCATCAGATACACTATCCAACTTAAGTATTACCTATAACCTTTTACTATTTTGTTTGATTATCTAATATTTTGTATTTTAAATAGATCATATTTGTCAAAAATATTCCAGAAGCCAGACCGAAAGTATACCAAAAAAAGTAATTTATGATCAAAACTAATATTTCATTTTCTATTGAATCTCTGACAAAAACTACCAGCAAAATACTTGTGACAAATAACAAATAAATTATATTAAATGAATGCTTTAAAAGATTTTTTTTCATGTCATTTTTTTTTGAGATATTGTATAATAACTTGCAATCCAATTATAATTATTAATCCAGTTAATAGTGTATACGAGTAGTAAGAGAGAAACCAATTCAAAGATATATTATCCAAAAAAAAATGTTTTAAAATAAACACAATTAAAACAATTACTACAATGACGTTTCTAAAAATTATAAGCTTTTTCATATGTCTATTATTTATTTTGTTCTTTTATAATATAAATTTTTGAAAATTAGTTTATTTGAAATTCATAAAATACTGATCATAATGGTTTTGTTGCTGTTGGTAAATTGGTTGTATCGAATTTGTTGGAGCGGATAAATTAGGTTTGGGCCAATTGTTATAGACATCGTATATAATTGCACCAATAATAGGTATAAGCATCCATTTTGGAGGTTTATTTCCCTGGTAAAATTTATCATTTTGAAAACCTTGAATTACAGGATCCATCTTATTATTTTGTGGATATCCCCGTTCAGTATTAAATCTTTCAACATTATGACCTGTATCCCCTTCAAAGGTAAGTACAAAAAGAAAAACGTTTGCTTTAGATGAGATGAAAGTCAAAGATGTAGTAAATTTAGATGAAGCTAAATATTCTTCTAAAATTGCTGTAAATGTTGTATTGCTTTGAATAACCAGTGCTCCAACCATCCCATTCCATGCTTCAACAGCTCCTTTTTCAATCGCTGCCACATTAGCCTTAGCTGATAAACCAATATTATTTAACGCATTTGTTGTATACGAGTCGCCATCACGTAAGCTTCTATAAACAGTTGAAGCATTTTGACCATAATAAGTATGAGAATTTGAAGGTCTGGCATACATATTCATTGCCTCTTGTTCAGTTGCTTTATTACCACTTGCATATTCATAGCTTTGATTCTCATAATTATAGCTAATTGACCCTTGTGCATTCCAGGCTGCAGATGTTTCAAAGTAACTACTTCCGCCTCCGCCTCCACCTCCGCTATAGCCCATCCAATTTAGATATCCTTCGGCAAACCAAACTGAATTTTTATCAGCCAGTTTATACCCACTCGGGTCGGTATACTTGGTAGGGTTATTCATACAATACCCATACCGGTTAAAATTCAACCAATTGCCCGGTGCTTGCACAAATGGATCGGGGCTAAAGAACAGGGTAGTCAGCGGGTCATAAACTCGCCCGTTCATATTGATAATGCCGAATGCATCCAGATGTTCGTGACCAGTATACCCCCTGTTGGTAATAAAGGAGGTTCGTGTGTCTTTCGATTGCCAGTTTGCAGGATCTCTACGAGCTCCCCACGGGTCGTAAGCATATTTTTCAACTACTGAACCGCTTTCATTGGTCAGTGCAATAAGCGAACCCTGGTTGTCGGTATAGCCGTGATACAGTGTCTCTACACCATTATTGTTTACCAGCATTGCTCCGCCGCTAAGATAATGGTATTTCTTTGTATTTCCAAGATTATCCGTCTCTTCTTCATAATCACCTAAATAATATTTTGTCAGTGATGTTGAACCTTGTGTCTGTACCGACATTCTTCGTTGGTCATCTACTCCGTAGGTGATAGTATAATTCTTATCACCCTCAGTAAGTCCCTTTATTTTTCGAAAGTCGGTATAGGTTACATTCAAATCAGTGGCAGAAATAACAGCAGGGCTTCCCATGATGGTAGTCAGGGCATGGGGACCACAGTTCGTTCCATCGGCTTTTTTCTCCCCGTAATTCATCGTAAAGTTACCCAAATCACTTTTGGAGATTATATTACCCGTTAATCCATCATACACTATATTATTTTGTTTCAGTACTACGTTGGTGGTAGCATTCAGAATATCCCAGTTGGTTAGCCTGTTTTCCGGGTCGTAGGTGAACTTTTCTTTTTGGTTGCTCAGGTTATCGCTCCGGTATTGCAGGTTGTTCTTGACATCGTATCCGAAACTATAATTTACAACACCCGTTGCAATCATCGAAGTCAATTGTCCTTTAAAGTCGTCGTAAACATTCACAGTTTCTTTTGTTCCCTTATTAAGCTTTGTCAGCTGTCCGCGGGCATTGGCATCAGTGGCTTCCCAGATAGTGCGTGCCGGAATTTTACTGTCTGTTATTTTATATAAATTTCCATAGTCGTCATAATGATTCTCGGTATAATAACCGGTTGGAAAAGTTTCTTTATTGACTCTTCCGTACCCATCATACCCAATTTGTTTTTCAAGGATTTTAGTTCCTCCTATTAGTTCACTCAGGTTTGTCACCCTGTCAAAATCCCCGTATGTATACGTTTGTTTATCCTTCCCTGCTATCTCTACAGTACTGAGCCTTTTAAGATTATCATACCCGTATGTGGTAGTTTCACCGTTTCGTACCCGGTTTTCCATTAATCCTGTAGTGGGATTGTAAGTGTAATTGGTAGTAATAAGCCCCTGGGTGGCATTGTTGGTTTGTTTCTCCCAGTTCAACTCACCATAACCGTTATACAAAGCCGTGGATATACCGGCGTCCGGATCAGTTTGTTTTATGCAGTTACCTTGCAGGTCATATACTATACTGATAGCGGGCGATCCTTGAGGAGTAGATGTGAATACCAAGCCTGATACATAATATTTATATGTTACGGTTTTACCATTAACCGTACTGCTTATCAATTGGCCTGTAGCATTCAGGGTACTTGACTGTGTTCCTTCAGGAGAAGTCACCGAGGTGGTTTTTCCACCATACGTAGTGGTACTTGTTCCCAATGGAGTGTTTACACTTTTCACACGTCCTTCTGGATAATAATCGTACACGGCATCCCATGAGGTACCTGAGGAGCCAAAGGTAGGTGCCGATACCTTATCAGTCTTTCCATCCTGGCGATATTGCGTAAATATCCGGCTTTTCTTGCCTTTCAATCCATACGCTTCTTTCACTACTTCGCGTTGCAAACCATCGAACCAACTATAAACAGGTGCTGAACCGGAAGCTTCACTGTAAATATAAAACTTAGCCCCGAATGCGTTATCAGACGAAGCCCATTGCGTTGATTGGGCTTTATAGGTGCCATCAGGATAATCTGTCCGGGATAATTGTCCGAATCCATTATAAGTATAGGTGGTTGTGCCCAGACGGTTAGCTTCAGTTTTCAACTGTCCTGTTGTTTCATCCCAAACATAGGAAGTGGTTTGTCCCAACATATCCGTTTTAGTTTGAATAAACCTCCCTGAAGGGGTAAAAGTAATGGAAGCACTACGTTTTATGCCATTGGTGGTTGTTTCTTTTTTTGTAGGTTGACCGAATACAGTCCAGTTTGCCACCGGATATTCCACCGTCATTTGATTGACATCCCCGGGGTCGTTAATTTGCTGGATCATATTCCCTTTGTCGTCATAGGCGAACGTTTGAATCCGCGGAATTGAATCGTTCCCTTGAAAACGAGTAACCCGTAGAGTTTGAGGTTTATTGGGACAAAACGACCCTTTTTGTATGTAAATAGATTTTTTTGTTGTAATTAGATCCCCTTGTGTGTTTTTCAAACTTATAAGATTGCCATAATTATCGAAACTTACATAATCGGTTGTTTTAATCTGATCATTCAGATAATCATTTTCTATCGTTTGATTGGGTAGTGATTGAATTATTTTATTTGATTTTGAATTTTTATAACTGCTTACTGTTTCCAATACTGCTGCTCCTGATAAAGCCGACACCTCAGTTGTTTCTTTATCTGGTATATAATAATTTAGGTTCAAATCAGTAGTTGATGTAATCTTCCGGTTGGTCGTGGCATTACTTATTGTCTTGCTTTTAAAACCAAGAAATCCACATCCTGTAAGCTGCACCCTTGCTTCGTTGTAACTGAATTCCGTTGAATTCAATCCACCCTGTCCATTCGGTTCAGAGACTTTGCTTACACAATAAAGCGGTATTTGTATATCAGCAACCGGATAATTTGAACCTTTACCTTTCGTGTAAAATGATTTATTTTCAGGTGTGATACTATTAGTCAATGGTTGGTAATTTATTTCTGTTTTTTTTCCTAAACCATCAGTTATTGACTCGATTGTATTAGCTTTAAAATTATTATTAATCGTTCGATTAAAATATAAATTGTCAGTTTTATTTCCTCCATTATAAATGTCTGAACCATAACATAAAACATCTACCCGTCCGTCCCCATCTAAATCTCCGGTACAACTGTATTTACTATATGAATAGTTTTCATCTAAACTAATAAAAGTTTTTGCTAATGTAAAACCGCTGCCGGTGGAAGCAAACCAACTTACAATAGTATGATCGAAAACGTTTGATTTATAAACTTGGTTAATTAAAATAACATCTGACTTTCCATCATTGTTGAAATCAATAATTTTACAATCTTCTTTTTTTACAGTATTAAATCCACTGATATAATCTTCATTTATAGATCCAAATCCAGTCCCATTATTTAATATAATATTCCATGTATTATTCGATAATTTATTGTCTACGATAAAATCAATTGCTCCATCGCCATCAAAATCTCCGGTTTTTATAGTTTTATCAGCACTTGTTAAATCAAATGATAAAATATCGTCAGTAAAATTAACTGGATAATAATCTAGCATGCTTGAATTATTTCCATTATTGTGAAATTGCTCATACCCAGTTGTAAAAGTTACCACTAAATCTTGTAATCCATCATTATCCAAATCGCCAGGTATAATGCTTATGGGTAAAGTTGTAAGTCCTGATCCAATTTGAACAGAAATTGGAATCCATATTTTACTTTTATCACTTTTAGTATAACAAACCTCGCCTTTTACAAAATTCACAATTGCATTTAATTTTCCTTTTTCTAAATAAATTATTTCATCAATCCCATCGTTATTGATATCTGCAACAGTGCAAACAGGAAGTTGAGTACTGTATTGCAACGGTCGCTCATAAGTCTCCCCACCAGCAACCTGAAATCGTACTTTTGCCCCATTGGTTAAATCTAATTTGGGAAATATAATTTCTTTTTTTGCATCTCCATTAATATCCCCTATCAATACACTTGGATTTATTGATTTAATATTTTCATACGAAAGTCCGGTTCCCGTATCATAAACCGCATCGTTGGTAAATGAAATCTGACCGTTATTTACAGTGGGCTTGAATACTTGCACATAATCTTTTATTTGAAATACACCATTTTGATCGGCTATCTTGGCTGGATAGAAATTAAGAACTTCATCCTTTCCATCACCATCAACATCGGCTGTTAACCAATACCTTTCTGATTTGCTAACTGTTTGTTGTGAATATGGTTCCGGTGTTGTAGTAGTATTTACGCATATTACTTCATTATCAGCCCCCCAGGTAAATGTGCTTGAATTCAATTTTTGATTATTTAAACCTGTCAACTTAATTTCTTCTAAATAATTTTTATCTAATCTTAATGCATAATTAAAATCATATTGTTTTAAAGCGGTTTTATTTGAAATTATCTGAATGGTTCGTAATAAAAATTTATCTACTTTAATTATATCTGAGTACTTTGTCCGTTTGGAAGTCGTTTTTAAATCATAATTGAAAATAATACTATAAAATGGAAGATTATCCCCATTTCCTGTATATTCAATTCTTTGTATAACAGTCTGTGCAGTCTCGGTTTTATAATAAAATCTCATATAATTTCCATTTGTATCGGTAATCTTATTTATTATCCATTCAAAACTACTTTCTTGATTATGTTCAGTTAATGGATCTGTTATTTTAGCTGAAATATATTCTATTATCCTGCCATCTTTGGTTGTAATATTAAAAACACGAGGTCCGGTAGCCTTAGCAACCCATTTAGCAACCCAAATGCCTTCTGAAAAAATAGGAGATGAAGATATTGAGGTAGTAATTCCTTTTGCTTCAATCTGACTATAGGTTTTATTTCTAGTCTCATAGGAATATCCTGCTAAATTATTCCAAATGTTTATATTCGAATGTTCAAGAATTTCAAATACTTCTTCTCCCACAGCACACGAAACTGAATTCCCCGGAATTTCACCTATATATTTCGCCGGAAATTTGCTCGGAGTTATTAAACTATCTTTATTAATTAATCTGTTGCCATCCAGTAAAAATACGTCATTATATGTATTTAAACCTGAAATTGCATTATCATTTAATATATTTTTCATACCTCTTGTGATTGATGACAATCCACTGATGCCCCATCCTACCCCAAGCGGACCATCGCCTCCCTGACTGTTATAAACCAACGATATATTAGGTTGCATACCATTTATTCCAGAAGGACAATCAATTGGTATTGAGTATGTGGCTGCTCCACTCGAACTAATATTAAACTTTCCGGGGATACTACCTACTATACCTCCTTGAATTGGATCGGTTGTTATAGAGCCATCAGGTTTTGCATAAGTATTAGAAGTGGGAGAGGAAGGAATTCCGGTTTGTATTTTTGCATTAAAAGTATTACCACTTGTTGCTTTAAATTGAAACCCCGGCTTCATAGATACAAAGTCCCAGGCAATATATGCTTTTGTAGAACCCGATTCAATGTCTTTAAGCGTGTAATTGGGCTGTGACGATTGAGCTAACAGCAGGGTAGTCCATAAATTAACTAATATGGCTAATATGAGGTATTTGTATTTGTTTATCATAGTCTATATGAAGTTATTGACATTGAATAAAGTGGATATATCTTTTAAAGTCATCTCTGCTTTATTGATGAAGGTTATGAATAATTGTCATCGAGAATGTTTAAACAACTTTTCCAAAGTTCTGAACTTTGGAAAAGTTGTTACTGGTAATTTGTTACTTCAGCTTTTTCTCCAGGTTCTCTATTTTTGTATTTTGTTGGCTGATCTGTGCACTTTGCATATTGATGATCTTTTGTTGATCAATCATATAAAGCGTCAGTTCTTCCACTTTTTGCAGCAATTTATTTTGCATTTCACCCATGCTCAAGCCGTTTTTTTTGATTTCAGCTGCGGAAGGTATTTCCGGTAAATGGCTATTCGTAGTCACGTATTTCTCTACTTCATTTAGTGGCATTAATTTGTATGAGGTATTAAATACGAAGTCGGATGGGACATCTACAGTTACAATTATTTCTTTTGCGTGGATTGTCCCATTTACAGTAAGGAGCTGATCGGGTATACCAGAACCTATACCTATTCCAACAAAACCATTTTCTTTGATTGTCAAAGCATCAATATTGCTGCCTGCAGTATTTTGAAATTGAAATTTTGTTTCACCTGGTAGAAACCGAATATATGACGACCCTCTGGTATTATCTAATCTTCCATAATATGGGCTGCCATTTACGTTATATCCAATCCCTGTTCCATAATATGTTACTCCGGGTTCAGATGCCCATAACGACAGATTTGCAGGTTGATCACTACCATTCCCTGTAGAGGATAGTCTTATTTTTGTATCAGTATGTCCTCCTGCAACTGTCAGCTTTTCAGATGCTGTTTTTGTGCCTATCGCTACATTCCCACCATTTGGATTTAAAGATATGTTATAATTTAAACCTAAATTATTTTGATCGGTTGCTTGTATCCATGTATTAATACTATTCATACCAAAATCAAGCACTGCATTATCTCCTCCTCTTAGTCTCAGAGCAGAACCGCTTTGAATAGTACCGGTTACTGCCGGAAATGCATTAACTCCTGATACAGATTCAATTTTAGCATTGGGAGTTGTAGTTCCGACCCCCAAATTTCCATTGGTATCTATATTAAAAAACGGGTTAGTAAATTTATCATCGGGTGATTTACCTAAGCCAATAGCAAAGGTACTGCTATTATAAACTGTTCCTATGGACCAGGGAACAATGCCGGAACGAACTAAATTTATATATTGTCCACTTGCTATAGGTTTTGTAATCATTAATCCACCGTTATACCCTTCATCTGATCCTGTGCCACTTGGTGAAACGCCAATTCTTCCAACTACATTTAAAGCCTGGGTAGGAGTTGCAGTACCAATACCCACATTCCCCTTTAAAATAGTCCCTGTTATATTGTCATTTCCTAACGTGACAGTATTACTACCATTACCTATAGCATTATATCCTATTACTATTTGATTGGTTTGATTGTCAGCTTGAGATTTTGAATAAGCTCCGAGATATACTGAATACATGTTATTGGAGTATAACTGTCCGGCACTACATCCGAGTGCTGAATTGAATGATCCTGTATTATTGATTGACATAGCCATTGACCCAATTGCTATATTATAAATACCAGTTGTTGTATTATACAAAGAATTGGCACCAATGGCTATGTTATGAGATCCGTTTATTACTGAATTTAATGTAGAGGTTCCTATCGCAATGTTGTAGACTCCTGATGTTGTAGACTTTAATGAATTTGCTCCGATCCCTATATTATTTGATGCGGAAGTAATACTGGATAAACTGTTAGTTCCGAGTCCGACATTATCATTGCTTAATAGCTTAAACCTGTCAGTTCCATTTATAGCCACTTTATAGTTCCTGGCTGATGAAAGAACATTTAATTTATATCCTGTATCATCCAGCGTTTGGGATACTTCATAACTTGTCGTGCAACTTGGTACTGAAAATGTAAATTTACCGGGAGTTGTGCCATCCCATATTTCGAATTTTTTAGTCTGAGTAGTTGTTCCTATTCCAACAGATGCACCATTTATATTCAATGTATTGTTACCTGTAATGGCAGACCATATTTGTGCATAGGAAAAATTAATATTTACAAGTGCAGCAAATAAAACAACGAGTAAAATTTTGAATTTCGACATAATTTTAATATTTAAATTTGTAATTTTTGAAATTAATTTTGAATTATTGTTTTATAATTTTCAGTTCAGTCACTTTATCTCCGGCCTTAACCTGCAGGATATACCATCCGGGAGGATAGATAACCATATCTATCGGAGTTGTACCGACGGCCGCTTTTCGTGATTGAAGTTGAATGCCTTGCGCGCTGAATAACTGGATCCGGATTTCATCTTTGTTATTTCCGCCTGTTATGTCAACTTTTAATTCTCCTTTGGTAGGGTTGGGGTATACCGTAAGTTTTCGGTCTCCCAATTGTTCTTCAACCGGTGCAGACGCAATGGTGTCCTTCTTGACATGGGTGGGATTACTCGCGAGCAATACTATTTTTCGAGATAACCGGTTTCCGGCATTGTCGTATGCATAGCTGACCATGTTTTGTCCTGATACTGAAATACTGATAGCTACGAGTAAGAGAAAAATCAAAGGATAAGTGGTTTTGTACTGATGATTCATAATTTATTTTGATTTTGATTTGTATAAAATGATTCATTCATTCTTATAGACTGAGGGATGAATGGATTAAAATAGTTTCAGAAAATATAAGCATACAATCAATGTAAAATTACGGGTACTATTTGTATTGCTGTTTTGAATTACGTTTAGGCTAAAAACACAACTACCTTAGGTTCACTACACCTGATTGACTGTATGCTTATTTATTTTCTAATTAATTTCTATCGGAAATGTTCCAAACAATGAACCGTTATCGGTTGTTACAGTCAAAATATAATTCCCTTTTTCCAACATATCAATGGGCAGATGATAAATTAATCCTGATGTAACGTCTACAGTTTCCTGATAAACCATTCTGCCGGATTCATCTGCTAATGATAGGGTAGATAATCCTAATGAACTATCAAAATTTATAGCAATCTCCGAATCGGATGCTGAAACTTGTGTTAAGATAAATGTAGAAGTTGCACATGTGGATTGAATAATTGGGAAGGGAGGTGGCAAATTAACCGGTACATCAATTGACGAAGCATTGCTATTAACCAACAAAAAAAATAACACAAAAATGAATTAACATTTCATAAGAAATATGCTTTAGAATTAATAATTTATTTTATTTTTGCATTCAAAGATAAGTACCATTTTCTATTTTTCCAAAAATAAATATTGTACGGATATCATTCTTTAAATTTGTAAATGACAATCAATCAGTAAGTAAAATATAAATAAAATAAATAATCTGTACGGTAGTTTTAAGAGCTCCTAAATCGACCGGATTTAACATATTTGTCGACTTCAAAAAAAAATAAAATGTAGAAAACAAAATCTAAGTCAACAGAGGTGAATATTTAAATGTTAATCTTATCGAATATCAATAGACGATTATTTATCAGTAACTAAACCAATGTGATCAATCTTTCCTGAAGTTTAAACAATAATGAAATATATAGGCTCTATTATTCCTATTCTTTTTAGTATTTTCTTTCTATCCAATCAATCGGCGTATACAAAAAACAAGACCATCCTCCATGCAGGAGCTGTCGTGTTAACTTCCCCGGATAGTGCATTCCGGTTATTAAAAACCATTCCACATCCTCAAAAATTACAAAAATCCGACTATGCTGCCTGCTGCTTGGTGCTTGCAATACTCGTATATACTCTCTAAATTAAATCAGGATATCATTTCGGATCGTATTATTCGTGTTGCTGTCAATTATTACGAAAAAAGCGGTTTACAGGAAAAAAGTGGAACGGCATATTATTTGCTGGGGTGTATTTTTCAAGATAGCAACAAGAATAAAGAAGCTATGCAAGTTTATAAAAAGGCGGAGTATAAATTGGAATCAACTGAACTAAACGATTTAAAAGGGCTTGTTGATTTTGAAATCGGATATCTGTATAAGTACGACGAAACATTTAGTGAATCGATGATTTATTTTAAAAAATCATTGAACTATTTTATCAGCTCAAAATATTAAATACCAGGCGTATAGTTACCGCGAAATTACCGGAATTTATTATCAGTTAAATATCCCCGTTCGCCATAGCATGTACCTCCCGGAAGTTCAGCGAAGCGTCCCACTTCTTCTCAGCTAAAAGGAAAGCTCTTGCTTTCCAAATTCAATTTATCTTGACTTGATGAATTTTACGCCAAATAGAAGTTAATTTACAGCTATCTTTTATTTTAAATGTAATTGATTCTGTCGGTTTTATAAAAAACACACGTGTTTTATTAATTTTTTTTCTTAATCACGAATATTTTTCTTAATCACGAATATTATATCAGTTCTTGGTTGTATTAAATGCAGAAAGCGAAGCTTTTCTTTTAGCTTCGATCAAGCGGTACGTTTCTACGAATTTAGCTCGCTAAACTATACACTACGACGAACTGGGATGGAATTTACGATTACGGGAATTTTAATTCCAATATCAGATTGAAAGCTGCTTTTTAAAATGTGCCCTCTGTATTTAAACGTGATAAATAAATACTTTCAGGTGAAATGTTTTTGTCTAAACTTTTAAAATTAAAAGGTATACCTCTATCTATAAATACAAATCCGGTTTTAGAAAGCAGATTAATTTCATCTTTATTCGCATTATTATGATCAAATCCCATTGCTCTGACTATAACAGCATCCTGATTTTTTAAATGTTGTAAAGCAAGTTGAATAATTTCTGTTTTTGACTCCATCGACAAATTTCGGTCAAATAAAAATTGTTCTATAAAAAATACGTTGCCTTCTTTTTGAGAATAGATAAAATATGCTATAATCCTGTCGGAACGATCTTTAATCTGTAAAATCGTATAGGTGAGTAATGACGGATTCTTTGCAATCCGCCAGTTTAAAAAGTGGTTGTTTAAATGAAGACTATAAAGTTGATCGGGCAGAAAACTCAACAAAATATCTTCATCAATATCATTCAATTTGATCTCTTTACATGTTGGACCAGTGGGGTTCTTATGGAACAGAAGTTGCTTCAAAAAAGACATCATTGTCAAACCTCCAATTTGTATTTTTTGTTTTGTGCCGTTCGAAGTATTCAGACTTGTCAAATGCCTGAACGCAGCCAATGGTTTGATAATATACGTTCCTTGTTTTGAAGATAAGGAATTTGTAAAGCCTAATCGATTGAATGATTTGACGGCATACGTAAAACACCAAAGAAATTTAATATTCTGCGATCTTGTTTTTGTTACAATTGTATCAAGCAATTCCTTTAGAATATCACGATTTATGTCCTTTGTCAACGCTTTATTAATTAAAGCATCTTCTATCTTTATGGATTTATATACTTGTCCATCAGGAGATTTTATCGGAATAAACAAAGCAGACAAAGTTCCGGCCAGTTCATCACTTTCAGAATCGTAAGCGATTATATATATCGACGATTGATAGTCATCACTGAAAAACTGCCACCTGAACTCATCTATCGAACCATTTCTAAATGGATTATGTGGTGCCAGAATCGGGGTTTTATCAAAAAGCCTTTTCAACTCATTAATATCATCTTTCTCAATTACTTTTATTTCGATGGACATGTTTCTTATTTGTTTTTTATGATAGCCAAATCTATTGGGGATATTCTGTTGTATATATCAATATTACAGGTCAATAAGGCATTATTATCCTTACAATAGCTAATGATTTGTTCATACACTTCACACCAGCCAGTGTATTTATAATCGGAAAATGAAGTGTTATGCCACAATATCGTAAAGACACCGTTGAATTTCTTCACTTCTTCAATTAATGCGACAACAGCCGGAACTGACTCTTTCAGTGAAAGTCCCATGTACTTATTAAACAACAGACTTGCATCCATTGCTATCAATGGAATTTCCAAAACAGTGGAGATATCGTTCTTTTCAAAATTGTATAAGTAAAAAGGAAGACAAGTGCCTCTTCTGAATCCGATGTGTTCAGCAAAACCTAATGAAGTATCGTATTTCAGACCTGCATTTTCTAATACGCTCACAGTTTTATTTACGTCGAACATCAAAAAGTGAAATCTGTTTCCTGTTACCTGTTTCCCGGTAATTCTTGCAATATCCTGCTTCATTAACTCTAAATCAGTGTGCGTTCCGAAACTTCCATGAACTCCTATTTCGTTGCCATTTTCTCCCAGATCCTGAATAACCTTTTTAATGCCGGGACTAAGTACATCATAATCTGCATTTTTCCATCCGTTTACCTTTCCTTTCCTCGGAAGAAAATAAAAAGTGGAATTTGCATTGTATTTTCTTTCCAGCCCTACAATTTTACTGAAATTAAACCAGTCATCTTTACCTATCAAACGGTTTAAAATTAATTTGGGGATCGAAAGAAACCTTTTCTTCTTAAACTCGCTGAACGAACCTTCCAACCAGCCTCTGTTACAAACATCAATATCGTGCGTTAAAGCAACTGCAAATGAATGTTCTTGCCAGATATTTTTTGAAGGTTGCCCTGCAATTTGACTGATTGCATGACTTAAAATGTCAAAATAATAATTGACGACCGGAATGCTGTCAATTTTCAATTTGTGGATTAGGGTACTATCGTATTTTACTCTGTTAAAATCATCTTTATCGGCACTTATATATTCATTCCACCCACTTAAAAAGTAAAAAGTTGAAGCGACAATGTCGTAATTAATGATAATCTGATTCTCTTTTTTTGAAAGAATATCCTCTTTGCCACCATTATTAAAAAGAAAGGGTATTTTTACACCCTTCCATTCTTTCCAGACAATCTGATCTATATCAATGTCTTTCATGCTTTCCCAGAATGTGTCATCAATACTCTTAACAATAAAGATCTGAGCATCCTGCTCTTTTCCATATCCTATTTTAATAGTATCGATATTAAAATACATTTCGAAATTTTTGAGAAAATACTCAAATGTGTTCATAGTATTGTTGATTTAATTTGTTTGACAATTGCTGTACTGCCCATTGTCGTGTCACGATAATATACTGAGAAAAAATTCATTAGTGAATTCTATAGTTCCGTCCTCCCTTTGGTTTCGATGTCTTTAAGTTGGACATGACAAAAGTAATGAATGTTTTTAATATTTGAATGATATGGTTAAACGCATTTTGATACTCTTTGAAGCTGGGTCACTTTTTTTTAAAAACGAATACCAACTGCAAGTGATAAAGTGCTTATATTCACATTGGTATCAGAAGCATTCTCTGTCTGGCTTTGACCGGCTGATTCCATTTTGACTTTTCCTTTAAATGCATACGAACCCAGCATATTATAATGCAAACCAACGGTGTAGTTGTTTAAAATTAAGAACCCCCCTCCAACTTGAAAGGCCAGATTGTTTTTTGGAGTAAATGTTTGGGTAGATTTTATTTGTGTTCCCTGATATTTGAATAAAATTGAAAGATCTGTAATTGCCGAATAATTAATTCCTAAGGCTGCATCACCAAACAGTGAAATGATTTTATCAGCCTGATAATTATAATTAAAACCGACTAAAACCGGAATGTTTATATAATCAATAAAAGATATGGATATATCGGTTACACCCAGAGTGCTAATTTGATTCTTGAAATTGTCTTTTGCATTTTGATTAAGGCCATTATCGATCAAGTCAATGCCTGCCGTTAACGACAATCCCTTACAACTTTTTACCGGATAAAAATACTTTATACCCACGTTAAGTCCTGTCGCGGCACTACCACTGTTATCGGATTTATCATCGGCAAAATCACCCATTGGAAATGATGCGCCTACATGTAGTCCAAAGTTGCCTTGTGCTTTTGCCATCAAATTTAGACTAATGAATACGAATACTAAAATAAAAATTTTATTCATAATAAATTAAATATGTTTTTGCCTACTCATGAGCTTTTCGGCTTTCGCTCCAATATTTCACTCCGGTTTGAGTGATATGGTAACAAGATATATTATAAGTTCTGTTTGCATAAGTGAGGGTTTCACCTGGAGTGAAACCCTCACTAATTTAATTTGTATGCACTACATTCATATGCACATAGTTGGGCATTAATCCTTCGGAGATTGATACAAAAACAAATTATTTCATGTAAAGGGGATACATATGAAGATCCTTCATATCTTCAGTTGGTGGATATGTTACTAAAAAATTGAGTTGCTTCAAACCTTTTAAGTTTACTGGCAAATCATATCTCTGTAAGATTTTATATCCATCTTTTACTTCTTCCCAAGTATACTTATTAATTGTATCTGAATCAATAATGAAAAAACATAAAGTATCAGTGTCTAAAAAACGATTAAAATCATAGTAATATTTACTATTTTTTGAAATAGGACCTATAGTAACATTCTTATTCATTAGCATTGTGTCGGGATATAATGAACCACCATTTTTTCTTGAAGCAACGCCTAAATATATATATACATTAGAATTTGAATTGTTATAAAACATAAACCCTCCTTTGATAACAGGTGACTCTGGACATGCTACTATAGTACATAAGATCACAAGCAAAACTAGGTATTTAAAAATTGGTTTCATAATATATTGTTAAAATGGGTTAGTCGTTGGATAATTAGGATAATTTTTCCAATTTACATTATAATATTTACTGAAATAATCCGATGCATTTTTATTTGCATGCATTTCATACCATTGTATATCGTGGTCATTTATGTTATAAGGATTATCAACATAGTTTCCTTTCCATTTGTTTATAGGAAGAGGATCCGATAACCAACAATTAAAAAGACTTGGTAATCCTATTACGAATAAGAATGACAATCCATAACTTTGGCTATCAATCGTATGGCCATATTCATGCATATACAAAGGATGTGATATTACATAGTCATCAAAATCACCTGTTATTTTATGATCGATATTTATGTTAATATAGCTACCTATTGTGATGCCATTATTATTTTTACTATTTTCATTGGTAGCAAATGTAGCACCACCTAAATAATCAACTCTATCAACATTTCCAGAAGAATTTCTTACAAGTGAGTAACTTAATCCCAATATTGTTTGTGGTAATTCCATCGTAAATCTCGAAATGAGTTGATTTAATCTTCCACCAAAATCTCGATTTGGATCAGTTTCAAATAAGCCGGCACCTATTTTATAAGCATTATTAGAGATTGTTCCTGATATAAAAGGATTTAATCGAGACCAGTCACCTGTTTTAATTGCATCGATACTAGACGGGACAATCATAGCTCCCCATGCAGCAATTTTTCCAGCCGTTGATACAACATCGCCTACTGCGTGCTTGAGCCATCTCCAGGCATCACCAAAAAAATTATACCCACTGGGATCAGTATATCTAAACGGATTACCCATGCAATACCCATACCTGTTATAATTCAACCAATCACCCGGTGCTTGTATATATGGATCAGTGCTCATGAACATGGCAGTTAGAGGATCATAAACGCGCCCGTTCATGTTTATAATGCCAAATGCATCTAAATGTTCATGCCCTGTATAACCACGATTGGTGATCCACTTGGTACGTAAGTCTTTTTGGGTCCAGTCTGTCGGATTACGCCTTGCTCCCCAAGGATCGTACGCGTATTTCTCCACAACGTTTCCACTTACATCCGTGAGTGCAATCAATGAACCCTGGAAATCGGAATAGGCATATAGAAGACTATCTACTCCATTATTTTGTATCAGCATGGCACCACCGCTAAGATAATGGATTTTCCGGATATTGCCAAGACTATTTACTTCTTCTTCGTAATTCCCAAGATAATATTTGGTGAGAGTCGGCGTGCCTTGAGATTGTCCACTGGCATAATACTCCGATTTACGTCGTTGGTCATCTACACCATAAGTCAATGCATAATATTTTGTTCCCTCGCTCAGTGTTGCTATCTTTTTAAAATCTGTATATGTAATATTTAGGTCTGCTGTTGGGAAATTGGCAGGTACACCCGAGATGGTAGCCAGCGCATGAGGACCGATATCTGATCCATCAGGCCGCTTACCTCCATAGGTCATTGTATAATTGCTCAGATCGGTACGCGATGTGATGTTACCCGTGTTAGCATCATAGGTATGCCCGTTTTGTTTCGACAAAACACCATTTTTAAATACATCCCAGTTTGTCAACCGGTTCATTCCATCATAAGTAAACTGTTCTTTCTGGATAGTCTGGTTATCGGTGCGGTAAGATAAATTCCCTTTCGAATCAAAAGAATAAGACATATCCTCGACACCCGAAGCAGCAATTGATGTTGGAAGTCCCCGACTGTCAAACCCAAATGTGGTTTCTTTTCCACCTTTGTTGATTGAAGTTAATTGTCTGCGTGCATTTTCGGCATTCGCTTTCCAAATGGAACGGCTGGCATTGTCTTTTACCTCTACCAAATGGCCATAATAATCATATGTATTCAAGGTAAAAAATCCCGATGGGAAAATTTCCTTTTTTACTCTTCCCAAAACATCATATTCTTTCGATGTATTATAAATTCGAGTACCAATCTCCTCCTTTATATTTGTTATGCGATCAAATGCATCATACGAAAATGTTTGTTTGTTTTTACCAGATATTTGTATAGTACTTACCCGATTGTTAGTATCGTATGTATAAGAAGTGGTTTCGCCATTACGAACAACACTTTGCGGTAAACCTTTAAATGGATCATAAGTTTTAGTAGTAGTCACATAATCGGTTGCATTATGAACTTTCTGTTTCTCTTCAGTCAGTTCTCCAAAACCATTGTACTTTGTCTCAACTGTGCCACCATCAGGATCAATCAGTTTTGTCCGTTTCCCTTGCTGGTTATACTCCATAGTAATAGCTTGACCGCCTACGGGTGTTGATGTTTTGGTCTGACCTGATGGATAATATGTATAACTAACAGACTTACCGTTAATCTTTGACACAATGGTGAGTCCGGCATCATTAACGGTTGTTTCATTACTACCTTCAGGGGTTGTAGCTGTAATAGTTTTTCCATTATAAGCGCTTGTCGAAATTCCCAAAGGTGTAGTTAGCGTTGACAACCGTCCATAATCATCATAGGTATAGGTGTTTGCCCATGTCTTAGTTGCTGCATCCGATTCGAAATAGGGATCGGAAATTCGATATACATGACTGTTGGAACAATATTCGGTTGTTACCGATATCTTCTTTGCATTCAACCCATAACTGTCTTTTTGCAATTCGCGACCCAACCCATCATACCAGGTTGTAACAGGAGATGACCCTGAAGTTTCAGAATAATTATAATATATAGCTCCTGCTGTATTACCAGGCGAAGCCCATTGCAGAACTTGTGCGTTTCGGATGCCATCAGGATGTTTTGTTTCCACAACACTTCCAAAACCATTATAAATATAAGAAGTTTCTCCAAACCGATCGGTTTCCTTATCTAGTCGGCTTTTAGTTTCGTCCCATTTATAAAAAGTGGTTTCTCCTAATGAATTTGTTTTACTCGACAGAAATCTGCCTGATGTATTTGTTGCGGAAGTATAAGTTGAAGATGTACTGCGTGAAAGACCATTTGCAGTTTTAGTTACCAACAGACAATGTCCAAAGTTGTCATAATTTTGATAGGTTGTTGTTATCGAATTCACATCTGTTGGATCCATTATCTCAGTTGCAATATTACCATTATCATCAAAAGTGTATTGCGAAGTTCGGGTAACAGCCTGACCATTTACTAATTTTGTAGAAGAAAGGGTACTAACTTTATTCGGGCACCAGGAACCTTTTTGTATATAAGTTCCCGTTGAAGTTTCTACAATTTTTGTATCTGAGGCTGTACCCTTTGTTGTTATTATAGTCTTTGGGTTGCCATAATCATCAAAGTTCGAAGTTTGAGTAGTGACAATAAGACCTGATAAATTATCAGTAGAAGTTTGGAAAGCTGTATAGGGGAAATACCTGTGATCACTAGTCAGTCCAATCGCTATAACGCCGGGAACAAAAGTTGTTGTTGAAATAAGTTGATTTGTTGAAGTTGAGACCGTTTGCTGTGTAGGATAAACATTGAAATAGGTAGTATTATAACCAAACTGAGTAATTGATTTCTGATTCAGGGTTATATTATCCTGGGTAAACTTATCAAAACCCAACAGACCTTTTCCTTGGGTATGAAGTTTCAAACCCTCATAAGTATAGTTTGTTGTTTCAGTTGAATTTCCGGCACTCGTTAGGCTCTGGCTTACCACCGACATCGGTATACATAATTTTATGACGGGGCTTGTGCAAGTTGTAGTTCCATTGATATAAACTGTATTATCTGATAAGAGTTTATAAACAGCCGTATTTTTTATATTCATCCCATTGGTTATAGTGGAGACCGACCGCTCTGTTTCAGGTGTCGTGAAAGAAATTACAGAAAATGAATTATCATTCGTACTTACAATATCACATTTACCATCTCCATTAATATCATAATAAGGCAAAGATTTATCATTTAAGAAATCACCTGCATTGTTAATAGAGTGTATTTTTGAGATAAAATTTGCACCATTAAAATAATAAATAGTCACGTCGCTTGACCCTTTGGGTGCTTCTATGATATCCCCTTTTCCATCGCCATTTATATCCTTAATTGTATAAAAATCATCGGTATCAGTGATATCATCCGGATTAGGTCTATATTTTGGTCTGGTCAAAGGACATGTAATGTCTTCTAATTTTTCGCCGGTTGAAAGTCTTACATTCCAAAGGTGGCTATCATAATTATATTCTAAAACGTCAGTCTTTCCATCACCGTTGATATCACCAAATTCATAATATTTATTAAGGTCATTTAAATCGTTCGGAAATGGAATTTCAGTGAATGCGTTAATTAAGCTGTTATACTCAAGAAATTTACTACCGGTTGGTGTTGTCACAAATATCTCCGGAATTCCATTTCCATTCACATCAGTTGTTCTGGTTTTAGTCAAATCACCGTTAACACTTGTTGAACAAATTTGAGTCATTGTTTTAGTAACAAGATTTAAACTATACATGAGTATAGTACCAGTCGTTTGATTTGACTTCTTTGCTAATAATTCAGTATTACCGTCGGCATTAAAATCTCCTAATTCAAAAGTAATTTTTTCATTTGCTAATCCACTAATACTTAGAGCCATATTTTGCCTTACAAGGAGCCCGTTGACTGTGAGAAGTACATCAATACCATATGAACTTATGTTGGTATTTGGATCAAAATAACTGCGTATTTCAACTATGTCACTTATTCCATCTCCATTCATATCTCCGGGTAAGAGTTGATATTGTGTTGTACAAGGAAAATAACCAGGATTACCATTTGTGTCTCTATTCTCTGATTGAGTTAAAACAAAACTTTGTCCACTATTTGTTGATCGATACATTTCCCATCCTGTGCACTGATAACTACTCCAGGTATATTCAATTATAGGACGAATCATGTCAACAAAACCATCATTGTTAAAATCAGCAAAAGTCATTGAATTACCTCTTTTAAAGACAGATGCTATACCCGTAGCTGTAGTATTTGTTGTATATCCAAAAACTGGAGTTGTTGTTGAATTTAACTTATTCCAATCAATGACAGTTGGATTGTATTTAATACTATTCCCTTTTTCATCTATTGTAGTCAATTTATTATAAAATCCGTCAGAAAAACTATAAGTGAAAGTGTATTCTCTTTGAGTCTCCGTATTTGTTATAGTTTTTATTGATTGAAGAAGAAGCGATTGCTTTACTTTACTACCAGCAATATAACTTGTCTGGCTATCGGCACGTCCCGTAGTATACATAAAGTCTATCTCGTTTGCTCCAGTGGTAATCCCCCCTGCAGTATTACACGTATATATGATTTTATCAAGCCAGAATTCTCCGTTTGTGTTATCTTCTCCATAACTGTAGGTCATAAAATTCCCATTAGCATCTGTTACTTTATTCAATAACCATGTGAGTGGAACAGTGCTGTTTTGAGCTTCAATGTACGAATCTGCAGTTGAACCAAATTCCATCGTTATACCCGCTTTTGTCTTAACTTCAAAGCAAATTGATCCATTTATTGTTTTAAATGTAATATCGCTGTAGGTTTCAATCTCGGTTCTGTATTTTGACCCTTGTGTAAGATTACTCCCTGAAATCAATATTAAGCGTTGTCCATCTAACATCAAATTATCAGTTGAAGTTAGTGATGGTGCAGCTGTTTTGCCATCATTATAAAGATTACTTCCAGTACGGCTTATGGAGGACATTCCGCTTATATTCCAGCCCCAGCCAGCAATTCCATTTCCTCCCTGACTATTATAAACCAAAGTCACATTTGGTTGCATGCCGTTAATTCCTGGCGGGCATTCGATTGGAATTGTATAGGAAGCTCCACCACTTGGACTTACGCCGAATTGTCCGGGAATACTTCCCACTACTCCACCCTGAGCAGGGTCGGTAGTAATTGTACCATCGGGTTTTGCATAGGTTTTATCGGTCGGCGGGAAAAGTAACCCAGCATCGATTTTGGCATTAAAGGTATTATTGCTAGTTGCAGAATAATGAAATCCCGGTTTTAATGATACGAAATCGCGCGCAATATATGCTTTTGCGATACCCGATTCATTATCCAGCAGTGTGAAATTGGGTTGAGTTATAGTTTGAGCCCATCCAATGGCTGTCCATATACAAAGGAGTAAGGGCATTGTAAAATGTTTGTATCTGTGTATCATAGTTGTCATGATGTTACTGAAGTAAATGAATATATCCTGGCATTATCGATGAATATCTTTTCTTAAATCCTTCTTCTGGATTTTTTTTTCCAAAATATAGCCTGTCACTACTCCCAAAGAAAGAGCAAAACAATAAAATAGTCTTGGAATGACTTTGGCTAGTGTGTTTAATGGTTGAAATAATATAATAGGGATGCATTACCCCTCTCGATATGGAGAGGGGCTGGTAATAAAAGTGTTACTTAACTTTTTGTTCCAATACTTCAATTTTCTTTTGTTGATCAATAATATAGAGGGTAAGTTCCTCAATCTTTTGAAGTAATTTATTTTGCATTTCACCCATACTCATTCCATTTTTTTTAATTTCATCTGCGGAAGGTATTTGTGGAAGGTGACTATTAATATTAACATATTGTTCCACTTCGTGCAATGGCATTAATTTATAGGTAGAATTAAATACGTAGTCTGCCGGTATATTAACATCCACTACAACTTCTGTTGCATGAATTTTTCCATTTACGGTGAGTTTTGAATCAGGAATGGTAGTTCCAATCCCAACATTCCCATTAGTATCAATATTAAAAAACGGGGCAGTAAATCCGGCATCGGGTGATTTGCCTATCCCTATGGCAAAAGTGCTGCTATTATAAACCGTACCAATCGACCAGGGAACTATTCCCGAGCGAATTAAATTAATATACTGTCCGCTGGCTTGTGGTTTTGTAATCATTAATCCACCGTTATACCCTTCATCTGATCCTGTGCCACTTGGTGAAACACCAATTCTTCCAACTACATTTAAAGCCTGGGTAGGAGTTGCAGTACCAATACCCACATTTCCATTGCTATTAAGGATAGTCATTCTGGTAGTACCATACGTCTGCAACGATAAATTAATTCCTTGATAGGAACTCATTTCACCAGTTGTAGCATAAATGGGTTTGTTAAATATAAATTTTGGCATGTCAGTTTGTATATGTGCCCATAGAGCATTCATTGCCCCTATCCAAATTGAACCAAAATCCGTTTTGAAATTTACGGCACCGGCAGTTTGATTTCCACGAATATTTCCATTAACTTCCAACTTCTCTTTAGGGGTTGATGTACCTATGCCAACACTTCCACTAACATATAAATTATCACTAAGAGAAAGGCTATTGTCTACTGCAAATGAAATATTCAACCCGGTATAGGAAGCACTATAGCAATTACTTCCATCTGAAGTAAATACAATCTTAGCTTTGCCGTTAGTAATTCCTGTTGAAATATTTCCACTCTGTTGTCCGCTTAATGTGATTAACTTTGTAGCTACTCCTGCATTATCCACACTGTAAATTGACACAAAGTCATAGTTCGTTTCTGTACTGGTATTGTAAGTTATTCTTAACGGTTTATCTGTTACAGTGCTGACGATATTCCATGTTTCGTTCATACTATTTATATACCCTGTGGTCAATGAGATCGTCTGGGTTTGATCAATGTTATAAGTGGCTGCTTGCAACGGCAAATAAAAGAAATAAATAAGTATTGGGATGAGTATGTATCTTGTCTTCATAATGGTATAGTGGAATTTAAATTAAGTATTTATTTAAATAAGTTCTTTAATTGTTGAATTTTAATTAGTTACTGTTTAAACAAGAATGATTAATTAGCATCTTCGCGAATTTTGATTTTGATTTGTAATTGTTTCCGTTGTTCATTGGTCAATAAGCTGTCTAATATCGCCTTGTATTCATTTGAAGCTTGTTTTTTTGATGCAAATTTTGCCTCTTCATTGGTAAGCAAATTAGCACTCTGCATTTTTATTACAAATTCATTTGCTTTTGTTTGAATGACAACTTTTTGACTATCAGTAAGTACTATATCCTTACTAATTTTAGCAATCATGTTCCCTGCAATATTTTCAGGGTTTGCGGAAAATAATAAATTTGAGAACAGAAGAATGGCTATTGTTGCCTTAATAAGTTTTGGAGTTTTCATAAACGCGTTTATTTTTTTTAAAAATTATTTAATTGATTCAATTCAATACCCTGATTAGTTTTCTGCTTAATCGATTTTGTGATTAAAGCTATCATCTAACTTTCTTGTACCTCACGATACAAATAAAGCAGATTATTGTTTTATAATTTTCAGTTCAGTCACTTTATCTCCGGCCTTAACCTGCAGGATATACCATCCGGGTGGATATAATGTCATATCTATCGGGGTTGTACCTATGGCAGCTTTTCGTGATTGAAGTTGAATCCCTTGTGCGCTGAATAACTGGATCCGGATTTCATCTTTGTTATTCCCTCCCGTTATGTCAACTTTTAATTCTCCTTTGGTAGGGTTGGGGTATACGGTAAGTTTTCGATCTCCCAATTGTTCTTCAACCGGTGCAGACGCAATGGTGTCTTTCTTGACATGGGTGGGATTGCTGGTGAGCAGTACTATTTTTCGAGATAACCGGTTTCCGGCATTGTCGTATGCATAACTGACGATGTTTTGTCCGGATACTGACAGGCTGATAGCTACCAGTAAGAGAAAAATCAAAGGATAAGTGGTTTTGTACTGATGATTCATAATTTATAATTTATTTTGATTTTTTTAAAATGATTCATTCATTCTTATAGACTGAGGGATGAATGGATTAAAATAATTTCAGAAAATATAAGCATACAATCAATCCAAAATTACGGGTACTATTTGTATTGCTGTTTTGAATTACGTTTAGGCTAAAAACACAACTACCTTTGGTTCACTATACCTGATTGGCTGTATGCTTATTTATTTTCTAATTGATTTCTACCGGAAATGTTCCAAACAATGAATCATTATCACCTGTTACGGTTAATAAATAATTGCCTTTTTCCAGCAGATCAATGGGCAGATAATAAATTAATCCTGATGTAACATCAACTGTTTCCTGATAAACCAATCTGCCGGATTCATCTGTTAATGATAGGGTAGATATTCCTAATGAACTTTCGAAGTTTATTGCCAACTCCGAATTGGTTACTGTAATTTGAGTTAAGTTAAATGTAGAAGTCGCATATGTGGATTGAATAATTGGGAAGGGAGGTGGTAAATTAACCGGTACATCAATTGACGATGCATTGTTACTAACCAATAAAGAAAATAATACAAAAATGAATAAACATTTCATAAGAAATATGCTTTAGAATTAATAATTTATCTTATTTTTGCATTCAAAGATAAGTGCCATTTGCTTTTTTTCCAAAAGTAATTGTTGTACGGATAACATTTTAATAATTTGTAAATAGCAATCAATCAGCAAGTAAAATGTAAATAAAATATATAATCTGTACGGCCGTTTTTCGTGCACCAAAATCGAACTGTTTTAACAGATCTTTCGGCATCAAACAAAAATAAAACGTGGAAAATAAAATCTAAGTCAACAGAGGTAAATGTTAAGATGTTTATCTTGTAGAATGCTAATAGACGATTATTTGTCTGTAACTAAAACAATGTGATCAATTTTTCCTGAAGTTAAAATAATAATGAAATATATAAGCTCTGTTATTCCTGTCCTTATTAGTATTTTCTTTCTTTCCTGTCAGTCAGAGTATACAAAAAACAAGACCATCCTTCACTCTGAAACTATCGTGTTAACTTTTCCGGATAGTGCATTCAGGCTATTAAAAACTATTCCCCATCCCGAAAATTTATCCAAAGCCGACTATGCCGCGTGGTGCCTACAATTCTCGCATGTTCAATATAAATTAAATAAGGATATAACCTCGGATAGTATAATTCTTATTGCCGTCAATTATTACGAAAACAGCAGGCTGGACAAACAAAGTGGTACGGCTTATTATTTATTGGGGTGTATCCTTCAAAAGAATAATAAGTATATAAAAGCTTTGAACGCTTATAAAAAGGCAGAATACATTTTAAAATCAACTGATTATGACGATTTAAAAGGTCTTATAGATTTTAAAATCGGATACCTGTATATGCTTGAAGAAACATTTAATGAGTCCTTGATTTATTTTAAAAAATCCTTGAATTATTTTATCAGTTCAAAAAACATTAAATACCAGGCATATGCTTACCGCGAAATTTCCGATATTTATTATCAGTTCAATTATCCATTTCAGAATGTAATGCTTTTATCAAATCGGGCCTTAAAACTGTCAAAACAATCGGGCGATTCGCTTAACTATTATTCGATATTAGGGCAGCAGGGCGAATTGCTGTTTGATAAAAATTATACACTTGCAAAAGAATATTTGTTAAAAGGGTATCGCTATTTTCCGTTATTACGGCCAAATTATGCTTCTCTATTAGCTTATACGTATATAAAACTCAATAAACCCGACTCTGCCAATTATTACATACAAATTGCAATGAAGGATACAACGCAGACGAAATATAATGTAGGTAGGTATTTTACAGGGGCGTATGTAGCAAAATATGAAGGCGATAATGAGAAAGCCTTTTCTCTTTATGAAAAAGCCTATTCGATGCGTAATAAGTATTTCAAACAAAGTATGATCAGCCAAATGCATATAATTGACAAACAATTCGATTTAACCAAATCGGAATCCGAAAAAGCAGCCTTGAAAATTGATAACCGGAACAAAGTGATCGTGATTGGTCTGTTGATTATCATAGTATTGGGCGGATTGATCATTTTCCTAATGGTTCACAACAGGAATAAGAAGAAACAGATGGAGGACCTGATAGAAAAGCAGGTATTGAAAAATTCTCTGGAAGTAAAGAATACCGAGAATAATCTAAAAAAGGAGCTGCTTTTATCGAAACTAACCCTACGGATGGAAAATACCCTTCAATTAAACCGGTTGAAGTTGGGCCTTTCAAAGCAGGTTAAACTGGATGATTTTATAAAAGAAATATCGGTTCAATCTACCGTGTCGCAAGAGGACTGGAATTTCTATACTCAGGAAGTAAACCATATCTTTGATAATAAAATATCAGGTCTTTCAGCATCACATCCCCAGTTGACAGTATCCGACATAAAAGTAATAACGCTTATTTGTTTGAGGATGGATATTTCTGACTGTTGCAATTTATTGAATATGTCCAAAGATACCATGTATCATCGCCGTGGAATCATTAAAAAACGTCTCGGGTTAGATAATAAGGTTGATCTTGAAAAATGGGTATGGGAACTTATTATGTTGATTAACACAGATTAAGATAAATACGATTGTCCACAGATTATATTAAATACGATTGTCCACAGATTGCACAGATTAACACAGATTATTTTTTAATGTAAGGAATTAAGAAAGAGATTGTCTTCTTTCTCGTCCATGTTTGTAAATCCGCAGTCAGTGGATAGTTCAAGTCTGAGCGAAGCGGAGACTTGGACTCAAAACCATTGCAGTTTGTAACTGAAGATAGCCAACAATTTCATAGACCCGTTACAAAAAACTTGATCAGAAATATAACTCTCTATGTCACCTTTCTCGTCCATGTTTTGTAAATCCGCAGTCAGTAGATAGTTCAAGTCTGAGCGAAGCGGAGACTTG